>Ga0070698_100005461_pt1 | contig 13880 bp, 11 predicted proteins | sample KBSK1502metaG_FD_65477 | JGI IMG/M metagenome (GOLD analysis project Ga0070698, IMG submission 65477) | Corn, switchgrass and miscanthus rhizosphere microbial communities from Kellogg Biological Station, Michigan, USA - KBS K1-50-2 metaG | ecosystem: Host-associated > Plants > Roots >...
CGCTCAGCGGCCGGCGCGCGGGCACGCGGGAGCTGATTGATACGTGGCGCGCGGTCCTCCCGCAGAAACTCGTCGTGAGGATGAGCAGCCTCGCCACTCGAATCCTTTTCGATCCCGACAAGCGCGCGGTGGGAGTCGAGTGCTGGGAAGGACAGCACCTCTATCGCGCGGATCCCAAGGTCGGTGGCGGCCCGCACGAGGTGAGGCAGTACACCTGCGCCAAGGAAGTCATCCTGGCCGGCGGGGCCTTCAATTCGCCGCAGCTCCTGATGCTCTCGGGCATCGGGCCCAAGGCGCACCTCGCCGACCACGGCATCGCTTGCATTGCCGACCGCCAGGGGGTCGGCACGAACCTCCAGGACCGTTATGAGGTCGGCGTGGTCACCGAGATGAAGGAGAACTGGAAGATCCTGGCCAACGCGACCTTTGCCCCGCCGTTGCCCAATGACCCCGGCGATCCCTGCTACGTCGATTGGCAGAACGGCAAGGGCGTCTACACCACGAACGGCTGCGTCCTTGGCGTCATCAAGAAGTCGTCGCCCGCGCTGTCCGATCCCGACCTCTTCATCTTCGCCCTGCCCGGGAAGTTCCATGGGTACTTCCCCGGGTACTCCAAGGAGGTCGAGCGAACGAAGAACTTCCTCACCTGGGCCGTGCTCAAGGCCCACACCAAGAACACCGCGGGCACGGTGCGTCTCCGGTCAGCGGACCCCCGCGACCGTCCCGAGATCAACTTCCGCTACTTCGACGAAGGCAACGACGCCGCCGGCGCCGACCTTGCCGCGGTCGTGGACGGCGTGCAGTTCGTCCGCCGGATCTCGAAACACAACGGCGCGATCAAGGAGGAGACCATCCCTGGCCCGGCCGTGCAAACGCCCGAGCAGATCGCGCAGTTCGTCAAGGACAACGCCTGGGGTCACCACGCCTCCTGCTCGAACCCCATGGGGAAGGCGGACGATCCGGCCGCGGTGGTGGACAGCAACTTCCGGGTGATCGGCGTGAAGGGGCTGCGCGTGGTGGACGCCTCCGTCTTCCCCCGCATCCCCGGCTTCTTCATCGTCACGCCAACCTACATGATCGCGGAGAAGGCGAGTGACGCGATCCTTGCCGATGCCTGAGAAGTGAGGGAGCCATGAGGCGTCTCGCGCTGACCGTGGTCGTCGCGATGCTGGGCGGGCTGGCTTTGGCTGCGGACCACAACGATCCCAACTCGATCAACTCGATCTTCTCCGACATCGACGTCAGTGCGGCCGACCTCTACGACATGTTCGGCTGGCCGAGCGACGACGGCCAGAATGTCATCCTGGCCCTGACCTTCGCCTCCGTGCCGAAGACAGGTGTGTTCGACACGGACATGCTCTACCGCGTCAACCTGGTGCCGAACCCGCGCGTGGCGCGATCGGCCGAAGGCTGGTCCCTCGACGACCTGATCCACTACGCGGACGCGGTCAAGGACAAGTACCTGCACCTCAAGGGAGCGGAAGTACGCGTGAAGGTGACTACCGGCCAGCAGGCGGTGGTGGACTTCATCGACTTCCCGAGCGGTAGCTTCTCCAAGACCGTGCCGACCAACCGGGTGCTGAACGTCGATGCTCCCGACGGCACGCCGATCAAGGTCTACATCGGCGGCCGCGACGACGCGTTCTTCAACGACCTTCCGGGCTTCTTCCGCTCGATCAACTACGCGCCCCAGTTCTACAAGGTACCGCTCGCGGACGGGGCCGATCGTGAGCTGAAGATCCCGAAGACGCTCCTCGAGCTGGAAGGGAACACCCTCTTCAACTACGACGCGGCCGCTTCGGAATGGGGCCGCCCGGGCGGCTTCAAGAAGGACCTGCCGCCGGGACCGCACACCTGGACCGGAAACCGGTTCGCCAAGGACAAAGACGGGAACTACCGCTTCGTCTACAGCGGTAAAGACGCTCAGGCCGGTCGGAACGTCAACGCCGTGATCCTCGAGATCCCGCTCCGGTTCATCACCCGGACTCCTGATCGCGATCGCATCGTCGACGCCTGGGGCGAGAGCTGGGTCCTGAAGGCGGCCCACCGCATCCCGACCATCCCGGACCGGCCCCGCCGGTCCTTCTTCGGGCGTATCGGCGGCTTCTTCCACGGCCTGTTCGGCGGTAAGGTCAACGCGTACCAGGCGGAGCTCGCGCGTTACAAACGAATCGACACCGACGGCGTGCCCTTCGCGGACGCGGCCCTGAGCGAGCGGGAGGACGACCGGCAGCTCGGCGCCACCAACATCAAGCTCGCGCGGACTTTCGTGCGCCGCTTCGGCCACCTCGGATGGGGCTTCGGCCCCTCGGTCAGCGCGCTTGGCGTAGGGACCTGCTTCGACCATGACAACTCGCCGGTCTCGGTCTACAAGACGTACGCGCTGGCCATCGAGGCCTTCCCGCGGGTGAAGAAATGCCTCTTCCAGCCGATGAACATGCCCGATGACTCGTGGAACAAGAAGCACCTCAACATCCCGCTCCGCCAGCCGTTCGAGATCTTCATCCCGAATGTAAACGCCATCGACATGGACACCACCGGCACCTGGCCATTCGGCCGGCGGCTGGAGGACCAGGTGGCGACGCGCTTCCTTTCCGTGTTCCTTGACATGAGGGCGGGCTGCGGCGGCAAGCCATGCAACGTCGAGACCCTCAGTCAGCAGTCCTTGTGGGACTCGCTGCCAATCTCTCCGAAGACGCCGCCCAACCCCCTTCACAACGACAAGGCGTTTCTCGACCATTTCCCCTACCTGGCGGACCCGTGGTAAGCACGGTGGGCGCCCTCTACATCGTTCTGACCCTCCTTGCCAGCGGCGCCGTGACGCGCTCCAGCGATTACGACGCCGAGCTCCAGCGGATCGACACGCAGATCGCAGAGGTGCGCTCCGGGGGAGAGGTGGGGCCGGATGGGCTTCCCCGGACCACTCGGTTGGCGGCGCTGATGTACCGGCGCGCCTCCCTGACCGCAGACTTTGCCCAGCTCCGCGAGGCCGAGACGGCCATCGAGGACGCTTTGGGCGAGGCACCCTCGGCCCAGTTGGTCCTGCTGCGCGCCAACTTCAATTTCAAGATGCATCGCCTTCAGCGCGCTCGGGCCGACTTGGCCTCGATCCCCGAACTGGCCGACCGTGCCGCCGTCCGGACGCTCTCCGCACAGATTGCCCTGCAGGAGGGGGATTACGCGGCGGCCGGCAAGGCCTACGAGGCGGTGGTCAAGGACGTACGGTCGTGGGATAGCCTGGCCAGCCTCGCCTACTGGCGGGCGCATACCGGCTCTGCCGGGGCCGCGGACGCACTCTACCTCGAGGCCGAGGATGAGATCACGGCCAAGGAGATGCGCTCGTACGCCTGGGTCGAGCTTCAACGTGGCGTCCTCGACTTCGACCGCCGTCGGTACCACGAGGCGCTTGCGCACTACCGCGTCGCGGAGGGGGCGTATTCGGGGTACTGGCTGATTGAGGAGCACATCGCGGAGGTGCTTGGCCGCCTTGGCCGAACAGCCGAGGCAGTAGAGATGTACCAGCGCGTTATCGAAAGGACGCGCAACCCGGAGTTCGTCAGCGCGCTGGCGGCCATCGTTGCCCGCTCGGATCCCGCTCGTGCTCGGGCCCTTTACGCCGAGGCCGACGTGAGCTACGAAGCGCAGCTCCGCCTCTATCCGGAGGCAGCGGCCGGCCATCTGCTGCGCCACTGGCTGGCGCGCCCGGAGTCGCCTCCCACGCGAGTCTTGGCCTTGGCGCGGCTCAACGTCGCGGCCCGGCCCAACGCCGAAGCCAAGCTCCTCCTCGCCAAGTCGTGCTGGAAGGCGGATCAACCGGCGGAGGCGCGCCGGCTCGTCGCCGAGGTGATGCGGACGCCCTGGCGGACGCCGGAGATCATCGCTTTTTCGGACGAGATTCGCTCGGCACGCACGGCCCAGCGATAGCGAATGGCCAGGGGAATCTCCCGGCGCGTCCCGGGGAACACCTCTCGCTATCCGTTTTCGCGGGTCATCACGCCGATGCTCGCCACTCTCGTCTGTCTGGTGCTGGCCACGACGGCGCCAGCGGCCGAACAACCGGTGGCGATCTTTCACGCCTTCGACCAGAGCTTTACCGACGTGAAAGCGTTTGTTTGCGATCTGGCGGATCAGGGGTATTCCCACGTGCAGGTCACGCCTGCCCAGAAGTCGAATCCGAGTCCCGAGTGGTGGGCGCGCTACCAGCCCGTCGACTACGCGGTGATCGAAGGGAAGGGGTCGGAGGCCGATCTGAGAAGCCTCGTCGCCCGCGCGCACGAGTGCGGAGTGAAGGTGCTTGCCGACGTCGTGTTCAACCATATGGCCAACCTCCCGGAGTTCGCGAGCCTCGACTTTCCCGGCATCGACCACACGAATTTCCACTCCCGGTGTCCCATCAGCTACACCGACGGCAACCGGACGACCGAGATCCGCTGCTGGCTGGGAGGGGAGCTGCCCGATCTCGACCAGACACGTCCCGCCGTCCAAGCCGCGCACAGGGCACACCTCGAAAGGCTCATGGCCCTCGGCATCGACGGGTTCCGTTTCGATGCGGCCAAGCACATACCGGCCGAAGTCGTGGGGCAGTACGTCGACCTCATCGATCAGCGATCAGGCGGGAAGGCCTGGAACTACCTCGAGGTGATCGAAGACGGCGACACGAAGGCGACCGACTACAACGGCGTCGCCGCCGTTACCGACTTCGTCCTTTACACCTCATTGAAGAACGCCTTCAGCTTCGGCGGCGACCTGAGGTCGCTGCGCGTTCCAATAGCCGTCGACGATCCGCGCAGCGTGACCTTCGGACGCACCCACGACAACATCCGCGAGCTCAGCGCCCAGGCGATCAATCCCTACGACGATCGGACGGATGCGCTGCTCGCCACCACCTACGTCCTGGCCCGAGAACAGGGAACGCCCCTCGTCCTGAACTGGGACAACCACGACTCGCCCGCGGTGAGGGAGGGGGTGAAGTTCCGGCAGATCATGCGGCAGCGGGCCGCCGCTGGTGGCGAGGTGCGGGAAAACGTCCTCGCCGTTGTTGATAAGCCGACGATCCTGATCATGGAGCGTGGAGGCGAGGGCTTCTATCTCGTGAACAAGGCGGCGGAGAAGCTCGACCTCCCCGTCCTCGACCTCACCCTTACGAGCCTCGAGGGTTGTTACCGGGAACTGCGCAACGACTTCAACGTGGCCATCGAGCGACGGGACGGGAAGAAATTCGTTACGCGCTGGGGGACGTGGAGCAGGGGAGGCTTGGAGGTTCAGGGGCGTGACGCGCTCTACTTTATTCGTGAGCCTTGGAGCCAATGCCAGATGCGATGAGGTAGCGAACGCTGCGGCGGCTCGATCGGGCCGCAGTTATCGCTTGCGGGATACCTATTCGAAACCGATGGCTCACGCGCATGGAGCGATTGCGACAATGCCAAAGAGCTTGACGAAGGGCGATGTTGGTCCTGAAGTCTTAGAGCTTCAAAGACTCCTGGTCTCTCGCGGCTACCCCGCGCCCGTGGACGGCCAGTTCACAGCCGACACGTATCGGGCCGTCCGCGCTTTCCAATCCCAGAACCTGGACCAGCACGGTCAACCGCTGGTCGTAGATGGAAAGGTCGGGCCGATTACGTGGTGGAGCGTCTCGAACCCGAAACCAGACGTTAAGCCGGTAATGGCCGTGGACTTCTCCCAGATGCCACGCCCAGAGGCGGGTGGCACGGTGGTCGGACGGGCCGCACTCCAGGCCGCGATCGGGGAGCTCCAGGCTGGTGCGAGCGAAGTTGGTGGAGACAACGCGGGCCCCTTCGTCCGAAAATACCTGCTGCCCGCCGGCTTGCCCGAAGGTAACTCCTGGTGCGCGTCGTTCGTAAGCTGGTGCTATCTCCAGGCGTCCGATCGCAATCCGAACCGGATGCCGTTCGCCTATTGTCCCGGCGCGAGGGCGCTGCTGGCCGAGTTTCGAGCCAAGGGGTGGGGCCACTCACCTCAAGAGAACTATCAGCCCCAGCCGGGAGATCCGGTCTTCTGGTGGCGGGTCAACCTCAATGGCTGGCAGGGACACGTGGGCCTCGTCCATCAACTCAAGGACGGCATGCTCTACACCATCGAGGGAAACCGTAGCCCACGAGTGCAGGGCTTCTCGTATGTCTTCAGTCGCATGGACAGGCTGCTTGGTTTTGGTCATGCACCTGACGCATGAGGCCCCTCGGAAGCGGTGCCCAAGGAATCAGAAGCTCATGAGTCAGGCACAGAGACGAGAAAGGTTGCGCTCGAAGTTGCGCTAGCCATCGAGGACCTGCTGCGAAGGAGTCAACCATGGATGCTCTGATTTTCTACGCGATCGGTGCCCTCTTTGTCATTGCAGCACTCACCCCGTCCGCGCTCGTGATCATCTACCGATTTCAGGACGTACCTTTGCGACGCACCGAGATCAAGAACGTCCTAGACGCGGCCCTCTGCGCTCCGAGTGAAGCAATACGAAAGGAGGCACGGGAAGCCCTCGACAACAACCCGTACGTTTCGGACCCGGAGAAGACATTCGACCGCTGTCACAGGGGCTCGCGCTATGCCTTTCCGCTGGTCGTCTTGACTGCCCTGACGACCTGCTCTGCCTACATCTGCTATTCCTGGGTCCACTCTAAACTGGTGTCCTCTGCTTCGGCCCTCACGGTGTCCGCCCCTTCTCGTGCGGTCCAGTCTTCAACGCCTCTCGCGGCGCTCTATCCGCCCGACCCGTCTACCCCCTCCTCCTCCATCGTTCCGTCCACCCTCGCCGCCTTCGTACCGAAGCCGCCCGAACCGTCAGCCGCTCCCGGGCCTCTCTCCGAACGTCTGCCCCGTGTCGTCATCATGGCCCTGGCCGGGGGATTCGTGTGGTCCTTGTATCAGATCGTCAACCGGATTGGCGCCGGCGAGCTTGGGCCTTCGGACCTCTATGAAATCGATCTGGGACTGCTCGCCGCCGTGCCCGTGGGGTATGCCTTTGCTCTCATCACCGCCGAACTCGATGGCGTGCGCTCCTTCATGGCCTTCGCGGCGTCCGCTTTCCCTCTGCGCGACGTGTCGAGCATGGCCCGCCAGTACGCTACCCGCAAGTTACTCGAGTCAGCAAACACCTCCACCAGCCGCCCCGCCGAGCGCCACCTCGGCACTGCGATCGAAGGCTTGAGCGACGAGACCCTTGCCCGTTTGAGCGAGCTTCGCATCGCCACCGTCCTCGACATGGCCTATTCCGATCCCATTAAGGTCATGGTCCAGACCGGCTTCGCGATCCCCCTCATAATCGATTGGATGGATCAATCCATCTGGGCCCTCTACGCTGGCGACCTCAAGGCCGAGATGAACAGGCACGGCATCCGTTGCTCTCTCGATGTCTGCGAATTCGTGGACATGCACCTCCTCGACGGGGAGCGGAAAAGAAGGGCTCCCCTCGATGGACCCAACAAGGACGCCCTTGATGCGCTCGCGGGGAAAATGGGCGTCCAAGGCATTCTCCTGCAGGATCTCTTCTTCCGCATCTACGCCGACCCCCAAGTGGTGGTCCTGCGCAATCTGTGGTACCCGAGAGGAGTTCCGAAGGAACTGCAGGCACAATAGCTAACGCTTCAAGTGCACGCTCCGGCCGCGTGTCTTGACCGGTTCTGTTCATGTTGGAAAGCTCGCTCGATCTCGCGTTCGACCTTCCTGCGGCCGCTGTGCTGGCAGCTGATACCGCCTTCTGGCAGCTGTACGATTCGTCATTCTCTTCCCGCGAGCGCGAACCCCACGATGTCATCCTCGCGACGGTTCATACTGGCGCTGGCCTCGTCGTCCGCGCTCGGTCCGCCGGCCTCACCATTGGTCTTACTTGCACCCACATGCTTTGCGACCCTCCCGTTGCCTTCCTTGTGTATCTTGCCGTCGCTCCTGCTTTGCGCTCACGCCACATCGGCGCCGCGCTTTTCGAGCAGGCTCGGCTTCATTCCGCGGAGCACTATTCCAGTAAGAATCTGATCCCCGCTGGCCTTGTCTGGGAGGTCGAGATCCCCGCGCTGGTGGCCTCCGACGAGCGCGAGTTCGAGCAGCGCCGCCGCCGCATCGCATTCTTTGAGCGCCTTGGCGGCCGCATCCTACCCCAGCGCTATCTCCAGCCACCGGTAGACGGAATCGCCCCTGTGCTCATGCACCTGATGTTTCGCCCCGTCCCCGGTGCCCCGTTTCCCGATGCGGCCGCCACCGCCGCTCTCATCCACGCCATCTACTTCGAGAAGTACCGTGTGGCAAACGGCATCCCCCGCAAGACACTCGACGAACTTCTCCGCCAGACAATGCCGGCTTGATTCTGTCGTCGCGATGTGGCCTCGCATGACGACCCCGAGCGGAGACGCCGCCCTCCAGGACGTGCAGCGCCTCATCGACGCGCTCGAGATCGAATCGGACCGCGGACCGTGTGCCGCGCGCGGGCGCACGGAGCAGCACTCGCTGCCCCGCTGTGCGGGACCGGGTCAGTCGCATGCGCGATCCAACTACGAGAGCCCTGGCACCAGCGAGAGCCTTTTGGTTAGTCGCCGGCCGATCGCTTGACACTCGTGCGGCCAATCATCAATTCTCGATGGGAACAGCTCAAGACGAAGGATGTATTCGCTTTGTTGTACGCGACAACCAGAACGACCGTGGACACATCCCCGTCCAATGGGCTGCTGATCGATGGCCGAACATTGTGACTACAGGCGGGCAACACCAACGCTCCGCGTTGACGCGATCAGGGACACTGCCATGGCAAGCAAGAGTGTCCGGCCCAGGCTCGGGCTTGGTGTCGAATCCGCACAGCTTCAGGGAGTCAGAACGGTTCGTAGCACCGGAGTCGCCGACCTGAGCCTCATCTAGTGGCTCGTCAGGCGAACAGGTCGGTGAGCATCGAGTTCGCAAACACGCGATTGGGGTCGAGCGCGTCACGCACGTCGCAGAATCGCTTGTAGGTCGACGGGTACAGTTGCATGGCTTCCTCGCGCGTGATCGTGTAGTTCTTGCCCCAGTGCGGTCGGCCGCCCAGTTGCTTCATGAGGGGCTCGAATCGCTCGAAGACCTCAGTGGAGTTCACGAGGGTGCTCGCGCCGATGTAGCTCACCGGGCCTTCGTGGCACGGGCTCAGCAGGATGTCGTCCTGGGCGACGAAGCGGACCTCTACGGGCAGGAGCAGCGAAACGTCACCTTCCTCAACGAATTCACGCATGCTCTTGATCGCCTCCACGGTCTTCGCGACCGGGATCGCGTATTCGCACTCGCGATGAAACACCGGCAGCAGGGGAATGGTGAGCACCTGGCTGTAGGGTCCCACGTAGTGGACGATCCTCTTGAACTCGTCCTTCCGCGATTGCGTCGAGAACTTACGCAGCGTGCCTGGCTCCTTTGAAAGGACCTGACTCGAGGAGGGGATCGCTTCGTCCGCCGCCTGCTTGAGGACGTCGCTGACCGGATGCCCGACGACGTTCTTGGTGATCAGGATCGTCGTGTCCCGCGGACATCCGGGCAGCAGGAGCCACCAGAACAGCACGCGGTCGTTCTCCTGGACCAGTTGGTCGATGTGGCGTAGCACGGCGTCCAGGGTGGTGAGGTAGGCCGAGTACTCGAGCTGGTAATCGTCGACGCAGTCGAGCGTCACCTGCGTGATGATGCCGAGCGCGCCCACGTTGATGCGAGCGGCCGAGAGTTGTTCGGTATCCTGTTCCGTGATCGTGCGCAGGTCGCCGTGGCCGTCGACGAGCCGCATGCCGACAACCTGCGTGGAGATCGCGCCCAGGCCGACGCCCGTGCCATGGGTGCCGGTGGAGAAGGCGCCCGCGATCGACTGCTCCGTGATGGATCCGAGGTTCTTGAGGCCCAACCCCCGCGCCCGCAGCTCCGGTATGAGGTTCTTGAGGCGGATACCCCCGGGGACGGTGGCGCGGTGCCCGTTCACGGTGATGGGGACGGTCAGGTCGTCCAAGGTGAGGAGGGTGTCGCTGGTGGGCAAGAGCTGGGCGAACGAGTGACCCGCTCCCTGCGTCCGCACGTGTGTCTTCGTGGCCAGCGCGTCCTTCACGATGGCGATAACCTCGGCCTCCGTTCGCGGCCGGCAGAAGCGCCGTGGTTGGAAAGTGATCGTGTGAGACCAGTTCTCGAAGGTGTGGACCGTGCTGCAGTTCACGCCGGTGACGGGCTCGAGGATCGAGCCCGCCACGTTGGTGGAACACGGGTGGCACGCGGCGCCGAGGAGGCCCCCGGCCGCGGCGACGCCGGCCTGCTCCAGGAAGTCACGGCGCGTGACCTGCAGACCTAGAGGGCCGTGCTCCGCGTCACCACGCAACTTGTCGTCCGTTCATATAGGCCTCGTACCATTGCGTGAACGGCGTATCGGTTGCGGCCGCATTCTCCTGCGGTGGGCTTGGCGGGTCCGTCCGGTTCGGCTCCTTGAACCACCACGCTCGGCTGGGGAGGCGCGAGTTCCGGGCTTCCGTGATGTCGTCGCGACTTCCAGCATCGGCGGCGAAGAAGAGGGCGTCGCCGATCTCCGCCGTGTCGTCGCCCTTCTGGCGCTCGACGAACGCGATCTGTCGGAAGCCGATCGCGGTCTGCTGCGAGTCGAGGCTGAAGAGGACCCTACCGGCGAGATTGACGAGCGCCCGCATCGGCCGGCCTTGCCATTCGGCTCTGTCCCTGGGGAAGAGGGGCAACGCACTGTCGCGACCTTTCCGCCAGGCGATCGTCTGTTTCTGCCGGTTGATCGTACCGCGCACTTCGCGGCGGCGTTGGCCGTCCGCGGTCATGTGAACGAGGCGGACCTCGTCGCCGTCGATCTGGAGGCTCGGATTCCTGCCGGCATCGAGCTGCTGGGGCGAGCGGAACCACTGGATCCGCCGGTTGATCACGCCGCCAGCATCGTCTTGCATCCGACCGAGGCGGCTTTCGAGCAGAGCGGGACCCGGCTGGCCGGGCTGCGGGCCCACGCGGTAGACGGAGGCCACCCAGCGGTCGTCGTTGATGGCGAGGGCCGGCTCGGAGACGGTGTAGGGATTCACGGCGTACGTACCCTTCCGATACCAGACCACACGGTCGTTCCCGGCCATCGCTTGTCCTGACCAACAGCGCATGTCGCCACCCGGGGAACGGTAGGCGAGGACCACGTCGCCCGCTATGTTCACCGCCATGGCCGGAGGGCCGCCGTAGGCCGCGCGATAACCGATGCGGGTGCCGCCGTCTCCAGAGAGAACGACGAGGAAGCGACCGCGTAGGTCGTCCAGTTCGGGCCAAGCGCCGCGTGCATCGTAGTCGGCACGTGTGAAGAGCTTCTCGCCAAAAGCGTCCTCGAGGCGCTGGTTCAGGTCCTCGAGGTCGCCGCCGTTGTCGTTGTCCGTGAGGTCGCTCTTGATATCCAACACGAGTGTGACCGGCGCGTGCCTCGCGTTTGCCGGAGTGGCGGACCAGGCGACCAAGACGGCCAGCCAGTCCCGGAGAAGGAGGCTCGCTGGGTTGCCAGCGCCGACCATGACCTCGCTGCCGGGATTCCAGTGGCCTAGACGGTAGTCGCCGACCCGGTCGTATTGATCGTCGTGGACGTCCAGCTCCAGCCAGCGCACCTTCTTGCTGAGCTGATCGACGAGCGATCCCATATCGTTCCCGCCCGTATAGCTGTTGTGGGTGGCCCAGAAGCGGGTTTCCTCGTAGCTCGCCATTGCAACTCCGGCGGTCGATATAGTCGAAATTCGGATTGCCGTCAACTCCATGTGCAGATACCCAAGTCGTTATTCGATAATCCGCGGTCGTTTTTGGGCCGGCTACTCTAGGCCGGCCAACGCGGGGGACGTGAGCGACTTTGCAATCCCCGTCGTCGACGTCTACCCGGGAGCCTCTCGAGAACACGGCCGACGTGACCGCGAATTCTGCGCAGTCATGGGCGTTCGTCGGGCAGAACCGCCGGAGATCCTGAGGCCGATCTCGAGCAGGCGCGCGATCGCCTGATCCGCCAGCTCATTGTGGAGGTACGAAGGCTGCACCGTGGTGTCCCGACGTGGCCCAATGGAACGAGCCGGTGAGAGTAAGAGCCGACTCGCACCACGTCGGGACGGTCATGAACTCTAGCACTCCTCGCTGCGCGGGCCGCCGGATGCGATCACGAAAGCCGGCCAGCGATGTGATGAGGTCATGCGCGCGCGGGCCTGAAGGGGGCCGACGCGCTTAAGGGGGTGCGACCCTGGAGGGGTTCAGACCCTAACGCTTCGGCCCTGGCCGTGCGCGGGAGGGTGCGGGTCGCGTAGCCCTTCCGTCTGGCTACTTGAACAGCTTTGCTTTCGAGAAACCTTCCTGAATACATGGAGTAAATGTCGCGGCCGTCTCCAGCCTTTCGCAGTCGTGGAGAACTGTCTCGCATCGCCGAAAGTCCTTCGACTTCCTCGCTAGGGCAAAGGGGGTGCACATCTCTACCGCTTGACTCCTCGCCGAGGCGAGCGCTACCGCTTCAGGAGTCGGGTCTGAGTCAATTTGCAGTGCTTCCGCAATCACGGGCTTTGCGCCGACCAAACTGAGGCTGGTGTCTCTGTAACCACCGCCGATCAGGTTGTACCGGAAAACCATCGAGGTTCCGTCGAGTATTTCGCGCAGTGTCCCGGCGACAGCGGTCTTGCCCTCCCCGTGCCACAGAAGGAAGTTCACCCACCTTGGTTGCGCGTCAATCGTCTTGCCCAAGATCGCAAGAACCTCAGGTGGCGTCCCCGGCGGCACTAGGCGGAGCTGGACGGCCTCGTGCTTGTCGATTCGATACATCGGAAGTTCGGACCCGAGAACATCGCCGCCTTCCGGCAGTCTGAAAGTGGCCCACACCTTCCCGTCTTCCACTCGATAGATCTTGAAGGTGAACCCTTCCGCGTTGGTGACCTGTGCCGTCCGAATCTCCTTGTCCGTCATAGAGTCGACGCGCTTCTCAACGGTCCACTGATCGACGTCAGCGGCGTAGGCGAACGTCGCAACGGCAAGAACGAGAACGGAAGCGGCGAAAGGGCGTACTGAAGGCATGAGCGGCCTCCTACAAAGCGGCTAGAGGGTCTTATCTCTAAGGAACTCTCAAGATGATTCAGTATGCCGGAGCATACACTTCTGGCGCAGAAAGGACCCACGCTGCCACAGAGTCGCCGTAGCCTCCGGTCCATTGACAGGGAGGTGCGGTGAGGTTCGGTACTCCCATCCTCGACGTAGCCGTGGGCCTGATCCTCGTCTACCTGATGCTGAGTCTGGCTTGCACCACGGTTAACGAGTGGATCGCAGGACCCTTCAGATTTCGTTGCGCTTATGCTGGGGCGGACGATTGAGAGGCTGATCGGTGACCCCGCGCTGTTCGCGCGGTTCCAAGAGCACGACCTCATAAGTTCCCTTCGGCCGACGCGCTGGCCCGTCGACGACAAGTTGAAGCTACCGTACGAGATGATTGTCGTTGGTCTGCGAATGATTGAGCGCTGAGGAACTCCTGGATCGTGGTTAGCTGTGGACTTCTTCGGATTACACGCCTCGGATATTTGGGCTGGTCTTGAGCGCTATTGAAAACCTGAAGTCGTACGTTTGCCGGACGATCCAGAGACTATCGAGTGTCCTAAGCACGGGGCACAACTCCGTGCGAACGCCGGCGTACTTACGCTCTTGCTTGGCAATAAACTCTTCCCAGCCCGGCTCGTTCCCGATAAAGGCGGCGTTGTGCCAATCGATCCACTGATGATCGATCGCATGCTGAAATGAGTGCCACGTCGTTTGGTCGATGACGAGGACCGCTAGGAGCCTGTCCCAGTAACCGAATCGGAGGCCCGACGCGGCGAGGCGCGGTTCTGACCGGGTGTGGCAGCTCCGGCTGGGATACTGCGCGGCATGCCGAAGACCTTTCGTCCGTA
>Ga0070698_100005462_pt1 | contig 13880 bp, 13 predicted proteins | sample KBSK1502metaG_FD_65477 | JGI IMG/M metagenome (GOLD analysis project Ga0070698, IMG submission 65477) | Corn, switchgrass and miscanthus rhizosphere microbial communities from Kellogg Biological Station, Michigan, USA - KBS K1-50-2 metaG | ecosystem: Host-associated > Plants > Roots >...
ACTGCTGAAGATACGGGCGTAGCCCCGGAGGTTCTCAGCGACTTGGTCCTGAGGCTTGCATTTCGGTATACCTCATTTACTTCGGAGAAGGCGTCCAAAGACCTCCACCTCCCCATTTCGGTTACGACGGACCTCATCCAACGCCTCAAGAAGGACAAGCTGGTCGAGAACCTGGGGGCGGTGGGGCAGTTCGACTATCGTTACGCCATCACCGATGCGGGCCGTGAGCGGGCTAGGCGGCTCTTCGAGATCTCGGGTTACGTGGGCCCCGCTCCGGTTTCCCTCGAGGATTACTGCACTAATCTCGAGCTGCAATTGGCGAGTCTGCCCGAGGTGAGTCCCGAGGATGTTTCCAAGGCCATTTCGGAGCTGGTGCTTTCTCCCGAAACGGTGGAGGTCGCGTCTCTGGCCGGATCCTCGGGAAGGAGCTTGTTCATTTACGGCCCGCCCGGCAACGGGAAGACCACGCTCGGGCACTTGTTGCACAACGCGGTCTCGGGAGCGATCTGGATTCCTTATTGCATCGCCATCGAACAAAGCGTGATCCGCATCTACGATCCACGCTTTCATCGCCCGGCTCCGCTCGATGTGCCGCCGGATGACATGCCGAAGGTGGACCGCCGCTGGATTCGCATCGAACGGCCGTTCATCGTCGCGGCGGGCGAATTGACCATCGACGCACTCGATCTCGGCTACAGCCGCGAAATGGGTTTTTACGAGGCGCCGCTTCACATGAAGGCCAACGGCGGCACGTTTTTGCTCGATGACCTGGGTTGTCAGCGCGTATCCCCTTGGGATCTATTGTCGCGCTGGGTCTTCCCGCTCGAGAACGGAACGGACTGCCTCACCTTACAGACCGGCCAAAAACTTCAGGTACCCTTCCGCCAGCGCCTCGTCGTTTCGACTACCCTGGACCCCGACGAGAACATCAGTCCCATGTTCCTACGCCGCATGGGATACCGGGTGTTCATGAACGATCCCAGCGAGGACAACTACGGCGAAGTCTTCCGCCGTTACGCCAAGTCGATGGGACTGTCCGTTCCGGAGGGGCTTTTGACCGGGCTCTTAGAGCGGTACCGCGCCGAAGGCCGTCCGCTTCGGGGGTGTGAACCGCGCGACCTTCTGGAGCGCGTGCGCGACACCTGCCGCTTCCGGCACATTCCACTTCAGCTCAACGAGAAAACGTTGAGTCTGGCCTGGGTGGGATATTTCGGCGCACATCACAACGGGTCGAACGGCCGCTCCTGATCAACGCCTTGCATCGTTGAGCCGGTTCAATCCTTCGCGGGCCGGTCGATTCTCCGGATGCATCTCCAGAACGCGCCGGTAATCGCGCGCAGCTGCATCAATGTGGCCGTTGTACTCATGGGCTAGCGCCAGAGACAAGACCGGCCGCGCAGCCAGGGGAGCATCGAGCGCGGCCCGCTCCGCCTCTCGAATCAGATCCCCATAGTGATCGACCCAGTACGCTCGAGCTCGCATGGGCGAAGGTAGCGTGGGGTCGAGCCAACGGTAGGCGTGTGCGGCGAGCCATCCCCCTTCGACACGATCGCGACGCGCGTAGATGAGGGTGGTGTCATCCCAGAATACGAGTGCCCACTCCGGCCAGTCACGCGCTTCTCTGGCGAGATTCTGATACCCGCCCGGCTGCGGATAGCGGATCACCAACAGGTCGATGTGGTAACGATCGAGAATCGACTGGGCTCCGTCCCCGCCGTCGCGTACATCAAGGTATTCCTCGTACACCCTCTCGCCGACCAGGAGACGACCGTCGATGAAATCGAGCCGTTTCCGGTGGAGCTGGTCGACCAGGAACCCGCCGTAATCGTACGCATTGAACATCCGCGAGCCGATGTCCTCCTTGTTCAGAAACGCCACCGCCGCCTCGGGGCAGTTGGCTCGTGACAAGCGCAAGGTCCAGGGCCAAGCGCTCGGATAGCGAAGCCAGCCCGCTTCGGGAACGAGTAAGAACACGATAGCCAAACCGGAGCACAAGGCAGCCACCCATCTCCCCGAAACACGGGAGAGACGATCTCCGAAGAGAACGGCGAGAACGGGGACGAACGCCACCGCGACGAGATCGCGATGGCGGTTAGAGAGGAGCGGAGCCAGGGAGAGCGCAAGGAGAAGTACGGGATATCCCCACATGCGCCGGCCGCGTCGGGTGAGGAACGCAAGGATGGCGGCCAAGGCTCCTGCCATCATGAGGAAGGCCGTCGCAGGGGCTTGGGGGATGACACGCGGGAGCAGGCGCTGTATCGGCTGCCATTCTTGGATGGTCTGGTGATACACGTCCCCGCGGAAGACATTCGCGAGCGGCTCGATGAGAACGCGATACGTTTGTGGATGCGCGAGGGAGGCTAGCCCCACCAGAGCAATCAAGAACCAGCGACGCTTCCATGAAAGCGTGGGAACTCCGCCCCCCAACACGAGCAAGGACCCCGCGGCCAATCCGATCCAGGGGCCGTGGAGGTTGGTCCAGAAGATCTGGATGATGGGCAGTGCCCACGGGGAGGCTCCGTGACGCATGGCGCCAATCCGTTCCAGGAAGAGAGCGAAGAACAGGTACGTGAAGAGCTGGGGCCGAGGAAGGAGCCGGTCCGTGATGGCGAGCGCGGCCAGGCACGACAAGAAGGCGATGAGCCACGCGGGCAATCCTTCGCGAAGAGCCGCGCGAACGATCAAGCCGGCCGCGATGGCGGCGATCGCCGCAGCGAGGAGCACGACTCCTCCTTCGCCGGCGGCACGTCGTGCTGACGCAAAACAAACTTCCGCCAGCCATTCGTGATTGATCCAGGGGTGGCCAGGAGTGGTGCAGGACCAGGTGTCCCGAAAGGGCAGTGGACCTCCGGAAATGAACTCGGTCCCTGCCTTCAAGTGCCACCAAACGTCGGGATCGGAGCGCGGCGACAGGGCGGGAGCGGCAAACGCAGCAAGGGTGAGGAGCAAAGGAGGGATGCTCCACCATCGCCCTAGGTCAGCGCGCTGGATCGGAGGCCGCGGCCTTCGGCTCATAACCGGGGCAGGACATCACGGGCAGGTTCGGATACTTCGGGAATCGGGGATCGGTGCGGGACCGCGCGCACAAGTAATAGATCGCCGCGCGTCCGCGCACCTGCTCCGAATGGCGGCAGGTTGCGCACAACCCTATGGGGTCCCGATCAGGCGTCACCTCGCTCCTTGTTCAAAAGCTGAGCAGCGCATATCCCTGATTCTGATAGGTCATGAGCACGATCAAGGCATCCGACGCCACCTTCACCAGCGGACTCAGGCTGGCGGGATCGATTTTGGCGAAGGCCAAGTTCTGTCCGCAGACGTAGAGTTCCACTCCGCGCTTCTTGAATTGCTCGAGGACGGGGAGATTGGGATTGGCGACGCCGAACTTCGCCTGGTAGTGCGCATCGTCCGCGATTCCATCCAACGCCGCCCCATGAAACACGACCACGAATTTCACGTTCCGCGCCGGGACCCCCGTCACTTCGAACGCATTGAGTTCTGAACCCGCCATGTTGAGGGCGGGAAGAATTTGTGATGGCTGATCGGCTGCGCGCGTGGCATCCCACATGACCCGATAGGTCCGTGAGGGATCGGGGGGCATAGACGCGCCCGGTATGACGACATACCCGTCCGCGGCGGGGATAGCCGGAGATTGGGGGGCGGGCCATTCCGCGAGCGCAGCGCGGGCAATGAGGGAACTCAAGGACAGAAGACACAGGAAGGTACGCAAGGCCGGATCCTCCTCAATTACCTGGGTTCACGACGGTCTGGAGGAGGCGCTATGGTATTCGAAGGGCTCCCCCCGCGTCGATATGCGGGAGCCGTCTGGGAAGGAAGCAACAACATGTCAAAGAGTTTGCGGACCCATGCCGAACCTTGGCCACCTCTGCCGCTTGCCGAATGGGAAGATACCCGGGCGACGCTGCACATGTGGATGCAGATGGCGGGCAAGGTTTGTTTGGCACTTACCCCGCTCGTCAACCATTATTGGAATACGACATTTCGCCTAAGGCCATGCGGTTTAGTCACACCGACCATCAGCTATGGCCATCGAGCCTTCACGATCCTGTTCGATTTGGAAGAACATCGGCTCGTATTCGAATTCTCGGATGGCGTGACCCGGGGTTTCCCGTTGGAGCCTCAGACGGTGGCGGAGTTCTACGCAAAATTCATGGACATTCTGCGCGAGGAGAAGGTGGACGTGTATATCCGGACGATCCCCACCGAGGTCGAGAATCCAATTGCGTTCGAGAACGACACGACGCATCACGCTTATGACCCCGCCTACGTGAATGCGTTCTGGCGAGTGCTCCTGGATCTAAAGCCGGTCTTCGAAGAGTTTCGAGGCAGCTTCATAGGTAAATGCAGCCCCTTGCATTTTTTCTGGGGTGGGTTCGATCTCGCGCTCACTCGATTCTCAGGCCGGCGTGCGCCGGCACGCCCCGACGCGGATGCAATGACGCGAGAGTCCTATTCCCATGAGGTGATCAGCCACGGGTTCTGGCCGGGAGGCGGCCCGGTCTCCGATGCCGCATTTTATGCGTATGCCGCCCCTGAGCCGGCGGGTTACGAATCCTCCTCCGTGCGCCCCGCGGCCGCCGTCTACAACACGGATTTAGGAATTTTCATTCTTCCCTATGATGCGGTTCGCCGCTCGAGCACGCGGGAGGAGGATTTGATGTCGTTCCTCAAGACCACCTACGAAACGGGAGCAACGCTGGCCAACTGGAATCGCGCCGAGCTGGAGCGTCGTTGAGAACACCGGCCGCTGCGCTCTTCCTTCTGACCGGTAGGCATCCGCGTCCATAACCCGGGCCCTCCGACGGAAATACTTCTGATTCCCGCGTAACCGCCTTCGATCTGGCTCTGCGACTTATTCGGTTCGGTGCGGGTGAAATGATGTATGATGATAGGGTCAGGGCTTGCATGGAGTGCTTCCATGAAGCAGATGGTCCCGACTGTTCGTGTCGGATTAGTATTCGTGCTCCTCGCCGCTCGGCAGACTTTCGGCGGCACTGATATCGGCCCCAAGATAGCGCTTCACGTAACGGCAACGACCACGAAGAGCACCAGCATCTGTTCGACGTGGAGTTCCGACGTGGCGACTGTCCCCTGTTCCGGCTACCTTGTCCAGGGAGATCTCCGGCAGGATTTGTTGGTCTACCTCGTCATCGCCCAAGCCGATACTCCGTCTTTCGCGGGAGGAGTCGCTGGGATCACGGCCGGCATCGAATATGACGGCCGTAGGGGTCACGGAGTAGATGTCAACGCGTGGACCGTGTGCGCCGACGGTCTTGATATTCCGAATGCCGGCCCGGGGGGAGAGTGGCCGGCGTCGGGCGGCGGAGCCATCATCACGTGGCTCAACTGCCAGGAATCCCGCGTCGGCGGCGATGGTTATCATGCCGTGGTGGGAGCCTTCTCGGTGTACGCGTATTCCGCGGACCGATTACGGGTCACTCCCAACCGAAACTTGCAAAGCGGACCTCAAATCACCCTCGCCAACTGCTTTGCGGAGGAATTTGGAGTCACCGACACGACTCTAGCGCTCGGCAGCGCGGGGTTTGGAACGTCGGGATTCAATCCTTGCCATCCACTTCCGGTCGAGCCCACAACCTGGGGACGTCTCAAGACGAAATACGGGAGCGGCTCTCCCTAAGTACAACCAGCGGCTTATGCCGCCCGAAGCACGCTCGGTGAACCTTGCGCTGGGATCTGGATGACGAACGAAGCGCCCCCGGCGGGGGAACGATGTACGCCGATGGTTCCCTTGTGGTTCTTCACGATCCGGAAGACTGTGGAGAGGCCGAAACCATGGCCGGACTCCTTGGTCGTGTAGCCCGGCTCGAAAATGCGGTGACCGACACCTTCTGGGATACCGGGGCCGTTATCGCTCACGCATAGCTCGACGAGTTTCTCCGAATCGAGCCAGTTCAGGCGGACGTCGATGTTGGGCGCCGGAGTGCCGGCGTCCTTCAGGGCGTCCGCGGCATTGAAGAGCAGATTGGTGAGGACCTGCTGCATCTGGGCGGGGTCGACGAGCACGAGACCCACGCGCTCGTCGGTCTCGGTCGAGAAACCAACCCCGTCGAAGCGGTTCTGCGGGCGGACGAACATGGTTGTTTCCCGCACCAAGAGCGCAAGGTCGGTCGGGAGGGGCTGGCTTTCCTGGTGCGAGAACTCGAGCAGCCCTTTGCTCAATCCACGCATCTTGCCCAACGCATCCTGCACTCGGTCGAAGCGAACCACCTCTTCGTCGGTCATGCCTTTGGAGCGACGAAGGTGTAACTCCACGTTTCCCGAGATGATCTGGAGCAGGTTGTTGATTTCATGGGCCACCGAGGCGGCCATTTCTCCCTTGGCGGCCAAACGCTCCGAACCGATCAAGGCTCTCTGAGTGCGTTCTAACTCGATATAGCGCTGGCAAGCATCCCGGACGAAGAGCACGGGCAACGCGAACGCAGCGAAACTCCAGAAGCCGACCGATCGATACATGAGCGATGCCACCGGGGCGAGAAGAAAGAGCGCGGTGCTCGACGCGATCTCCACTCGATAGCCGAAGTTTTCGCGCCAAACCGTCAGATATCGGCCGCCGGAGACCAGGGAAAGAACGCCGGTAACGAGACCTTGGTTCACCAGGGCGTAGGCAAGTCCGCTCACACCGAGCGCCCCGACGAACACCAGGTAGTGAGTGGGCGGCACGCCGCAATAGTTGGGCAAGATGAAGTGGAACGACGCTGCGGCGGCAAAGACGGCGAGGGTTACCTGGCCGGCGTTGAATACCCCACGGTACCAGCGGGCGCGCATGACAATGAGATCCGCCACCATGCGCGCCAGCCAAGCCGCGGGGAGGATGGCAGCCATCGGGACGATGGGCACCGCGGCGAGATGCATGGTGATGGCCATGCTGACGTTGCCCTTGCCGGTCGGGGTTCGGAAGCGCATTACTTCCCCGATCAGGAAGGCAGAGAACCACACCGCGAGCAATTGCAGGGAGGGAAGCGGGCCTCGTAGGAACGCGTAGGCGAGCACGATCCCGGTCAGTGTTGCCACGCCGGCAATGAAACTGCGCGTTCTCGTGGAAAGCGTGGGATCGGTCGAAGATGCAACCGGCATCGTTTCTCTCGGTTACTTCACGAACTCTTTGCCGTGGTCGTCTTGTCCATCTTCCCAGCCGCTCGTGCCGTCTCCCATGGCATACCGGGAGAAGTGCTGCAGATTGACCGTGTAAAGGCACTGCCTGGGATCGTCGGTTCCGGGAACGAGAACCCAGGCCTGCGTATCAGGGTTGAACCAAAACATATTGGGCCGGCGGCCGGCGTAATTTGGTTGCGTCTGGTCGTACCGAGTCTTGCTGTAATCGATCGTCAGCGTGACCGGCTTGTAGAACTGGGAGCCGTCGGGCCCCAGCTCGACATCCACGATGTCTGGATCGCGTTCCTTGATGGTGACGAGTAGCGACTCCAGAAGGGACTGAGATTGAAAAGTCAGTGTGTAGCGGGACCCTTTCATGCTCGTGACTTGACCCGGGTCGACTTCCTGCGCACACACGACCTTCCAGACAATATCTGTCACCAGGTCCAAGGGCCAAAGGGCGGGCGTCGTTTGCTGCCCGGAAACGGGACCGGTCGGGTTGTCCATTTGGCCGCAACCCGCGCCGAGGAATAGCGTCAGTCCCGTGATGAAAATCGATATGTAGACGCGCATGGCGCCACTCCTTGCCCCCCAAACCAGTCAGTAGGGGTTTGAGCAGGGAATATGCCAACACGGAATGGCTCGACCAGGCCCCTACGACCCTAGATTCAGTCTGGAGGTACGTTAATTCGTCTCTCCCTGTGAAATGGGGTTTTTTCCCCGCCGGTCGGCTCGGATGCGCCACCGGCAAGTGCTGGTAGTATCCCAAGGTGGAACCAAGGAGCTCTATGAATCGATGGTTCGTGGCGGGGGCCGTTGCCGCGGTTCTTGCTCTATTGGCGGGATGCAAGGACGAATCGACCAATGGCCCCTTGACCGGCGTGGCGCCGGATTTCGCGCTCAAGGACGTGAATCCCAACTCGGCGACCCACGATTCGACGATCTCGCCCCGCGAGTATCTGAGCAAGGTTTCCGCCTGGTATTTCGGCCACTCCACCTGAGGTTACTGCCGTAGCCAGTTTGGCTACCTGAACCAAATGCAGGGAGAGCTCGATACGACGGCGACGAGTCTTTCCATTCGTATCCTGGGTATCAATGCCGTCGGTCAGGAAAGCGACAATGATCTCATGGTCGCGGGACGCACGTTGCCGTGGTTACAAGACACGAAATCCCAAGATGTCTGGACAAAGTGGAAAGTGACGTGGCGAGATGTCATCGTGCTCGACGGTGACAACAAAGTGGCGGGAATCTACAACCTCACCGACCACAATCTGGGCACGGCTGCGAACTATAATGCGCTGAAAACGTTCCTGATCGAAGTCGCCAACCGCTAGCCGGGCAGCAGGGAACGCAAGAGGATATGAAGCCATGAAGCACTTCCTTCTTTTTTACGACGTTGTACCTGACTACGCGGCCCAACGCGTTCAGTATCGTGATGCGCATGTGGAAAAAGCATGGGCAGCTCATGCCCGAGGGGAGCTGATGCTTGGCGGAGCGCTGAATGACCCAGTCGATGGCGCGGTGCTCTTGTTCCAGGGTGACTCGATGCAAGTCGCCGAGGATTTCGCGAGGAACGATCCCTACGTTGTGAACGGCCTCGTCAGGGAGTGGCGCGTTCGAGAGTGGTCGACCGTGGTCGGGTTTTTGGCTAGCGCGCCTCTCCGGTAGCGAACCGGTAGCTTATTTCTTTGTGGCCGCGTGCTTCTGGATCCATTCCGCAATCTGCTCAAGCGCGGCGGGCGCTAAGGTTTCCTCAATTTGAGAGTATTCGGCCACCGCACCGGTTTGGCAGGTCTGGAATAGATGGTTGAGGTTAGGTAAGACCCGAACCGAGTAGTCCGGATTGCCGCTCGCCTTCAAAGCCGCTTCCACCGCGGCGGCGTTTTCTTTGGGCGTGGCTTGCGTGTCTTTCTCGCCGTAGAGGGCCAGGACCGGACCGTGCACCTTCCGAAGCACCGGCTCGGGATCGAAGGTCAAGAAGTAGCGAAACCACGGCGATCCGATCTGATCCGCGATCGCGTCGACTTCGGCGGCGCTCATCTTTTTCCCGGCTTTCTCAGCCACATCGCCGAGGCGTTTCGCGAGCTTGGTCTTGTCCGATTCCTCTTTGACCGCGGAGAAAAAGCCCTCCTGGATCGCTCGTTCCTGGTCCACGCTTGCCTTCGACTCGCCCTGAGCCTCCATTAGCCGCCAGCCTTGCAGATAGAGGACCTGCTCTCCCGGCACACCCATTCCGGCAAGCATGACGATGTAGGCAATGTCAGGGGATTGAGTGGCGGCAATGGAGGCCACGTTGGCCCCTTCGCTATGGCCGATGAGGCCGATATGCTTGGGATCGATCTCCTTGCGTGTTTTGAGGTAGGCGACGCCGGCAAGCGCGTCGCCCGCAAAGTCCAGGGTCGTTGCGCTCGCGATGTCTCCGGTTGATCCGCCCACCCCTCGGTCATCCGCGCGCAGCGTAGCAATGCCCTGTCGCGTCAAATAATCCGAAAGAATGAGAAAGGGATGGTGCCCGAAGATGGTTTCGTCCCGATCTTCCGCGCCGGAACCGGTGATGAGCACGACGGCAGGAAAGGGTCCGGGTCCATTCGGTAGCGTGAGCGTCGCCGCGAACTTCACTCCAGCGGCCGTGTTTTGGTACGAGACGCTTTCGTCTCGGTAGGGATAGGGTTTTGCCGGAACTTGGGGACGCTTTGGTTCCGCCGGCTTGCCGGTCCGCTTGAAGGTCAAAGGCAGCGTCGCGCCATTTTGGGACCAGGCTCCCTCGATCTCCGCCGCTTTTCCTTCACCATGAATGCGGCCCGCAAACGTTCCACCGAGCGTGGGGACACTCAGGTGAAGACTGTCGCTCGTCGCGCTCAAGGTGCTGACGGGGAAGGTGGCCCCACCTTGGTCAATACTCACCAAGACCGCGCTCAGCGCACCGGGATTCTCCTCGCGAATCGTGAGCTGAACATGGAGGACGCCGCCGGGGACGTTTAGGCCACCGTACCAGTCGCCGGTCAGTGCCTTGGAATTAATTGGCGACGTTGCAACGGCCGCTTGGCTGGACGCGAGGGCAAGGAACGAAAGAAGAACGAGGGCTAGCCGCATCGCAGCACGATACTAGGTTTTTCCTTGCCCCACCGACCGTCCAGGGCTCTGAGGTCCATGTAACTCACTATCTGGTAATAAGTTAAATGATTTATCGGCTTAAACTATTTTTTCTGTTGACTACTACTAAGTTAACAGTAATATTACTCTAACTCTGAGCGGCACCTGCGAAGGGTGCGGAGATAGGAAAGAGAGAGGCATGGACGACCAAGACGCCAACCGCAAATTCCAGAAAGAGCTGAACGCGGGTGCCGTGGCCTTGGTGCTTTTGTCCGTGCTGGACCAGTCCCAAGTGCCGCTTTACGGCTATCAAATCGCCAAGCTGCTCGAAAAGCACGGGGACAAGATCTCCGTGGTCAAGCAAGGGTCGCTCTATCCGGTGTTGCGATCGTTGGAAAAGGGCGGACTCCTGGACAGCAACGTCGAACCGTCCGTAACCGGGCCGCCGAGACGTTATTACCGCATCACTCCAAACGGCCGTGAGATCTTGGCCCAATGGGTTGCCATTTGGCAGCAGAACACGAGCTTCGTGGAAGCGATTCTGGAAGGAACCGTCGATGTATCAGAACGTTGAGGCGTACCTGAGCGAACTTCGAGAGGGGCTGTCCGGATTGGATCCGGCGACGATCCAGGATGCTCTGGCCGATGCGGAAGATCATCTGCAGAGTGCCCTCGAGCAGGCGCGCCGGGAACATCCCGAGGCTGCTCCGGAAAGCTTGCTTTCCGCCATCATCGCGGACTTCGGCACCCCGCAAGAAATAGCCAAGGCCTACCGGGAGATCGAGGTCCGGCTCACGCCCCCGTTCGCTCCCGTCAAGAAAAAGGACACACGCCCGTTCTACGTCCGATTCTTCGGCGTACTCGGCGAGCCCCGCGCTTACGCGGCGTTGCTTTATCTCCTCACGTCCATCGTGACCGGAGTCCTCTACTTCACCTGGGCGGTGACCGGCGTGTCGCTCAGCGTCGGGCTCATGGTCCTGATCTTTGGTTTGCCCTTCTTCGGGTTATTCGTGTTCTCGATCCAGGGGTTGGCGCTGGTGGAAGGCCGCCTGGTGGAAGCGTTGCTGGGGGTCAGAATGCCGCGGCGACAAATGCCGTTTCGGGCCGGAACCGGGATCTGGAAGAAGTTCGTGGCGCGGCTGAAGGACCGTCGCACCTGGACGACGCTCGCCTATCTCGTGCTCCAGCTTCCCTTCGGGATCATCCATTTCACGATCTTCATCGTGTTGCTGGCCTACTCGCTGCAACTCATGGCGCTGCCCGTCCTTCAGCTCGTGTTCGATCAACCGCTCATCAGTTTCTCTTTCGGCAAATATTTCGTGCCACTCTGGTCCATGCCGCTTCTGTTCATTGCCGGTATTCTCGACGTCATCGTGCTCCTGCACTTGGCCAAGTTCGTGGGGCGACAGCACGGCGCAATGGCGAAAGCGCTTTTGGTCCAGAGGGCCTGATCAGAACGCCTCAAATCGACCCCCACCGATGCCGATAATCTCCAGGGACCCTTCCCTGGATCGGTGGGGAATATGACCGTGCGTTGGCTGAGTCCAAGAGATTTGCTGCCCGTGTCTTTCATCTGCTTGTGTCTGTTGCAAGCGAGTGCATCTTCCGCCCAGGATCGCGAGATTGCCCGCCCCGAGGCCCACTGGGAGAGCGTGTCCCATTTCACTCCCCTGGATCACCGCGTTTTTGCCTGTATGGAATTCGGAGGCCAATTGATCGCGGGCGGAGAATTCAACGGCGCCGGCAACCTCGCGCTCAACCACATTGGAAGCTGGGATGGGAGAGCATGGCATGCACTGGGCGACGGCCTCAACCACCCGGTGCGCTGCCTGGGAATCTATCAAGGACAGCTGATTGCGGGCGGGGAATTCACGGCTTCGGGCGAACGGCCCATGTCGCATGTCGCTCGCTGGAATGGTTCGGAGTGGGAGGCTCTGGGGAACGGCATGAACGCGAGCCCCACTGCTCTCATCGAATGGAACGGAGGATTGGTGGCAGGAGGATGGTTCGATTATTCAGGCGACGACAGCGCGGTCGCTGCCTACCTTCCTTACGCGGCGTGGTGGGATGGCACGAATTGGCTGCCCATGGGCCGCTCGATCGATTTTACTTGTCTCTCTGCGCCTCCTCGGGATCTGGTCGTGTACAAAGGGTCACTCTACGCGGCCGGATCATTCACCTGTCAGACCTGTGCTACGGAGCAACTGCCTCATCTGATGGCGCGGTGGGATGGATTGAGTTGGGTGACGACCGGTCCACACATTGTCTCCATTGACGGCGGGAAGCCGGTTGGAACGTGCTTCGCCATTCGGGACAGTCTGCTTGTTGTTGGAGGAAGTTTTACTCGGCTGGATACGATGGATGTGCACGGCGTCGTCTCGTTCGACGGGCAATCCTGGGCGTCCCTTGGATCAGGTTCGCCGGGAGGGGTTCTCGACCTGGCGGTCCATCAAGGCCATTTGTTCGCGGCAGGATTCATGCGCGCAAGCCAACTTTGGGGTGGGGTGGCCGAATGGGATGGGACGTCCTGGACCGTGACCAGCGGCGTATATCCCGTTCGCGCCCTGGCCAGCCATGACGGCTTGCTTTTTGCCGCCGGAGAATTCTGGGGTGAAGATCCTGGAGAGCACTATCAGCAACAGCTGGGAACCTGGGATGGAGTCCGATGGCATGCGCTGAGAGTGCAAGATCGAGGCTCTCTATCCGCGTTTCCTGATCCCATTCAGTCGCTCGTCAGCTTTGAGGATCATGTCAATGTTGAGACTCTCACCCATTATTCGGGGTATGGCCGAGGGCTTCACGAGTATCACGACGCACAACCGGCCTGGGAATTTTCCTATACGTATCCATACGCGATTTTTCGCGGAAGTCTCATCTCCGGATGGACCACCTGGGACGGCCAAACGGCAGGAAGGCTTCCCGATCCTCCTTTCTGGGGACCGCAGGCTCTCGGGGTTTTGGGGGACAGTTTATTGGCGGCCGGATGGCCATGCTGCCAGCCCACTACCGGTCAGATCTGGGCCTGGAACGGGCAAACATGGAGCCTCTTTGCTGATGGTCTCGACATCGACCGTTACGGCGACGAGCCCGGGGATCGGTTCGGAATCGTCAGAGCGCTCGCCCCGTTCCGGAATCAGTTGGTCGCAGGTGGCTTCTTTTCGTACAACGATGACACGGGTCACCATCTCGGGGTCTGGACGGGGACGAGATGGAATCCGCTTGGGGATTGTCCGAACGACATGGTGACCTGCCTTCTCACCTATAACAACGATCTAATCGTGGCAGGTTTCTTCGACCACATCGGATCTGTAGAGGCATCCCATATCGCGCGCTGGGATGGAACCCAGTGGCATGCCTTTGGGCTCGGAACGGACGGCCCCATCTACACACTCGCCATCCACAATGATCGCCTCATCGCAGGTGGATTCTTCGACCATGCGGGTGGCTTGGAAGCGGGAAGCATCGCAGCCTGGGATGGGGAAGGCTGGATTCCCTTGAAAACCGGAGTGGATGGCGAAGCGCTCACCATGGTTTCCAACCAGGGGACGCTATGGGTAGGAGGGGAGTTCTCGAAAGCAGGGGGTGAGACGTCGTTTCATCTCGCGAAATGGATCGAGGGCCCTCGCAAAGCCGCCTTTTCAAACTTCACCGCCCTT
>Ga0070698_100005464_pt1 | contig 13876 bp, 10 predicted proteins | sample KBSK1502metaG_FD_65477 | JGI IMG/M metagenome (GOLD analysis project Ga0070698, IMG submission 65477) | Corn, switchgrass and miscanthus rhizosphere microbial communities from Kellogg Biological Station, Michigan, USA - KBS K1-50-2 metaG | ecosystem: Host-associated > Plants > Roots >...
GACGATAGTTCTGACCAAGAATAAATTTTCTAAAACCACTTATTGGTTTGTATTTATCACTTGCAGAAATTGTAAATGTATCTTTGTACTGTACATTCGGAACATTTACTTCACGTTTCGAAGAATCGCCTGTTGGTTCGGGAAGAGAGGCGAAATTAAGTAATGTAGTACCAAACGAATTTCTTACAGAATCGGTAACTGTATAAAATGAAACGGTAACATTTTTATTTGTCGATACTTCCATTACCGCAAATCCCCTCACAGATTCTGCATAAAGGCTATTCTTTCCTTTTGAAACCCTGTTGATCTTACAGCCACCACCACTCACTATATAATTATAGTTACTATCCTGTATCATTTGCAAACCATGATCATGCCCGGCTACAAAAACAACATGCGGATGTGACTTTACAGCATCTGTTACCTGGTTTATCATATTTGTATAATTCGGATGCGTAAGATCCTGTGGCGTTCCAAACACACTTCGTACTATTGGATAAATTGATCCAATGACCGGAAGTGGTATATATAAGTTTGGTTTTATATCAGTAAGTGGAAAAATATGATGCTTTAATTGAAAGTAACCGCCATGCACACTATTACTTTTAAACGGATGATGACAGGCAAGCAGCACCAATTTTTTTGAATTACGGGCAACAATGTCTTCGATTTGCGCTGTTAATTCTTCAGGGGTTTTAGAATCGCAATCAGATTCGATGCCCGGTTTGTCATAGGTATGTATCCACCATTGGCTATCAAAAATCACAATAGTCACATCATTTCCAAGAGGTACTTCTACCGGTCCCGGGCAGCCATCCTTCGGATAGAACTGGACATTCGGTTTATTTAATAAGTCAACATACAATTGTTCACGAATAATTGTTTGATATCCATCTCTTGCTCCATTGTTCCAATCATGATTTCCGGGGATCATGATCACACGGGCCTGCGTACCTTCCACAACAGACAATTGAGAATCTAAAACCGCTTTCGCTTCCTGGTATCTGGCCGACTGGTCATCAGGAAGACCACTGTCGTACAAATTATCACCAAGAAAAAGTACAGTGGTTTTTTTATCAAGTTTTATAAACTGTTTTATAGCTTCAACTACCGGGTGTCGTCCATTGGTCAGCTCACCAGCGTCGCCTATAAGTATAATGCGTTGACTGATTGTATCAGTTTGTGCAGTCAGTGTAAAATGAAAGCCAAAAAGCAGGAAAATATAAAGCCCGGTAATTTTTTTCGTTGCCATTATAAAAATTGAGCCCTGGTTTAAGGGATTGCATGAAATAAGAATTCTCATCCCAATCAATAAAAACTTTATTAAAAAACCGTGCCGTTGATCAACTGAGCCGGCAAAAGCTGGTGTTTTATCAGCGGTATTTCACAGCATAATTAAAAACAGGTAAGTTACGTAAAAGTTCAGCTACAATAATACAGAATGTCCTCATTAACAAATGAAATTCAATTTAAAGATCGGGTATGATCTTTAAAGAATGGTAGTGTGAATGAGCTTAATTTTTTTTAAATAAAATCATTTATATTTATTGTTGGTATTAATTGTTTTCACTGCTTAAATACTGTTTATGAATAGACACCAACTACTGCAGGGTACTGTATTTATTTTATTTCTGTTAACAGGGTTTGCACTTACAGCTACTGCACAAACCGATTCTGCAACAGCGGCCGGCTCTACTAAGTTTAAAAATAATGGCTCCAAAAAATTCTGGATGGGCGCCAACTATCGAAAAGAATGGTTGACACCGGTAAAAGCGCCGGTTATAAATCTTTCAACTGAAAAAGGAGGATTGAAACCTATAAAACTTGGTGGTGGTAAACAATCAAGGTCTTTGCGGGTGGAAGATCCAAGTGGTAAACAATATGCTCTTCGTTTAATTGAAAAATTTATTACATCCAAAACTTTGCCTGCTGATTTGCAAAGCCAGGCAGCAGAAGATTTAGTTGCTGATGGCGTTTCTGCGTCTTACCCTTATTCCGCTTTATCAATTCCAGCGCTTTCCGAGGCTGCAGGTATTCCTTATAATAAAGTAAAATTGGTTTATATACCTGATGATCCATTACTTGGCGAATACAGAAATGATTTTAAAAATAGGCTTGCCTATTTTGAAGAAAGATTGCCGGAATCAGTGAATAAAGGGGAGGACACATATGACGTAGTAATGAAGTTAAAAGAAGATAATGATGATGATATAGATCAACATGCGGTACTTAAAGCCAGGATTTTGGATATGTTTATTATGGATCTTGACAGGCATGAAGACCAATGGCAATGGGGTGCTATTGATAAAGACAAAGGCAAAACATATTTTCCAATTCCACGGGATAGGGACCAAGCATTTTTTACTAACCAGGGTTTGATACCCGGAATGGTAAAATGGCCATGGCTTGTTCCACAGCTGGAAGGGTTTAAGCCAAAAGCAAAAAACATAAACAGGTTCAATTTTGCTGCCCGCAACTTTGATCGTTTCTTTTTGAATCAATTAAGTGAAGCGGATTGGAAAAAAACTGTAGATGAATTCATTCCAAAAATGACAGATGAAGTGATCGAAAGAGCGATCAATCAGCAACCAAAAGAAATAAGAGATATATCGGGAGATAAACTAGTCGCGATCCTAAAAGCAAGACGGCAATACCTTGCTGATGAAGTAATGCAGTACTATCGTTTTCTTGCCGAGATCGTAAGTGTAGTTGGCAGTGACAAAAAAGAATTAATTGATATTACTCGTAATGATGGCGGCACAGTTCAATTAAAAATCTATAAAATAACAAAAGAGGGGGAACAATCAAGGATAATATATGACCACACATTTGATGCTGCTGTGACAAAAGAAATAAGGGTCTATGGATTTGATGGTGAAGATAAGTTTGTGGTGAAAGGAAGTGATGATAAAATAAAGATCAGAATGATCGGTGGAGATGGCGAAGATAATTTTGAACATAGTGGCGCAGGAAAGGGTGGTTTTGTATATGACACCAAAAGTGGAAACAATAAATTGTCAGGCGATTTCAGGAATAAAATGTCAAACGATACATCAATAAATTCTTTTGACAGGCTGGGCTATAAATATAACCAGACAATACCAATGCTTTCTTTCAACTATAACCAGGATGATGGTTTATACCTTGGTTTTTCTTTAAAGTTTATCAATCATGGATTTCGCAAGTCACCTTACAAGAGCATGCATCAATTTAATATAGTTCATGCCCTGGCAACGAATGCATTCAACTTCCGTTATTATGCAGAATATATTGGTGTATTGGGAAAAACCGGCGATCTGCTGACCGATATCGATATCAAAGCGCCAAATAATACAACCAATTTTTTTGGTTATGGCGATCAATCCGTTTATGTTAAGAGCAGCCCAGGAAAATTCAAATATTACCGGGCAAGATATAATCTCGGGGATATTTCTTTATTGATAAGAAAAAGATTTTCAGATAAAGTGATGATCGCATTGGGTCCTACCTACGAGTTTTATAAATTGGATTCGACTGATAATATTGGTAAGAACATTGTTACCACGATTCCCGGAGTTAACAAGGCTACTCTTTTTGCAAGTCAATCTTATTTTGGTGGGAAATTATCTCTTGTTGTTGATACAAGAGATAATAAAGTGGTTCCACAAAAAGGGATCCTTTGGCAAACATCTTATCGGTATTTATCTGGCCTGAATGATCAGAGCAGCAACTTTTCACAATTGAATTCTGAATTTTCTTTTTATTTAAATCTCTTACATAATAAACTTGTATTTGCAAACAGGTTTGGCGGCGGAGCGACCTTCGGCGACAATTTCGAATTTTACCAGGCACAGTATCTTGGAGGCGATGAACATTTAAGAGGCTATCGTAAATATAGGTTCGCAGGCAAATCGAAAATCTTCAACAATGCTGAACTTCGTTTGAGGTTAGCAAATTTTAGAACCTATTTATTCCCTGCTGCATTTGGAATACTTGCCTTTTATGACACTGGAAAGATCTATGACAAGGATAATAATAGTAGTAAATGGCTAAGCGGTTATGGTGGTGGTATCTGGATATCTCCATTAAAGCGAATGGTGCTTACTGTTACTTATACAGCATCTAAAGAAGATAAATTACCATTGATTGGTTTGGGATGGAAATTTTAATAAAATAATTTATGTAAACTATAAGGGCCATTTTACATGGCCCTTATTATTGTAAGATCATTTCCCTTTCAACAAATGCTCATCTGTAATAGAAGATAAAGGCGGATATTTGGCACTGGTAGCATCATCTTCATACTGAACATCTACTCTTAATCCTTTTAATCCTACCACACCTTGCAGGTCTTCAAGATCATGATGCTCGATGCCGGGTTTTAGTAGTTTTTGATTTTGTAAAAACTCTATGTATTCTGCATATTCTTCAGCGTCTTTTGGTTGACTATAGACAATAGAAATTTTACCCGGCTGAGTAAATCGTTCATTGGTGTCTTTTATATGCACCTTGTCAATTCTTTTTTTAATGATCTCGTACCGGATATTCCCTGCACCATCAACATCAAATTTTCTTTCATCTGCACGAAAACTTATGGAAATGGGTGTGCTGTGTGCCAGGATCAATTGTGTTGTTTTCATCGGGTGACTTAATTGTTTGCACAATTCATTCGTAAGCCGGGATGCTTTCGCCAATGTGGTCAGCTGCCACATCTTCATATTGCGGAGATATAGTTCATCAAATTTTTTTCTCGGCGCAAGTGTTTGCCCAATATAAATATTGAATTCAACACCATCAGTTACATATCGTTCAAAATAATGCGGAAAAATTTGTTGTACGGATGTTTGCTCCCTGTCTACAAACCGGCTCACCTGTTCATTTATTTTGGCAATGCTTTCTTCAAATTCTTTCCGGTGATGATAGATCATCCCGATATTTTTATCCAGCGCTGCAAAATAAGTATCAACATCTTTTTGTATTGCTGGTGTTGTTCCCCTCAAATGCTTAAAAATTGAGGTGACTTGATTTTGTAAAAAATCATGGATAGCTGTCTCTTCATCATTCAGCAATACATCACTTGCTGAAGAAATATGTTTATCAATCTTAAATTGCACTTCCTGTAACAACGGAAATGTCATACCGGCCTGTGCTTTTTTTATCACTGATGCAGCCATTTGCAATTGCTCAATAAAATCAAGTTGAATAGATTGCGATCTTTCCACAGATGAATTGCGAATATCAATAGCGCCGTATAATGGATAAACAGATTCAAATGCGATTCTCTCCGGTTTGGGATCTTTGCCTTGTTGTTTTTGAATTATATAATTGTAGGCTGCTTCGGTAAACTTCCATTCTACAGATGGCTGTACAGCAGTAAATTGTTCTTTAATTACTTTATCGATCTGGTTATCCAATGACTCAGCGCTTTTTTCAATAGCCCGGGTAAATAAAGGAATAGCAACATCCAGTTTGCCAATATGTTTGTAATTAAGTTTTGCCTCATGATCCGAACCAATCTCAAGAATACCCCACAGGTCTCCATTATGTTTTAATGGTGCCAATATCAAACTACGATAGCCCTGGTCATAATAAAAACCGAGATAATCTATTTCTTTAACTTTTTCTTCATCGATCTTTTCATAAATAATAGGTTTATCAGTTTCCATGAACAATTCCCGGCAGCAATCATTCACACTATCCCTTTCCATTACTGCTTTGTAATGTTTAAATAAAAGACTATTACTGTTATGCAATTCCGAAAAAACATAGTGACCATTTACTTTAAAAAAAGGAGTGATGCCGATCCGTATATCTTTTAAACCAATAAGCGATTGAACAAGATCCTGCAGTTTGTGATAAACCACCCCTTCAGAAAATGCATTCAGGTTCAGTAATTCCGATTTCATTTGCGAGATCACTTCTGCCTCTGTTACATCGATCACCCGGCCAATAACAATTCCTTCGAATGCGAACTGTTCTATTGGAATATTATGTTGTAGTTGTTCTAATGATAAAAGGCCATGATCTTTTTTATTGATGAAATCTTCAGGTATTGGCAAATGACTTCCTGTATATTTTACATCAATATACCGGGTATCCAATTGCAGCTCCATATATTTTATCAAGCCCGAATGCGGATCATGATAGGGATGAACAGAGGATACAAATTCAGGTGCATGGTAATTGCAATATTTTCTGAGAATTAGATTATAAGCGCCGATTGCCCTGTCATGTTCTATATCTCTGCCAGTTTCATTATCCGGGATCTTTATATTATTTGTTCCCGGCTCAATAAACAACATGTGAAAAAGGCGGGAAGTATAAATAGTGGTATAAGAGAATGGGAGACCGACAGAATAAAGCATTTCATGTTCGCTTGCCGTAGGTGGGAAAATAATGCTCAGTAACATTTCCATCCATTCACGATGTGGTTCTAATATAGTAAGATCATCGATTGGATTTTGTAATTCAGGATGTTGGTCTGCGTATTCTAAAATACCAGAATAAAGCTTTTTTACTCCTTCTGATGAGCCATGATGCAATGCTCTTTTCAGCACTGCAAGCAGCGGTTGAAATGACACCCTGCTTTGGTAGTGTATGGTTGTATAAGTTTTTGTTTCCATCTCTTGGTTATAAAAGGGTTAAATGGTTTTTCCGGGGAAATGGACAGGTTTAAAAGGGACTGGATAAGTGCCGTAAAATTAGTAAATGCAAATTAGTTCTTGTGATTTTTTAATAGTCTGTGTTATCTCATTGACGGCGAAATAACAGTATTAAAATAACGACAAACTGGTCTTACACCGCATTGCTCACACTTAGGGTTGCGGGCCACGCATATATAACGGCCATGAAGAATAAGCCAATGATGCGCCTTATGTATCAATGCCTCAGGAATATTTTTCACTAATTCTTTTTCTACAGCAAATGGGGTTTTTGTGGTAGTTGGAACAAGTCCTATTCTTTTACTCACACGAAACACATGAGTATCCACGGCCATGTTAGGCTGTTTGTCAACAACTGATGTAACAACATTTGCTGTTTTTCTTCCAACACCCGGTAATTGCATTAGCTCATCAACTGTCATTGGAATTTTGCCGCCAAAATTTTCCATCACTTTTTTTGCCATCGCAATCAGGTGTTTTGTTTTATTATTTGGATAAGAAATGCTTTTTATAAATGGGAGCAGTTCATCAAAATTTGTTTTACTAAGCGAAGCCACATTCGGAAATTTCTTAAAAATAGCAGGAGTGGTCATGTTCACTCTTTTATCCGTGCATTGTGCCGAAAGAATAACGGCTACGAGCAATTCATAAGGATCTTCATATTCTAATTCGGTATCAGCTTCAGGTAAATGCTTTTGAAAATAATCAATGACAAATTCGTAACGTTCTTTTTTGGTCATATTAACCCCCCATCCTCCGCCCCAGGCGGAGAGACTTAGTTTGTTATAGTTCTTATTTCTTCTTATTACAATAATATTAAAAATCTTCGGGTTAGCAGGCATTGTGCAAGCCCCTTTAGGGGTTTGGGGCAAATAAAAAAGCATCACAACAATTAAGTTATGATGCTAGTAATTAGTTTGAATCTTAAACTGTCTGTTCTGACTTTTCCTTCGCGTAGTTCAAAACACTCAACACCACTTCTGTTCGGGGCGATTGTTTGATCTTGTCTAACCGCTGCATCGAAGTTTTCAGCACAGAAAGCTTTTCACGTAGTGACCAGTTTTTCTTTAATGCTTCTTCAATAGCGGTAGTTTGCTCGGGAGTTGTCTCCTTGTACAAATACAATAAAAGATCCTCAGGGGTAAAGTTTGTCATTAGCAATCCAATTGATGTCCTAAAATTTTGTGTCCTTAAAAGAGTGAATTCGAATGTCCGCTATTTAAACGGCTCATAGGTTGCCATATTGTGCCGGATTCGCTTATTTATTCTTAACATCGGGGTTTTCCGTTATTATAAATATATCTTCATTATCCCTTTTCATCAGGTAATTTTCACGGGCATATTTTTCAATTATAGCCGGATTTGTCTTAAGTTGTTCTGCCTCAACGGATTCCTTCGATATTTCCTTTTGATACCATGACTTACTGACCTGTAATTCCTTTAGCTCACGGTGATGTTCCATTTGTGTAAAAACATCTTTTGGATCAAAAAAAAGCATCCATGCGATAAAGGCACCGGCAGATAAAAAATACTTGTTTTTAAGCCAGGCAGGAATGAGGTTTAGGTATTTCATAGTTTGAAGTTTGAGAGTTGATGTTTTTGGTTTGCCTTCATGAAGTTAGTTTCACTAACCTCGAATTTCAAACCTCAAACATTGAACAACTATTTGCCAAATTTAATCTTTCCTTTCGGATAAATTGCAGACATACCAAGCAATTCTTCAATTCTTATCAACTGGTTATACTTTGCCATGCGATCTGTTCTTGATGCCGAGCCTGTTTTTATTTGTCCGCAATTCAATGCAACAGCAAGATCCGCGATTGTTGTATCTTCTGTTTCACCACTGCGATGACTCATGATAGTATTATAACCGTTATGCTGCGCCAGTGTAACAGCATTGATAGTTTCTGTTACCGTTCCGATCTGGTTTACTTTTACCAGTAACGCATTAGCGATCCCTTTATCAATTCCCTGTTGCAATCTTGTTACGTTTGTTACAAACAGATCATCACCTACCAATTGACATTTATCGCCTACTGTTTTAGTCAGCAACTTCCACCCATCCCAATCATCTTCAGCCATCCCATCTTCAATGGAAGCGATTGGATATTGTTTCACCCATTTATCCCAATACTTTACTAATTGTTCACTCGTCATTTCTTTTCCGCTGCTTTTATGAAAAACATATTTTTTCTTTTTGCTATCCCACAATTCGCTGTTGGCGGCATCCATGGCAATTACAATTTGCGAACCTGTTTTATATCCTGCCGCATCGATCGCTGTCAGTACAGTTTCAATCGCTTCTTCGTTTGATTGAATGTTCGGAGCAAAACCACCTTCATCACCAACATTGGTACTGAATCCTTTTTTCTTCAGCACAGTTTTCAATGCATGAAAAATTTCAACACCCCAGCGCAAACCTTCACTGAAACTTGATGCGCCAACAGGCATTACCATAAATTCCTGGAAGTCGATCTTATTATCAGCATGTGCACCACCATTCAAAATGTTCATCATTGGTATCGGTAACGTTTTTGCATTTGTGCCACCGATATACCTGTACAATGGAAGCGCCGCTTCTTCAGCAGCAGCTTTTGCCACTGCCATACTTACAGCAAGCATTGCATTTGCACCCAACTTTCCTTTATTAGTGCTGCCATCTAATTGTATCATCATTTCATCAATACCTGTTTGATCGGCCACATCATTGCCGATCAATGCCGGAGCGATTTTATCGTTTACGTTCTTCACTGCTTTTAAAACTCCTTTGCCGCCATAGGTTTTTTTATCATCATCACGCAGTTCCATCGCTTCGTGTATACCAGTGCTGGCGCCACTTGGTACTGCAGCACGGCCCAATGCACCTTCATCTGTCAACACATCTACTTCCACTGTAGGATTACCTCTCGAATCTAAAATTTGTCTTGCAAAAATTTCGGAAATGTAACTCATGACCTATTATTAATTTTTAATTGTTAATTATTAATTTGTTTACCAGATTTTTAATTACTATTAAGCTTCTGTTGGGTCGTCCCGATAGCTATCGGGATACATTCTGTAATTCTATTCTGCTTTTTGCGTAAGTGATCTGAACACATCTTCCAGGCTCTGGCTTTCGCTGTGCAAAGAAACGATGTTGAGATTATGCAGCAATGCAAGTTCAAAAATTTGTTTGCGAAGTTGTTCTGGATTATCGGTCGCTAACTGCCAGTTGTTTGCATCAATTTTATTCACTGATCTTGCCGCAGGCAGTTGCTCTAACCATTTTTCTATTATTATTATTGATTCTTTGAAACTTACTTTCACCGAGTTTGAAGAAGTAGAAAGCTGACGAAGATTACTAAGTTTATCATCGGCCACTAATTCTCCCTTATGAATTATTATTACACGATCGCAGATGGCTTCTACTTCCTGCAGGATGTGAGAAGAAAATAATACTGTTTTATCCTGTCCTTGCTTCTTTATTACTTCACGTATCTCAATTATCTGGTTGGGATCAAGACCCGAAGTTGGTTCATCCAAGATCAATACTTCCGGATCATGGATCAATGCAGCTGCTAAACCAACTCTTTGCTTATATCCTTTTGATAATTGGCCAATTTTTTTCTTGCTTTCAACTGTCAAACCAGTAAGTTCAATTACATTTTCAATTTTGACTTTTGGTTTTTGAATTTTATGTACTTCCGCAATAAAAGCCAAATACTCTCTTACATACATATCATAGTATAAAGCATTTGCTTCAGGCAGGTAACCAATTTTCTTTTTTGTTTCCAATGGTTCATCAGTCACATTCATTCCACATACATAAGTATTCCCGCTTGTTTGTTCCAGGTAACCGGTAATAATTTTCATAGTGGTGGATTTCCCGGCGCCATTCGGTCCCAGAAAACCAACGATCTCACCTTTATTTACTTTGAAAGAAATATTGTTTACAGCTTTTTGCTCACCATAAACTTTGAGGAGGTTTTTCACTTCTATTGACATGGCTGCAAATTAGCAAATTAGCAAATGGAAAATGTGAAAATGGCGAAAGTCATTTGCTAATTTTCATATTTTCAAATTCTCACATTCACTTCACAGCAACAGCGATCTTTGAATCCGCCGTTCCATAATATAAAAACCATTTGCCTTTGTAGTGAACTAATCCTTCCACAAAACAAACATGATTTACCTGGCCGGTGATCTCGTAAGATTTATCCGGCCTCATAAAATAAGTATCCATCCTGTCAATAACCTTTGTTGGATCGTTTTTATCAAATAGTATTTGGGATGCAGCATAAGTACCTTCAACCAGGCTTGTATCTCCTTTTGACGGGACGTTCCTGCTATTATAAATAAGAACAATCCCATTTTCAGTAAGCATTGCAGGTGGACCGGGCTCTACAAGATCACTATCAAATTTTTTTGTTCGTGGACCAAATATTGTTTTGATCTTGCCTTTATCATCAGCAACCGGGAGCCAATTTATAAGATCATCAGACACGGCAAGAAAAATATCAGTATCTCCCCAATACATATAATACTTTCCTTGTATTTTAACTGCGATTGCCTTTCCATTTTCATACTTGCAAACTATAGAACCAGATTTACTCCACTTATTAACTTCAGCCGTATCCTTTTTAAAAGCATGTCCATGTTTTGTCCATTGATAAAGATCTTTTGAAGATGCAACGAGTAATCGTGCTTTATCACCATCATAAGCTGTATACGTCATGTAATAAGTTCCATTTTCATCTTCCACAATTCTTGGGTCTTCGCAGCCGCCTTCCCATTCATAAATTTTCGAGGAATCATTTTCAGGATATAAAACCGGTACAGAATGTTTTTTAAAATGTAAACCATCGGTACTCCATGCAATACCTATCCTTGATGTGCCTGCATATTTTCCAATACTATCTTCAGCCCTGAACAAAAGAAAGACGGTATCATTTCTTACTACAGCAGCAGGATTAAACACATCCTTTTCTTCCCATTGAACAATTGTATTTCTAACCGGGCAAAGAAAAGTTGAGTTTGTATCAGGAAGCAAAACAGGATTTACTTCATCTGCTTTTTCAAAAGGCAATAATGCCCAGCTAATTTCTTTACTTTTTTCTGTAGCTGGTTTGCAGTTTACAAAAACTGCAACGATGATTAAATGCAATATATATTTCATTAAACGAATTTAATAACAATTAGCTCTAACTTTATTTTATGATTTGGATTGCATTTATGAAAGCAATGGGCATTTGTTTGGTTTCTCTTATCATTGAAGCAATTTCTGCTACCAAAGAAGGGGTAAAATGGTTTGGAAATCTAAAACGACCCAAATATTCTTTCCCTATGAAGATATGGTATGTTGTCGGTGCTATTTATTATATAATATTTGGGATAGCAACCTATAGACAATTTGCAATTGGCAAATCTTTTTTTTCGGCTCCCATACTCCTATTGACTTTTGTTATGATCATTAACGGGCTTTCGAATTTTGTACTTTTTAAGCACCGTTCTTTAAAGTGGTTTTATTGGATTATATATCCGTTCATTCTTATTCTTTTGACCCTTATTATTTTGTTGTGGAAAGATGATAAAATGTCCGCAAGCCTTATCTTTTTATATTTTTTATGGCTGTTTTACGATCTTTATTACGGATATAATATTTGGATACTGAACAAATCCTAAAAAAAGGAAATCTTTAAACTGAAACGCTTCCCTAATTCTTATTTTAGTCTCGAATATGACAGTTCTCATTATTATAATATTTATTGTTGGTTATTTGGCTATAGCATTTGAGCATTCGATTCGCATCAATAAAGCCGCTTCAGCTTTGCTAACTGGTGTTATCTGCTGGACAGTCTATGCTTTATCAGGCAGTGAAAGCGGATTGGTTTCTGAAAATCTTTCACATCATCTTTCGGATATAGCAGGCATCCTTTTCTTTTTGCTTGGCGCAATGGTAATTGTTGAATTGATAGATGCTCATGATGGCTTTGAAATTATCACAGAACGAATTCAAACTACTAATAAAAAGAAATTGGTTTGGATTGTTGGCTTTATTACTTTTTTTCTCTCTGCCTTACTCGATAACCTCACTACTACTATTGTAATGGTTTCACTACTTAGAAAACTTATTCCTGCACATAAAGAAAGATTAGTATTTGCCGGGCTTGTAGTAATTGCTGCCAATGCCGGAGGCGCCTGGAGCCCGATTGGTGATGTAACCACCACGATGTTGTGGATTGGTCACCAGGTAACTACTACTAATATTATTGTTAAAACAATTCTTCCTTCATTGGTTTGTTTTATTGTTCCTGCTTTTGTTATCAGTATGCAAATGAAAGGTTCACTTGAACAGAATGGGTTAAAGAAGGAAGAGCTTTTCTCTACCGGCTATGAAAGAAAAAAAGTTTTCATTATTGGCGTTGCATGTTTATTATTTGTTCCTATTTTTAAAACCATCACTCATTTGCCACCTTATATGGGTATGGTATTCGGATTGGGTTTGATGTGGGTTCTTACCGAAATGGTCCATAGCGGTAAAGATGAACGGGAAAAAGGATTGTTATCGGTCAATCATGCTTTACGAAAAATTGATACACCAAGCATTTTATTTTTCCTTGGTATTTTATTAGCCGTTTCGGCATTGCAGTCAACCGGTATTTTAACCTCAACTGCTGCTTATCTTGATAGATCGGTTAGTAATATCAGCGTCATTACAATTATTATTGGGTTTCTTTCTGCTATAGTTGATAATGTACCATTGGTTGCTGCAGCGCAAGGAATGTATGGTCTTGAACAGTATCCGACCGATCATTTCTTTTGGGAGTTTCTTGCTTATTGTTCCGGAACCGGCGGAAGTATTTTGATCATTGGTTCAGCAGCAGGTGTAGCTGCAATGGGAATGGAAAAAATTCAATTTGGCTGGTACTTGAAAAAAATTGCATGGTTAGCGATCGTTGGTTACCTCGCCGGAGCCGGAGTTTTTTTATTACAACATTATCTGCTGAATTTATAGATCATCATATTCATACAGTTCATCAATATGAGTACCTGCTTTCATTTCATAAACAGGTTTTATCAAGCCGTCTTTTAGTCCATACACCCAACCGTGAAGATCAGGACGCTGTTCTGCTTTCCATGCTTTTTGGATGATAGAAGTTTTTGCGAGGTTAAAAACCTGTTCCTGAACATTCAGTTCCGTCAGGCGATTTTCTTTTTCTCCACTATCCTTTATTTCATCCAGATCTTTCCTGTGA
>Ga0070698_100005465_pt1 | contig 13874 bp, 14 predicted proteins | sample KBSK1502metaG_FD_65477 | JGI IMG/M metagenome (GOLD analysis project Ga0070698, IMG submission 65477) | Corn, switchgrass and miscanthus rhizosphere microbial communities from Kellogg Biological Station, Michigan, USA - KBS K1-50-2 metaG | ecosystem: Host-associated > Plants > Roots >...
TGATCCGGGCTGTGCAGTAGACGACCGGCTCGACAACCGCAGTCGTCGGCCAGTGAGCATGCGCAAGAGCGCCGAAGGCTCCGCGCATGTCGAGCCACTTCCACCCCGGCGCGCCCGCCCCGAAGATCGCAGATCCACCGAAGTACAGATTGAAGCCGTCGATGTAAACACCAGCCCGCATAGTCGTTCGAGGCTACTCATGCGCCCTGACGACAGCCACGCTCGCCACGCCAGTGAGCAGCGAGACGCAGATGCATCCTTGCGATGCTCGACGGTGGGCCAAAGCGCTCGATGTCAGCGAGACTCGCCGGTGTCGTCGCCAAAGACGAGCCGGCCGTGCCGCTTGCGGCCGGGATTCAACACCGGACCTTCGGTGGCGGGCGCGAGCTGCTCGAGCATCTCGTCGTAGACGCGCTCGTACTCCGCCCGGAACTCAGGATCACGCAGGCTCGTCTCGAGCATCCGCCGGTCGAAGTCCTCACGATTCGGTTCCACGCCTGCCGAGAGTACCGAGGGAACGAAGACGATGCGCGTTGTTCCCCTCGACGTCACCGTCCGGGCAGCCGCGGGACCTCGCATCGCGATGATGCATCTGTGTCTCCGCTGTCCATGGGGGTTAGGCGGCATGAGTCGCCATTGGGCAGGCGTGACTCGTACGAGTACTAGTGAACCCTGAGCGCGAGCAGGGCTGCGCCGCTCGGGATGACGACTCCGGCGGCCGCCCAGTTGGGGACGACGACGCGCCAGCGGCCGGCACGCTTGAAGCGAGCGGTTCCACGCCAACGACTCGGGGCGACCCTGGTGAGATCAATCTCGAAGCCGTGACGAGCGGCATCCGGATCGGGGCGGCTGGTGTCTCCGGTGATCGTCGCGACGACGCGGAACACCGGCTGGCCCGGCGCAACCGCGATCAGGCGTAGGTCGTGGTCGAGCGCTCGCTCGCTGCGGACGACGAGCGTCACTCGCTGGCCCACGGCCGGCGTCGTGTCGCTTGCCGCGATCGAGATCTTGAACTTCGCGAGCGCCGATCCGCAGACCACGAGTGCGGCGACAGCCAGAGCAGCGAGAGCCTTCATGCTCCTTCTACAGCGCAGCCGACCGTGCGGGTCCACCGACTCGATGGTAGGGCCCACGAGCAACATCTCGCGCCCCTGAGAGCCGCTGAGAGCTCTGTGAGGCCTCGCCAGCAAGCTCCGAAGAGTCGTTCGCGTGGGTGAGAGAGCCGATTCCGCCCGATCAGCGCGTACTCCGTTCCAATCGAGACGCTGAGAAACGATCTCGCGGCCTCGGAGCACGCTCCGTGACTGGTTGATCGTCGGTTTTCGAGCGTTCCCGGGATATGCCCGCGGATCCGCGGACGGGGGTGGCGAGTTATTGGCGAGTAATTGGCGACCTCGCCATGCAAGCCTGACGTGCGTGATGAACCGCAACAACGATGTCCCCGTCGAGCTCGACGCGGGGCATCAGCTCGCGCTCTTCGGTGATGTGCCGGCCGCGTCCGCTCTTGCGCGGGCCGAGCCCTCCGTCGACGGCGAGGGCTCGCGTCACTCGAACGGCCATCACGCGCGCTTGACGCTCGGTGAGGCCGCCCGCATCATCCGCGAGGCGGTGAAGGACAAGTCCTACCGCTCGACCTCGCTCGGCCAGCTCGTCGGTCGCTACCTGCGCTGGTTCCGCAACGAGTACGGCGCGACTCCATCCACGCTGCGCGACTACGAGGCCGTCCTCGCCCGGATGAGCATCACGCTCGCCGACAAGGAACCGATCGACGTCTCCATCGACGACCTGCGCGACGTCATCGACCTCTGGGGCGAGCGCTCGCCACGAACGCGCCAGAAGGTCACCTCCGTCGTACGCGCTTTCTGGACCTGGGCCGAGGAGCAGGGCCACATCGCGATCTCGCCGGCAGCGCGGATCAGGCGCCCGCGCGCGGACAAGCGCGTCGCGCCACTTCTTCCGGCTGACGCGCGGCCCCGACTCCTCACGGTCGCCAAGCACCCGCGCGACCGCCTCGCGCTGTTCTGCCTGCTCCTCCTGGGCGTACGGAGAGGGGAACTGGCCGGCATCCAGGTCCGCGACTTCGACTCGCAGCGCTGCTCGCTCCGGGTCTACGGGAAGGGCCGAAAGGAGCGGGTGCTCCCACTCCGCGGACCTGTCCTCGCCGAGCTTCGACTCTTCTTCAGCACCGACCTTCCCCACGTCGGCCGACTGCCCGAGCCGGACGACTACCTCCTCTACCCGACGAAGAAGGTCTACGACGGACGCGGCCCCGAAGGCCAGCAGAAACTCGCCGTCCGCGCCTACCCGAAGAAGCGCCCCAGCCCGCAGGCCGTTCATCGCTGGTGGTATCGCCAGCTCCAGGCGGCCGGTCTCGTCGGCCGCGGCATCACGCACGGCCTCAACATGCACCTTGCCCGCCACACCTTCGCGACCGAGCTGCGGCGCGTTGCGGGCGTGGACGCCGCCTCGCAGGCGCTCGGTCACGCCGACCTCAACACGACGCTCGGCATCTACGGCCACCGCGACCAAACCGACCTCGAGGTCGCGATGGAGGCGTACGCGCGTTGGCTGGAACAGCAAGGGGAGGACGAAATCGTTCCTCCCGAAGCTGACCATTGAATCGGCTCGGTTGAGCCGAAAAGTGGAGGCGGCGGGAATCGAACCCGCGTCCGCGGACGCACCGGTCAGAACCTCTACAAGCGTAGTCCGCGCTTTGATCTCGACCGCCGGCCGGAGGCGGACACCCTACCGACGGCCCAGCCATCCTTAAGAGTCGCGCTTCGGGCGATTGGCTCTCCCTCTGCGCCGAGCCCGTTGGTTGGCGCCGCTACCCGAGCCACGGGCCCAACTCGGAGCGACGTCGCTACCTAACTAGGTTAGGCGGCGAGTGCGAGATCGTTCTTCGCACTTACTTGGTTTGCCGGTTGATTTACGAGGCCTACCGGCGACCTCGGCTTGCAGCTCTGCCGGAGAACCGACCACGTCGAAACCAGGTCGCCCCCGTATGTGTGTTCGCGGAATTGTAGCCGTGCCGCTAGCGACGCGACTTCAGGGCTCGCTCCATCTGACGGTCAGCCTCTCGCTTGGCGATGTCGCGGCGCTTGTCCCGCTGCTCCTTGCCTCGCGCGAGCGCGAGCTCGACTTTGGCACGGCCGTTCTTGAAGTAGAGCTTCGTGGGCACGAGCGTCAAGCCGCGCTGCGCGACCTTCCCGGCGAGGGACGCGAGCTCCTTCTTGTGCAGCAGGAGCTTGCGGTCGCGGTCGGGATCGTGGTTGGCGATGTTCCCCTGCTCGTACACCGAGATGTGGGCGCCGACCAGCCACGCCTCGTCGCCGCGGATGTCCGCGTAGGCCTGCTGAAGCGAGGCACGGCCGTCCCGGAGGGACTTCACCTCGGTCCCTGTCAAAACAAGGCCCGCCTCCACGCGCTCGAGGAGGTGGTAGTCGTGTCTGGCCCGCCGGTTGTCGACGATGAGCTTCTCGCCGGATTTCGCCACGTGGGCGATTGTGCCTAGGACTCAGACGTGGAGGCCATCCAGCCGAGGGTCCCGAGGAGGCTGACGATCGGCACGAAGACCAGCGGAAGGGCGACTGCCAGAGAGAGCATCAGTCGCCCCCGGTGCTGATGATCGTGCCCAGCGCCGCCAGTATCAGGAGCGCCAGGAGGATCATTCCGATGAACAGTCGCTTCTTCATGGGTTGGAGTCTCGTCTACAAGACGGTGAAAGTCGTTACGGTTTTCCCTACCTCCGCGTACGGCCTGCATGTGAAAGCTCGACCTTGCCCTCGGCCTTCTCGATCTTCTCGACGAGGACGGAAATCGGGTCTCCCAGGCGGAAGGTGCCCCCACCCCGCCGCCCCACCAGAGCGGTTCCCAGGTCGTTGAGCTCGAAATAGTCGCCCGCGAGCCTCCTGGCGGGGAGGTAACCCTCGAAGACCTCGCCGAAGCGGACGAACAGACCCGAGCTGATCGCACCGGTGATCTCACCCTCCCAGGGATCGTCCCAGCCCCGCTCGAAGAGCTCAGACTCGAGCAGCCAGCCCAGGCAGAGCTCGTCGGCGAGGTATTCGACCTGTGCAGCCTCACGCTCGCGTGTCGACGTGTGCTCGGCCAACCCAGGAAGGTCGGCGGGCGGCGGATCGTCAGTGACCCCCAGCTCGCGAAGTAGCGTCCGGTGCACGACCAGATCCGGGTAGCGGCGGATGGGCGAGGTGAAGTGGCAGTACGCTCGACTGGCGAGGCCGGAATGCCCGAGGTTCGACGAGTCGTAGCGGGCCTGCTTCAGGGAGCGGAGGATCAGCGCAGGAAAGGCTTCCCGACCGCGGCCGGCGCGGCGGACGAGATCCATCACGCGCTCGCTCGCCTCGGCGGCGACCGCAGCCGCGGTGGCGGGTGTGAGCTGCTCGGGCGACGGCGGGGTCGGAACGTCCAGGTCCACGAGCTTCTTCAGCAGCAACTCGATCGCGAGCGGGTCCGGCCGCTCGTGAACGCGGTACAGGGTCTCGCGCCGACGACTCGAGAGCAAACGGGCGACGGCCTCGTTTGCGGCGATCATCAGCTCCTCGACGAGACGATGCGCCGTCGGCTCCGATTCGTTCCACGCGCGGGCAATGCCGCCATGAGCGTCGAACTCGAAGTTGACCTCCGGGGTCTCGATCCTCAGCGCGCCGCGGGCAAACCGCCGCTCGCGCATCGCGGCCGTGAGGCGGTCGATGAGCTCGAGCGCCGCGGCAACGTCGGGCGCGGCCTCCCGCCGCTCGGCCTGTGCGTACGTGAGACGCGCGCGGCTGCGGATGATGGAACGGTAGAAGCGGGCCTCTCCCGCCGGAGGAAGCTCGACGGTTACACAGAGCCGATCCTCGTACGGCCGGAGGCTGCAGCGGTCGTCTGCAAGCTCGGGGGGCAACATCGGGGCCGCCCGGCCGGGGACGTAGGTCGTGAACGCGCGGCGTGACGCACCCTGGTCGAGCCGCGATCCTGCAGGCACGTAGGCCGAGACGTCGGCGATATGGACCCAGGCGCGGAGCCCGCCGTCCTCGTCTTGCACCGAGAGGGCGTCGTCGAAGTCCTCGGCCGTCTCGGGGTCGATGGTGAAGGCGAGCAGGTCGCGCAGATCCACACGGTCGGAGAGATCCGGATCCTGGATCTCGTAGTGCTCGAACCGCGCTCGCGCGCCGGTGTGGACGAGCAAGCCCTCCAGCACAGCCTCGATGTCTCGTGCCTTGCCCAGCACCCGTTCGAGCCGGGCGCGACCGCGTCCGGTGCGGACGACGACGAGATCCCCCTCGCGGACCTCGCCGAGGCCCTTTCGATCGAGCACGACGGGAACGTTCGGCACGAAGAACGGCTCGCCGACGACGAGCTTGCCGCGCCTGGCCACCTCGACGACGAGGCGGTCGGGGCTTTGAAGCTCAGACCCGGAGGAAACGGCGGATCGTCAATCCGGAGCCCGCAGCGCCGAGCAGAAGACCGGTGCCGAGAAGGATCACCGCGTTGAGCGAGAAGGAGAGCGCGTTCACGTCGTTGCCGGCGTTCAGCGGCCCGGTGTGCAGCAGCGACGGCAGCGCGACCTCCTTGCCAATGATCAGCAGGATCACTGCGCCGAGCGCTCCGGCGACCCCGCACAGGAGCCCTTCGAGCATGAACGGGCCGCGAACGAACCAGTTCGTCGCGCCGACGAGCTTCATCACTTCGATCTCGCGCCGGCGAGAGAAGATCGACAGCCGGATCGTGTTCGCGATCAACAGCGTCGAGGCGGCGAGCAGCAGGATGACGGCGATGATGAAGAAGACCTCGATTACGCGAGCGAGCTTGAGCACACGATGCGTGGTCTGCTTGCCGTAATCGACCTTGTCGATCCCGAGCTTCGGGTCTGAGCGGAAGAGCGCGGCGACCTTCTCGACGTCCTCACCTTTCTTGGGAACGACGGTGAGAGCGTTCGGGAACGGATTCGTCGGAAGGGCGCTCACTTCCTCTGGATGCTTGTTGCGCATGATCTGGAGCGCCTCCTGCTTGGAGACGAACTTCACGTTTTGGACGAGCGGGCTGGCCGTAGCGATGCGGGCGACCTCGTTCATCTGCGACTGGCTCGCCTCTTTCGCGCAGGTATCGCCTGTGCAGTAGTAGACGTGCACCACCAGCTCGCGCTTGACGTGATCGCTCCACGACACCACCCAGGTGCCGAAAGCGATGAAGAGCCCGAGCAGAAACATTCCGATCAGTACCGTCACGGTCGCGGCGAGCGTCGTCGAGATATTCGCCCCCAGCGATCGGAGCGACTCGGTGATGATGAGCCTGACGCGCTCCATCAGTGTCCCTTCCAGTGATGCTGCCGAGCTTCTGGGTCGCGAGCATCAAGCCAGAGGCCGGCACGGAGGCGTCGCTTGCGATGCCGACCATTGGAGGTGGTGCTGGCTCCGCCAGCACCACCGTTCTGTATTGCTGGGAGGGCCACCAAGACTAAGACTCGTACCCGCCGCGGCGCTCGTCGCGGGCCAGGCGCCCTTCCTCGAGGGCGATCACGCGCCGGCGCATCTTGTCCACCATCTCCCGGTCGTGAGTCACCATCAGGATGGTCGTGCCGGCGCGGTTGATCCGGTAGAGCAGCTGCATGATCCCGACAGACGTGTCGGGGTCGAGGTTCCCCGTCGGCTCGTCGCAGACCAATAGCGGCGGATGGTTGACGAACGCGCGCGCGATCGAGACGCGCTGCTGCTCACCCCCGGACAGCTCGTCAGGGAGCGAGTTCATCTTGTGCGAGAGGCCGACCATGTTCATCACCTCGGGGACCTTGCGTCTGATCGAGTCCGCACCCTCGCCTTGCACCTTGAGCGCGTAGGCGACGTTCTCGGCGGCCGTGCGGGTCGGCAGAAGCTTGAAGTCCTGGAAGACGCAGCCGACGTTGCGGCGGAGCAGCGGCACATGGGAGCGGCGCAATCGTGCGAGGTCGCGGCCGCCGACGATGATGCGCCCGCGGGACGGCTCGAGCTCCTTGAGCAGCAAGCGAACGATCGTCGACTTGCCGGAGCCCGACGCGCCGACGACGAAGACGAACTCCCCCTTGTCGATCACGAACGTCACCTCGCGCAACGCGGTCACGTCTGGCTCGTAGATCTTCGTCACCGACTCGAAGACGATCATCGACGCCGGTCCGGCAACCGGCCGTTCGTCGGTCGACTGCACCTCGGCAAGGGCGACCGGCGGAGTCTCTTCTTCTGTTGGGAGAGGGTTTACGTCTTGCACAGAGTGATGGGTGGGCGCGGGTAGTTCTCTGCGCACACCGGCTCTAATTTGCGGCCAGTCTAGCGGACGGGTTAGACAACCTTCCCTGCTGCGCGCGCCAGCAGGTATGCGTGGATGAAGCCTTCGAGGTCGCCGTCCAGCACCCCCTGGGCGTTCCCGACCTCGTAATCGGTGCGGTGATCCTTCACGAGCTGGTAGGGATGGAGAACGTAGCTGCGAATCGGGTTGCCGCCGAAGCCCATGCTGACCACGCCTCGTTCTTTCGCCAGCTCCTGCTCCCGCTCCTCCTCGGCCAGCTCTGCCAGGCGGGATCTGAGGATCCGCATCGCTGTCTGCTTGTTCGCGGTCTGAGATCGTTCGTTTTGACACTGGACGACGATGCCGGTGGGCACGTGTGTGATGCGGACGGCGGAGTCGGTCTTGTTCACGTGTTGGCCGCCTGCTCCCTGCGCCCGGTACGTGTCGATGCGCAGGTCGTTCTCGTCGATCTCGATCTTTCCGTCCTGCGCCAGCAACGGGCTCGGGATGACTTGCGCGAAGGACGTGTGACGCCGGTGCGCCTGGTCGAACGGGCTGAGGCGCACGAGCCGGTGCTTGCCACGCTCGGCGCGCAGGATGCCGTAGGCGTTCTCGCCATGGACGGTGAACGTTGCGGATTTCAACCCGGCCTCCTCGCCCGGGCTCACCTCGACGATCTCGGTCGTGAAGCCCCGTTGGTCGGCCCAGCGCTGGTACATGCGCAACAGCATCTCGGTGAAGTCCTGCGCGTCCGTACCGCCGACGTCGGACTGGAGGGTGACGACCGCGTCGCCGGCGTCGTACTCGCCGCTGAAAAGCGCTTCCTCCTGCAGACCGTCCAGTTCCTGCCGCAGCGGCGCGATCGAGGCAGCGATCTCGGCTTCCATTCCCCCGTCCATCGAGAAGAGCTCGCGTGCGTCTTGGTAGTCGCGCACGAGTTGCTCGTAGCGTTCGAGCTTGCGCGTGACGCGCGAATGTTCGGTGGAGATCTGCGCCGCGCGGTCCTGGTCATCCCAGAAACCGGGCTCGCCCATCTGGGCTTCTAGCTCTTCTCTTCGAGCCGAGAGTGCGTCCGGGTCAAAGGTAATCACGGACCCAGGCGAGCTGGGCCCTGATCTCCTCGAGCTGGTCGCTCAACGGTTGCGCGTGCTCCTCGGCCACCGGGCGATGGTAGCCAAACCTCTCTGAGCGTCAGCTCTTTTGCTCTCGCGCCTGCGGAGCTCCGACCTCAATGGCAGCGACCATCGGGCCGTTCGCTCTGTCGGCTAGACCCGTCGTCACCACGAAGCCGGAGTGCGCGGGCTTGGCCCGCGCACGCTCACCCGCGAAGCGGCGAACCCAGATCCGTGCGAAAGCGAAAGCTTTCGCACGGCAGAAAATTCAGCCGTGACAGACGCGGCTCGGCCCGCTGCCGGTGAGCACCTCGAGGCCGCGATCGACGCTCAGGTCGAACTCCAGGTTGATGCGGCCCGCCTCGAACGCCGTCAGACGGATCATGCCGTCCGGACTCGGAGCAACACACCCCTCGAGCGTCTGCCAGTACGGGGAGAACCGAACCGCGACCCGATAGCTTCCCGGCGCGCCAACCCGAAGGACAAGCCTTGCCGGCTGCATCTGGATCACCGTCGCCTGGGCCGGGCCGGTGATGATCGGCTTCGCTCCCTCCAGCTTGTAGATCGTCATGTGCCGGGCGCGAAACACCGGGTGCAACCCGGCGATCCCAGCACGCACGAGCGCTGCCTCGGGGCGCGAGCTGTAGTCGGGCGGCGCGTCGCTGAGGACGACGAAGCGCACGCCCAGCCCGGTCAACCAGCGGCGATACGCATCCGGCCCAAAACGCCCGTACAGGACCTCGTTCGTCGGGAAGTCGTTCTGCCGATACCAACCGCGCACGATCGAGACCCCGGCCTCCGGCAGGAAGAGCGCGGGCCAGTGCTCCAGTGTGTCGACCGCCTCGACCCGGTAGGACGGGGTTAGTCGCTGGTCGAGATAGCGAAGCGCGGGTTGCCAGTACGTCACCGACGAGGCGGGATCGCCGGCGGCATGCCTGAAGTTCGCGATCAGCGGGGTGACGTTCCACGTCGTGGCCACGACGAGCAGAGGCAGCGCAAACTTCAACGGCCTCCAGCCGGCAGTCGATACCGAGAGCACGGCCAGCGGAATCGCCGCGTAGCGCAGCCGCTCGATGTTCGACCCGAGCGCGCTCGGGATGACGTACGCGAGGAGGCACGCGGCGAGATACGCGAGGTAGATGCCGACAAGCGGCCGGCCGCGGTGCCAGCCGACGAGTGCGCCGAGTGCGCAGAACGCGGTTACGGGGACGAGTCCCGACGGGCTGAACGGGTAGCGGCCTTCGTCGGGGAAGAGACGCAGAACGATGAGCTCCACGAGCCCGGCCGCCGCCACCACGGCCACCGGAACCGCGATTCGGCGAGGTCGTACGTGGCGCGTGAGCGCAACGCCGGCCAGGACCACGACAAGGAGCGCAAACGCAAGCGGGCTTGCGGCGAGCGTGAGGATGACGAGGAGGGCAAACCGGCCTCGGAATCCCTGTTGAAGAGCCCACAGCGCGAGCAGCGCCAGAGCCGCTCCAAGCGCAAATGGGAAGGCCGCGGAGAGCACTGTCCCGGCCCAGACAACGGCGAAGGTTCGGCTCGACCAACGCGCGGTGAGGCCCCACTCCCGTCCCACGACGACGGTGAATCCGATCGCGGCCGCCGTGATCGACGCCAGAGCCAGCACCTTGACCCCGAGCAGCGCCGAGAGCGGGTAGTACAGAACGCTGTACGTGACGAACGAGTAGCGCCCCGCATACCAGAAGTTGTTCCAGAGGACGAACCCGTGCTCCAGGAAGACGGCCCGCTGATAGAGGTGCGCCGCCAGGTCGTTCCCCGGCGGGCCGAGCCACAGGAGGAGCGCCGTCACCGATGCGGCGAGACCTCCCGCGAGAAGCGCCTCGCGCTTAAGGGGTGTCTTGAGCGACGCCGGCAGCGCTCCGGTCACGCGCTATCCATAGCAAAATGGCGATGCCCCTGGCCTCCAGTATGTCGCCGCGAACCCCTGCGGGCTAGGCGCCGTGGCACTTCTTGAACTTCTTGCCGCTGCCACACCAGCACGGATCGTTGCGCCCGATGTTCTCTCGCTCGGACTTCACTATTGGTCGCGGCGCGCCTGCTGTTGTCGTCCCACCACCTGACATCGCCAGCGTCGCGGTTGCGGCACCACCACTTCCGTCTCCGCCCCCTCCCGCGGCGGCAATCGCTTCCGCCCCGGCCAGCGACTCGTGCGCGTATTGCAGGCCGCCTCCGTTCACGGCCGCCTCCTGCTGCGCGCGCTGAAGCTCGTCCGCCTCATCGGGTGCGAGCTGGGCGTGGAACAGGGTCACCACGACTTCCTCGCGGATGGCTGCGCCGAGAGCTTCGAACATGATGTGTCCCTCGTGGCGGTACTCGACGAGCGGATCCTTCTGTGCCATCGCCCGTAGATGGACTCCCTCGCGGAGGTAATCCATCGCGTCGAGGTGCTCGCGCCAGCGCTGGTCGACCACCTGCAGGATGACGAAGCGCTCGAGCTCGCGCATCAGCTCCGGCGTGAGCTCCTCCTCCTTCGCTTCGTAGGCGTCGCGGGCGTCGTCCGAGAACTCCTCGGTCAGTGACTCGCGCGTGATCTCACCAAGGTCCTCTCGCAGCTCGTCGACCGTGACTTCGGTCTCGTACAGGAGTGCCATCTGCTTCACGAGCGCCTCGAGATCCCACTCCTCCGCGTATTCCTCCTGGGTGAACGCCTTGACTGTCTGCTCGACGACCTCGTCGATCCAGGTCCGGACTCCTTCTGACATGTCCTCGCCCTCGAGCACGGCGCGTCTCTGCTCGTAGATCACCTTGCGCTGCGTGTTCATGACGTCGTCGTACTTGAGGACGTTCTTACGCGCGACGAAGTTCTGCTCCTCGACTTTCTTCTGCGCCCCTTCGATCTGATTCGAGAGGATCTTCGCCTCCATGGGCTGATCCTCAGGAATCTTGAAGCGCTCCATGATCCGCTTGATCCGGTCCCCGGCGAACAGGCGCACCAGGTCGTCCTCGCCGGAAAGGTAGAAGCGCGATTCACCGGGATCGCCCTGACGGCCGGAACGCCCGCGCAGCTGGTTGTCGATTCGCCGAGCCTCGTGGCGCTCTGTGCCGAGCACGTACAGCCCGCCGGCCTCGACGACGCCTTCCCCCAGCTTGATGTCGACGCCGCGTCCCGCCATGTTCGTAGCGATCGTGACCGCTCCCCGCTGACCCGCGTCCTTGATGATCTCCGCCTCGCGCGCGTGCTCCTTTGCATTGAGGACGTTGTGCGGAATCCCCTGGCGCGTGAGGAGCTCGCTCAGATACTCCGAGGTCTCGACCGCAATCGTGCCGACGAGGACGGGCTGCCCCTTCTCGTGCCGCTCCTTGATGTCACGCATGACCGCCTCGAACTTGCCTTCCTTCGACTTGAAGATCAGGTCGTTGTTGTCGTCCCGTGCGACCGCGACGTTCGTCGGGATCTCGACCACGTGGAGGTTGTAGATCTCGACGAACTCCTTCTCCTCCGTCTTCGCCGTACCTGTCATCCCGGCGAGCTTCTCGTAGAGGCGGAAGTAGTTCTGGAGCGTGATCGTCGCGAGCGTGACGTTCTCCTCCTGGATCTTCACACCCTCCTTCGCCTCGATCGCCTGATGGAGGCCCTCCGACCAACGGCGGCCTTCCATGATCCGGCCCGTGAACTCGTCGACGATCTTCACCTCGCCGTCCTGGATCACGTAGTCGACGTCGCGCTTGTAGAGCGACTCGGCCTTGAGTGCCTGGTTGAGATGGTTGACGAGCTGCGCGTTGCGGGGGTCGTAGAGATTTTCGATCCGCAGTGCGCGCTCGACGGCCTCGATCGAGGCCTGGCCAGGAGCGACGGTCTTGTGCTTCTCGTCGTACTCGTAGTCGGCGTCGGGATTGCCGCCTTTCAGCAGCGGATCGTGCGGGATCCCCTCGAGCCCGCGGGCAACGCGCGCGAAGTCGTAGTAGATCTGTGCCGCGGTCTCGGGCTCACCCGAGATGATCAGCGGCGTCCTCGCCTCGTCGACGAGGATCGAGTCGACCTCGTCGACGATTCCGTATGTGTGGCCACGCTGTACGACCCCGTCGAGACCCACGGCCATGTTGTCACGCAGGTAGTCGAAGCCGAACTCGGAGTTCGTGCCGTACGTGATGTCGGCGTCGTACGAGGCCTTTCGCTCGGCGAACGGCATCATGTTCTCGATGTGCGCGACGGCCATCCCCAGCCGCTCGTAGACACCGCGGTTCCACTCCGCATCGCGCTTCGCGAGGTAGTCGTTCACCGTGATCAGGTGGACGCCCTTGCCCTCGAGCGCGTTCAGGTAGAGCGCGAGGCTCGCAACGAACGTCTTCCCCTCGCCCGTCTTCATCTCGGCCACGTCCCCCTCGTGGAGGACGATTCCGCCCATCAGCTGGACGTCGAACATCCGCTGGTCGGACTCGCGCAGGCGCGCCTCGCGGACGGCCGCAAAGGCCTCGAACAACAGCTCCTCGAGAGTCTCGCCGTTCTCGAGCCGCTGGCGGAACTCGACCGTCTTGGCCCGAAGCTCCTCGTCCGAAAGCGCGTGGAACTCGGGCTCGGTCGAGGTGATGTAGGCCGCCTGCTCGGCCAGGCGCTTCATGCGCCGCCCCTCGCCGAGGCGGAGGACCTTCTCGAAGGAGCCGAGCTGGCTGGACATGAGGACTAGGGTAGCGGCTGGCCTTTGTTCCCTTCTTCACGAATCGATCACAAGCGTCGGACGCTCCTCGCCCGCTAGAGCGGATCGACCCGCACCTCCCAAAGCGTCCCGTCCAGACGGGCGGCGCGGACGACGGCGTCCCCTTCAGCCAAGGCCTCGAGCTCAGGCATCGTTCCGAACGAGCGGTTGCCGTCGACGACGAGCGTCTTCTCGTCGCCCCGCAAAACGAGCTCGATCTCGTCGCCGCCGGGCTCGGGGAGCTCGACGACCCGCAGCCGGTGCGCCGCGACGGCCCAGGTCTCCCCGCCCCGTCGGACTGCCGTGGCGCGATAGGGACGGGAGATCTCCTGCTCGATCGCGTTGGCAAGGGCGGTCAGGTCGCCCTCTCCGTCCTCGACGAGGAGGGATCCGTCCTCGAGCGCCACGAAGCGCGCGCTCGAACCTGATGCATCGGGCGCATCGGTCGTCGCGACCGCGTCGTATTGGCGTTCGCGCGGGACGCCGTGGATCCCAGTCTCGGGAATGACTCCGGTGAAGAGCGGCCCCGCGCGGCGCTCAACGAGGCCGCCTTCCTCGGCGAGCCGCTCGTGCAACGGTTTCGAGCGGCGAAAGAGTGACATGCCTAACCCGGCTCAATCAGACCGTAACCGCCGTTCCGCCGGCGGTAGATGACATTGACCTCTCCGGACTCGTCACTGCGAAAGACGAAGAAGTCGTGGCCGACCAGCTCGAGCTGAAGTGCAGCCTCTTCGGAGCTCATCGGCTTGACGGAGAACTGCTTCGTCTTGACGATCTGGGGGCTGGTCTCGTCTTCGTCAGGGATGTTCATCGGACCTCCGGGCGGGCTGCCGTTTCCACGAAG
>Ga0070698_100005466_pt1 | contig 13871 bp, 12 predicted proteins | sample KBSK1502metaG_FD_65477 | JGI IMG/M metagenome (GOLD analysis project Ga0070698, IMG submission 65477) | Corn, switchgrass and miscanthus rhizosphere microbial communities from Kellogg Biological Station, Michigan, USA - KBS K1-50-2 metaG | ecosystem: Host-associated > Plants > Roots >...
GGTCCGCCAGCCCGCTGGCGCTCACCGACATGCTCAGACGGGTCCCCCCGATCGGGCCGGCCACGAACACACCCGGATAACGGTTGTCCCGGGCGCTCGCGGCCCCCGCGGGGCTCTCCGACCGCCGCCAGCCCTGCACCGTCTGAAAGTTCGCGTTGAGGAAGGAGACCTGGCCGATCGACGCCGGATTCAGCGCCGATTCCGGGTCGAACAGCCCGAACGACCCGCCGGTTCCCGTCGCTCGAACCGAGATGGGCCGTTGCAGCAGACCCAGGCCGCGCACGCCGAATTGGGAAGATTGCGCGGCGACGGGGCCCGCCACGAGCATGCCGACCGCAGCCACACGAAGGAGACGCATCAGGGGTGCCCCGGCCGCGAGGGGAGCGCGTAGGTAATCCGCAGCCCGGGTGTACCCGTCCCCGAGCGCGAAGAGAAGAACTCCGGGCGTCCGAAGCTGCCGCCCTCGGGCGCAATACCCATCAACAGGGCGGTCGGAACAAAGTTGTTCTTTCCTAGCCAGGCGGAGACGATCGACAGCACCTCGACCTGCTGTACCTCGGTGTCATTCGCCTTGCTGGGGGTCGTCACGCTGAGGTTGGAGAGCACGGGAGACTTGGCGCCAAGATCCACGAGTATGCCGCGCACCTGCAGGGCCGCGGGATCGTTGCGCAAGCCGCGTATCGGGACGGCCGGCGTAAGCTCGAGGGTGGCGCGGATGATCGTCGCCGAATCGCGGATGGCGGGAGGAATAGTGAACCGCAGAATCGACCTGGTTCCCAATTTCCCGCCCACCACCAGCCGGTCGTTTCCGCCCACCGCCGGCACCTCGATGACGTAATTGGCTTTCTCGGACGGTACCGTGAGGGTCTGCCGCTGCAGCGCGGTATCGGTGACCGCAACCTTTCCGTAGGCGATCAGGAGCGGCCCGCCGGAGACGGAAAACAGCGAGCCGATCCTGATGCCGGTCGGCTCGGGGGCTTTGATGCGGAACCCGATGCCAAGCCGTCCGGAGTCGGCCGCGGGCCCGACCAGCCGATCCAGCTTGCTGGCCGGGAGGACCAGCCTCACCGTGCCACGCTTCAGTGTGTCGGAGATCTCCACCGAATCGATCAGCGTTTCCGGAGTGAGCATGGCATCCACCTCAGCCAGCGTCACGGTGGAATCGAGGCCGGGGGCGATGCGGTGCAGAAAGAGCTTGAGCCCACCCAGGGTCGAGTCGCGCGCCAGCAGTTGGACCGAGAGCGCGACCGAGTCGACCGTGATCGGGAGCGTGGTGCCACCCACTGTGACCGAATCGGGCCGCTTGGGGAACGCGGCGAACGCCCGTGCCTCTCCGGCGTTGATGCCGTCCGATATCAGGAGGGCGGACATCTCCTCCGCGCCGACGTACCCGGTGAACGAGCTGTCCTGGTCCTGGTTGGCGAGAATGAGCGTGTCCCGGATGGTCAGGCTCAGCCCGGGGCAGAGCTCGGGACACTCCGTCGGGGAGGCCAGCTCTTCCTGACACCCCACGGCCACGCCCAGCGCAAGCAGCAGCATCAGCGCGCGAACCCGGGTCATGCGAGCAGATCCTTGCCAAAGGCGTCCGGCAGGAGCTCGCCGATGCGCCATCGTTTCGATTGGGATGGTCCTACTGATTCCACTTCGAGCTCCGATCCGAATTCCGCCAGCACCTGCCGGCACGCCCCACAAGGCGGCGCGGGTGGCTCCGAGTCCGTGGCGATGACGATGCGCGTGAATCGACGCGCTCCGGCGCCGACCGCGGCGCAGACGGCCGCGCGTTCCGCGCAAATGGTGAGACCGTAGGAAGCATTCTCCACGTTACAACCGAGGAAAACGGTCCCGTCCTGGGCTTCGAGCGCGGCCCCGACCCGATAGTTCGAATAGGGACAGTAGGCATGCTCCTGCATGCCGCGCGCGGCCAGAACCAGGCGATCAGCCACCCCATACCTCGTGCAGAAAAGACGTTCCAGCCGCGAGCGGGGCGACCCCGAGAAACTCCGCCACCGATTGCCCCAGGTCGGCAAAAGTGCGGCGCTCCCCGACGGAGACGGCCCGGACCCGCGGCCCGTACACGAGAACCGGCACCTGCTCCCTCGAATGGTCGGTCGAAGGGGTAGTGGGATCGTTCCCGTGATCGGCTGTAAATATAATCAGGTCTTCCGTTTGCGCGGCGGCGAGCAGGTCGGGAATGGCCCGGTCGAGCTCTTCGAGTCCAGCCAGGAATCCAGGCACGTCGTTCCGGTGGCCCCAGGTCTGATCGAACTCGATCACGTTTACGAACAGGAATCCGGACGGCATCGTCTCGAGCGCCTTCCGGGTCAGCGCGTAGGCCTCGGCGTTGGTGGCGGTATGGGTGCTGGAGATCCCCCTCCCGGCAAACAGGTCGTCCACTTTCCCAACCCCCGTCCTGGCGATCCCTGCTTCCGCCAGCCGGTCGAGCAGCGTCGGTCCCGAAGGTGGCAGGCTGAAATCCTTCCGGTTCGGGGTGCGCGCATAGGCGCCGGGTGGCCCATCGAACGGTCGCGCGATGACCCGTGACACTCCATGAGTGCCGGCAAGCATTTCCCTTGCGGTGGCACAAGCGGCGTACAGCTCCGCCAGGGGGACGGTGCGCTCGTGCGCCGCCACCTGGAACACGCTGTCGGCCGATGTATAGACAATCCACCTTCCCGAGGCTTGATGCGCCTCGCCATACTCGGCAATGATCGCCGTGCCGGATGCCGCTTTGTTTCCCAGCACGCCGCGCCCGGTGCGGCGGGTGAACTCGTCGATGACCTCACGAGGAAACCCGCCGGGATACGTCGGAAAGCCCTTCTCGAGGACCACGCCGCACAGCTCCCAGTGGCCCGTCGTGCTGTCCTTGCCCGCGCTGCTCGGCTGCGCGGTGCCCCACGCCGCCATCGGGTGCACCGCCGGAGGAACAAACGGCAGTGACGCGCACCGGCCCAGCCCGAGCCGTTCCAGGTTCGGCAGAGCGATCCCTTCCGCCGCGCGGAGCACGTTACCAAGAGTATCGCTGCCCTGGTCTCCGTAGGCGGCCGTGTCGTGCGCCGGACCGATCCCCAGTCCATCCAGCACGATGATGCTCGCCCGCCTGGCCATCTCAGTGGCCACCGGATTTGACGTATCGGAACCGGAGCGCCGTCAACGCCTGGTTGAGGAGCTGCTGCTCCTCCGGTTCCAGCTGACCCTGTGTCTTGGTTTCCAGCATGGCCAGCGTGTCGATCAGGGTTTGGGCGATCTGGCGGGCGTTCGCCTGCCCGCCTAGAGCCTCGGCGCCAGGAGGCAGGTTCCCGGCCAAAGCCGATTCGGCCTGCTGGGCCAGGCCCAGCACCAGCGATGCGAAATGCGGATTCATGTACCGCTCCGGTAGCGCCGAGTGACCCTCGGCGTCAGCAAAGTGAGCAACTCGTAGGAGATGGTTCCCGCGAGCGAGGCCTGCTCGTCGAGCGTGACCAGGCCGCCGAACACGACCGCGGTGTCTCCGATGGATACCGGGACCTCCCCGGTGTCCACCATCACCATGTCCATGGTGACCCGCCCGACGATCGCGACGGTCCGGCCGCCGAGCTCCACCCGCCCGCGAGCCGCCATGGCCCGAGGCACCCCGTCGCCATAACCGATGCCGATCGTGGCGATGGTCGTGTCGGTTTTCACTTCGGTGGTGGCGCCGTAGCTCACGGTATCGCCGCGCCGGACGCGGCGCACCGCGACCACGCGGGCACAGAGCTTGACGGCAGGTTCGGGCTCGAGGTTTCCGGCACGGGCGCCGTAGAGATAGATGCCCGGACGGGCGAGATCGCCTCCGAACTCGTGGCCGTGCTGCGCCGCGGCACTGCTGGATAGGTGCACCAGCGGAGGGCGGGAGTCGAGCGCCTTCACGACCTGTTCGAATCGAGTCACCTGCTCGCGGGTGGCCTTCTCGTCGGTATCGACCGAATGGAAGTGGGTGAAGATGCCTTCCCAGTCGTCCACTCCGCGCAGCCGGACCGCAAGAGCGGCGATCGTCGCTTCGTCCTGCCACCGGAATCCCGCCCGGCTCATGCCGGTGTCGATCTCGACGTGGAACGGGCCCGCTTTCGCGGCAAGCCAGGCGTCCAGTGCGGGAAGATCTCCGATCACCGGTCGGAGCCGGGCGGCGCGGAATTCCGGAATCTGCCGGGGGTCGAGCGGCGTGAATACCAGGATCGGGCGGGAGATTCCCGCGCCGCGGAGTGTGAGACCTTCCCCGGGGACCGCGACACCATACCCCCAGGGGTCCACCGCCTCGAGGGCGCGGGTGACCGGCACGGCACCGACCCCGTACGCGTCAGCCTTCACCATCGGGAGGAGGGGAGCACCGATCAGCTGCTGAAAGCGGCGCGCGTTGCGGACGATCGCCCCAAGATCCACGTCGAGCCAGGCGCGGTCCGGGGCTTCCGGATTTGACTTGGTCACGGCAGGGGGTAGAATACCGGCCCGGGAGGGTAAATGCAAGAGAATTCAGCGCTTGGACGCTCGATGGCGATGGTCAGGGACCTCAGGTTGCGATGCGCGTGGGACCGGGTTCAGACCCGCGACACGCTCCGGCCGTACCTGATCGAAGAGGTCCATGAGCTGGACCAGGCGATCGGCTCGGGAGATCCGGCGGCGATCCGGAGCGAGGTAGCCGACCTGCTGCTCCACCTCGCCTGGCAGCTCGTGCTGGCTGAGGAACGGCTGGAGTTCACGCCCGAGGATGCCGCCGGCGACCTCGAAGCCAAGATGAAGCGGCGCCACCCGCACCTCTTCGATCAGGGAGCCCAGGAAAAGTGGGAGACGCTGAAGCGGCAGGAGCGCCGAACGGATGTCGGGCGGCGAGGTGTGCTCGATGGTCTGCCCCCGACCCTTCCCGACCTGCTGATGGCGCACCGGCTCCAGGAGCGAGCGGCAGGGGTCGGATTCGACTGGCCGGATTCCAGGGGGCCCGCCGCCAAGGTCCGGGAAGAGCTGGTGGAGGTCGAGGCGGAGCTCGAGGCCGACTCTCGTTCCGATGCCCGGCTCGACCACGAGATCGGAGACTTGCTCTTTTCCGTAGTGAACCTCGCGCGCAAGGCCGGGGTGCATCCCGGTCCGGCACTCTCCCGCGCCAACGGACGGTTTCGGCAACGATTCGGGGCGGTCGAACAACTGGCCGAGGCGCGAGGCATCGACCTTCACACGGCGGGGCTCGAGGTGCTGGACCTGTTGTGGGACGAAGTTAAGGAGAGGAGCGCCGGAGAATCTCCAGCCTGAGCTCGGTCCATCCGCCTACCTGGTAGTAGCGAACCTTGAGCTCGTGCCGGCCTCCACCGACCGGGGCCGTGTCCACCATCGACTCGTGCGGCGCCCAGTTGTCGATCACCAGCGAGCCGTCCACCCAGACCTGCACACCGTCATCGCTGATGCTGCGAATGGTGTACTCTCCCGCCGGAAGAGCGATCGTCGTGGTGGCCTCGAGCGCCCATTTCTCCAGGGGAAGCCCGGTTACCAACGGCCGATACCACATGTAGTCGAGGCGAGAGGTCTGCCGGGCCAGGATCGGCTCGTTCCGGAGCAGCGCGTCGAATGCCTCGGGCTTGCCGCGCAGATCGGTGCTGTCGTTCCAGGCGTAGAAGCGCATTGCCCAGGTGACGGCCGGCTCGTAACGGCCAAAAGAAAACCGGTACGGCTGGCCGTATCCGCGCCGCACTCCCCGAGGAGACACGGTTTCTCCGCCGCGGTACTCCAGGGTCAGGTCCCAATCACCGGGATTGGTTCCGGCGGGCGTTACCCGGATCGTGTCTCCCACCCTTCCCGTCGTTTGTGACAGCGCTGCCACGCCGTGACGGCTCAACAGCCGCCATGACCCCGGGGGACCCAACACCGCCAAGTGCAGCGGATCGGCTCGAAGGCTGTCGACCGGCCAGAGCTTGGGCGAGCGCCAGTCGTACGGCCCCCACTCGTCCACCACGATGGCTGATCGGTCCCGGCGCGTCAGGGCGCTCGTCGGCCAGGCGGGCTCCACGCCGGGCAGATTCGGCACCAGGCTCGAATCGGCGGAGGTCAGCGGCGGAAACACGCACTGGCCAGAGGCGGCAACCACCGAGTCGTTTCCGGATGCGGCGAGTCCGGTGGTGTTCTTCTCCTGAATCGTGATCCGGTTGCCCGCGAAAACATTCCGCTCGATCCGGTAGTCCCGGCTTTGGACGTCACGGTGCTTGGGATATCCCCAGTCGGACGGCTGAACCGGATTGGCCCAGAGATTGATGCCCAGCGAATCCCCGTGGAAGCGGTTGCCTGCGATCAGGTTGTCCTGACCGTGCTCGATGGCCACTCCGAACCGGTTTCGGATGAAGCAGTTGCCCACCACTTTCGATTCGAAGCTGTACCCGCCCCACAAGCCGTAGTCGTTGCCTTCGGCGCGGTTGGCGACAAAGGCGTTGCGGCTGAAGGTGGCTTCCATGCCGTTGGCCGGTGCGAAGCTGAAATCGTTTCCGTAGAACAGATTGTCGTTGGCGCCGCCCTGGCCGGTGTCCATGGTGCTCTGGCCCGCCCAGAGAAACAGACCGTCTCCCCCGTGCGTCGCGGAGTTCCAGGCCACCACGTTCCGGCTGCTCTGCTCGTAGAGAAGCAGTCCGGCGGAGTCCTGGCCTCGCCGGTAAAAGCGGTGGCTGTACCCTCGCACGTTGAAGTCCAGCCGGTTTCGCACGATGGTGTTGTAGCTGGATCGGTACAGCCCGATGCCCAGCCCCGAGTTGAACGAGAAGTCGTTGTTCTCGATGCGCAGGCTGTCGCTTCGGGTGAGCTGCAGCGCGTTCATGCCCTGCACCGAGCGGTTGCCGCGGATCTCACCACCCTTCACGTCGACCAGGAAGAAGGCTCCCGCGTAGCGGAGCCACTCCCCCTTGTCGTTGTTATGGAACGAGAGCCAGTCGATCAGGCTCTCGTGTTCGGGCAGGCTGTAGAGCCGGGGCTTCCAGTTGTAGCTGACGTCGTTGTCCACCAGCGCCAATCCGCGAACCCCCCGGGCCATGATCGCGATGCGGTAGCCGCGGATCTTCGCGCCCTGGATACGCACATTGCGGCCACCCTCGACCCGGATGGCCACCCCGGCCGCCTGGTCCGGCGCGGCGCCGGGGTCCATGCCCTCCAAGACCGAGCCGGTCAGGTCCACGGTGATGTCATCGCCCAGCACCACGATCACCGCCGAGTCCAGCGACGCCGGTGCGGGTAACCGGTAGGTGCGCGGCACCACGCGCACCGAGCTGGTGATGACGAGACCGGGCCGGAGAGTGACGGCAGGAAACTGGGCCGTTTCCTGCGCCTGGAGGGCCACACCCGCGAGGCTCAGCAAAAGCACAGCCCCCACTGACCGCCCGACCGCCTGTCCGCCTGACCGCCCTTCCCGCCCGACCGCCCGACCGCCTGTCGTCATGGATACAACCTGTGAATCTGTCTCGGAAACGCAATCGCCTCCCGAATGTGCGGAATACCGCAGATCCAGGCCACCGTCCGCTCGAGGCCGAGGCCGAATCCGGAATGGGGGAAGGTGCCGTACTTCCTGAGGTCGAGATACCAGCGATACGCCTCGGGATCGAGACCCTGCCCTACGATTCTCGCGAGCAGCCGGTCGTGATCGTCCTCCCGCTGAGAGCCACCGATGATCTCCCCGTAGCCCTCGGGCGCCAGGCAGTCGTTGTTCAGCACCGTGCGCGTATCCTCGGGGTTCTCCTTCATGTAGAACGCTTTGACCTCTTTGGGATAGTTCAGCACGAACACCGGCTTGTCGGAATCCTGCGACAGCAGGGTCTCGTCCTCCGCGCCGAGATCGCTTCCCCACACGATCGGGCTACCCATGGCCTGGAGCTTGGCGATAGCGTCGGTGTAGGTAATGCGCGGGAATGGCGCGGTCACCATCTCGAGCCGGCTGGTGTCTCGTTCCAGCTCCTTGAGCGGCTCGGCACAGCGCTCGAGGGCCCGCCCCGCCAGAAAGCTCACGAATCGCTCCTGCAAACGCATGTTGTCGTCGGAGGTGTTATACGCCACCTCCGGCTCCACCATCCAGAATTCGGTCAGATGACGGCGGGTCTTCGACTTCTCGGCCCGAAAGGTCGGTCCGAAACAGTACACCTTGCCCAAAGCGGCCGCGGCCGCTTCCACGTAGAGCTGGCCGGTCTGGGCGAGGTAGGCCTTCCCCAGGTCGAAATAGTCGGTGGCGAAGAGCTCGCCGGCCTGCTCTCCAATCGAGCCGGTGAGGATCGGCGTGTCGACGTGGGTAAAGCCGTCCTGGTCGAAAAAGTCGTGGATTGCCTGAATCACCGCGTGGCGCACCTTGGCGATAGCGACCTGCTTCTTGCTGCGGAGCCAAAGGTGACGGTGCTCGAAGAGGAACTGGGTGCCGTGTTCTTTCGGAGTAATGGGATAGTCAACGCTGAGCCCGATGATCGTGAGACCCGAGACGGTAAGCTCGTAGCCTCCAGGCGAGCGCGATTCTTGCCGAACTTCCCCGTCAACCGCTACGGAAGTCTCCTGAGTCAGCGTGCCGAAGGCGTTCCAGACCGCGTCCGACACCTCCTTCCGAGCGACTACTGCCTGGACGTACCCGGTGCCGTCGCGCACCACCAGGAAGGCGATCTTGCCGCTGGACCGCGTCGTGACCACCCAGCCCCGGACCGTGACCGTCTGTCCCACGTGCTGGCCCAACTGGTTGACATAGACCGGCGGCATCGGCGGGCGCGCTCGCGAATGGTGGGGGGCATCGATGGGAGGTCGGATTGTAGCCTTGGGGGCGGGAAGGGTCAACGCGGCTTCACAAATCGTCGAATTGCACGTGGGACTGGCAAGGAATTAGACGGTGTCGCCTTTCTCGAATCTTGCATGCCATTGCGGAGTTACCGATACTAGCTACCCGATCACACGCATCCAGAGGGCGGATCTATGACCAGTGATATGCAGGCCCGACTGAAGCCCGAGTTCAGCCTCCGGTACCCTCGTCTGAGCGCGGGTGTGTGGTACGACGTCTCCCCAATTTTTCCGGGAGTCACGGTGCGCCGGGTGGACATCTTTGGGCGCCGCATTGCCCGCTTGAAGACCAGCCGGGACTTCGAAACCGTGCAGGCGGCCCATTTCGAGTTCATTCCCCGCAAGGTCGAGCAGGGCGAGCTGGCCAGCGCCTGAACACTCCCGAAGAAGCCCCGGCCACTTCCGGCCGGGGTGCCCGCAGGACCCCTCCCGTTCAGGTATCCATCACCAGCCGAATGTCGGGATCCACGTCGCTCGCCTGACCCCGTGTGGCGCGTGACACCACGAAAAAAACCAGCAGCGACAGCACCAGCGACAAGCCCGAGATGGTGACGCCCGCGGGGAAGGCATAGACGCGGAAGTACGCCATCGACTCGAACGCCAGCGTGCTCACCAGTCCGGTGGCGATCGATGCGATTGCCCCGGCGCGGGTTGCGCCGGGCCAGTTGAGCCCGATGGCCAAGGCCGGCACCAGGGTCGACGCGAACAGCCCCCAGCCGAAGATCCCCAGGAAGGCAACCAGGGTCCCCGAGACCTGCGCAACCAGCGCGGCGACCGCCGCCAGGAGCACGGTGGTGAGCCGGCCCCAGAGCAATTCGTTGTGAACCCGCCGGCCGAGGGCGACCGGCAAATCGTGGGTCACTACCGCGGCCCCGACATTCATGAACGAATTCACCGTGCTCATGATCGCTGCCGCTACGCCGGCAAAGACCAGCCCGGCCAGCGCCACCGGCGCAAAACCCAGGAGGAACTGTGGAGTGGCGTCGTCGGCGCGGGCCAGCGGCGCCATGGTTCCTTCGGCGACCAATGCTTTCACCGCAATCCCGACCCCGAAGTAGAGCAGTACCGTCACCATGAGCGCCAGCGTCATGATGGCGGGGTACCACTTGAGCCGAAGCGGGTCGCGCAGCATGTAGAACTTGTGAATGACGTGAGGCTGTGCCAGGGCACCGATCCCGAAGACAAAAAAGAAGGACAGTGCACCTAAGGGAGAAACCTTGCCCCAGGGCCCGAGGAACGTGGGATCCGACGCGAGGATTGACCGGGAAATGCCGGCGAGCCCTCCGCCGCTCCCCAGCGCATAGTAGAAGACCAGCAGGGACGCGGCAGCCATGACGATGCCCTGGAAGACGTCGGTGTACACCCCCGCCAGCATGCCGCCCGCGGCCGAATAGGCCACCATGATCGCGCTGCCGATCCAGATCCCGGCCGGGAGGCCAGTTCCGAATACGGCATCGATCACCAGCCCGAGCGCGAGCGCGTTGGTGGCCATGTACCCGACGATCGCCACGAGCATGGCGATCCCCGCCAGACCCTGAGCACTCCGGGAGCGGTACCGGGCCCCGATCGCGTCGGGAACGGTTATCAGCCCCCGCACCTCGGCCAGGAGTCGCAACCGCTTGGCCAGGGTCCACGTGGTCATGGTGTTGGTGAGGGAGGCCGGCAGCACGATGAAGACCGCGCCCAGGCCGAGACTGTAGACGAGTCCTGGTCCACCGATGAAGGTAAAACCGGAAAGGGTCGCCGCCATGGCGGCGATCGCCAGCGTCCACACCCCGATGCCATCTCCGGCCACGAAGAAGTCCCGGGCGGTGCGGGTGCGGCGGCTTGCCCAGGCGGCGATCACGGCAACCACGAGCATGTACGCGAGGGCGCTGAACAGGACCGTCGGCTGGGCCACTCGCGGCAGCGCAGCCGTCTGAAGGGCCAGCGCCAGCGTCACGGTAGCGACCCGTCCCGTTGTTCCCGAGCGGACCGGATCCGTTCGATGTCGGCGGCGTCGAGCGTGAACCGCTTGAAGGTGAGCGCATACCCGAGCGGCAGGACCAGCGCCGGGAGCAGCCCGACTCCGTACAACACGAGCGCCGCCCGCGGCGGGAGGCCCGCCAGCAGCCGCGTCGTCGGGCCCTCTGTACCCGGAAGAGCCAGAGCCAGTCCCAGGCCGACCACCAGCACGACAAACGTGAAGGCGACGGGAATCCAGATCGGTCCGAGGCTCCGCCCGGGGCGGGCGGCGCCCAGCACCATGAACCCGGCACAAAGGAACCCGATCCCGACGGTCATGGCCCATGGGGCCCACCGCAGCGCGGCAGCGGGGAAAAACGCGGCCGCGTACGCCAGGGCCACCGCTGCGGTGCCCGCAATTATCAGAGTCAAGCCGCGTCGGGCAGCCATACCATCTCCCAGGGGTCAGCCCACCCGGAACAGCGCTTCCGCGCGCGGGTACCGCAGCAGGGCTCGTTGCTTGAGCGCAGCATGATCGCGTCGCTCCAGGCCCGGGTCCGCGTCGAGAACCTCCCGCGCCATGTCTCGGGCCACCGCGAGAAGGTCGGTGTCCTCGGGGAATCGCGCCACCCGGATTTCCGCCATCCCCGACTGGCGCTCGCCGAGCAGATCGCCCTGGCTTCGTTCCGCCAGGTCGAGCTCCGCAATTTTGAACCCATCGGACGTCGCGGCGAAGGCGGTCAGCCGGGGGGATTTTCGCTCGGCCAGCAGAATGCAATGGCTTTCTTCGGCGCCCCGGCCTACCCGGCCGCGAAGCTGGTGCAGCTGCGCCAGCCCGAACCGCTCGGGGTTCTCGATCAGCATGATGGTGGCATTGGCCACGTCGATGCCCACCTCCACCACGGTCGTGGCTACCAGCACCTGAACTGAGCCGGCGCGAAAGTCCTGCATGACCCGGTCACGCGCTTCCGGCTTGAGCTTCCCGTGCACCAGACCGACCGTGAGCTCGGGCCAGCGAGCCTTGAGCGACTCGGCCATCGTGGTCGCGGCGCGCAGATCGGCCTTTTCGGTTTCCTCGATGACCGGCAGTACGACGTAGGCCTGCCGCCCCGCGCGACACTCCTCCCGGACGAAGTCGAGGACCCGGTCACGCTGGCTTCCGGTGCGAACGGCGCTGCGGACGATGCCGCGACCAGCCGGCTTGGCCCTGAGCACCGACATGTCCAGATCTCCATAGCGGGTGAGCGCCAGGGAACGTGGAATCGGCGTGGCGGTGAGGAGCAGCACGTCGGGTGCCGCGCCCTTGCCGATCAGAGCGGCCCGCTGCTCGACGCCGAAGCGATGCTGCTCGTCGATCACGACCAGTCCGAGCCGCCGGAAGGCCACGCTCTCCTGCATCAGGGCGTGGGTACCCAGCACGACCCGCGCCTCGCCGCTCCTGAGCCGCTCTCGCGCCGCCGCCTTGTCCTGCGCGGTGAGCCGTCCGGTGAGCAGCTCCGGGACGATGCCGAGCGGCGCCAGCAGCCGCGCCAGCGTTGCCTGATGCTGCTCGGCCAGCAGCTCGGTCGGCGCCATCAGCGCGGCCTGGTAGTCGTTCTCCACTGCGAGCAGCATGGCGAACAGCGCCACGACCGTCTTGCCGGTGCCCACGTCTCCCATGAGCAGCCGGTGCATTCGCTGGGCGGCTACCATGTCCGCGGTGATCTCGCGAAGCGCCTGTCGCTGGTCCGGGGTCAGCTCCCAGGGCAAGGACTCGCGCAACGCGGTGGTGAGCTTGCGACGTACCGAGAACTGGACCCCGACCCTTCCCCGCTTGGCGAGGTGCCGTGCTCGTCCGAGCATGAGCTGGAGATCGAAGAGCTCGTCCAGCGCCAGCCGGCGCCGGCCTCGTTCCGCTTCGGCAATGGTGGCTGGGCGGTGCACCGCTTTCAGCGCGTCCGGCAGCGTGGGCAGATCGAAGCTGCGCCGAAGACTCTCGGGAAGGATTTCGGGACAGGCGGCGGCAAGCCCATCCAGGTGACGGTCGATCAGCGCCCGAATGAGCTTGTGAGAAAGCCCCGCGGTGGCGGGGTACACCGGGAGGACCTTGCCCTGCTGCCAGGCGGAGTCCTCGGTTCCATCAGGCTCCGCCAGAATCAGGAACTCACGGGGAGCCATCTGGCGGCCGTGGTAGAAACGGACCGGCCCCGCGACCAGCAGGGTCTGCCCCACCTCGATGGTCCGATCGAGGAAGGCCTGGCCCGGCCACACGCATTCGAGGGCGCCGCTCTCGTCCCGCAGCACCGCGTGAAAGATCCGCAGCCCTTTTCTCGTCGGGACCACGCCTTTGGCCACGACCCGGCCGATGCAGGCGATGTCGTCGCCGACACGGGCCCGGACCAGCGGCGTGAGCGATGAGGCGTCGATGTAGCGGTGCGGCAGGTGCCAAAGCAGGTCCTGCGCGGTGGAGATACCGAGTCGCTCCAGTGCTTCCGCCCGGCGCTCGCCGATGCCCTTCAGGAACTTGACCGGGGTATCGAGGCGGAGGAGGGGCACCTCTATTCGCTACTCCCCACCAGTTCTTCGGCAAAGCTCTGCGGATCGAACACTTCGAGATCGTCGGCCTGCTCTCCGGTCCCGAGAAAGCGAACCGGCAACGCGAGCTCACGGCGGAGGGCGACAACCGCGCCCCCCCGGGCGGTCCCGTCCAGTTTGGTGACGATAAGCCCGGTAGGACTCACCGCCTGGGCAAAGAGTTTTCCCTGCTGCACGGCGTTCTGGCCCACGCTCCCGTCGAGTACCAGAAAGGTTTCGTGGGGAGCGCCTGGTGCCTTGCGTCCGATGACCCGGACGATCTTGCTGAGCTCCTCCATTAATCCCTCCTGGGTATGCAGGCGGCCGGCGGTATCGATGATGGCCACCGTCATCCCGCGCGACTGAGCCGCTTCGACGGCGTCGAACGCGACCGAGGCGGGATCACCGCCCGCAGCACCCGACACGCACGGCAGCCCGAGCCGTTCTGCCCAGATCTCGAGCTGCGCGACGGCGCCGGCGCGGTAGGTGTCGGCGGCTCCCAGCAGCACCTTGTCTCCCTGCGCGCTCAGCCGCCGGGCGAGCTTGGCGATCGAGGTCGTCTTACCGGCGCCATTCACGCCGACCACCAG
>Ga0070698_100005468_pt1 | contig 13868 bp, 10 predicted proteins | sample KBSK1502metaG_FD_65477 | JGI IMG/M metagenome (GOLD analysis project Ga0070698, IMG submission 65477) | Corn, switchgrass and miscanthus rhizosphere microbial communities from Kellogg Biological Station, Michigan, USA - KBS K1-50-2 metaG | ecosystem: Host-associated > Plants > Roots >...
GGCCCGCTCAGCTCGGCGAGCCTGGCGAGCGCGCGCCGGCCGGGCGGGGGGATGCGATCAGCGGAGAGCCACACCACTAGATCTGGAGCAGGCGCGCCGCGTTGTCGTGGAAGATCTTGCGGTAGACCGGCTCAGGCAGCGCCCGCTCCCAGATCGGCCGGCGCTCGTCGTCGTAGGGATAGGGCGTATTGGGAAAGTCGCTGCCGAAGAGGACGCGATCCTGCCAGCGCACGAGGTCGGCGTCCGTGACGTCGGCGGGACTGGCTCCCGCGCCCCCGAGGTAGAGGGGGCTCCGGGCCGCCATGGCCGCCGTCGTGTCCAGGTACATGTTCGGGCAGCGATGCATCAGCTCGAGATGCCGCCGCGTCTCCCACTGCCCCATGTGCGCGACGATCACGCGCAGCTCCGGGAACATGGTCATGACCCGCTCGAAGCGCGGAAAGCCGTCGTACTCGTTGGGCCACGGCGCGCTGCCGACGTGGATCAGCAGGAGCGCTCCGCGGGCGACCAGCCTCTCGTACACCGGCAGGATCCGCGGGTCGTCCGGGTGGAACCGCTGTACGTTGATGTGGAACTTGAAGCCCTTGAAGCCGTACCGGTCGAGCGCCTCCTCCGCCACGTCCACCACGTCCGGATCGCCCGGGTGCACCGTGCCGAGCGGGAGCCCGGCCGGGAGGCGCCGGCCGGTCTCGTGGAGCCACGCGTTCAGGTCGCGCGCGAGCCCGGGCTTGTGGGCGTACGAGAAGAAGACGAAGCGCTCCACGCCCTGCTCGCCGAGGAAGCCCGCGACCCACTCGGGATCCGTCCCGTACGGGAACTCCCAGCCCGGCCGGCCCGCGAACCACCGGCGGATCGCCGCCCAGAGCCACGGCGGATGCAAGTGGGTGTGGACGTCGATGTAACGGAAGCCGTGAGGCGGCGTCCCCATCAGGCGCTCACGACCCAACGCCCGGGCCACCCCGGCACTTCCACCGGCGGCGTCACCCGCCCCGCCACCGCGAGGGCGGCGAGCGCCCTCTCCACCTCTTGGCGCGGGAAGCCGAAGAGCCGGGCCAGCAGCGGGGGGCTCGAGTACACCGCGCCAGCCAGGTAGCGGGCGAGCAGCCGCTCGAGCGCGGCCGGTCGACGCAGGCGCCGCCCCTCCGCAACCTGGTCGGGCAGCCAGCGCTCGACCAGGTCCCAGCGGTACGAGAAGGTGGGCTCGTAGCGCTCCTCGGTCTTGACGATCCAGAGCCCTTGCTGCAGCTCGGCCATGGCCCGCTCGAACTCGCGAGTCTTGCCCGGCTCCAGCATGAAGCACTCCGCGCGCAGGCCGCGGGTGTACTGGGGCGACTCGCGCGCGAGGCAGTCCATGATCCGCTTCGCGGTGAGCGAGAGCCGGCCCGCGTCGTACTCTTGCCGGTAAGCGCGGGCCCGTTGCTCGCCCCGCACCAGGGCGTAGAAGGCGGGAAAGAGATCGAGGGCCACCAGCACCGGCCGCCCCTTCACGAGCTTGCCGTAGTAGACGTGGCGCCCGGCGGGCAGCACGTTCTTGAGATCCCAGGTGCGCCCGATGCCGTCGTCGTGGTGCGAGCGGCGCGGCCACCGGGGGGCGGCCCTTCCCACCACCGCCTCCCAGAGACAGCCGAGCCCCTCGGGGAAGCGATGGAAGGTGGAGCAGAGGCCGACCGCGTTGACGAAGCCGAGCGCACTCCGCTCGGACCGCACGCGGCGGGAGGGCAGATGGCGGAAGTTGTGGCACCGGCGCCGCCGGAGCGCGTCCTCGTCCATCACGGCTAGCCCAGCTCGAAGCCCCGCTCGGTCACGCGGTACTCGGCGATCTCGTCGCTCTTGGCGCTGCCCCGGTGCTTGACCACGCAGAGGAAGCGGCCCAGGCGATTGCCGACGCGTTCGCTCCCCATCACCACGATGGTGTTGGCCACCGCCCCGATGTCGCCCGGCGCCACCTTGCGGGCGATGAGGTGCTCGAGCTGGGTCTCCTCGGTGGTCACCAGCAGCAGGGTCGTCACCGCCGCGTGATCGTAGCGATGGGCGTCGATGAAGGCGCGGTGCCGCCAGACCGGCATACAGATCTCCATGCCGAGCGTCTCGCTGTCGCGGTGGATCAGCTTCCGGTACAGGTCGTCGAAGATATAGGGCTGGATGTAATCGCCGGGGACGTCCATCGGCTCGATCCCATCCACCACGATGCGCCGGCTGCCCGCGCCCAGGTGAAAGTACACGAAGGGCCGCACCGTGTAGAGGGCCTGGTTGTACTGGGCCTTCCAGTTCCAGTCGAACTCGAGCCCGTCCGAGGTCGGCACCTGGTAGTCGCGCAGCTTGCCCGCCCACGGCAGCGCGTCGCAGTAGAAGGCCCGCATCTGCGCCGCGGGCGGATAGGGGTCGGCCATGGGCAGGACCGCGTGCGTCCAGCGGCTCAGGTCCCAGTGGTGCAGGCGCGCTGCGTAGGCGTGGTGCTGCTGCGAGTCTCCGCGCACGTTCATGTCGAAGACCAGGCCGGGCGCGCCCTCCGCCCGGAGGCCGTGGTGGCCGAAGCTCAGGCCCAGGTGGGTCTTGCCGATACCGGTGGCCCCGTAGACCACGGTCAGCGTGCCCGGAAGCAGCCCGCCGCCCAGCATCTCGTCGAGCCGCGGACTGCCCGTCGACACGCGCGTGGTCATAGTCGGGTGATTTTACCGGCCCGATTGCGAGACGGTCAAGGCGCCGCGCGCTCCTTGACAGGTTACCGAGGGGAGTCCTACGCTCGTGACATGCCACGCCGAGTGGTCTGGTACCCGGCGGGTTCCCCGACGGCCTCCCTGCTTTCCACGCTCCCCGACGATCTCGAGGCGCTGCCGCTGCCCCCGCGCGGCGCGCCCCGACCCGGGCCGGACGAGTCCGCGGTCGTGCTGGTGGACTTGACCGCGGGCGAAGCCGCGACGGCGGCCGATCTGGCCACGCGCGCCCCCGAGCTGCCGGTGGTCGCCCTGCTCGCGCCGGGCGCGACGCCGCCGCTGCCGTGCTACGCGTACGTCACGAAGCCGGCCGTCCCCGCGGTGCTGCTCTCCGCGCTGCGCAACGCCTGCGACCACGCGCGGGCTCGCCGCGAGGCGGACGCCACCCGTGAGGAGCTGGCCCACCTGAACGAGATCGGGGTGAGCCTCTCCGCCGAGCGGGACACCGACACGCTGCTCGATCTCATCCTCACCACGTCGCGCGAGATCACGCAGAGCGACGCGGGCTCCATCTACCTCGTGGAGGAGGCGGCCGGCGGCGAGCGGCGGCTCCGATTCAAGCTCGCCCAGAACGACTCGGTCCGCGTCCCCTTCACCGAATTCACCCTGCCGATCGACGACGCCAGCGTGGCCGGGCACGTGGCCCTGACCGGCTCCGTGCTCCAGCTCGACGACGCCTACGTGCTGCCCCCGGGCTCCCGCTTCCACATCAACCGCGAGTTCGACGAGCGCGCGGGCTATCGCACCAAGTCCATGCTGGTCGTGCCGATGACCACGCCGCAGGGCACGGTGATCGGCGCGCTCCAGCTCATCAACTGCAAGCGCGATCCGTCGGTCGTGCTCCCGAACGGGGCCGCGGTCGAGACCGAGGTGATCCCCTATCCGGAGCGCTTCCGGGGCCTCGCCGCCTCGCTCGCCTCCCAGGCCGCGGTCGCCCTCGAGAACAGCCGCCTCTATCAGTCCATCCAGACGCTCTTCGAGGGCTTCGTGCAGGCCTCCGTCACCGCCATCGAGTCGCGCGATCCCACCACCTCCGGCCACTCCTTCCGGGTGGCCGACTTCACGGTGGCGCTCGCCACCGCGGTGGACCGCGCCGATCACGGCGTCTTCCGGGAGATCCGGTTCTCGCCGGACGAGATGCGGGAGATCCGCTACGCCTCGCTCCTCCACGACTTCGGCAAGGTCGGCGTCCGCGAGGAAGTGCTGGTCAAGGCCAAGAAGCTGCCGCCCGGCCAGCTCGAGCTGATCCGGCAGCGGGGTGAGATCATCCGCCGCGGGCTCGAGCTGCGCCACGCGCAGCGAAAGACCGCCTGGCTGCTCCAGCACGGGCGCGACGCCTTCAGCGAGCGCGCGGCCCAGTGGGACGCCGAGCTGGCCGCGGTGCTGGCCGATCTGGACCAGCACCTCAAGGCGGTCGCGGCCGCTAACGAGCCCACCGTGATGCCCGACGACATGTCCGCGGGCATCCGCGATCTGGCCGGACGCCGCTACGCCGACCACCTGGGCGAGTCGCTCAGCCTGATCACTCCCGAGGAGGCCCGCATCCTGGCCATCCCGAGGGGCAGCCTGACGCCGGAAGAGTACCGGCAGATCCAGTCGCACGTCGTCCACACCTACCAGTTCCTGAAGCAGATTCCGTGGACGAAGGAGCTGCGGCGCGTGCCCGAGATCGCGCGGTCGCATCACGAAAAGTTGAACGGCGCCGGCTACCCGGACGGCTGGCGCGCGCCGGACATCCCGGTCCAGACGCGGATGATGACGATCTCCGACATCTTCGACGCGCTGACATCGCGCGATCGGCCCTACAAGGCGGCGGTTCCGGTGGAGCGGGCGCTCGACATCCTCGGCCAAGAACGCCGGGCCGGCGCCGTCGACGGCGCTCTGCTCCAGCTCTTCATCGCGGTGCGCCCTTGGGAGTCGCCCGGCCGGCCCTGATCCACCGTCGCGGTCACGCTCCCAGCAGCGCGGCCAGGGCGCCCCACGACAGCATCCCCAGCAACATGGCGGCGGCGCTCAGCCAGTCGGCCGGCCACGATGTCCTCATGTGTTGAGCGTTCAGCCCGAAAAAAAGGGGGCGCGGTGCGCTCCGCCGCGCGCGGGAGCCGATCCAGACGCGGCGCTGCCCTCCGCGACGCCGGTCGCTCTTCCAATCGCGGCGCGTGATCGGCCGCCGCTTCCTGCTCAGCGTCGTCACTCCGATGAGCCGCATACCCTGCTCCTTTCCACGCATTCCTCCGCTTCCCATCCGGTTCATATCTGGCGCACGATACCGACCACCTTGCCCAGGATGCGAAAGTCGCCGCGGCCGGCCTCCACCACTATGGGCCTCATGGTCGGGTGCTCCGGACGCAGCACTACCGCTCCGCCCTCGCGCGCGAGGCGCTTCACCGTGGCCTCCCCGTCGAGCATGGCCGCCACGATGTCGCCGCTCCCCGCGTTCTCCTGCTTGCGCACCAGCACCAGGTCGCCGTCGACGATGTGCGCGTCGATCATGCTGTCGCCCCGCACGCGCAGGGCAAACACGTCCTGGCCACCGGCGCCGAGCCAGTCCGGCCGGAGTGGGATGGTGTCTTCGTGGTTCTCGACCGCGGTGATCGGCGCGCCCGCCGCGATCCGCCCGAGCAATGGGATGCCGGGCGGCTCGGGTCGCCGGGCCCCCTTCTGGGCCGGGAGCACCAGCGTCCGGGAGGCCCGCTTTCCGGTCACCCGGCGCTCGAGCATGCCCTTCCGCTCCAGCGCCCTCAGATGATCGAACGCCGCGCGCGCCGTGAAGCGGAACTTCTCGCCGATCTCGCGCACCGTGGGTGGCACGCCCTGACGCTCACCGAAGACGCGGATGAAGTCGAGCACCTCACGCTGCCGGCCCGTCAACTCTCTCACCGTGGGCTCCTCCCTTTCCTGGCTCAACAGATGATAGTCAACACCCGTTGAGTTCCACAAGGAAAAAAAGAGGGGCTAGCCCGCGGGCTCCCAGGGCTCACAGACCGGGCACGGAGCAAAGCCCGCCTCGCGCGCCTCGGCCACCCGCTTGAAGTACACCCGCTCCGGCTCCGCGATCCGGCGCGCCCAGCTGCAGTCCCGCCCGTGGAACAGCTTGGCGCTCCGCTGGGCCAGATAGGCCTCGCCCTCCGGGACGGGGACAGGCGGGGCGTCGTACGGGTTCAGCACCGACTCGGGCAGCGCCGCGGCGGTGGCCGCCGGCTCCGGAGTGGCTTCGGGAGGCGATGTCACCGGCGCGGGCTCGGGCAGCGGATCCGGCTCGTTGATCTTGAGATTGGTCTCGATGGTAGACCGGAACTCGTCGCTGGCCCGCCTGAACTCGCGCATGGCCCGCCCGAGGGAGCGGCCGAGCTGGGGGAGGTTCTTCGGCCCGAACACGAGGAGAGCGATGACGAAGATGAGAACCAGCTCTTGCAGGCCGATGTCGAACATGGATGGGCGCGCTCAGGTTCCGATCATATCACCCCGAGTAAGGCCGGCGGCCGGGCGCAAGTTGTGCGCGATCGTTTCGCGCGGATCGCGGCCGGCCTTCCCGAGGCGACGGTTCAATGGCAGATCGGATTCTAGCACGCGCTTCCGCTTGCGCCGGGTCGGGGAGCCACGCATAATCAGGCACCCCTCGCGGGGGCGAGACCAAATTGGCGTCGGTACGGAGGCGCAGACGATGAGGCGGTGGACGTGGTTGGTGGTGATCGTAGCGATGTCGGCGATGGCTCTTCCGCCGCCGGTCACGGCACAGACCTCGGAGGCCGTGGGTGTGGTCACCACGCTCGACGGCCGGGCGAACGTCGCGCGGCCCGCGCTGACGGTGCCGCTCGCGCTCAAGTTCAAGGACGACGTCTTCGGGCGCGATCGCATCAGCACGCAGGAGAACTCGCTCGTGCGGGTGCTGCTGGGGGGCAAGGCCATCCTCACCGTGCGGGAGCTCTCGCAGGTGACCATCAGCGAGGAGCCGGGACGCGCCGTCGTCACGCTCCCCGACGGCAAGGTGGTGCTGGCGGTCGCGAAGCAGCGCATGCGGCCGGGCGAGTCCATCGAGATCCGCACCCCGAACGCGGTGGCCTCGGTGCGCGGCAGCAGCATGTCCGTCAGCCACGTGGCGGGCAACACCGTCGCCATCTGCGGCTCCGGCGATTGCACCTACCAGTTCGGGAGCGGGCCGACGAACGTGCTCCCGCCGGGGCAGGCCGGCAAGAATGCCCAGATCGTTCAGGCCTCGCAGGACGAAATGCGGGACGCCTTCAGCGTGCCGACCGTGGTGTCTCACACCGAGCCGGACGCGACGGTCACGAGCGGCATCATGGACGCGCAGATGGACACGGCCGCCGGTGTCGCTTACTTCGCGAGCGGCGTCACGCCGCCTAACTTCGCGCTCGGGACTGCGACTCTGAATCCACCCGGTACGTTGCCGCCGCCACCCAACAACCCGCTGACCGGCTTAACTAAGGAAGAGATCGCGGCGAGCAGCATCGTGACGTCTGCCTCGGCTTCGCTGGCTTCGCTTGCTAACGGAGGAGGCGGCGGTGGTGGCACAGGCGGCGGTGGCACGGGTGGCGGTGGAAATCCGGGGGGTGACGGCTCGGCCGGCTCGTTCCCGCCCGGCTGGAGCCTGAGCGGCGCGGGCAGCGTCATCAGCAATCTGGGGTCCATCGGCGCCCCCGCCGCGCAGCCGACGCCGAAAGCCGGGGCGATCGAGAAGATCCTGAACGGGAACTTCGGCACCGGCATGGCGATGATCTTCACGGGCGGCGCCGCGGTCAACAACACCACCAGCACGCTCACCCAGGCCTTCAGCGTCGACGGCGGCACCGCGCTCGTGGTGAGGCTCAAGTACAACTTCCTGAGCAACGAGTACCCCTCCCAAGACCAGATCTTCAACGACACGTTCCGCGTGCGGATCGTAGACCCGGGCTCGCCGTCACAGCCGGCCTTGCTCGCCCTCGAATCCCGGAACACGTCCTTCACCCCGTCGACCGTGTCCCCCGAGACGGCCACCGCCGGCGGCTTCACGATCTTCCAAGGCAACGGGGTCACCGGGTTCAAGGACCTGAGCGTGCCCTTCACGCCCACCGCGTCGGGCCAGGCTCAGCTCATCTTCGACATCTTCGACCAGGGCGACACCGCGGTGGATTCGGCCGCCCTGATCGACTCGGTGTCCATCATCACCGACCCGCCGCTCTACTTCCTGAAGAAGGGCGACTCGCTCGTGCGGACCGACCCCGAGCCGCTCCTGCGGCTCAACGGGACGCCCCGCACCTTCGACTCGCTCATGGTGGTCTGCTGTGACGGGCGCGCCACGCTCGCCGGTCCCCTGCTCACCGCGCTCGACAGCGATCTGACGATTGCCTACAGCCTGCTGAGCGTCTACCAGGGCGGCTCGCTCGTGACCTCCACCACCGAGCCGCTCGTCCGGCTCGAGGGTGGCAACCACTCGATCGGCAACGTCGGCGGCGTGCCGATGTTCGACCTGTGGGGGGTGAACTCGGCGACCGATCCCGAAACCGGGCTCACCCTCGGTACGGACCGGCCGCTGCAGCACGCGGGCTCGCTCCTCGACACCTCCAACGCCATCGTGAGCGCGCATCAGGCGGTGCGGATCGACACCGCGCTGCTGGAAGCGACCGCGCCGCTCCTGTCCCTCCGCAACGGCAGCAAGCTCACGACCGCTACTGATGCGATCCAGCTCTCGTATCAGGCCAAGGTCACGAGCCTCGGCTCGCTGGTGAAGCTCGACCGCAGCACCATGATCGTGGCCAGCGGCGCCGCCCTCAACATCGCCGGGGGCAGCCTGCTCCGCGTGACGGGTGATCTCTTCAGCCTGACCAACGGCAGCACGCTCTCGGTGCTGAGCGGCCCCCTCGTGAGTCTCGGCGGGGGATCGATCCTGAGCGTGAACGGCGCGCTCGTCGGCTTCGGCGGCACCGGCGGGAACCTCGTGTCGGTGGCCAACAACCTCTGCCCGTGCACCGCCATCGGCGGCATTCCGGTCAGCCTGAGCGGCGGCGCACTCGCGAGCAACGTCAGCATCACGGGCGCCATCAAGAACGGCAATCTCGGCTCCCTCAGCCTGGCGCCCAACTCGGCGGTCATTCGCGTCGATGGCGTCGGCACGAAGGTGACGATCAACGGCATGTAGCGGCGCACGGGCGTCCGACACAGCGTCGGACGCCCGTCACGGCGCGGCCCTCGGGCTCGCGCTTCTCCAGCCCTTTCGCTAGCTTCCGCATCCCCCTGCCGGTGGCAGCCGGCTTGCTACCTCCATCTCTGTACTGCCACCACACCGCTGTGCAACCCGTGCATGGAGAGGCGTCGAGCCCGATGAGCCGCTTCGCCCCGGTCTTTCGGCTGCTGATGCTCTGGCTGCTGCTGATGTGCTGGCCCGCGCTCGGGTGGGCCCAGACCGCGCCGGAGACCGCCCGAGGCGTGGGCGTCGTGACCACGCTGGCCGGCCGCGCGACCGTGGCTCGCGCCGCCCTGGCGGAGCCGCAGCCGCTTCGCTTCAAGGACGACGTCTTCGTCCGTGATCGGATCGCCACCGCCGAGAAGTCAATCGTGCGCGTGCTGCTCGGAGGCAAGGCCCTGGTCACGGTACGCGAGCTGTCGGCCCTGACCATTACTGAGGAGGCGGGGCGCTCCACCGTCGACCTCCGGTCCGGCAAGGTCGCGATGGGGGTCGTGCGGCAGCGGATGCGACCCGGCGAGGTGATCGAGATCCGGACCCCGAACGCCATCGCGGCGATCCGCGGGACCGTGTTGGTGGTGGAGCTGATTCCCGAAGCCGGTGGCGGAAGGGGCGGCGCCCCGCGGTACACTACCAAGGTGCACGTGCTCCACGGACTGGTGGAGGTCTCCGATCCGAACAACCCGGGCGCGCCTCCCGCCCAGGTCGGGACGCTCGAGAGCTGGAGCCGCACCGGCAGCGATCCCTCGGCGCTGGCTCCCCTCACCCCGGCGGCCGTCGAGCAGGTCTTCGCCGACCTCCGCTCGGCACCGCAGGTCGCCGAGGGACCGCACGAGTTCATGGCCTCCGTCACGACGCGCGAGCAGGCGAATGCGGTGGCGGTGGCGGAGTTCCTGGCGCCGGATGTGACCGGCGCGGGCGGGGGCGGAGACAGCGGGAGCGCGGTCCCCTCCGGCACGCCCGGCAATGGAACGTCCATCGTCACGACCGCGCCAGTCAGCCCGGACCTCTCCACCGCGGTCTCGGGCGGAGTCGGCGGCTCATCCGGGCCGCCGACGGGCCTGGCCCGTTACTCCTACAACGGCCAGACGGTCACGGTACCCGGCAGCCTCTACTCGCTGGCCGGCAGCCAGACCGATGCCCCGGCCGTCCCGATCCTCGAGGCCACGAACAGCTTCCTCAGCATCAGCCAGAGCCTGATGGACGTCACGGGCAGCTCCACCTTCGCGAGCACCGGGAACACCCCCCTGCTCTACCTCGATCCCTCGACCGTGAGCGCGGACCGGGTGTTGAGCCTTGGCGACGGGGCCCGGTTCACCCTGGTCGGCTCGCTGCTCCAGGATCGAAGCGGCCGTCTCGATCTCGGGTCGGATATCCTGAGCGTCTCGGGCGCCGCGAGTCTCGTCGGCAGCGGAACGGGCGCCCTCGTGGACCTGGCCGGCTCGAGCGCCTCCACCGCGGGCAGCCTGCTCTCGATGAGCGACAGCGCGGTCCTGGATCTGCTCAGCGCCAGCGCGCCGCTCCTGAGGCTCACCCAGAGCGCCGCCCTCACCACCCAGCGCAGCCTCGTGGACCTCTCGGGCGCGGCAGCGGTCCGGCTCGCTCAGGTGACGGCGCTCACCGCCAGCAGCCTGTCGATCAGGGGCCACGCCGTGAGTCTGAGCGGCAGCGCGAGCCTCAGGGTGACCGGCGACCTCTTCCGCATCGCGGCCGGCAGCACCCTCAGCGTGACCAATGGCGCCCTGCTGAGCCTGAGCGGCACATCGGCGCTGAACATCAGCGGGGCCCTCATCAACTTCGTCGGCACCGGCAACACCCTCTCGATCTCGAACAACCTCTGCGGCAACTCCGGCTGCAGGATGATCGGCGTTCTGCCGGTCCTGGTGACCGGGGCCGGATCGATCAACCTCAGCAATCCCATCCTGAACCTGACCGGGAACACGCTGACCATCGCGCCCGGCTCCGCGGTGATCACGGTCAGCGGCAGCTCGCAGGTCAGGCAGGGCCAGTAGACGCGGCGCTGCTCAGTACTGCCAGGACAGGGTCAGCGACCAGACGTTCCGGTTGAAGCTGTAGACCGCCAGGTTGGAGTCCGCCACCGTGCGCTGGTACTCCGCGGCCAGCGAGAGCGGACAGGGGGCGGTGGGCGCGCAGCCGATGGATGTCGGCCCGAAGTTCTTGGCGAGGACCTGCTCGATGCGGAAGACGTGGTTCTGCTCCGTGTCCTCCCGCTCCCGCGTGCCCGGATTGACCACGGGCAGGATCGAGTTGGCGTGCAGGTAGTGGCGCTGGTGCAGGTCGAAGTCGTACTTCAGGCGGGTCGAGCCCCAGGGTAGCGTGTATTGCCCTCCCGCGAGAAAGCGGTTCCCCGTGTAGGCGTAGTTCCGGCCGTCGGCGTTCTCGTAGTCGAACTGGTAGCCGACCCGGACGTAGTGCTTGTCCTGCGCGAAGCGGAAGACGTGGGTGAACCCCACCATCCAGTTCCTCGCGTCCCGGTCCTCGTCCGCGAGCTGGCCGGGCGTGGCGAAGAAGTCCTTGTCCTGGAAGCGCGCCAGCACCGTGGTGAGATTGCCCTGGTTCTCCACCAGCGTCCCGAAGAGGGTGGCGGTATGCCGCTGGAGGAAGTCCTTCGCGCCGAGCGATAGATAGTCCCACGAGTACTGGGCGCCGACCTGGAACGGCATCGCGCCGACCGCGGCCCGGTAGGACAGGGTGCCCGCCACCAGATGGTTCTGGACGTTGAACGAGGGGAGCCGGTTGTTGTACGTCTGGAAGAAGGAGTACGTGACCGTCGACTCCCACGGCCCCGTGCGAAGCCACGCGTACTCGAGCCGCAGCGCGGCCAGCTCGCCCGGCGTGGCCGTCTTCTTGTGGCGCAGCGACTCGGCGGTGGGGTCGTGACTCGGCTGCGGCTGGACCGCCACGTTGCTGTCGTAGAGAAAGCCCACCCGCACCTCGGCGTGGAATCGGCGCTCGGCTTCGCGCGCCGAGGCCAGCGTGTCGCGGATGCGCTCGGCCGGCCCGGTGAGTGACGAGCCGGTCTGCAGGCGCAGCGCCGCGTCCACCTCCGCCACCGCCTGCTCCGGCAGCCCCAGAATGGCCAGGGTGAGGCCGGAGTAGAACTTCACGAGCTGCTGGATATTGGGATTCTTCGAGGTCTCGATGCGGAAGGCCTTGAGCGCCCCCTGGTAGTCCTTCTTGCGGTAGCGGATCAGGCCGACGTAGTAGCCGATACCTTCCGTCTGCGGGCGCTCGTTCAGCACCTGGGTGAGCGGCCCCTCGGCCTGATCGTAGCGCTCGAGGGCGAAGTGGCCCACGCCCAGGAGGAACAGGATCGACGGGTCGCGCGGGGCAAGCGCCCGGGCCTTCTCCAGCACCTCCACCGCCTGCTCGGTCTGCTGCTGGGCCATGAGGACCAGGCCGCTGTAGTAGAGCGCCTCGACGTTCTTGGGGTCCTGGGCCAGGGCCTCCTTCAGGAGGGCGAGCGCCTCGTCGTACCGCCGGGCGTCGTAGGCCAGAATCGCCTGGGCCACGAACACGTCAGCCTCCGACTGCTGGGCCATCGCGGGGGCCGTCCCCCCGGGAAGCAGCCCGCCATTGCAGACGCAGAGATCCAGGACCAGCACCAGCGCTAGTAGCGCCCCGCGCCTGCCCATAGCCCGATGTCGGTGGATGAACATGCTCGTCCTGCACCCATCGGCCGGCCCTAAGGCCGGGCGTGGCGTGAGCCGTTACTCTACCTAGAAGGGCCCCGAATAGTCCAATTTTGCGGCCCTCGGGAAAGCGCTAGCGCAGGGCGTCACGGCCGCGTAAGGTGAGCCAGTGAGCACGCTCGAGCCGAACTGGGAGAGCCTCACCCGCGCGGTCACTGCAAGGCGTCGCCCGATCGTCGAGGGACTCGCCGAATTCCTGCGCCTCGACACGGTCACCCAGAACCCCGCGGGAGTGCGGGCGGGAGCCGAATGGCTGATCCGGGCCATGCGGGCCCGAGGCCTCGCGGCGGAGGTCATGGAGACCGGCGGCAACCCCGCGGTGTACGGGGCCCTGCCCGCGCCGGGCGCCCACCGCACGGTCTTGATCTACTGCCACTACGATGTCAAGCCGGCGCCGCCGGCCGGGTGGCTTCAGCCCTCCCCGTTCGAGCCGGTCCTCCGGTGCGGGACCGCCGAGGAGGGCGCGCCGGTGCTGGGCCTTCGTGACGTCTCGGAGGCAGAGCTACCTCAGCATCGTCTTTACGGGCGCGGCGCGGCGGACGACAAGGGCCCGATTTGGGCCCACCTGACCGCGGTCGAGCTGATGCGGGTCCAGTCCATCGCGGCCCGCGTCAACGTGAAGTTCATCTTCGACGGCGAGGAGGAGATGGGGAGCCAGCACTTCGGCGCCTTCACCGACAAGCACCGCGATCTCCTTGCCGCCGACCTCGTCCTGGTCATGGACGGGCCAAAGGACGCGAGCGGCCGCCCCACGGTGGCGTTCGGCGCCCGCGGCGTCCTCTCTCTCGAGCTGACCCTAGAGGCCGCCCGGCGTGACGTGCACTCGGGGAACTTCAATATCCCGAACCCGGCCTGGCGACTCGTCGGCCTCCTCGCCTCGATGGCGGCGCCTGACGGCACGCCCCTCGTCGAAGGCCTCGAGGAGGGCGTGGCACCTCCGACCGCCGCCGAGCGCGAGCTGCTGGCGTGCATTCCGCTGGACCGGGCCAGCATCGAGCGAGAGCTGGGCATACCGCTGCCCGCCGACTACTTGGAGCGGCTCATGTTCCGCTCCACCCTGACCATCCGCGGGCTCAAGAGCGGCTTCACCGGACGGGAGGCGCAGACCATCATCCCGCATCAGGCCACGGTGGCCTTCGACGCCCGCCTAGTGAAGAACCAGCACGCCGAGATCGTATACCGGCGGATCCTCGATCACGTCCGGGCCCAGGGGTTCGTCGTGATCGAGTCCGCGGACGCGCCCATTCCGGATGAGCTCCG
>Ga0070698_100005469_pt1 | contig 13868 bp, 8 predicted proteins | sample KBSK1502metaG_FD_65477 | JGI IMG/M metagenome (GOLD analysis project Ga0070698, IMG submission 65477) | Corn, switchgrass and miscanthus rhizosphere microbial communities from Kellogg Biological Station, Michigan, USA - KBS K1-50-2 metaG | ecosystem: Host-associated > Plants > Roots >...
AATTGAAGATGAGATCCGGCGTCATCCTCCTCGCCCACGGGACGCCGGACCGCCTCGACGAGATGCCGGAGTACCTTCGCCTCGTGCGCGGTGGGCGCGAGCCCTCGGCGGAGCTGGTCGAGGAGATGCGGCACAACTACGCCGCCATCGGCGGCCGCTCGCCGCTCACCGACATCACCCGCGCCCAGGCCGCGGCGCTGCAGCGCGAGCTGGCCGACGGCACCCCGGTCTTCGTCGGGATGCGAAACTGGAAGCCCTTGATCGCCGATGCGCTCCGGGACGCAGCCACCGCCGGCGTGACGGACCTGCTGGCGCTGCCCATGGCCCCCCAGTACTCGATCCTCAGCGTCGGCAAGTACCGCGAGGCGGCGGAGCGGTCGAGACCGGACGGGACGGCGATGAGGTTCGTCGAGTCGTGGCACGACCATCCCGGCCTGCTGGAGGCCTTCGCGGAGAAGGTGCGGGCGGCTCGGGCCCACGAGACGTGGGACGAGGTGATCTTCACCGCCCACAGCCTGCCGGAGCGGGTCGTGCGGGGGGGCGACGCCTACGCCGGGCAGGTCGCGGCGACCGCCGGAGGAGTGGCCGCGCGCGCCGGTCTCGCGCGCTATCGGCAGGCCTACCAGAGCGCGGGGCGCACTCCGGAGCCGTGGATCGGTCCCTCGCTCGAGGCCGTGCTGGGCGAGCTGGCCGCCGAGAACGCCCGGCGCGTGCTCGTCGCTCCCATCGGCTTCGTGTGCGATCAGACGGAGGTTCTCTTCGACGTCGACGTGCAGGCCCGGTCTTTCGCTCGATCGCGGGGGCTCACGCTGGGCCGCACCGAGTCGTTGAACACCTCCCCCACCTTCATCCGCGCCCTCGCCGCCCTCGTCCGTGCCCACCGTGCCCGGCCCTGACCCCCGCCGCGTCGCCGTGGTCGGCGGAGGCATCACGGGGCTCGCCGCCGCGCATGACCTCGCCGCCGCGGGCGTTCCGTTCACGCTCTACGAGGCGCAGCCCAGGTTCGGGGGCGTGATTCGGACCGAGCGCGCGGACGGGTTCCTGCTCGAGGGAGGCCCCGACGCGATGCTCGCCCAGAAGCCGGAGGCCCTCGCGCTCTGCCGGGAGCTCGGGCTGGCCGACAGCCTCGTGCCGACGAGCGCGCCGCGCACCGTCTACGTTCTGCGCCGGGGACGGCTGCATCCGCTGCCCGAGGGGGTCCTCGGCATTCCGAGCCGGATCGGCCCTTTCGTGCGGACCCGTCTCTTTTCATGGCGAGGCAAGCTGCGGATGGGTCTCGATCTCGTCGCCCCGCGCGGACGCGCCGGAGACGAGTCGATCGCCTCCTTCCTGCGGCGGCGGCTGGGGCAGGAAGCGGTGGAGTTGCTGGGTCAGCCGTTGATGGCCGGCATCCACGCGGGCGATCCCGAGCGCCTGTCGCTGAGGGCGACCTTCCCGCGGCTGGCGGAGCTGGAGGCGCGGCACCGCAGCCTCCTGCGCGGCTTCCGGGCTGCGGCCCGGGCGGCGAAGGCGCGGCCCTCGGCGGCGGAAGCGGGCAGCGCCTTCTACTCGCTGAAGAACGGCCTGGAGACCCTGGTGGACGCCCTGTTGGCGGGGCTACCGGCGGGATCGCTGCGCCCGGGAGCGCCGGTGGCGGCCCTCGCTCGCGGAGGGGACGGCTTCTCCTTGCAGATGGCCGCGGGCGGAGCCGAAACGGCATCGGCCGTGATCGTGGCCGTCCCTCCCGCGAGGGCGGCCGCCCTCCTCGCCGGGCTCGACGCGGATCTGTCCCACCTGCTGGCCGGGATCTCCTCGGTCTCCACCGCCACCGTGCTCCTCGGCTATCGGCGCCAGGACGTGTCCCACCCGCTCGATGGCCACGGGGTGATGATTCCATGGACCGAAGGGCTGCGCACGAGCGCGTTCACGTTCTTCTCCTCCAAGTTCCCCGGGCGCGCTCCCGAAGGCCACGTACTCCTGCGGGGCTTCCTCGGCAGCGCCCGTGACCCCCACGTGCTGGAGGGCACGGACGCGGAGCTGGCCCGAGTCGTGGCCGCGGAGATGGCGCCCGTGCTGGGGCTGCGCGGGGAGCCCGTGCTCGTCCGCATCTTCCGTTGGCCGGGCGGCACGCCCCAGATGGAGCTCGGCCACCTCGAGCGTGTCGCCCGCGTCGAGGCGCGACTCGCCGGCCTGCCGGGCCTGGCGCTCGCGGGGGCCGGGCTGAGGGGCGCGGGCCTGCCTGATTGCATCGCCGACGGGCGCGCCGCCGCCGCCCAGGTCCGCTCCTCGCAGAAGGTCACCCCCGGAGCGTAGCGAGCTCGGCGTGAATACGAGACCTGCGTGGAGGCAATGGCGTAGGGGCCGTCCATGCCCAGCGCGCGCACCTGCCTACATCGGTGGACGACCCCGCCCCGGCGTCCCGGCGGCCGGGGGTATGATCGACGTTCCCGTGGCGGAGAAGCCGGTCGACAACACGCCCCGGGGACGGCTGCGCGCGCTCTACGACTGGGTGACGGGAGCGACGCCGTCTCCGGATGCCTCTCCGGGGCTCGAGATCACTCCCCCTCGAGAGGGTGTGCCCGCTCGCATCGCGCACTACGCGATCGCCCGCAAGCTGGGGGAAGGCGGGATGGGCGTCGTGTACGAGGCGCGCGACGAGCGGCTGGAGCGCACCGTCGCCCTGAAGACGATGTCGTCGCTGGCCCGCGACGAGACGGCGCGCAAGCGCTTCTGGCGCGAAGCCCGGGCCGCGGCGAGTGTCAACCATCCCAACGTCTGCCAGCTCTACGACGTCGGCGAGGACCGCGGCGAGCTGTTCATCGCCATGGAGCTCCTGGAGGGCGAGGCGCTGGCCGAGCGCCTCCGCCGTGGACCCCTGAGCGTGTCCGAGACGGTGCCGATCGGCCTCGCAGTGCTCGCCGCGCTCTCGGCGCTGCATGCCCGGCGCATCGTCCACCGCGACCTCAAGCCGTCCAACGTGTTCCTCACGCCCCACGGCGTGAAGCTGCTCGACTTCGGCCTGGCGCGGCCGACCGACCCGGAGGTGGCGCGATCGCTGAGCTCGGCCGCGGAGCTGACGCGCACCGGGATGCTGGTCGGCACCCCGCGTTACATGGCCCCCGAGCAGGTTACGGGCGAGGAGGTCGACGCCCGCACCGACCTGTTCGCGGCGGGCGCCATCCTGTTCGAGATGCTCGCGGGCCGCCCGGCCTTCGGCGGCCACAACGTCGTCGAGATCCTGCACGCCACGCTCTACGAACAGCCCCCGGCGCTGACCGGCTCCCCGGCCGTGGCCGCGGCGGACCGCGTGATCCGCCGCGCGCTGGCCAAGCGTCCCGCGGAACGGCCGGCATCGGCCGACGCGATGGCCGAGGAGCTGCGCGCCGTTCGTGGCGTCGACGGCGACCACACGCCGGCGCTGGCCCGCGCGCTCACGCGGCTCGTGGTGCTGCCGTTCCGCGTCCTGCGCCCCGATCCCGAGACGGACTTCCTGGCCTTCAGCCTGCCGGACGCCATCGCGACGTCGCTGTCGGCCATCGGCTCGCTGATCGTGCGCTCCAGCGCCACCGCCGCGCGCTTCGCGGGAGAGGCGCCGGACCTCAAGGCCCTGGCCGCCGAGGCCGACGTCGACCGCGTCGTGATGGGGACGCTGCTGCGCGCCGGCGACCAGCTTCGGGCCGCGGCCCAGCTCGTCGAGGCCCCGGGGGGGACGCTGCTCACGTCGCACACGGTCCAGTCGTCGCTGGGCGACCTGTTCCGGCTCCAAGACGACATCGCCCGGCGCGTGGTGGAGGCCCTCTCGCTGCCGCTGACGAGCGGCGAGCCGTCGCCCACGCTCGACGCGCCCCGCAACGGCCGCGCGTACGAGCACTATCTCCGGGCGAACGACCTGGCCCGCACGTACGAAGGGCTTCCCCAGGCCCGCGATCTGTACCAGCTTTGCCTCGAGCTGGATCCGACCTTCGCTCCCGCCTGGGCGCGCCTGGGCCGCTGCCACCGCGTGATCGGCAAGTTCATCGAGCCCTCGCCCGAAAGCGACGTACGCGCTGAGGAGGCCTTCCGGCGCGCCCTCGAGGTCAACCCGCGGCTCTCCCTGGCGCACAAGTTCTACGCGCACCTCGAGGCGGAAATCGGTCAATCGCAGGCGGCGCTCGTGCGCCTGCTGCGCGAGGCCGGACGCCGCGGCAACGATCCGGAGCTGTTCGCGGGGCTGGTCCACGCCTGCCGCTACTGCGGGCTATTCGAACAGTCGATCGCCGCCCACGACGAGGCGCGGCGGCTCGACCCGAACGTGGCCACCAGCCTCGAGCAGACCCTCCTGCTAAAGGGTGACCTCGATCGGCTGCTGGCCGTCCAGCAGCCGCTGGTCGGTGGCGGCGGCGACGAGGTCATCCGGGTCATCGGGCTCGGCCTCGCTGGACGCCGCGAGGAGGCCCGCCAGGGCCTGGTCAAGATGCGGCAGGGGCCGGCCATCCCGACATTCCAGTCATGGACCGAACACCTGATGGCCTGGCTCGATCGGCGCACCGCGAACATGCTCGTGGGGATGGGGATGGGTGTGCTCGGCGACCTGACGGTCCTGAACGACCCCGAAGCCATCTTCCAGGAAGGCTGGCTCCTCTGTGACATCGGCGAGCACGAACGTGGGCTCGCCGAGCTCCGGCGAGCGGTCGCCAAGGGCTACTTCGTCGCGCCGACCCTCTCGAGCCGGCGGCAGTTCGACCCGCTGCGGAGCGATCCCGCCTTCCAGGAGCTCCTGGCGGAAGCCGAAGCGGGCCGCCACCGCGCGCTCGTCGCGTTCCGCGAGGGCGGCGGAGAGCGACTCCTCGGCCAGTGAGGAGCCGGGCGTGAAAACGCTGGCGCGGCCGTCCGACAAGGCCGAGATCCTTCGCCGGCTCAGGGAGCTGCGTCCGGACGGCGTCCGTCGCTGGGGACGGATGTCGGCCCCGCAGATGGTCTGCCACCTGAGCGATGGCTTCCGGATGGGCATGGGTCAGAAGCCCGCGAGCCAGGTCCCCCGCCTGCATCAACGGACGGTCGTCAAGTGGATCGCTCTCTACCTTCCTTTGCGCTGGCCGGCGGGAATCGCGACCACGCCGGAAATCGACCAATGCGTGGGGGGAACGCGGCCCTGCGACTTCGCGGCGGATCTCGCGCAGCTCGAGGCGCTGGTGGAGCTCGTCACGGCGCCGGCGAGGAGCTTCGACTGGCAGCCGCATCCGGTCTTCGGACGGATGTCCGACGCCGCCTGGCTCCGCTGGGGCTACCTCCACATGGACCACCACCTCCGTCAGTTCGGTGCCTAGGGTCAGGCCAGCTGAGGACAGCACCTCCGAGACACCTTCGATCTTGACGCTCTCTTCGCAAAGGTGGTAGCGTCTCCGTCAACCTAGCCAGGGTGACAGTGAGGAAGGGTTGGATTGGGGCTTCTAGGGGCTCCGGGATCGTGCCACTGGCACTCTCGCATACTTGGCGGCAGCGTTAAGTGGGGGTGGAAGTCCCTCGTCCCCCCGGCGCCGCCTCTCTAGCCATCGCCGTGGACGCCTATCGGATCTTATGGATCTGTGCGGCGGTCCCATGCGACTGCTGTCCCTACCGCGACAGTTGAAAGGAGACGTATGACGCGACGCAATCTGTTGACGACGCTCACCTTGACGTGCCTGCTCGGCGCGACCTGCTGGCTGACCGCCGCGCGCGTGCGTGCCGACGACGAGACGCGCATGCGATGGGACATCATTACCCTCACGGCTGGCCCAACGGTGAACCCCGGAGGTCAAGCGTCGGCAAAGAACAACACCAGCGACACCATCACGCTCACAGGATCGGGCACGTTCGTCGTTCGGCCAGGCGGCGAGGATGACCACGAAAAATCACGCGATGTCACGGGCGGCGGAACGTGGATGATCACCACGGGCAGCGGTAGTTCGAGCGGGACGTACCAGGTCACAGGCTTAGTGAGCTTTGAGTTGGCGCCCGGGACGTTTCCCGGCGCCGCGGATGCGATCGGGAATCCTGCGGACTTCCGCGCTGGCCTCGCCGTGCTCAGCATTGAATACTCTGACGGGAGCCAAGGCATTCTCGTGGCCAGCTGCCACGGAGCCGGAACACCGGATTCGGTGTTTGAGGGAATCACCGCGTCGAAAGACTTCGTCGATTTCTGGAACCGCCTGGCACCATCGGGTACTCCCACTGGCGCCAACGCCAACCGCACCTCCTTCCACGTCGTAAGCGACGAGGAGTAGCGGGCCGAATTCAGACGGGAGGCGATTTTCGGGGAGCCGCGCCCGCAGAGGCGGCTCCCCCTTCGCGATGCTGATGGCGACAGGATGACTCTGACGGCATCAGCCCGATGATGGCAAGCAGGCTGGGCCGGAGGCGGCCTCGAGTAAGGTCGGGCATGTTTGCGCGCCCGCTCATCTCGACGCTGCAGCGAATGAGGGCGATGAAGGTCATGCTGCAACGGCTAGGCTTTGGGGCACTGCTGCTCGTCGTGCCGTGGCTCGGCGTGGCCCTCGCGGCCGAGATCGGCCGCGAGGTGGCCATCCCTCGCCATCTCCAGGATGGCGAGGAGTTCCGGGTCTCCCTGCGGGAACTGCTGGAGCACGGCAAGAAGCTCTTCACCGCGGTGTGGACGATCCAGGAGGGAGGCGGCCGGCCCCTCACCAAGGGGACGGGGAATCCCGTCACCGACCCCTCCGACCCGCTGGTCTTCCCGCGGAACTTCAACCGCATGTCGGCACCCGAGGCCAACTCTTGCGCCGGGTGTCACAACGTCCCTTTCGGTATCGCCGGGGGCGGGGGCGACATCGTCGCCAATGTCTTCGTCCTCGGCCAGCGGTTCGACTTCGCCACCTTCGACCACGGCGACCTCTTCGCGACCCGGGGGGCAGTGGACGAAGCGGGCAACTTCGTCACGCAACAGACCATCGCCAACTCGCGCAACACCCTGGGCATGTTCGGCTCCGGCTTCATCGAGATGCTGGCCCGCCAGATCACGGCCGACCTGCAGGCGATCCGAAACACCATTCCTCCCGGGGATTCAAAGCCCCTCACGTCCAAGGGGATCTCCTTCGGCACCCTGATCCGTCGCTTGGATGGAACCTGGGACACTTCGGCCGTGGAGGGCCTTGCCGCCCCCAGCCTCCTGTCCTCGCCGCCCGGCAGCCCCCCAAGCCTCCTCATCCGGCCTTTCCACCAGGCGGGCAACGTCATCTCCATCCGGCAGTTCAGCAACAACGCCTTCAACCACCACCACGGCATCCAGTCCACCGAGCGCTTCGGGATCGACGCCGACCCCGATGGCGATGGTTTCAAGAACGAGATGACACGGGCCGACGTGACCGCGGTCTCGATCTTCCAGGCCACACTGACCGTGCCGGGCCGCGTCATCCCCGATGACCCGGAGGTCGAAGAGGCGGTGCTCAACGGCGAACGGTTGTTCCAGTCTATCGGCTGCGTGACCTGCCATATTCCCAGCCTGCCCCTCGACCACGGGGGCTGGGTATTCAGCGAGCCCAACCCCTACAACCCCGCCGGCAACTTGCGGCCCGGCGACGCTCCCAGCCTGAGCGTGGACTTGACGAGTGACGAGCTTCCCCCGCCGCGCCTCAAGCTGAGGGGCGGCGTCGTGCAAGTTCCCGCCTTCACGGACCTGAAGCTCCACGACATCACTGCGGGGCCGAGCGACCCCAACCGCGAGGCCCTTGACATGAACCAGCCCCCCGGCTCCCCGGCCTTCTTCGCCGGCAATGGGAAGTTCCTGACCCGGAAGCTGTGGGGCACGGCAAACGAGCCGCCCTTCTTCCACCACGGTCAGTACACGACCCAGCGCCAGTCGGTCCTCGCCCACGCGGGCGAAGCCGAGGCCCAGGGCGCGGCCTTCCGTGCCCTGAGCCCTCACGATCAGGACTGCCTCATCGAGTTCCTCAAGACGCTGCAGGTGCTGCCCCCGGGCACGCGGCATCTGGTGGTGGACGAGCGCGGAAGGCCGCGGCACTGGCCGACGAGCCCGTAGGAGGCCGCTACCTCGCGCTCGACTCGGCATGGAATGTCCAACGTTGTCTAACGAGGATTGGCAAGCCACTGCGCAAAGGAGGAAACCATGTCAGGACGATTTCGGCTTACCGGACGGCGAGCAGTCCTGTCGCTGCTCACAGTTGGATTCGTGACGACAGCAGTTTCTTCAAGTCGGTCGGTATTTGGCCGTGAGTCTGAGGGCAGAACGATCGCCCGCGGGGGTGGCACCACCATGATTGCGGGTGGAACTGGGGCGTCCGGCGGGTTCGTCCCCGTTCTTACGAAAATAGCCTTTCACGCTGAACGGGGCGGTCAAGGCGTGACCGGTACACTGGACTGTCTGGCCCTGGTGCCCGAAGCGGATACGGGCAGCGAAAGCGGTCAATTCACGAAGAACGCGATGTACGTCGTGGGCCACATCACCAGCGCTACCGTGAACGGTGATATTGCGACCCTAATCGGCGAGGCTACCATAACCGGCTTGGGCGCCGGCGATAACGTACCGTTTAAGCTCGTGGTGCAAAAAGGCGGGCCCGGCGCGACTTCCGTCTTGACGGTCGACAGTTTGTCGTTTCCGTTCAATGAGGTTCTCTTGCAGGGTTCCTTTGAAGTCTTCTCGGGCTAGCAGGCGAGTCGCGCAGATTCACGAGCTCGCCTCGCAATGTCCGAGCGCCGCAAACAACTGACGGTTTGCATGAGCGAGCAGGTTCTCTCCGCCGGCCGTGCGCAGCTCGACGATGCGGCCGCCGGGACCCGGCACGAGGCCGAGCGTCAGAGCAGGATTCGACAACCGGAGCAGCCGCCGAAAAGTGCTATCGTTCGATGCGCTGAGCCTCGCGCGAACGGACCAGACCCTGACCGTCATGGAACGGCTGACCTCCCATCGCGTCGTCAACATCGCCGACCTGCGGCGGCTCGCCCAGGGCCGACTGCCCCGGGTGGTGTTCGACTACATCGACGGCGGGGCCGAGGACGAGATCACCTTGCGCGAGAACTCCCGCGCGTACGACGCCGTGACGCTTCGCCCGCGCTGCGCGGTGGCGATCCCGAACTGCGATCTGCGGACCAGAGTGCTGGGAGCCACGCTGGAGCTGCCGCTGTTGCTGGGGCCCGTCGGCAGCACCCGCATGTTCTATCCGCACGGCGAAGCGGTGGCCGCGCGCGCGGCCGGCGACGCCGGGACCGTCTACACGCTCTCGACGCTGTCGGGTTCGACGTTGGAAGAGGTCAAGGCCGCGTCGACCGGACCCGTGTGGTATCAGCTGTACCTCGTCGGCGGGCATGACGTCGCGAGAGCGACGATCGAGCGGGCGCGAGTCGCGGGGTTCTCGGCGCTCGTGGTCACCATCGACACGCCGGTTGCCGGGTTGCGGGAGCGCGACCTGAGAAACGGCACGAAGGCCCTCCTCACGCGCAGGGTCTGGTCGATGCTGCCGTTCGTCCCGCAGTTCCTCGCGCGCCCACGATGGCTCGCGGGATTCCTCGCCGACGGCGGGCTGATGACGTTTCCCAACGTCGTTCTCCCCGACGGCCCGATGCCGTATGCCGACGTCGGCACCGCCCTGGACCAGTCGGTGGTGTGCTGGCAGGATCTTCGCTGGATCCGGGAGGCCTGGAAGGGGCCGATCGTCGTCAAGGGCGTTCACACGGGCGAGGACGCTCGCCGAGCCGTCGTGGAGGGAGCCGATGCCATCGTCGTGTCCAATCACGGTGGGCGCCAGCTCGATGGTGTCGCGCCGAGCTTGCGGGTCCTGCCGGAGGTGGTCGCGGCCGTGAACGGGCAGACCGAGATCCTCGTGGACGGAGGCATCCGCCGCGGCAGCGACATCGTCAAGGCGCTGTGCCTCGGCGCGCGGGCCGTGCTCGTGGGCCGCGCCTACGCGTACGGGCTCGCGGCCGGCGGCGGCGCCGGCGTGGCGCGAGCCATCGAGATCCTGCGGACCGACCTCGTTCGGACGCTCAAGCTGCTCGGCTGCCCGTCACTGGCCGAGCTGGATCGCTCCTTCGTGGACCTGCCGATGGATTGGCCGGCCGCGTCGCGGTCTCGCGCATCCCCCGCCACCACCGGTTAACGCGCAGCCGTTGGCTGATGCCAGCGGCTGCGCTCGGGCTAGCGGCGAAGTGCTATTTCTGCTCCGGCCTCGATTTGGCGCAAGCGCAGTCCTTCGGGCAGTTGCACCGGCCGCCCTTGTCGCAAGAACAGTTCATGCGTCCGCACGCGGAACATGTCATGGAATCCCCCTTCGTCGCGATGAGGTGCAATAGTGGTGCCAAGTATTGACACTCACGCCGCGCCGGGCGTAGCGTTTCCCTGAACCGGCAGGGCGACAGCGAGGAAGCGTCGGATCGTCCCGTGGCGCTCTCGATCGCGCCACCGCAATCTTTGTCCGCCTCTCCCGCGTCTCCGCAGCCGTCGCCGAGGATGCAAACACTGAGCGGGGCCCGCGGATCGGCCCCATGGAGAGAGCTCACATGCGGAACCACTCGATTGCCGTCTTCGTGGCGATGGTCGCGCTCGCGTCGGTCGCGCGCGCGGATGAACAGTCGCCGCCCCCGACCCGATTCAACGAAGCGACGGTCGCCGATCTCCAGGCGCAGATGGCGGCCGGGCGGCTCACCTCGGTCGACCTGACGAATTTCTACCTCATGCGGATCAAGCAGCTCGACGAGAACGGTCCCGGCCTCAACAGCATCATCGAGCTCAACCCCGATGCGCTGGCCATCGCGGCCAGCGCGGACGCGGAGCGCCAACGGGGGATGGTGCGGGGGCCGCTGCACGGCATCCCGGTCCTGCTCAAGGACAACATCGACACCGGCGACCAGATGCAGACCACCGCGGGATCGCTCGCGCTGGCCGGAGCGCCGGCGGTGCGCGACTCGACGGTGGCGGCGAACCTGCGCGCGGGCGGCGCCGTGATCCTCGGCAAGACCAATCTCTCGGAGTGGGCCAACTTCCGTTCCTTCTTCTCGACGAGCGGCTGGTCCGGTCGAGGCGGATTGGCGCGCAACCCGTACTCGCTCGATCGCAACGCCTGCGGGTCGAGCTCCGGCTCGGGCGCGGCGGCGTCCGCGAACCTCACTGCGGTGTCGCTGGGATCGGAGACCGACGGCAGCATCGTCTGCCCCGCCAACGTGAACGGCGTCGTGGGCCTCAAGCCGACGGTCGGCCTCACGAGCCGCGCGGGCGTGGTGCCGATCTCGCACTTCCAGGACACGGTCGGACCGCACACGCGCACGGTGGCCGACGCGGCGGCGGTTCTCGGCGTCATCCAGAGCCGCGCGGGCGACGGGCGCGATCCCGCGACGGCCGGCGTGCCGCTGGGGTGGCGCGGCCGGTCCCGTCCGACCAACATTCCCACCGACTACACGCAGTTCCTGGATACGAACGGCCTGCGCGGCGCGAGGATCGGCGTGACCCGGCAGGGCGTCGACAACGCGCCGCCCCAGGTCGGAGCGGCCTTCGACGCGGCGATCGCCGCGATCGAGGGGGCGGGGGCGATGGTGGTGGACCTCGACGCCGAGGGCTTTACGTTCCCCTCGGCCGACGGCGAGTTCCTGGTGCTGCTCTTCGACTTCAAGGTCGACGTGCAGACGTACTTCGCCAGTCGCGCCGGCGTCCCCATGGCCGGCAAGACCCTGGCCGACGCCATCGCCTTCAACACCGCCAACGCGGCGGCCGAGATGCCCTTCTTCGGCCAGGAGATCTTCGAGCTGGCGCAGCAGATCGACACCAGCAGCCCGGACGCGCCCCAGCCGGCCTTCGGGGGGATGACCTACAACCAGGCGCTCGACATCGACCAGAACGCCGGCGTCAACGGCATCGACCTCGCGCTCAGCCGGTTCCATCTCGACGCGATCGTGGCGCCCACCGACGGGCCCGCCTGGACCACCGACCTCATCAACTCCGACCATTTCATCTTCGCCAGCTCGGGCCTGGCCGCGGCCCCCGGCTATCCGATCGTGCAGGTGCCCGCGGGCGTGGTGCTCGGGGTCCCGGTGGGCATCAGCTTCTTCGGGACGGCGTTCAGCGAGCCGACCCTGATCAGGCTGGCCTCCGGGTTCGAGGCGGCCACGCACGCGCGCATGGTGCCGACGTTCGCGCCGACGTTGCCGGCCAGCCACCTCGACGGCGTACCGCTGTCGCCGCCCCCGCGCGGCGAGCATCGCGACGAGCACCGCGACAACGGGAAGCGGCCGCACCGCATGTAACGCCCAGGCCGCGCTGCGAAGGACGCGATCCGTCTCGGCCCACGCAGCGCGGCCATATACTTCCTTTCGGTTGCTCTCGAGCCGATTTGCGAAAGGAGTGTCATGACCTCTGTACGCCGTTGGCGCATGGCCGCCGCTCTCGTCGGGTCGCTGCTCGCATCGTCGGCCGTCTTCGGGCAGGCCGCGCCGCCGGCCTCGGCGCCTCCGGCCACCGATGCGGTGAAGGAGAAGACCCTCTCCGACCGATTCGAGGGGCTGGAGTTCCGCAACATCGGCCCGTATCGGGGGGGGCGCTCGTGTGCGGTCGCGGGAGTGCGCCGTCAGCCGAACACCTTCTACTTCGGCGGCACGGGGGGCGGCGTCTGGAAGACGACCGACGGCGGATCCAACTGGGAGGTCCTCTCCGACAAGGACTTCAAGACCGGCTCGATCGGCGCCATTGCCGTCGCCGAGTCGGATCCGAACATCGTGTACGTCGGCACCGGAGAAGCGCCGATCCGCGGCAACGTCTCGCACGGCGACGGCGTCTACAAGTCGACCGACGGCGGCCGGACCTGGAAGAACGTCGGCCTGAAGGACTCGCGGCAGATCGCGCGCATCCGCGTCCATCCGGACAATCCCGATCTCGTCTACGTGGCGGCGCAGGGCCACGTCTGGGGTCCCAACGCCGAGCGCGGCATCTTCCGCTCCGAGGACGGCGGCAAGACCTGGAAGAAGGTCCTGTTCGTCGACGACAAGACCGGCGCCTCCGACCTGGCGATGGATCCGGCCAACCCGCGGATCCTCTACGCCGGCTTCTGGCAGATCGTCCGGCGTCCGTGGGAGCTCGTGTCGGGCGGTCCCGGCAGCACTCTCTGGAAGTCGACCGACGGCGGCGACAACTGGAAGAAGCTGACCGAAGGGTTGCCGGACGGGACCTGGGGAAAGATCGGCGTGGCCGCCTCGGCCGCGAGGCCGGGCCGCGTCTTCGCGTTCGTCGAGGCGAAGCACGGCGGCCTCTTCCGCAGCGAGAACTACGGTGAGAAGTGGACCCACGTCAACGACGAGCACAAGATCCGCGAGCGCGCCTGGTACTACTCCTGGGTCTACCCCGATCCGAGGAATGCCGACACCGTCTACCTTCCCAACGTCTACATGCACAAATCGACCGACGGCGGAAAGAGCTTCTCGAATCTCTCCGTGCCGCACGGCGACAACCACGACCTGTGGATCGATCCCGACGATCCCGATCGGATGATCCTCGGCAACGACGGCGGCGCGACCATCACCTACAACGGCGGCCGGACCTGGTCCACGCAGCACAACCAGCCGACCGCGCAGTTCTACCGGGTGGCGGTGGACAACCAGTTCCCCTACTGGGTCTACGGCTCGCAGCAGGACAACTCCAACGTGTGCATTCCGAGCGGGGTGCCCGGGGTGGGGATCGACCAGAGCGACTGGCATCCGGCCGGCGGAGGCGAGAGCGGCTGGATGGCGCCCGACCCGACCGACCCGAACGTCGTGTATGCGGGCGAGTACGGAGGCCAGATCACCCGCTACGACCACCGCACGCGGCAGGCGCGCAACATCATGGCGTGGCCGCAACTGGCCGACGGACACGCCACGTCGGACCTGAAGTACCGCTTCCAGTGGAACGCGCCGATTCTCGTCTCGCCCACCGACCC
>Ga0070698_100005472_pt1 | contig 13862 bp, 14 predicted proteins | sample KBSK1502metaG_FD_65477 | JGI IMG/M metagenome (GOLD analysis project Ga0070698, IMG submission 65477) | Corn, switchgrass and miscanthus rhizosphere microbial communities from Kellogg Biological Station, Michigan, USA - KBS K1-50-2 metaG | ecosystem: Host-associated > Plants > Roots >...
GAACTTCAGGGGAGTGTTGGGGTCACTCTATTCAGTGCCGGGTCAGTCGGAAGAAACCTGGACCCCTGCGAACCGGAGATCATCGACACGTCGCGAGGCCTTGCGCAGCTCCTTCTCGATGGCCGGGTCCAGCCCCAGGCTGTCGAGGAGGTGCAGATAGCGGTCGCGTTCGCGGGCGAGCAGGTCGTCGACCCGGCGCTCGAGATCCTTGCGGGCCCGCTCGGCCAGTGTGCGCACGGCCTGGTCGCCGAAGACGGCTTCGAGCAGCTTCTGGCCCAGGACCGCCGACCCGCCCGCGATGCCGACCTCGCCGCCGCTGAGGCCGGCCGTGTGCGCGAAGACGACGATCATCAGGGCCACCGAGAGGCCGTTCACCCCGAAGGACAGGAAGCGGGCCGTCTTGACCTTCTCGGCGCCCTCGGTGCGGACCATGTCGAGCAGGTCCTGCTGCCAGTCGCGGACCGCCCGGTCGGCGTCGCGCCGGAAGTCGCGCGAGGCCCGGCCGAGGTCCTGGCCGGCGTCGGCCAGCAGCCGCTGGCCGGAGGCCAACGACTGCCAGGAGGCCTCGGACCGCTCGGCGGCGGCCTCGGCATGCTCGAGGATCAGCGTCTGCAGGCCGGATTCCACGGCCACGCTGACGCGTTCGGCCTGCTGCGGCTTGCCCTTGACGGCGTTGACTACACGGTCGCGCAGCCAGCCGACGCGGTTCTCCAGCGAGCGCAACAGCTCACCGGTGCCGACGAACTCCTGCCAGCGGGCCAGCACCTCACCACGCAGGAGGGTGCCGTCGGCGGAGGCCTTGGCGATCGCCGCGGCGGCGTCGGCGTACGCGCGGGTGACGTCCTCGCGCAGCCGCGCCTCGGCGGCGATCTGCTCGGCAGTGGCGTCCGCGATCGCATGAGTACGACGGGTCAGCATCCGGATGGCGCCCTCGAGGGTCTGCTTCACGACGGCTGAACGGCCTTCGGTGTCCTTGGCGAGCGAATCCAGCCAGCCCTTGATGTCCGCGACGGCGTCAGCCGGGAGCAGGCCCTCTGCGTTGACCTCGCGCTCGGTGACGATGAACAGCGGGGAGTCCTTCAGGCCGCGGCTGGCCAGCATCCGCGCCAAGTGGGTGGACACGGTCTCGATCGCGTCCGGGGCCGTGCGGTCGAGCACGATCGCCACCGAGGTCGAGCGTTCGGCCGCCTCCTTGAGGAAGTTCCAGGGGACCTGGTCGGCATAGCGCGCAGCACTGGTGACGAACAGCCACAGGTCGGCGGCCGCCAGCAGCTGGGCTGCCAGCGTGCGGTTGCGCTCCTCGACCGAGTCGACATCGGGAGCATCCAGGATCGCCAGGCCCTCGGGGATCGCGTCGGAGGCGACCAACTGCAGCGCCGACGGGTCGGTGGTGGCCCGGTGGACGCGCTCGAGGTCGGGCAGGATCCGGTCCTGGCCGAACCACTGGCCGTCGGCGGGGTTGTGCACGAGCACCGGCGACATCGTGGTCGGCCGCAATACTCCGCTGGTGGTCACCGGCGTGCCGACGAGCGAGTTGACCAGGGTCGACTTGCCGGCACCCGTGGAGCCGCCGACCACGGCCAGGAGCGGGGCGTCGATCGTCATCAGCCGCGGGATGACGTAGTCCTCGAGCTGGTCGACCATCTCGGTCCGCGCAGCCCGCTGCTCACCCACGCCGACTGTCTCCAGCGGCAGCGTGGCCGCCTGCAGGGCGCTGCGCAGCCGCACGAGCGCGGTCAGCATGGCCGTGCTCTCGGAGTTGTCGAGTGAGTTCTCGATGCTCATCGAGTCCGCACCACCTGTTCGGGGAAGGAGATCGCGGGCCGGATGGCCCGTAGTTCAGTGACGAATTGTCGACCACGCGTTGCGAAATTGCTCGGAGCGGTGCCACGAAGGTACCGGTGGTGGAGGAAACCGAGTTCGATACCCGCCCGTTGGTAGTCCTTCATCGCCCGAAGACCCGCCTTGCCACCATGCCGAGCGGCGTGGGCACGCGCCTGGCGACGAGCCCCCAGGTCGACCAGCCACCGGATGTCCTCGGCCGGCAGCAGCCCGCGTGCAGCCGCGTCGTTCAGCGCGGCGTACAGCACCCTGCGCTCCGAGGTCCGGGCCCAGATCGCGAGGCCGGTGAGCCCGACCAGCGCCGGCAGCATCAGGACGACGTACACGGTGACGAAGTTGCCGAAGCCCTCGAGCGTTGCCCTGTTCCAGGTGCTGTGGGCGGTGACGGCGAACAGGTAGCCGGCCAGCGGCGCGACCAGGCGTACGACGGCACTGCGCGACCCGACGGCGATCCCGACGCCGATCCCGGTGAAGGCGGTGAACAGCGGATGGGCGAACGGACTGACCAGACAGCGGAACACGAACAGCGAGGTGACGCCCTGGACGCCGCCGGGGCCGAACCCGTCGGCACCGTTCCACGCCGCGGCGAGATAGAGGATGTTCTCGACGAACGCGAAGCCGACGCCGACCATGCCGGCGTACACGATGCCGTCGAGCACACCGTCCAGCTCGTTGCGGCGCCACCACAGCAGGATCAGCAGGAACGCGCCCTTGGCGAACTCCTCCGTGATCGGAGCGACGACCGCCGTGCTCTGCGCGGTGGTCACGGCGATGAGGCGGTCGCCGATGCCGCCGAGCACCAGCGAGGCCATCGTGGCCACGCACGCGCCCCAGAGCAGGCCCAGCCCCAGCAGCGCTCGCGGTTCGGGCTCATAGCGGTCCAGCCACAGGAACACCGCCACCAGCGGCCCGACCGGCAGCGCCGCGAGCACCATCGCCAGCGCGATCACGTCGGGCGCGCTGCTGATGCGGACGAGGCCGGCCATGGGGAAGGCACACAGCACCACGATCGTGGTCACCACGAGGGTGAAACGGGCGTTGTCGCGGTGGGCCGCCCCGAGCAGCGCTGGCATGCCGCCGAGGATATCCGGCTGGCGGACCGGGGTTATGGTGGCCGCGTGAGTGAGGAAGTCAACGAGCAGCCGTCCGAAGCCATCCACCCGGTCACCCACAAGACCGAGTCGCACGATCCGCAGGTGCCCGAGGCCTGGGCCGCGTTCATGCGCCAGGGTTGGGGAGATCGTGAGCTCGAGCTGCCGCCGCATCCGATCACGCCGTACGCCGCCGCTCGCCGCGCGCGGCTGGCCGAGACGTTCCCGGGCGAGCGGCTGGTGATCCCGTCGGGCGGCTTCAAGGTGCGCTCCAACGACACCGACTATCGCTTCCGCGCCGACACCGCCCACGCCTATCTCTCGGGCAACCAGACCTCCGACGCGGTGCTGGTCGTCGAGGGCTCCTCCGCGGTGCTGTATGCCCGGCCGCGCTCCCCGCGAGACACCGATGAGTTCTTCCGCGACCGTCAGTACGGCGAGCTGTGGGCCGGCCGCCGTCCCTCGCTCGGTGAGCTCTCGTCGTCCCTGGGGCTCGAGTGCCGCCACATCGACTCGCTCGACCTCTCCGGGTCCGCGAAGACGCGGGTGCTGCGCGGTGTCTCGGCCACGGTCGACGCGATGGTTGCCGCCGACTCGGGGCAGGACGACGAGTTCGCCCGGGTGCTCTCCGAGATGCGCCTGGTCAAGGACGCCTGGGAGATCGCGGAGCTGCAGGAGGCCTGCGACATCACCACGCTAGGCTTCACCGACTCGGTCTCCGACTGGGCCAACGTGCTGAAGTACGGCGAGCGCTGGATCGAGGGCACCTTCTTCCGCCGGGCCCGGGCGATGGGCAACGACATCGGCTACGACTCGATTGTGGGCGGCGGCTCGCACGCGACCACGCTGCACTGGATCGACAACACCGGCCCGGTGACCCCGGGCGAGCTGCTGCTGCTCGACATGGGCGTGGAGGGTCGCAACCTCTACACCGCCGACGTGACCCGCACGCTGCCGGTCACGGGCACCTTCACCCAGCTGCAGCGCGACCTCTACACCCTGGTGTACGACGCCCAGGAGGCCGGCATCGCGGCGACCGTGGCGGGCGCGACCTTCCGGGCCCCGCACGAGGCCGCCATGTCGGTGCTCGCCCACGGCCTCGGCGACCTCGGGCTGCTCCCGGTCTCGGTCGAGGAGGCGCTCTCCCACGACTCCAAGGTCTACTCCCGCTGGACCCTGCACGGCACGTCGCACCACCTCGGCATGGACGTCCACGACTGTGGCGCCGCCTCGGAGGAGGCCTACGTCAAGGGCACGCTGGCCGACGGCATGGTGATCACCGTCGAGCCCGGGCTCTACTTCCAGCAGGACGACCTGCTCGTCCCCGAGGAGCTCCGCGGCATCGGCATCCGGATCGAGGACGACATCGTGGTGCGTGGTTCGACCCCGGAGAACCTCTCCGCGTCGCTGCCGAGGACGGCCGCGGGCGTCGAGGAGTGGATGAGCAGCCAGATCGGCTGAAGCGCGCTCAGGGCGCGAGCGGTGAGCCCGGGAGGTTCCGGGCGACCGTGAACACCGCGATGACCGCGAGCAGCACGTAGCAGAACCGCGCCGACGACGGCGCGGGGCCGACCCGCCTGCCCGCGACCACGGCCCGCGCCTCGTGCAGCCACCACCAGCCGAGCCAGACCAGCGCGGGCAGGAGCAGCGCGTTGCTGCCGACGGCCGCCGAGACATGGCCGGTGAGCAGGTCGTTGACACCCCTGAGCGAACCGCAACCGGGGCAGTAGATGCCGGTGGCGGCGTACAGCGGGCAGACCAGCCAGGAACCCTGCTGGTGCGGATCACGAGCCACCAGCGCAGCGCCCGCCACTGCGGCACCGGCCAGCGACCACCACGCCGATCCCGCACGCAACGACCAGCGTGCCGAGGGCACGTGGGCAGGTGCGTGCGGGCCCATCGTCAGTAACCGCTGGTTGTCGTGCCCTGGGTCACCCCGGCGAAGAACAGGGCCGCGCCCAGCAGGATGAAGACGACGCTGACACCGATCGAGATCCACATCCAGATCTTGGCGCTGCTGGACGCGTGAAGTGCCCCGTTGTAGTCGCCAGCGCGGTAGAGGCTGTCGACCTTGGCGGCGAACACGATGCTCACGATGCCCGCGGGGAGGCAGCACAGCAGCGTCGTGAGGATGGCGCCGACCATGTGACTGTCGGGCTTCGGCGGCATGTGGAGCGGCGTCCGTAGCCGTAGCCGTGGGTCGGCTGGCCGTAGGGGTTGGGCTGGGGGGTCTGCGGTGCGTAGGGGCTGACATAGCCGGGCTCGCCGTACCTCGGCGGCCGTCCCTCAGCCGGTGGCGTGCCGTAGGGGTTGGGCGGTTCGGGCGTCGGCTCCGGCTGGCCACCTGTGACGTCGTCGGAATCGGACACGGTCCCTCCAGGGTCTCTGAGACAAGATCGGGCCCACCGTTTCACACGACCCGCACGCACGCCCTGAACCGGGGCGGCGTGCCCCACCAGTTCGGCGCGAGATCGCCTCATGCGTCACAATGGCGCCGCCGGCCCCCGTAGCTCAGTGGAATAGAGCAGGTCACTTCTAATGACTAGGTCGCAGGTTCGAGTCCTGCCGGGGGTGCTCTCCAGCACACCTCTGTCACGAGCGTGCACGTGCACAGTTGTGACGTGGGAATCGCCGGCCGCAACAGTCAGAACCGTGCACGTGCACGGTTGTGACGGGCAGCCGAGGGCCGTCAGTGCCCGAGCGCGTCGCCCCTGATCTCGTGATCGAGATGTTCGATGTCGTGCTCTTCCTCATCACCCTTGCGCGTGATTGCGGTGATCCCCGAGATCAAGATCGCGGCAAGTGTGATGCCAAGCAGGATCCACAGTCCGAGAGCAGCACCTTCAGGCATGACGCCTCCTTCACTGGCGACAGCCCTCCCTGCTCCAGAGTAGGGCCGGTCCGGTCAGAAAGCGCGCTCTGCGGCGTACGACGCGATCTCGCTGCGCAACCGGGTCTTCACGTCGGCCGGCGCGAAGGATGCGTCCACCGCCGTGACGGCCAGCTCGGCCACGCCGACGGCATCCAGACCGAGCAGGTCGGCGGCGATCTCGTACTCGCGGTTCAGGGTCGTGCCGAACATCGGCGGGTCGTCGGAATTGATCGTGACGGTCACCCCTGCTTCGACGAACGCCGTCAACGGGTGTACGTCGAGCGAGGCCACCGCCCGGGTCGCGATGTTGGACGACGGGCACACCTCGAGGGCGATTCCGGTCTCGGCCAGGTGCGCCAGCAGCGCGGGATCGGTTGCCGCCGTACAGCCGTGCCCGATCCGCTCGGCGCCCAGGTCGTGCAGCGCTGACCAGACCGTCTCGGGGCCGGTGGTCTCGCCGGCGTGGGGCACCGAGCGCAGGCCAGCGGCGCGAGCGGCGGCGAAGTGCGGCGCGAACTGGGGACGAGGCACGCCGATCTCGGGGCCACCGAGCCCGAAGCCGACGAGGGACTCAGGCCCCGCGAGCGCGTAGGACAGCGTGGCCTCGGCCGCGGGGAGGCCACTCTCGCCCGGGATGTCGTAGATCCAGCGCAGCACCAGCCCGAAGTCGCGCTCGGCCGCGATGCGCGCGTCCTCGATCGCCTCGGTGTAGGCCTCGATCGGGATCCCCCGCAGCACCGAGGTGTACGGCGTGCAGGTCAGTTCGGCGTACCGCAGGTTCTGGCCCTCGGCCATCTCGCGCGCGACCTCATAGGTGAGCAGCCGGACGTCCTCGGGCTCCCGGATCAGGTCGACGACCGCGAGGTAGACCTCGATGAAGTGCGCGAAGTCGCGGAACTCGAAGAACGTCCGCAACGCGTCAGGATCCGACGGCACCACCCCCGGGTGGCGCTCGGCGAGCGAGGAGACGATCCGCGCGGAGGCCGAGCCGACGTGGTGGACGTGGAGCTCGGCCTTGGGCAGACCGGCGATGAAATCGGCGAGATCGGTCACCCGGAGCACTCTGCCAGCGTGTCCTGCCGGGCTGGGAATCCCCGAGCCCTGAAGATGACAGTGGCCCCAGACGGTATGAGCGTCTGGGGCCTGAAGCATCCCTAGCGTGAGAGCACGTAGACGCCGACGGCGCTGGGCAGCAGGCCGAGCAAAAGCCAGGGCGACGCAATCCGCTTCTGGTTGATGATCCGGACTCCCCCCAGGGCGATCACGCCCACGAAGGCCGCGATGGTCAGCAGCCCCGGCTTGGCTCCGGCCCGGTCGACCGAGCCGGCCAGGAAGCACAACCCTCCGGCGAAGATGAACGACGTCACGAGCAGCAGTGCCGACATGACCCACTTCTGGACGCGCTCGATCTCCATGAGATGAAGCCTAGGAGCCGCCGTCCTCGATGACGGTCTGGGTCTTGTGCACGAGATCGGCGATAGAGATGCCCTGCAGGGGCGAGCCGTTCGCGAACACCGTCGGGGTGGCGTTGACCCCCCGCTTGGACGCGTCGTCGGCCCCGTTGATGATCCACTGCTTGAACGCATAGCCGTCGATGCCGGCGGTGATGTCGTCGGCCCTGGCGCCGACTGCCACCGCCTGGTCGATCAGCCACTGGTTGTCGGGCATCGTCCCGGTCTCCGACGGCTGCTCGTCGTACAGGCGGTCGTGGAACTTCAGGGCCACGTCAGGTCCCGACTTCTCCAGCACCACCGCGAATGCGTTGAGCGCGCGGGCGGAGTATTCGTTGAGGAAGGCGATCGGGCGGTAGACGACGTACGCCTTGCCGTCGGCCACCTGGGCTCGCAGCCCGTCGCGGCCGGTCTCCTCGTACTGCTGGCAGAACGGGCAGAGGAAGTCCTCGAAGATCTCGATCTTCACCGGCGCATCGGGGTTGCCGACACCCAGGCCGTAGGTGTCGGCCGCAGCAACAGGAGTCGAGCCCGTGGTCTCGGAGGCGGTCGGCACCGGCGGTGTGGCCGTGTTGCCGGTCGCGTCGCGCTGGGTCTGGAAGGCGAAGCCGATCCCGCCAACGATCAGGATCACGAGGACGACGAGACCGATCTTCAGACGTCGGTTCATGCGGGCACCTTCTCAGCGAGCAGGGTGTCGGCCGCCCACGGGGTGCGTGGGCGCCAGATCAGCAACAGGGACAAGAGAAGCAGGCCGGTGTCGCGCGCGATCTCCCAGGGGTACGACGCGGACGCGCCGGCCTTGTAGCCGCCCCCGCCGAAGCACCCGCACTCGATCTGGAGCCCGCGAGCCCACGCCGAGGCGATGCCGATGATGAACGCGACGAACAGCAACCCGGATGCCGCCGCGACCGACCGGGTCAGCAGTCCGAGCACCAGGCAACCGCCGATCACCACCTCGGCCACCGGCAGCAGGTGGCCCACCGTCGGCACGATCGACTCGGGCAGCAGGTCATAGGCGCGGACGGCGCGCACGCTCACCGCCGGATCAGGCAGTTTGAGCGCTCCGGCGACGATCCAGACACCACCGACGAGCAGGCGCGCGCCCAGGAGGAACCACTTCACGTCGGCGAGGGTAGGCGACGTACCTGAAGATTCGCTGGTCGAGCAACTGTCCAGACCGGGAAGTAGGGTGGCTCCTCGTGAATGAACGACTGGTGTGGATCGACTGCGAGATGACCGGCCTCAACCTCCAGGCCGACGCCCTGATCGAGGTGGCCGCGCTCGTCACCGACTTCGAGCTCAACGTCCTCGGTGACGGCATCGACCTGATCATCAAGCCTCCGGCCGAGGCCCTCGAGCAGATGGACGACTTCGTGCGCAACATGCACACCGAGTCCGGGCTGCTCGACGAGCTCGACCACGGCATCACCCTGGCGGAGGCGGAGGCCGAGGTGCTCGCCTACATCCGCAAGCACTGCCCCGACGGTTCGCGGCCGCCGCTGGCCGGCAACACCGTGGCCACCGACCGGTCCTTCCTGGCCCGCGACATGGCGGCGCTGGAGTCGTTCCTGCACTACCGGATCGTCGACGTCTCCTCGATCAAGGAGCTGTCCAGGCGGTGGTATCCCCGCGCCTACTTCCAGGCGCCGGCCAAGCGCGGCAACCACCGGGCGCTCGCCGACATCCAGGAGTCGATCGAGGAGCTCCGCTACTACCGCGAGGCGGTGTTCGTGCCCAAGCCGGGTCCCGACTCCGAGACCGCCAAGGCGATCGCCGCCCGCCATGGCGGCGCGCTGACCGGGCTCGGCGATCCGGCCGCCACTCCCGATGTCGGAGATGGGGCCTGAGTGCCCTACACTCTCTCTTCGGTTCACCCGTTCGGGTGACCCGTGGTGGGTATAGCTCAGCTGGTAGAGCGCCGCGTTGTGGTCGCGGATGTCGCGGGTTCAAGTCCCGTTACTCACCCCGAGCCGAACGGCCCCGCTCAATCGAGCGGGGCCGTTCGCATGTCATCACCCGGCCGGGATGTGCCCGAGCCGGCCCTTCTGGAAGTCCTCGTAGGCCTGCATGACCTCGGCCTTGGTGTTCATCACGAACGGTCCGGCCCAGGCCAGTGGCTCCCGGATCGGCTGGCCGCCGATCACGACGACCTCAAGCGCAGGGATGTTCGACTGCTGCCGCTCGGCCGCAGCCACGGTCACGTAGTCACCAGCGCCGAGCACCGCCGCCTGACCCATCCTGATCGGTTGCCGGTCGACGCCCACCGAGCCCTCGCCGGCGAGCACGTAGACCAGCGCGTTGTGCTCGACGGTCCAGGGCAGGTCGAGTCGAGCACCCGGCTCGACCGTGGCGTGCACCATCGTCATCGGGGTGTACGTCGACCCGGGCCCGGCCACCCCGCCGACCGCACCCGCGATCACGCGGACCAGCGACCCTCCGTCTCCCGACGCGACGAGGCCGACCTCGCCGGAGCGCAGGTCCTGGTATTTCGGGGTGGTCATCTTGGCGTCGCGGGGCAGGTTCACCCAGAGCTGGAGGCCGTGGAACACGCCACCCTGCTGCACGAGCCACTCCGGCGGCGCCTCGATGTGCAGCAGCCCGGATCCCGCGGTCATCCACTGGGTGTCGCCGTTGGTGATGGTCCCGCCACCGCCATGGCTGTCCTGGTGGTCGAACTGGCCGTCGATGATGTAGGTGACCGTCTCGAAGCCCCGGTGCGGGTGCCACGCGGTGCCCTTCGCCTCCCCGGCGGCATACTCCACCTCGCCCATCTGGTCCATCATGATGAACGGGTCGAGCAGCGACATGTCGATGCCGGCGAAGGCGCGGCGCACCGGGAAGCCCTCACCCTCATAGCCCTGCGGTGCCGTGGTCACCTGCCAGACCGGGCGCGGGATGTCACCGAGGCCCGGCGCCTTCAGGCGCGGCAGGACGGTGATGTCGTCAACGGTGATCGCTGGCATGTCGGGCAACCTCTCATACGGAATCTCGTGGTCAAGCCTGTCGACCTTCCCAACTGTAGTTGAATCTTAAACATTCCGCCATGCCCGGGGCGAGAGCGGTCACCGGGAGGATCACGTGTCATAGGTTGGGGCGATGCAGTCCCACTATGACGTCGTCGTCGTCGGAGGCGGCCACAACGGCCTCACCGCCGCGGCGTACCTCGCCCGCGCCGGCAAGTCCGTGCTCGTGCTCGAGAGACTCCCCCAGACCGGCGGGGCGGCGGTGTCGAAGCTGACCTTCCAGGGGATGCCCGCGCGGCTCTCGCGCTACTCCTATCTGGTGTCGCTGCTGCCGGCCGAGGTGATCGCCGACCTCGATCTCGACATCACGCTCGCGTCGCGCACGACCGCGTCGTACACCCCCTGGCTGCGCGACGGCGTCGCCGGCGGCCTGCTCGTCGAGCGGCCGGAGGGCAAGGCGACCCGGCGCTCGTTCAAGGCGCTGACCGGCGGCAAGGACGAGTACGCCGCGTGGTCGGCGTTCTACGCCGAGGTCGCCGAGGCTGCCGAGGTGATCGCCCCAACCCTGCTGCAGGAGCTGCCCCGGGAGCGCGAGCTGGCCGCCAAGATCGACCCGCAGCTGTGGGACGACCTCGTCCACCGGCCGCTGGGCGAGGTGGTCGAGCGGCGGTTCAGCGACGACCTGGTGCGCGGCGTGGTCGCCACCGACGCCCTGATCGGGACATTCGCGTCGATGCACGACCCGTCGCTGATCCAGAACCGCTGCTTCCTCTACCACCTGATCGGCAACGGGACCGGCGAGTGGAAGGTGCCTGTCGGCGGGATGGGTGCCGTGACCGACGCGCTGCTCACCGCCGCGGTGCAGGCGGGAGCAACGGTGCTGACCGGCGCGGGCGTGTCGGCGATCGCCTCGGACGGTTCCAGCGGGCAGGTGTCCTGGCACGACGGTCACGCTCCCAACTCCGTGACCTGCGACCACGTGCTGTCCAATGTGGCGCCGTGGGTGCTCGGCATCCTGATGGGCGAGCCGGACGCCCCCGAGCTCAAGCCCGAGGGCGCTCAGCTCAAGATCAACTTCCTGCTCGACCGGCTGCCGGCGCTGAAGTCCGGCGAGGATCCGGCGGTGGCGTTCGCCGGCACGCTGCACCTCGGCGAGTCCTACTCCGGCCTCGAGACGTCGTACGCCGAAGCCGCCTCAGGAGCCCTGCCCACCTCGATGCCCGGCGAGGTCTACTGCCACTCGCTGACCGACCCCTCGATCCTCGGTGACTTCGAGGGCCACACCCTGACCTACTTCGGCCTGCACACGCCGGCTGCGCTGTTCGGCGACCCGTCCGCGCGCGAGCTCGCCGTCGCGCGGGCCCTCGCGTCGATCAACGAACACCTGGCCGAGCCCCTCGAGTCGGTGCTCGCGCACGACGCGTCGGGGCGCCCGTGCCTCGAAGCCAAGATCCCCCAGGACATCGAGGCCGAGCTCGCCATGCCCGGCGGCCACATCTTCCACGGCGACCTCGAGTGGCCCTGGGCCCCGAACCGATCCCTGCTCGACACCCCCGCCCGACGCTGGGGCGTCGAGACCGACGTCGCCAACGTGCTGGTCTGCGGTTCCGGGGCCCGCCGAGGCGGGGCCGTCTCCGGCCTGGGCGGTCACAACGCGGCGATGGCCGTCCTCTCTGGTCGAGGCTAGTCAGACCCGACCGAGTCGACGACCTCGACCTCGGCGTCGTGCCTGACCCGGATCGCGGCGGCGCAACCGTCCACGAACCCGACCACGACGTCGTACTCGCCGCTCTCCGTGTTGCTCAGCCCGATCCTCCAGGAATCGGCACCCACGTCGTGTGTCTCGAAGGCCAGTCGCAGCGCGTCCCCGTCGATGCCGTACGCCGTGCCCGTAGCTCGCCGGGCCCGGACGACGGCCATGTCGCGGGTGACTCGGTCGGTGGCTGCTACGTCTGCGAGCCCGAGCAGCTCCCGGAACGCCTCGGCCACCGTGTTCGCGTCCTCATCGCTGCGTGAGCGTCGGGTCGTCGTGATCAACAGGCCGAGCTCCAGCGCTCCCGGACTCAGGCCCCAGCTCGTCGACCAGCGATGCTGGTGCAGCGAGTAGTGCCGGGGCGGTCCGTCGCCGGCGTACAGAATCGGCTCCAGCGCTGACATGATCGCCGCCTCGCCGATCTGAGGCCCGTCCTCGTCCAGCGCCAGGTCGAGCAGGAACTGCTCGTACGCCGACCCCGTGGGCGTCATCCGGAAGCCCACCTGGATCCGGATCCGGTCGACTCGACCCAGGGTCAGAAGTGGTGACGTCGAGCGGGCAGCGGCCTCATGCATGGCCATGGCCCCAGCGTCGAACCTCAGCCGGTGCGGGTCAAGGCCTCCTCGATTTCGTGTGGCGTCAGGGCCGCTGGTAGAGTCCTTCCTCGTTGCACAACGAGCGCCATTAGCTCAATTGGCAGAGCAGCTGACTCTTAATCAGCGGGTTCGGGGTTCGAGTCCCTGATGGCGTACAAAACCGCAGGCCAGGACACATCACGTGTCCTGGCCTTCGTCGTTCCCCACACTTTTCCCACCCTTTTGGGTTCCAGGCAAGATGTCCCTTAACGCCGCGTCGAGGGCCGCGGCTGCCTGGGAGTCGACCGCCCGCCGGCCCAAGTAGAAGTCCTGCGTCATCGACGTCCTGGAGTGACCCAGCTGGTCGGCAACCAGGCGGGCAGACAATGCCGCCTCATCGAGGATCGTGGCCGCCGTCTTGCGGAACGTGTGCGACGTGATCCACGCCAGAGCCTCCTTGCCGCGCGCCTCCCGAAATGCCCTTCGAACGTTGGCGGGATCCCGGAATCCGCCCCTCACGTCCGGGAAGACCGGCTGGTCAAGACGTGCGCCCGACATGAATCGTCGACGCAGGACTGCGACCGCACTCAATGGCAGCGGCAATGTCCGCTCGCCTGCCGCGCTCTTGGTGCCTTTGCGAAGCAGCCCTTCGCCCTTGACCCGGATGAGAGTGCTGGTGATATGCACGGTGCCTGCCTCGAGGTCGACCTGGGACCAGATCACCCCAAGCGCCTCTCCGATCCGCACGCCGGTGGCGAGCATGAAGAAGACCAGGTCTGGCAGGTCATGACGTCTTGCCTTGTCGTCATCCTGCAACTTGGCCAGCAACTCGACCCGCTCCGCCACGATCAAGGCCCGTGGCGCCTTCTTCGGCCGCGACTCGATCCGCTCGACGTCCCGCACAGGGTTGTGCGAGATCGCGCCATAGCGCACGGCCAGTCCCAGAACCCCGGAGATGACGCTGCGGCAGCTGCGGGCAGTCGCCGCACTGACGTCCGCCTTGATCGCGCCGACGACCTTGTCGACCAGAGGCGTCGTGGCTTCACCCAAACGCACTTCGCCCATCGCCGGAAGCACGTGGTTCTTCAGCTGCCGGCGGTACGTGTCGACGGTTCCTGGTGACCGACGCCCGTCGGCGACCAGCCCGTCCATCTTCTGGATCCACACATCCGCCGCATCGGAAAACCGGGTGACAGCCGTCAGCTCTCCCCGACGACCGGCACCTGCGCGATTCTGGAGCTTCTGACGCAAGTTTTGCGTGGCCTGCGTCGCGGACCTCCCGCTCGCCTCAACCAGACGCACCACCCCGTCG
>Ga0070698_100005473_pt1 | contig 13862 bp, 10 predicted proteins | sample KBSK1502metaG_FD_65477 | JGI IMG/M metagenome (GOLD analysis project Ga0070698, IMG submission 65477) | Corn, switchgrass and miscanthus rhizosphere microbial communities from Kellogg Biological Station, Michigan, USA - KBS K1-50-2 metaG | ecosystem: Host-associated > Plants > Roots >...
GCGTTCCCGGTTAATCGCGAATGCCAGACAGAAGAACGCTACCGCCGACGTTTGCCCACCCGCCAGGCACTCAACCAGAAATGGCATGAAGGAGAGAGCCAGCAGTAAAGCGATGAACCAAGCGTCTTGCGGGATTTTATCCAGCGTCCTCCAGACTAGCGAGAAGCCGGCAACGTAAAGAGCGAGCGATAGCAAGACCCAGAGCAGAAAGGCCCAGGAGTAAGGCAAGCGCGCGAGTGTTGTGAAGGGCAAAATAAAGAATGGCGCATTGACATAAGGTAACTGCGCATCAGGCGGCGTGTAGGGAAACTGCTGCTGGTAGAGTTGGCCGTGGAGCCGGGTATCATAGATTTGATCCGGCTGATACATGTTGAAGATTCGGCCGGCGACATAAAATGCGCCAAAGTCAGCACCCAGCGAAGGACCAAAAATCGTGCGGCCATTGACGCTGGTAGCAAAGGATATCGCCAGGACCGCCAGGTAAACGGCCAACACCAGCAGGCAAATGAATTGAATGTAGGGTCGGTTCAAACGGCGCTCTACTGCATCGCGAACCCAAACTGCAAACTTATCGAGAATGTTTGTGATCTCCTTCGATATCAGCCTAACCAGATTTCTAACTGGCCCGAAGATTAATTCTGAATAATAGCGTATCAATCCTTACATCGTCGGTCGACAAATACGGAACCAGGCGCGCTTACTCCCGCCGGATCCGCCTGTCACGAATTCGTCGACAGCAGGCGATGTTTGCCTTGGGAAGCCGCGACTTGAATTCGGAACAATCAAAGGAGAGCGATACACTATGTAGACAATCCCTCGCCTCGGCCGAGGTTATCGGACCGCCTGAGTTGCAATGAAACAGGAGTTAAGAAAAACAGGTATCGGCGTCGTCGGAGACATGCCCTGGGGCACACACTTCTGCCACTTCTACGAGACGAAACAGGATCTGCTCGACACTCTCGTTCCATATTTCAAGGCCGGGCTGGAAAGCAACGAGTTCTGTATGTGGGTGGTCTCAGACTCCGATTTACTATCAGTGGAAGCGGCCAAAACAGCGTTGGCACAGGCCGTTCCCGACCTTGACCGCCACCTCTCGGATGGAAACATTGAAATCCTCAACGGGCTTGGCTGGTATCTCGAAGAAAATGTTTTCAATCTAGAAAGGGTAACGAACGCCTGGGACGCAAGACTCAAACAAGCCCTGGCTCTTGGCTACGATGGAATGCGAGTTTCCGGGGATACCCTCTGGCTGCCTGAGAACTATTGGAAAGATTTTTGTGTCTACGAAAAACAGCTTAACGCCTCCATTACCGATCGGCGCATGAACGTGCTGTGCACCTATCCGCTGCGAAAGGCCGGAGCCGCTCAGGTCCTCGACGTTGTGCAGGTCCACCAGTTTGCAATAGCAAGACGGCAAGGGGAATGGGAGGTCATTGAAACTCCGAGGCTAATACAAGCCCAGGCAGAAATAAGGAGACTCAATGAACAGCTGGAGCAACGAGTCATTGAACGAACCGACGAACTTGTCGCAGCCAATGAAGCGCTGAAAAACGAGATCACCGAGCGCAGGCGTATAGAGGAGGAACTCCGAGAGCGCGCGGCCGATCTCACTGAAGCCCAGCGAGTGGCAAAAATAGGAAATTGGATTTTTGACGTACGCACGAACAAGGTTGACTGGTCAGAGCAACTCTATCGGATTTTTCAGATTGAGGAGCGAGACTTTGATGGCCGCTATGAATCATTTGTGAGTCGTATCCATCCCGACGATCGACCACGCGTTCTCCAGACGAGCGCTCAGGCAAAAATCGGAGGGCTACCATTCGATATTGAATACCGCGTCATCGTTCCAAACAATGAAGTTAAGTTCATCCGCGAGGTCGGATACGCCGCCAGGGACGAGACGGGCGATATCATTCGGCTCTTTGGGACTGCTCAAGACATCACCGACCGCAAGCAGGCCGAAGATGAGTTGCGGCGCAGTGAAGATCACCTTCGCCTCGTCCTGGACACAACTCCCGCACTGATACACACCGGCCGTCCTGACGGATATCTCGATTACTTTAATCAACGTTGGCTAGAGTATGTGGGACGCCCGCTGGAGGAACTACAGGGCTGGGGCTGGACGGGCAGCATTCATCCCGATGACGTCGAAGGAATTGTGAATGAGTGGCGCGCGAGGTTAGCCAGTGGTGAACCGTTCCAGTACGAAGCGCGCGTCCGACAAGCGGATGGAGAGTATCGCTGGATGTTGCACCGCAAGGTGCCGCTCCGTGACGAAAACGGGAATATCGTCAAATGGCACGGATCGAGTCTCGATATTGAGGACCGCAAGCAGGCGGAGGAGGCGCTCGACGAACGCTTGCGTTTTGAGACGCTGCTGACCGAACTCTCAGCTGCATTCGCTAACCTATCGCCCAATGAAGTCGATCGCGAGATTGATAAGTGGATTCAAAGTCTCGTCGAATTTCTGGGTGTGGATCGGGCTTCCTTCTTTCAGTTCGCGGAGGATTGGACGACGCTTTACCGGAGTCATTCATACACCGTACCCGGAATCCAACCGCTGCCGCCGGCGCCAATGGGAATGAAGGAACAATTTCCCTGGATCACGGATCAGCTGCGTCGAGGGATTACCGTTAGCTGGTCGCGCATCCCTGATGATATGCCCGAGGAGGCTGCGAAGGAAAAGGAGTATGCCGCCAGGCTTGGAGCCAAGTCAGGACTAAACATCCCGGTGCGAATGGGCGGGTCGATCATCTGTGCAATTTCATTCACCTCAACAGCAAACTACCGAGACTGGCCTGAAGCCATGGTGGCGCGACTGCGCCTCGTCGGACAAATTTTCGCCACTGCGGTTGAGCGCAAACGTGCCGAAGCGGCGCTGCGCAAGAGCGAAGAACAGTTCCGGCAAATGGCGGAAAATATTCGAGAAGTATTCTGGCTAGCAACAGCCGACCTGACCAGAATACTCTACATCAGCCCAGCCTACGAGGTTGTTTGGGGACAATCTCGCGAAAGTTTATATCTTGAGCCGCGCTCGTTTTTCACTGCAATCCACGCTGAGGACCGCTCCCGTGTAATGGACACCATCGAGAGTGATCGTGAACAGGGTTTTAAAGTTGAATATCGTGTGGTGCGGCCGGATGGATCGATCCGCTCGATACGAGATCGAGGATTCCCCATCAGAGATGAGTCCGGCCACTTTTATCGCGTAGCTGGAATTGCCGAGGATATTACCGAACACAAGCACGCGGAGGCTTTGCTCCACGCTAAGGAGCAGGAGTTTCGGGCCATCGTCGAGAATGCTCCCGATCAAATTATCAGATACGATCGAGAGTTTCGCCGGACATACGTCAATCCCGCTGTGTTGAAAGCCTATGGTTTACCGGCGGAAAGCCTGATCGGCAAACCCATCGGCTCGGTCGTCCAGGATGCCGCGCTGGATATCAAAGTCGGCGAATTGGCACGTCTCCGCCAGGTAATCGCAGCTGTCTTCGACACCGGTAAATTGGAAGAGTACGAAATGAGCTGGCCAACACCAGCGGGCCGCAGATACTACAGTGTTCGCTTCTTTCCTGAGCTTGATCTCAACGGCTCGGTAGTCAACGTTCTGGGGATTTCGCGAGACGTGACCGAGCGCAGGATCGCCGAAGAAGAGCTCCAGAAGGAGAAGGAAACGCTGGAGAAAATATTTGACAACATTCCCGTGATGATAGGCTTCGTTGGCGAAGACAGCCGCGTCCAGCTGGTCAATCCCGAGTGGGAGCGCTCAATGGGATGGACGTTGAAAGAATTGCAGGAACAAGATGTGGACATATTTGCTGAGGCGTACCCGGACCCGGCGTATCGCCAGGAGGTGCTGGACTTCGTAACCGCCTCAGCTGGTGAATGGGTCGATCTCAGAATCAGGGTAAGGGACGGCCGGGTAATCGATGCGGCGTGTGCTGTCGTCCATCTTTCAGACGGGACAAGAGTTGCTATCGCCCAGGACATCACCGAGCGCAAGCGAGCGGAAGAGCGTATCAGAGCGACGAGTGAACAGTTGCGCGCGCTCTCGGCGAAGCTTCAATCCGCGAAGGAAGAGGAAGACATCCGCATCGCGAGAGAGATCCACGACGAAATGGGTTCGACCTTGACAAGCCTGAGATGGGATCTGGAGAGGTTCGATATAGTTATTTCGGAAGCTGAGGACTGGTCGCAAGTGCAGGAACTTAGGCCGAAGATAGCAGAGATGATGAGACTGACGGACAGCACCATCGGCACCATGAGAAGAATAGCCTCAGAGTTGCGACCAAGCATTCTGGACGATCTGGGTTTGCCGGAGGCACTCGAATGGCAAGCTCAGCAATTTCAATCCAGGACAGGAATCGTCTGTCGCTGCGACTGTTCTCTGGAAGACGTCGAGTTTGATCCGGATACATCGACAGCGATCTTTCGCATCTTTCAGGAGGCCCTAACTAATATTTTGAGTCATGCAGAAGCGACGACGGTGGACGTCGTGGCGAAATCTGACAACGGCGAATTCGTCCTGACGATTAGTGACAATGGAAAAGGAATTACTGAGGACGAGAAATCAAACAGGCTCTCTCTCGGCATTCTCGGCATGCGAGAACGAGCTCACCTCATCGGAGGAAAGCTCGAGATCTCCGGAACTACGAGAGGTACTATCTTGACTGTGAGAATACCGAGTCTTCGATAAACCGAATCGTTAAAACGCGCTAGTCAGTTTGATCTGATGGCGGGGTTCACGGTCCATCCCAAGACCGCAAGTAAGAACCATGAAAAGAATCCTCATTATTGACGACCATGAAGTTGTCAGGGAAGGCGTGAAGACAATCTTCAACGAGAGACCAGACACGACCTTCTTCGGCGAGGCGAGCTCCGTCACCGAAGCGCTACGAATTATTAACGAACAGGATTGGGATGTGGTAGTGCTCGACCTCTCCTTAGGCGACAGAAGTGGGCTGGAACTATTGAGGCAGCTCAAGCAGATTCGCCCCAGGCTACCGGTTCTGATCCTGAGCATGCACTCTGAGGAGCAGTACGCGCGACGCGCCTTCAAAGCGGGGGCTTCGGGTTACGTAACGAAAGACAGTTCTCGTTCGGAACTTGTAAGAGCGCTGGATAAGGTGATCGCCGGGGGGAGATATTTCAGTCAGGAACTGGCTGAGACACTCATTGTTGATCTCGAGCGCGGTAGCGACCGGCCGCCACACGAAGCTTTATCCGACCGTGAGTTTGAAGTGATGCGCCTGATTGGTTCAGGAAAAACGGTTGGCGAGATTGCCACCTTGCTCGCGTTGAGCGATAGCACCATTAGCACTTACCGGGCCCGAATACTGGAGAAGATGGGCATGAGGACCAATGCAGAACTCACCCTCTACGCAATCCAGAACAAACTGGTTAATTAAGAGCAGTACCGAATAGTTTCTTAGTCTGGGCCTTGTTCTGGCTCCAGAGGAGCCAAATGTTTATAGACTCACGAGCGACCACCGTTTTGCGCTCCAGCGGAGCGCAATGTGCTGGTAGCTGAAGAAGTCGAACTGTGCATTTCGCTCCGCTGGAGCGAAGAACCTCATACATCCCAGGCGTCTATAAACATTCGGTCCCTCCGGGACTGAACGATTCGGTCAGGACCTTTGTCAGCACAAAAGCTTTAGCAACCTTCCCGGTCCTCTCCTTGTTTCTTTTGTCTCCGTTATGCCATCAAAATCAAGAACCATTCCTGTAGTCGAATCAACTACACGAGAATCACAGTCACATCGATACTCCTAACCTGCCGTTTCCGTATCTTAACTACAAGTTAAAACTCGGTATTTTCGCCTGCTCCTCTATCGAGAGGAAGAGTAACAAACAGAATAACAGGCAGCTGGGGAAGCGGGTTCGAGAGGAACATTCAAATGGCTGTTATTTTTCTGGTTGAAGACGAAGCGGAGTTGCGCGCCAGGCTTAAGAAATTGCTGCAGAGATCAGGGCATGAAGTTTTGGAGTTCACAGATGGAAAAGAGGTGCTGGAGATGTATCAGCGTCGTCGTCCTGACCTGGTAATCACTGATCTGGTGATGCCGGATAAGGAAGGTTTAGAGTTGCTGCTTGATCTTCGACGCATAGTTCAGAACGCGAAGTGTATTGCCATGTCGGAGGGTGGGCCGGGCGGCGACACCTATCTGCTCATCGCCCAAAAGTTTGGCGCGAAACTGGGCCTCACAAAACCCATTACTGATGAAGAGTTTTTGCAAGCTGTAGTCACAGTACTTGAATCTTAATCTTTCACGCCTCTCGAATCGAGGGTGTTGTGAGCCTCCATAATCGATGAACCTCATTCGGATCAAATTGAGACATCGCGGCAACGTGCGTGTTAAGATTTTTTTCCGATGGCTACATCCAGCGCTAACGACCTCCACCTGGTGCCGCTGGGAGCGGGTGACCTGATTGATCGCGCGGTGCGACTCTATCGCCGGCACCTGTTTACCCTCATGCGCATAGCCGCGCCGCCGGTAGTTGTTTCGGCAATCGGCTGGGTTATGTGGACAATCGCGACGCGGCAAATTGTTAGTACCCCCGACACCGCGACGCTCCTCTTTTACGTGCTGCTCATAATAGTGGCGATCATACTGGTCGCCGGCGGCCACATCCTGAGTCTAATAGTCATGGGTGGCGCTTCGCGCAACCTCGTGACCCACCTTCTGTGGGGCGAACCTGTCCTGGCACGCACCACCTACCAAGCTGTGCGCTCCCGCTTCTGGTCTTTGCTTGGAGCAACGCATTTGGTCGTCTTGTGGCTGGGTCTGGCTACGATGGTCGCGTCGTCGGCCGGATATTTTATCGGGATCTTTTTGGTGATCGCCGTGGTGTTTTTGTCGCAGGTTGCGCCGGTTTGGATATCGGTCATAGTCGGCATCGCCGGCGGGTTGGTGGCGATCGCCGTGGCTCTATGGTTGTTTTTTTACATGGCGGGCAAGGTAGCTTACGTTCCACAGGTATTACTGGTGGAAGGAAAGGGCGTCTTTGAATCCATCAGCCGCAGCTTTTCCCTGGCCAAAGGAAACGTGCGCCGGCTGATGGCGATGACATTCTTCATCACCTTTGCCACTTACTCAGCCTTGATGATTCTGGTAGTCCCTTTGGGCTGGTATGGTTATCTGAACGGAGTCAATCCCGAGCCCTGGAATGCGACCCAGTGGCCCGTCTGGTACGCCATCGGCTACAGCGTGTTAGAACCTTTAAGCTCGATTCTGCTGGCGCCGGTTTGGATGCTCGGCATGTCTTTACTCTACGTAGACGAGCGAGTCAGACATGAAGGGTATGACATTGAGTTGATGGCTTCGCAGAAGCTGGATCCGATGCCGCAGATAGATGTTACTTCACCATTTGCCCCGGCTATTTCAACTGTACCCAATCGACTGCCCTTGCTGCGCCCGGGTCCTTCCGGAAGCGTGCTGGGACTCAGGTGAAACAGTAGACTGATGTAGTTAAGAACCGGCGACCCTCCATGGTTAAACGCAAGCCACTTCTGCAGAGTGAACGGCAAGCAATCTTCGCTCGTCGCTTTGCCATGCAACTCTTCCTGATAGCCGGCCTGGCATTGGTTCTGCCTCTTCCTGTCAACGCAATTCCTGTCAGCCAATACCATAAGCACATATCACAAGCGGTAACGGCCCTCGATAGTCTGGCGCAATCAGACGAAAACGAAAGCTCGAGCTCTTACTCTGTGCGTGATGTCGAAACTGTTCGTCAGGTGCGCAACTTGCTGCCGCCAACTGAAACCGTGGAATCGAATGGCGAGAGCCTCAAGGTTGATAACTCATGGCTGCACAAGGAGCTTGATAAGTATGCGGCTGACAGTTCAGCAGGTCGTTATGAGTTGCTGAAAAGAATAACAGAGCGTGTGAAGGCTTTGGACGAACGGCTTGCAGAACTTGAAACGCCAGCCGCCGGCACCAGTGCCGGTAAAGCTGATGAGAGTCGCAGGCTGGAAGAGATTTTGCGGCGGCCTGAATATGCTCATCAGATCCAGCAGGAGAATGCGATAACGCGTCTGATGAAAAGATTCCTCAAATGGGTTTTGAGCTGGTTTCCGAAACCTAAGCCGATGAATCCCGGTGGAGTCGGCATCCTTAGCCGTATCGCCCAATGGATCGTAATTTTTCTGGCTCTGGGCGTCCTCGCGTTTGTTTTGAAATTGTTTCTGCCGCGAATGTTTAGCAATCGTCGCCCGAAAAGGAAGCGCAAGGAGAAGGCACGAATCGTGTTGGGCGAAACTCTTGAACCCGACCAAACGGCGTTTGACTTGCTGGCAGAGGCCGAGGCGCTGGCGCGACGAGGCGAGTTGCGCGCGGCAATCCGACGAGCTTATATCGCGCTGCTGGTTGAGCTGGGAGACCGGAAGATCATCAGTCTGGCGCAGTACAAAACAAATCGTGACTACCTGCGCGCGATGCGAGAAATCGAACCGCTTTACCGTAACGTGAAACAACTGACTGACAGTTTTGAACGCCACTGGTATGGGCTGGCACAAGCAGACGAAAATGACTGGGTGGCATTTCGCGCTGCTTACAATCAGGCGCTGAAACCAAATGTACCTGGTCTTTGGTCTTAGGTCTTAGTAAAACGACTCTACTAAGTTAGAAGATACAAAGACCTAACACCCAAGACCAAGACCAAAGTTCAAAGTTCCAATTCTGAATTATGAGACACCGTCTCGGAATAATATTGACGATTGTGCTGGCGGTCGGCGTCCTGGTCGCGATCAATTCCGCAGCCTACGTTACCGAAGAACAACAGCAGGATACGGAGTTGATGCCTAACCGGTCGACTTACAACGCCGGGGCCACCGGCACGCGTGCCCTCCACGATTTCCTGAATGAATCCGGCTACCCAGTGATGCGCTGGCGCGAACCGCCGGATAAATTGCTGGGCAGCGGCGGCGACAAGGTGCGGACATTTGTAATCGTCGGCAGGCCGCGCGTTACGATTGAGGATGAGGAAGCACAGACTCTGCTGCTGTGGGTTAAACGCGGCGGCCGTCTCGTGATCATCGATCGACGCCCCGACGACCAGTTGCTGCCACGCTCGGGAGAATGGAAGGTGACCACCGAGTTCCTTGATTTCTCTGTCTCCGCGGATCCGGCACAAGTAGATCAAATGACTGAAGGCGTGAAGCCGATCGAACCGTCGCAGCCTACCTTGCTCACTCGTGAAGTAGGGTCAGTAATGCCATCGCGATACTTTGCGGCGATCAAATTTTTCCCGTTGAGCAAGGCTGAAAAAAAGAAAGCGGACCAGGCGGCCTCGGCAAACGAAGCGACCGGTGAGGGTGAGAACTCCAGCGAAGACTTCGATGAATCGCCATCATTCGATTCTGGCAGCACGACAGTGATAGCCGCGAGCTCAGCTGGTGTTTCTCCCGCTCCAGTAGTTCACTTGTCAACATCGAGCGCGCCATTGCTGATTGACTATCCGCACGGTCAGGGCCGGATAGTTTTGCTTGGCGACCCTTATATCGTTGCCAATGGCGGCATTGGTCTCAAGGACAATCTCAAGCTCATGACGAATGTTCTGGCGGTTTCAGATGGACTAATTGCCTTCGATGAATTTCATCAGGGCCACGGCACGAGCCGTAATCCGTTTGTCGGATACTTTGAGGGCACTCCGGTGCTGGCCATCTGCGGACAGATAGTACTCGTGATCCTGCTTGTGCTCTGGACTCGTGGCCGCAGGTTTGCTCGTCCTTTGCCGCTGGTACAACCCGATCGCAGGTCGAGTCTGGAATTTGTCGCTTCAATGGCCGAACTGCAGCAACGCGCGCGTGCCTACGACTTGGCGATCGAAAATATCTATTCGCGGACCAGAAGAGTATTGGCGCGTTACGCCGGGGTTGACTACAACAGTCCGCGGCGCGTGATCGCGGAAAGAATAGCGGCCCGCTCGACGATAAAGGCACACCAACTCGATACCCTGATGTCTCAGGCGGAGGAAGCGATCAACGGCGGCGTCATCAGCGAGCGGCAATCAATTCAGCTGGTGAAGCGACTGCGCGAAATTGAAGTCACATTGGGGCTGCGCATGCGCTCGCGCGAAGTGAAGCAAACGGCCCAAAATATTTGACGAAAGCAGATCTTTGTTCAAAGCTTTAAAACGTTCAAGCAACGAAATCCAAAGTAAGTTCAAAAAACAACATGATTGAATACGTCTCCTCCACTGTCGACCACATACGGCGCGAACTGAGTAAGATTGTCGTTGGTCAGGATGAACCGATTGAACAAATCCTGATCGCTCTGCTCGCGGAAGGCCATGCATTGATTGAAGGTGTCCCCGGTACCGCGAAGACCCTTACCGTGAAGACGCTGGCGCGCATCATCAATGCCAACTTCGGCCGTATACAATTCACACCCGATTTGATGCCCTCAGACATCACCGGCACCAACGTCTTTAACGTTGCCACCTCTACGTTCAATTTGCGACAAGGGCCCATCTTCACCGACATTCTGCTGGCAGACGAAATCAATCGCACGCCGCCCAAGACGCAAGCCGCCCTGCTGGAAGCGATGGAAGAACGTCAGGCGACTATTGACGGCGATCGCCATACGCTCTCGCCGATCTTTACCGTGCTGGCAACGGAAAACCCGATCGAGTATGAAGGAACTTATCCACTGCCTGAGGCGCAACTGGACCGCTTCATGCTGAAAATTCTGCTCGACTACCCAGGTGAAGATCACGAACGGCAGGTGGTAGCCAACTGGGATGCCGGCTTCAACTCCCGCCGGTTGAACGAAGTCAACGTCGAACCACTTGCCGACGCAGATGCCGTTTCACGTTGCCGTCGCGAGGTGAGCACAACGCGTATGGAACCCGGCGTACAGCATTACGCCGTTGATCTGGTTCGCCGCACGCGCACTCATCCTTTCATACACTATGGCGCCAGTCCGCGCGCTTCGGTGGCTCTGCTGCTTTGTGCGAAAGCGCTGTCGGCTATTCGCGGTCGCGAGTTTTCAACTCCCGACGATGTGCGTGACGTGGCCCGTCCGGTCCTGCGCCACCGTCTGACCCTGCGTGCCGAGGCAGAACTCGATGGCGCCACGCCCGATGCGGTCATCACCGATATTCTGAAGAGCGCGGAAGTACCTAGATAGAGATCAGAGGTCAGAGATCAGAGATCAGAGGTCAGGGAGGAGGTTAGGGGCAGACTTAAGTAACTCGGAATCAGAGATCGGCGGGCAATCGAACGATCTGACCTCCGACCTCTGACCCTTGACCTCTTGCATCCCATGAGTCCAAAAAAAATCGCATTGTGGTTCTTGATTGTCTCCGTTGCGCTCAGCGCAGGCCTGGGAATCCTTGCCATCCTTACCGGCAACTTCGGCGACTTTGAGATGCGAATTATTTTGACAACCCTCACCATCTCAGCCGCCAGCATTGGCGCGCTGGCTGCCGGAGCGCTGTGGGAGGGCCGCGGCCAGAAAGAGTTACCGTTGCTCGGTATTGTGCTGGCAGTCGTGGCGGCGCTGCTGATAATCAGCGGCATTTGGATTGAACCTCATAGCGAACAGTATTGGAAGTTTACCGCCTCAACCGGTGTTCTCGCTGCAGCAACAACTCACGCTTGCTTGTTGTCGTTGGCGAAATTAGCGCCGCGATTTGCCTGGGCCAGACTAGTAACTCTGACTGCTGTTTACACGCTCGCCGTGCTCATTATCATAACGATATATTTCGAGCCGTCAGGCGATTTGGGCTTCAGACTCATCGGAACCATTTCGATAATAGTTGCAGCTCTCACAATAATGACACCGATTTTCCACCGTTTAAGCCGCGACGATTTCAGTGGCGCCGGCAAAGACCCTGCATCGAGCCGCGGATTGTGGGCGACTGTTAATTGTCCGCAGTGCGGCGCCAGTCAGCCCAACTCGTTAACTGAGACGAAGTGTGACAGATGTGGCTGCCGGTTTATCGTAAAGATCCTCGCTGAAGGCAGCCGCCCATAGCCAGGAAACCAGATGCGCTTCGTTTTCACTAAACTCTTTTATCTCCTGGCCGCCGCCAGCCTGATTATTCTTTCGCTCTCCTGGGGACGGCCCTGGCTTCGTTGGGTTGTGTTTGCTTACGACGTCGCATTGATAGCCCTGGCAATAATCGATGCACGGCTGAGTCAACTTCCCAAAGGCGTTCGCATCACGCGCGAATTCGGTGGACGCTTCGCGGTGGGCGCCGAGAACGAAGTCCACATCAACGTGAAAAACGCGCAACCATTCGCCATTTCTCTCCAGGTCAAAGACGAATATCCGCCGCAAATGAAACTGTCGGGTTTGCGCGAGGCGCACCTGCACGTTGACGGGCAAACTTCGGCGGCGTTGGTTTACGGGCTTACGCCGCCCAAGCGGGGGCGGTTCGAGTTTGGTCAGATAGTTGTTCGCTTCCTGTCGCGTTTGAATCTCGTATGGTGTGAAACGCGTGTGGGCGAAGCCGTCACCTCGGTCAAAGTTTATCCAAATATGCGGCGTGCTCGGGAAGCGGAGTTGAAAGCGCTGGGAGCGCGTTCGTTGGTTGCGTCGCATCGTAAGACCTCCTGGCGCGGCGAAGGTCGCGAGTTTGAATCGTTGCGCGACTATGTGCGCGGCGATGAGCTGCGACACATCTCCTGGTCAGCGACCGCCAGGCGGGGAAAGTTGACGACGCGGCAATATCAAGTCGAACGAGATCAGACAATTTTGATCGCCATCGACGGCGGTCGACTAATGACCGCGCGCATTGAACAGGAAACAAAACTCGACTCAGCGGTTCACGCCGCACTGGCTTTGATGTCCGCCGCAGCCCGAGCTGGTGACAACGCTGGTCTGTTGGTTTTTGGACGTAAGATCAAGGCTTTCCTGCCGCCGAGTCGCGGCCATGATCATATGGATGCCGCGCTCGAGGCGCTCTATTCAGTTGAGCCGGAAATGATCGAGCCTTCGTATTCGCGGGCGTTTGAGTATATTGCCGCAAACAGCAAACGGCGCTCGCTGGTTATCGTCATTACGGATCTCGTCGATGAGGAAGGTTCGAAGGAACTTTTGACTTCGCTGCGGCTGCTGCGTCCGAGACATCTGCCGCTGGTGGTTACGATCGCCGATCGCGATCTGAGAGCCGTAGTGAGCAATGCACCTGAGACGGCCCGCGATCTTTTTACGCAATCCGTCGCTGAAGAGATTATGTATCTGCGCGAAGCAGCGTTGCGTTTGGTTGAGTCGCAGGGCGGGCTGGCGTTGGATGTAACCGCAGCGGCGCTGGCGCCCGCGATCTTAGAAAAATACTTGCAAGTTAAAGAAAGGGGGTTGTTGTAGCGTGGTCTGGACAAAACTTGGGATCTCGGGGTAAAGGGGAAGGGGTAAAGGGTAAAGTTCCAATCGCGGTCCGAACAATGAACACCAAGATCCGCACCTTTGAAGATCTGATTGTTTGGCAAAGAGCTATCGAACTCGTCAAACTGGTCTATGTGATAACGGACGAAGGTGGGCTAAAACGTGATTTCGGGTTGAAAGATCAAATACGTAGAGCCGCTCTATCTATTTCGACAAATATCGCTGAGGGATTTGAACGCTCATCACGCAAGGAATATCTTCAGTTCCTAAACATTGCAAAGGGTTCCGCGGGCGAGGTGAGAAGTCTCTGTAGAGTGGCCTTTGATGTCGGTTATCTCAGTCAATCGATGTACGATAAGCTTCGTGAGGCAACCCTGGTGATTAGCAGATCACTCTTTAACCAAATTCAATCTATTCGCGCGGCACCCATTAGATCCCCTTGATCCACAGAAACTTACCCATTGCCCTTTCCCCCTTACCCTGGCGGGTCCCCAATATGGTTGCGCCCCGCCAATAATAAATACGAGTACA
>Ga0070698_100005475_pt1 | contig 13860 bp, 20 predicted proteins | sample KBSK1502metaG_FD_65477 | JGI IMG/M metagenome (GOLD analysis project Ga0070698, IMG submission 65477) | Corn, switchgrass and miscanthus rhizosphere microbial communities from Kellogg Biological Station, Michigan, USA - KBS K1-50-2 metaG | ecosystem: Host-associated > Plants > Roots >...
ACGAGGATCGGCTCAGCCTGCGGCTGGAGCGGACGGACATCGGACGGTTGCTCATGTGCAGCGTCGAACGTGCCGGTTCCCGCCTGGCCGCAGTCGGCGTCACCAGCCGCGTCGATGTTTAGCCCGGCACCTACGCCGATGTCGACCCGGACAGGATCCGCCAGGCCGTCGACAACCTCGTCGACAACGCGCTGCGGTTCGCTCCCGCCGGTTCGGCCATCGCACTCGCAGCCCGGGCCAACGGCACCGAGCTCGACATCGAGGTCCGCGACGACGGACCCGGGTTTCCCGACGGCTTCCTGCCGCATGCGTGCCTCCGGCAGGTCCGGCACGCCCCGCCTCCGGTGACAACTGATGGCTGCCCCAGCGGCTGGGCTGACCAGGCTGTGCCGCCTCCGGCTGCTCGCCGATGCCCGCGCGGCCGCCCGTGCCTGCCCGAAGCTCGCACTCCGGCTCGAGCGCGTCCGCTAGCCACCCGAGGACCACGGGGACGGAGACCAGGGGCGTGCACCGCTGCTCGTTCGGGAAATACAGACCTCTATTATCCGGACGAGCCAGCTGCGGTACGGCGCTCGTGCGACCGATGCCCGCCGCGATTTGGCGTGCGGCGAGTCCGAAGGCCGGCGGGCTGGTCTGCCGAGCCCGCCGCGGCACCTGCTCCCAGCTCATTTGCCGGAGCGCCTGACCTCAACGATGACCGCGCGATCGAAACCAACGGCGTGCTGTTCATGGAAGGCGAGGGCGAGCCCACGGAGATCACCCGGATCAAGTCCGAGCTCGAGACCATCGCCGCCAGCAGCGAGCAGAACGGTTCATGGCTGGCATCCGCGATGGAGGCCTCCTGGGCCATGGCTGAAGCGCTGCTGTCCTACCCCGGACTCGCCGATCTCCAAGCCGAACGGCACAAGATCATCGGCAACGACTTTGCGGGGCCCGGGGAAGCTGGCGCAGGAACGGGTCGGCGAGGCGGTGGCTGGTCACGCGGATGCGCGCGTCGACGGCGACGGCGCCGTCCGGGCGGGCGATCACGGGGTTGAGGTCGAGCTCGGCGACCTGCGGCAGGTCGTCGGCGAGCCGCGACACCCGGAGCAAGGTGTCGCGCAGCGCGCCGATGTCGACCCCAGCCTGGCCGCCGTGCCCTAGCTAGCAGTGCCGGTGCCGCGCGGATGGAGTGGATGAGGTCGTCGGCGTCGGCGCCGGTGAGGGGGGCCAGGCGGGCCACGTGGTCACCGAGCACTTCGGTGGCGACCCCGCCGAGCCCGAATACCACGACCGGGCCGAACACCGGTTCCTGCACGACGCCGACGATGGTCTCGATGCCGCCGGTGATCATGGGCTCGACGAGCACTCCGGACAGCCGCCCGGCGAACTTGGCCTGCAGGCGGCACATGGCGGCGCGGACCTCGTCGGCCCCGTGCAGGTCCAGTTCGACCGCGCCGGCGGCGGTCTTGTGCAGCAGGCCGGGCACATCGGCCTTGATCACCACGTGACCGCCGAGTCCGGCCGCCGCCTCGACTGCCGCATCGGCGTCACCGGCCCGGCGGTACTCCACCATCGGGATGCCGTAGCAGCACAGCAGCTCGTCGGCCTCGTCGGCGGACAGCCAGCCGCCACCCGGCATCCGCGCGAGGAAGGAATCAACGATCGAGCGCGCATCCTCCACCCGCAGGTCCCCGATCTCCGGCACCGTGCCGGCCGGCCGGGACCGCCATGAGCCGTAGCGGGCGGCGCGGGCCAGCGCCCGGGCGGCGGCTTCGGGGTAGGCGTACGCGGGCACGGCAGGGGCGGTGCCGCCGCCGTGCAGCAACCGGACGGCCTCGGGCTGGTCCAGCACGACGGCCGCGACCGGGACCGGCAGCCGCCCCCCCCGTGAGCACGGGAACAAGGTCAGCGGGAGCGTGCCGGACCACGATAGCGATCACGGCATCCACCCCCTCCTGGCCGGCCGCGATGTGCAGCGCCTCGCGGAATGCCTCCGCGCTGACGGCCGCGGTGGTGTCTACCGGGCCGTCGAGAGCCGAGTCGGCGGGCAGCACCTCCCGCAGCCGGCTGAGCGTCTCCGGCCTGGTCCTGGCCACGACGAGACCGGCTTCGGCGCATGCGTCGGCAGCCAGCACGCCCGCGCCGCCGCCGTTGGACACGATCGCCACCACGCTGCCCGCCGGAATCGGCTGGGACGCGATCAGCACGGCCGCGTCGAGCAGTTCACCGAAGCTGGTCGTAGCGATGATGCCCGCCTGGTCGAACAGCGCCTGCCGGGTGATCAGCGGGGCGGCGACCGCCGCGGTATGCGAGGCGGCGGCACGCTGGCCTGGGGCCGACCGCCCGGCGTGGACGGTCAAGATCGGGATCTTAGCGCTCACCCGGCGCGCGGTCCGGGCGAACCCGCGCGGGTTGCTGAACGATTCCTGGTAGAGCAAGGCCAGTTCCGTGGTGTGGTCCGCCTCCCACCACAGCAGCATGTCGGTGCCTGAAACATCCAGCATGTCACCGACCGAGGCGAACGAGGAGGTCCCGATGCCCAGCCGGGAGAACTGCTCGACCAGCGCCGCGCCGACTCCTCCGGACTGGACGACCAGGCCGGTCTTGCCGGGGGAAGGGTGGTGCACGGCGAACGTGGCCTCCAGCCCGATCCCCGGCACCGCGACGCCGAAGCAGTTCGGACCCACCAGCCGCATGCCCCCCTGCCGGCTGGCCTCCAGCAGGCTGGATTCCTGCGCCGGCGTCAGGCCCGACGTAATCACAACCAGTGACCTGGCGCCACGCCTGCCGCACTCCCGCGCCACCTCCAGCACGCGCGCCGGCGGCACCGCCACCACCACCAGGTCGGGCGCCTCGGGCAGCGCGGCGACCGACGGGACACACGGGATGCCATCGATGTCGCCGCTGTGCGGGTTGACCGCGTACAGGGCGCCGGCGAAACCGGCGTCGCGGATGTTGAGCAGGATCGTCCGACCGATCGATCCGGGGCGCAGGCCCGCGCCGACCACCGCGACCGACCGGGGACGCAGCAGGTGTTCCAGGCTAGCCAGACCGGCGTGTTTCTCTCGGTCGGCCACCGCGTCCAGGTAGGCGCTGGCCTCGCCGAGGGCCGCGTTGTCCGGTACGGGCATGGACAGCTCAACCACGCCGTCGACGGACCTGCGCCGCACGGCCAGACCGGCGTCGGCAAGCACCTGCAGCATAGCGCCGTTGTCCGGCAGCACCTCAGCGGCAAAGGTCCGCACGCCGCGGGCACGGGCCAGCGAGACCAGGTGCTCGAGCAGCAACGTGGCCACGCCGCGCCGGTGCATGCCGTCGGCGACCGCGAAGGCGACCTCGGCGACCGTGGGATCGCCGGTGAGCTCGTAGCTCGCGACTCCCACTACCTCATCGCCCAGCAGGCCGAGCAGCGCCCCGAGGCCCGGGCCGGCCTCCAGGCATACCCGGCGGGCCTCTCGCTCGGAGGCTGCCTTGCTTGCGCTGAAGAAACGGAAGTACAGGTTGTCCGGCGACATCGCATCGTGCAGCTGCTTGACAGGCTCGTAGTCCCCCGGGACCGCCAGTCGGATGGTCATGGTGGTGCCGTCCGCCAGCAGCGCATAAGACCGCCCGGACCCTTCAACCTCCGCTAGCGCGGCCAACCGATCACCTCCGGTTCCTCCGCGGGTGTGTCATGGCTGATGACCCCTACTTCATGTGGGAGCCGCCAGTTGTCTCGGGCACACTCGTTCCCTGGCTACAGGATGGACCCCCCCGATTCTGGGCTGGCAGGGGCATAGGTCCCGGGCCGCCCGGCGAAGGGCCGGACGGCTGGTCAGTTCTTCTTCTTCTTCTTGGTAGCGCGGGCGATCGCGCCGACGGCCGGCGCCAGCGTCAGCCAGAGCCCCATCGTCACGACCATCCTGCCGCGGAACGAGTTCGCCATCTGCGGCCGTCACCATTCTCGCCGCGGCGCACGTCGGTGATTAGGGACGTTGGTCCCTTCGGAGTCCGCAGGGCAGGTCGTCAAGGACCGCGGCGGCCACCGCGCCGACCGCGGCCGCGACCGGTGGCGTCAGGCCGGGGCCCTGGGTCAGGTCGCCCGCCTCGATCGCGTGCACGATCAGGCGGCCGGGCATCCGGTCCAGGGCCAGGGCGAGGCTGATCGCGTCATCAAGGCCGAGGCCGTGCGAGCTCGCCGCCCGCGTGGCCCCGGCCCCCGGCCGGTCCACTACGAAACGATGCACGGTCCCCGGTTGCGGCGGCTCAGCGCGGACGGCGTCGACGACGACGGCCAGCGCCGCTCCGGTCCAGGCCTCGATCAGCCGGGTGGGCTCGCCGTCCGTGGTCACGAGCTCCACCCCAGCAGGCGCCAGGTCACGCAGCCTGGCGACGACCGCGAGTCCGGCGCCGTCGTCGCGGCGGAACTCGTTACCGACGCCGATCACCACGACCGGGGCGCCGCCAAGGGGCGCGAAGTCGGGAGCTGACACGGGAACCACCGTCCGTTCGGTTGAATAAAGATCCTTCCACGGTGATATCCAGGAAGCAGGTCGAGGTGGGCCTGGAAGATGTCACGCAGGTCGGCCTCGATGGCCGACCAGCGGAGAGTCACTTGGTCCCTCCACCAACGGCCCGAGGGCGGCAGCGGGCAGAGTCACGACCACTGCTGAGATCCCTGAGGTCGTCGACCAGCCTGCTCACCTGGTCCACCGCGCGGCGCGCGTCGGCGAGCAGGGCCGCGCGGCTGTCCGGCGGAATGGCGGTGCCTGCGCTGGCTGGGTCCTCGGCCGCGGCCAGCGCCGCCAATGCCGCCCTGGCCGCGGCCAGCTGATCATGTGCGTTCTCGCCGGTGGCGGCGAGCAGGGCCGCGCGCGAGCGCAGGTCGGCCGCATGCCTGGCGGCCTGGGCTTGCCGCTCTTCCTGGCGCTGGTAGCTGATGCCGGCCACGACCTGGGCCGCGCAGGAAAAGAGCACCCGCACGTCTTCCCGGCTGGGCACCTGCCCGCGGCCAGCCAGCGTGAACGTGTCACTGACCGGCAGCTCTAGGTCTCCTCCGGGCCCCACGGGTGGCCGTTCGCCGGCGCTGGCCACGACGTAACAGGCCGGACCCGAGCCATTCTGCCGCCTTTCGAGCAGGCTGACCGCGGCCAGGCCGAACATCTGGCGCATCTCTTCGAGCAGGGTAGGCGGGTCGCCGTGGCCGCGCAGCACGCAGCCCGCGAGCCGGGTGAGTGCGGCCGCCTCCGCCCTGTCCCGCCCGGTCTGCACCCTGCGGGAGCGGAACGCGGTCAGTACCTGGGCGAACCGATGGCCGTGATCGGCCGTCCGGCCCCGGCTGACCAGGTGAACGTCGATATTCTCCGCCCGGCGCGCGAACCTCGTCGGGGTGCTCTTGCCCGCGATCAGGGTGATGAGGCGGCTGCGGCGGCTCGCGCCGAGCACCATCTGGGTCGCGTTCTCGGCGCGAGCGAAACTCAGCAGCGTCTCGGCCACGTCCGCACCTGGCAGCTTACCGTCCAGATGGCCGAGGTCAGCGAGTCGAACCTGTACAGGTGACGGCGTAGCTGGGCGGAGTCTCCGGCTCCGGCCGCGACGATCGCGTCGTCGGCTGCGGCTGCGAGGCGTCTTAGTCGGACCCGCAGGAAACTCCCGGCTCGCGGGCCGCCGCGGGTGTCCCCGGCCGCGGCACAGGCGCTCATGATGGCGGCTTCTGCCTCGGCGAGGATCGCTTCGCTCGCCTGGATGACCTCGATGACGACCTGCCGCGGAAGTACCGTTCCGGCTTGGTCGTGGGCCAGCATCCGCAGGGTGAGCAGGTGCGCTTGGCAGCGCACCTGGTGATCTTCTATCTTGCAGGCGAAGGTCATGGGGCGAGCCCTCCCGCCGTGTGCGACGGCTCTCATTTCATGACGCGCCGTCGGCCGGATGCCAGGGACCAAGGTCCCGGCCTGAACATGTTTCGCAGCACGGGCTCAAGTGCCGGCCTGCCTGGGACTAAGGGCCCGCAAGGCGGGCGTATCGGCCGGCCGTTCGGCCCTAGCACTGGCCGTCACGGCATTCCACGCTCATGACATGCCATGAGAAGGTAAGTCATGCGAGCACAAGTTGGAGACGAGCTGACGGTCAAGGGTCGCCATCAGGGCGATGAGGAGCGCCACGGCGAGATCATTCAGGTCGACGGGCCGGACGGCGCGCCGCCTTACCTGGTCCGCTAGCGGAACGGGCGTGAGAGCCTGTTCTTCCCCGCGTCCGACGCCGAGATCGAGCACCACCCGGCACAGCTCGCCGGATAGGGGTACGTGATGATCACCCGTGCGGGAGTCGAGAAGCTCGGCGCCGTCCATGCGGTGGAGCCGGCCGTGCTGTCGCTCTACCTGAGCGTTCCGCCGCACCCCGCGGAGCCACGCCGCCTGATTGCCCGCGCGAACGAACTCATCGCGGCGGCCGAGGGTAACGCAGGCCGCTGGCACCTCAGCGAGGACGACCAGAGCTCGGCGATGGAGATGGTGGCAACGGCAGGCCGCAACTGGCCCGGACGCACCGTAGCGATCTTCACCTGCGCTGATGCCGGCCTGAATGAGGCCATCCCGGTCCGGTGCGGCCTGCCCGAGCGGGCCGTGCTGGGAACAAGACCGCATATCCGGCCGCTCCTGGTCGTCCTGCAGCAATGTCCGGCCTATCACGTCGTGGTGGCGGACGGCGGTCACGCCTGGATGTGTTCCCTCACCGGTGACGAAATCGAGTCGGTCACGGCGTGTCACCACTACCGCGACGCGGCCGCGATGCTCAAGCGCGACATGCGCCATGGTGAGCACGAGCCGCTGGTCGTCGGCGGCCGCGACGGCGACGTCCGGGATCTGCTCGCCGGCCTGCAGCCGATCATGCGCGAGGACTACGCCGGCAGTTTTGACGCCGATTCCGGTATGCTGACCCCGGCCCGGGTACGTGACCTGGCCGCGCCGGTCATCGCCCGCTGGAGCGAACAGCGCACTCAGCACCTCGCCGGCGAGATCCTGGCCACGCCGCCCGGCGGGCTGGCCGCGGTCGGCCTGCCCGCCTGCCTGGCCGCCGTCAACTCCTGTGCCGCGGAAACGCTGGTTGTCCCGGCTGACGGGCTTGTCCCAGGCTACGAGTGCGGCCGATGCGGCGCTCTCAGCACCGCCGCTGACAGCTGCCCGGACTGGGGCACGGCGCCACTGCAGGTACCCGATGTCATCGAGGAGATGGTCAGCAGGACCCTGGAAGACGGCGGCCAGGTAACAGTGATCCGCGACGCCTCATCCCCGGTCGTAGCGAGGCTGCACTTCCCCGTGACCCCATAGCCGAGGGCGGAGCCGCCTCAACGGCTCCGCCGCATCGATCCTTGATCCGGCTGAGGCTCCCTGACACCAGGCAGCGATATGGAACTGACCACCAGCCTCATCATGGGCCTGACCGACCAGGAGTGCCGGGCCGCCCTGCTCCTGCTCGCCGGCGGGGAGCCGGAGATCGAGACTGCCACTTTCCCCGCGATAAACCGCGTGCTGGCCGAGACCCGCTGACGAACGTGCCCTTGCCGACGCGGGACACCACGAGGCCGCGCAAGCGCAGCTCCCGCATCGCGCGCCGTACCGTCTGGTACCCGATGCCCCATTCGTCGGCGAGATCCCGTTCAGCGGGCAGCTTCTGGCCCGGCACCAGTTCGCCGCGCTCGATCTGGCCGGCCACGTAGTCGGCCGCCTGCTCGAACAGCGGCGTGACCGAGCCGGGATCGAAGACGGGGCGTTCGGGTGCCATGACGCAGACCATATAGCCTATGCTACCTGCGGAAATACTCCTGTCGCTTCACATAGCCTCTTATCGCTTCGCATAGCGATGTAGTATCTGCCCCCATGGCGGACGTTCACGCACTGGACCGGATGAATGCCGAACTGCAAGAGCAGTTCCCCGGCTGGACCATCTGGTTCGTGCCGCACACCACGGGCCACGTGGTGTGGTGCGCGCAGCCCTGGCCGCTCATCAATAGCACCAGCGCCGCGCACCTCGCCGCCGAGATCATCCAGGCCCACACCGAGGCGTTCGCCGAGTGGCCGGCGCTGGCCTCTGTCGATGACTACGGCAGGGCCGCGCCCGGTATCCCGAGAGTGAAGTGAGACCGTGGGCAGCCTGACTGCGGGAAATTCACCTTGACCAGGTCGGCGCCCAGCTCGCTCGCGGTGCGCGCCGCATGGTCGACCGCGTAGAACGAATCCCGGCCGCCCTTGGCCTTGATCGCCGCGCCGCGCGGGTAGAACCACACGATGAGCGGCATCCCGAACCGTTCAGTGTCCTCGCGGACCCGAAGGTACTGCGCGAAGTCGCGCTCCTGGGCCGGCGAGCCGACGTACAGCGTGTAGCCCACAGCGTCCGCACCGAGGCGGACGGCTTCCTCCACCGTCGCGTTCACGGGCGAGAGCGGATCAAGGACCCCGGTATACGGGCGGAACGACCTGTGCCTAGTCATGGAGCGCGGCTACCGGGTCCGTGACATGACATTGGCCGCGTCCCGCGGTCGCGGCCAATGTCTTCCGCGCTGACCCTGGTTCAGCGCGAAAGACCCTACTTAGCCGCCTTGACCTCGATCTTCTTGACAGGTTCCTTCTTCTCGGTCTGGAGGCCGACGGAGATCGTGAGGATGCCGTCGTGGTAGGTCGCCTTGACGTCGTCCTCGTTGACATTGGCGGGCAGCGGAAGGCTGCGGGTGAACGCGCCGTAGCGGAACTCCGACCGGTGCTTACCCTCAGTCTTGTCGTGCCGCTGGGCGTGGATCGTCAGGTAGCCGGAGCCAACCGTCACTTCGACATCCTTCTCCGGGTCGATCCCGGCCAGTTCCGCCCGGATCATGTAGTGGTCACCTTCGAGGTAGTCCTCGACCTTGATCGGCTGGCCCAGGTAAGGGCGCAGCGTCAGGAACGGCTCCTCGAACCACTCAATCAGGTCCGGGAACACGGTCCTTGGGTCCCTTCGTAGCAGAGTGCTCATCTCATCTGCCTTTCTTGGTGGTGCATGTACTTTCATCTCAATCGCATAACAGCCGGACCTGGAAATGGCAGGGCCAGACGGCACAGCACGGTGCGACTTTCGTCATGACTACGGGACCAAGGTCCCCGGCGGCCAGGCCGGTGGCCTGCTTGGTACCTTGTTCCGCCCCGTCCCGGACTTAGCGTGGATTTCCACGCAGCCGGTTCGGCGCAAGGTTCAGGAGAGCTCGTAGCGGAGGGTGCGGTTGCCCCACCAGGGGATGGGGTTGCGGGCGGCAGACTGGCCTTGCGGAGGACGGGTGTGTAGGCACGCCGTTCCAGGCGGACGGTGATTGTGTTGCTGGTGGTGATGATCTGGCCGGGCGTTTCCAGGAACCGGCGCTGGATGGCGGCCTGGTTATCAACACCAAGGGCGCGCCCGAGGAGGTCCTGGCCCGGGTGAGGCGGATCCGCCGCGGCACTGTCCTTGGGCCGTTGGTCTCCGCTAGCGCAGCGGCATGATGACCCCTGAGTACCGACGTTCGGGACGGCGCGCGGGGACCTTGTGCCCTGTTATCGAGGTCGGGTGGCGACCAGATTTGCCCGTAGGGATGCGGGGGTCCCGGTGGCAAGGAGGTCGCCATGAACGGCATGACACATGGCATCGTGGCCGGTTACGACGGGTCGCCTGGTAGCGGTCAGGCGCTGCGCTGGGCGGCGAGGGAGGCCAAGGCGCGCGGCACGACGCTGACGGTCTGCCTCGCCTGGGCGCCAGATCACATGACGCTGCCCACCGAGTCGGCTATACACCATCTGGCCAGGCAACATGCCAAGGAGATCCTCGCCCGCGGGCTGCCGTACGCCGAGTCGGTGCTGGGACCCGGCCGGGTCGCCACGGCACTGGCCGACGGGTCGGCCGCTCATATGCTGTGCGAGCGCAGCCGCACCGCCGACATGGTCGTGGTCGGCGCCCGCGGGCATAGCGAGCTGCACGGCTTGCTGCTCGGCTCGGTTTCCTGGCAGGTAGCCGGGCACGCCGCCGGGCGGGTCGTCGTCGTCCGCGGCGAGTGGCGGCCGGCTAACCGACCCCCTGGCCCGGTGGTGGCGGGCGCGGACGGATCCCCGGCTTCGCAGGCCGCGATCGCTTTCGCCTTCGAGGAGGCCGCGCTGCGCGACGTGCCCCTAGTGGCGGTGTGCGCCCTCACCGACGCGCCCTGCAGGCTCGGCGAGGGCCACCAGATAGAAGCGGACTTCGACCACCTGATGGACGGCGAGGCGAAGGAGCATCCTGATGTCAGGGTGCTGCGGCGGATCGTGCCCGGTGGCCCCCGTGCGGCGCTGCTGACCGCCGCGGCCGATGCCCAGATGGTCGTGGTGGGCTCCCGTGGCCGTGGCGGGCTGGAAGGCATGAGCCTGGGCTCGGTCGCGCAGGCCGTGCTGCACCATGCGCCCTGCCCAGTCGGGGTCGTCCATCCTGCCTCCTGAGGCCGTTCGTCATTCCTGGCCTTCGCCTGGATGATCAAGGACCTACGTCTCTGCCGACACAGTTCGGCGACTTCGCCGGGTACCTGACCGGATGGTGCTACTGGATCCAGGCCTGGGCCGGTAACGCCGCCATCGTTTCGGCGTGGGTCTTCTACGTCGACGCCCTGTTCGGCATCAGCCCGTCGGGCATCGGCAACTGGGGCATCGCCCTGGGCGGGTTGTGGATCCCGGCGGTGATCAACCTGGCTGGGGTCAGGCAGATGGCCTGGTTCCAGAACCTCACCGTGGTGCTGAAGTTCCTGCCGCTGCTGTTCGTCGGCGTGGCCGGCTGGTTCTTCGTCTCCAAGGGGAACTTCGGCGCCTTCAACGCCTCCGGCGGGAGCCTGTACAGCGCGATGGGCATCGCGGCCGACGTGGCCCTGTTCTCCTTCATCGGGGTGGAGGTCGCGGCGATCACCGCCAAGCGGGTGAAGAACCCATCCCCTACCTGTTCTCGGCCTGCGCGCAGCTGGCCTACCTGGTGTCCAAGCGCCGCCGGGTGCAGGGCTGGCAGCTGGCCAGGGACCTGACCATCGCCGGGGCCGGCGTGCTGTTCTCGATGTGGGTCACCTTCGCGGCCGGTTACCAGTCGGTCTACCAGGCTCTGGTCATGGTGCTCGCGGGCGTCGTCCTGTACGCCTTCCTCAAGGCCCGCCGGGAGAATCTCGGCCAGGTTCCCGCCCCGCCGGACCGTCCCGCGGAGCCATCCGCCAGCCAGCGGGCATGACCCGGCAGGCATGGCAAGGGAGAACCGGAGACCGAAATGACCTTCAACGTCCAGTCAGAAGTCGGCCAGCTCCGCCAGGTCATCGTGCACCGGCCCGGACTTGAGCTGTCCCGGCTGACACCGCGGAACGTGGGCGAACTGCTGTTCGACGACGTGATGTGGGCCAAGCCCGCCCGCCAGCGGGAGACGCTGCACAGCCGCGCGATCTACCGCTACCACCCGATGTTCGCCGCTGCGGACTTCACCCGGTACTACGGAGACGACGACGCCAGCCGTCTGCCGGCCGCCCTGGAGGGTGGCGACGTGCACGTTCTCGGCCACGGCGCCGTGCTGACCGGCATGGGCGAGCGGTCCACCCCGATGGCCGTCGAGTTGCTGGCCAGCGCGCTGTTCGTGTCCGGGCAGGCCCGCACGGTCGATGGAGCCCAAGATCGACGCCGTATGCCGCTTCGTCGAGGCGACGGGAAAGCTGGCGGCCATCGGGCGGCTCGCCGACGCCCGGTCCCTGCTCACCGGGGACGCCGGGACCGTCGTTGCCTGCTAGGACGAGGGGACGACGGCAATGGGGCCGTGCGCGTGACTCAGGACCGCGTTCCTGACCGAGCCGGGACCTGGCAGGCCAGGGTGCTCGGCATGCCTGCCGATGACCACCAGGTCGGCGCGGGCAGACAGGCCGACCAGGGCCCGGCCCGGGTGGCCGTGCACGACGTCCTGGCTGACCGGGACGTCCGGGTACTTGTCCCGCCAGTCGTTCAGCAGTCTCTCGAGCTGCCGGGCCGCTTCGGCTTCGGCGGCGTGGGAGCCGGATGCGGTGAACGCTTCTCCCGCCCGAGAGATGTCGGTGTGCGGCGCGTGCCAGGCGTGGATGGCCATCAGGCTGGCCTGGCGGAGGCTGGCCTCCTCGAACGCGAAGGTGAGGGAGTCGGAGCAGTGGTCCGGGTCGCCGACGCCGATGACGACCTGCCGGCGGGTGGCCGCGGTCTCGTCGCGCACGACCACGACCGGGCAGGGCGCGTGGCTGGCGGCGTACCGGCTGACCGAGCCGAGCACCAGCGCGGTGAACGCGCCCATCCCGCGGGAGCCCAGCACGAGCATCAGCGCGCCAGAGCCGCTCTGGGTGACGGCCTCAGCGGGCGCCCCGGTCAGCCGGTCGGTGTCGATCAGCAGGCCGGGGTCCATCTTCGCGGCCCGGTCCGCCGCCGTGGCCAGGGCCCGGTCACGATTCTTGCTGATGACGTCGGTCACGGTGTCCAATTCGCCCGGGCCGGCGCGTGAGATCATCCGGGGCAGCAGCGCCGCAGCGGACACGATCCGCAGCGGGGCGCCGCGGAGCACGGCCTCCCTGGCCGCCCATTCGACCGCCCGCAGTGATTCCTCAGAACCGTCCGTGCTGGCCACGACGGGCTTGGCTGCCATTGCTCTTCCTCCTCGCCGGGCCCGGATGCGCCGGGCTTTGCGCCGTAACGAGCCTGGCCCTAACTTAGCCCGTCGGAGCCCGGATAGGTGAAATGGTCGTGGACGGCGACCACGCCCTCAAGGCGCCGGACCTGGTCGACGATGTTCTCGCCGAGCACGACGCTGCCCGGAGCGCCGGCCAGCGTGACGATCCCGTCTTTCACCGTGACGGTGAGCCGCGCGGGGTCGGTCAAGAAGCCGTCCAGGATCACGTCCTGGGTGACCTCGCGGCGGATCTCCTCGTCGGTCCGGCCGAAGACACTCAGCACGTCGGACCGGCTGACGACGCCCACCAGGCGCCGGTCGCGATCGACGACCGGGAGCCGCTGGAGCTTGAGCGAGTGCATCAGGCGGGCCGCGGTGGCGACGAGTTCGTCCGGGCCTGTCGTCACCGCCGGATGGGTCATCAGGTCGCGCGCCGTCGCCGTGTCGGCCGTTACCTGGTGCCGGTGCGGCAGCCAGGTCCGCGGGGCCGGGTGAACGCCATGACCGGGACCGGCGGCCTCCATGGCCAGCAGGTCTGTCTCAGACACCACGCCGACGACCTTCCCGTCGTCGTCCACCACGGGCAGCCCGCTGACCCGGTGCCTGCGGATCATGGCGACCATGTCCCGAAATGACGTATCGGACCTGACCGTCACCACACTGGCGGTCATGATGTCCCTCACGTAGGCATGCATGATGGCCGGTCCAGGCGGATCCACGTCGCGATGTCGCGTGGCGTCCCGGGCAGCCCGCGCACCATGGCGGAGGCCGCCGCGAGGGCATGGCGCGAGACGCGGTAGTGGTGCCCGCACAGCAGCAGGTCAGTCGCGCGGGGCCTAGCCGGGGCAGGCGGCATGGTGACCCGCACGATCGCCTTGGCCGGGCAGCAGCAGGCGCGGTCGGCTAGGCCGGCGGCCTCGGCGGGCGGGCCGGCGGTCTCGCCGGGGCCGCGCTGGGTCGCGGCGTTGTCTTTTCTGGCTGACGGGTGCAGGTATCTCGCGTTCATGGCCTCAGCTTCGCCGGGCGCCGCCCCGGGCCGGAAGAGACGTAACTCACTGCATCTGGTGCCAAAGGTCCCGCACCTTGGACCCTGGCCGGCGGCCACCCGTGGCGGTTTTCTTCAACCCTGTCCATAACCGCAGCACAGGCGGCCGAACTGCCGGAGGGATTCTGGTATTCGGTGAAGCGCCGGGTGCTCGGCCCGCCGCTGGTCACCGAGCAGCTCAA
>Ga0070698_100005477_pt1 | contig 13858 bp, 10 predicted proteins | sample KBSK1502metaG_FD_65477 | JGI IMG/M metagenome (GOLD analysis project Ga0070698, IMG submission 65477) | Corn, switchgrass and miscanthus rhizosphere microbial communities from Kellogg Biological Station, Michigan, USA - KBS K1-50-2 metaG | ecosystem: Host-associated > Plants > Roots >...
CGTGGCGCACCGCCGCGCTCGAGATCAACATCACCGACACCTATCGACAGAGCGGGCGGCTTCTGCTGCGGCACACCACGCCGTTGCCGTGCACCATCGTGGGCGTGATGCCGCGCGTCGAGGCGGGCGGCTGATGGAGGCCCGCCTGTTGCCGTGGTCGGAGTGGCCGCGCTTGGTCAATACCGAGCTGGAAACCGCCGTGCAGTTTTTCCCGGACGACACGCGCGTGCTAGTGGTCGAAGACCGGGGCGTCATTCTGCGCTGTTGGAGCCTGCCGCGGTACCTGCACGCGGAGGGCATCTGGGCGCACCCGTCGCAGCGCGGGGGCATGCGCAGCGAGTCCGGACGGTTGTTGCTCGACGCGTTCTTTCGCGAAGCGCGCGCGACCGGCGATCGCGTGGTGCTCACCGCCGCTGCGTCGCCGGCCGTCGAGCGCATGTGCCAAAACTTCGGTGGCCAGCAGCTGCCGGGCACGCATTGGGCGCTCCCGATTCCGACAGGAGGTCTGTAGATGCCCGCCGCGATTCCGATCATGGTGGGGCTGATGGCTGGCGGCACAGCGCTGCAGGTCGTCGGGCAGGTCAAGGCCGGCAACGCCTCACGGCGCGCCGGCGATGAAGCCGCCGACCTCGAGCTGTTCAACGCGCAGGTGGCCGAGGGGCAGGCCCGTGACGCCGAGCTCCGTGGCCAGGTCGACGTGCAGCACCAGCGGCAGGCGATCCGCGGCGTCATCGGCAACCAACGCGCTGGGTTCGCCGCCGGCAACGTCGACGTCTCGTCCGGGTCCGCTGCCGACGTGCAGGCGGATGCCGCGTTCCTCGGGGAACTTGACGTGCAGACGATCGAAGAGAACGCCCGACGCGAAGCGCTCGGGTTCCGGCAGGAGGGCGAACGCGCCAAGCGGCGGGCGTCGTACTCGCGCAAGAGCGGCCAGGCGGCGCAGTCGGCGAGTCGCTGGGCGGCCGCGGGCACGATCCTCGGCAGCGGCGCGCAGGCGACGGGGTTGCTGGCGCAGCGGTACGGTTGGGGAGGCGCGCACTAGATGCCGACCGTGCGCGCGTATCGTGATCAGGTCCGCTCGCCGCAGCTGCGTCCGGTGGCGGATACGAGCATTCCAGAGAAGCCGTCGCCGGACGTCTACGGGGCGCAGGTCGGCCGGGCCGTCGAAGGCGTGGGGCAGACGGTTGCGGCCGTCGGGGAAGGTGCCCTCGCACGCGAAGCCGCGCGCGCCGAAGCCGAGCGTGAACGCGCCCGCGAACAAGCCGAGCGGGACGCGGTCATCGCAGGTCTGAATGACGGCGATGAGGCGGACGACCCCATTCTGAACGAAGCGCAAAGCGTGCAGGGCGCCGATGCCGTGAACTGGCGCGATCGTGTGCGCCCCAAGTTCGACGAGAACACGAAGAAAATTGCCGCCGGACTGCCCGATCGGGCGCGCGTCGTTTTCGAACAAAAACGGATGCAGCGCTGGGGCGAGGTCGCAAACCGGCTCAGCGAACACGGTCGAGTGCAGTACGACAAGTGGGCGGCAGCGGAAGCCAAAGAGGGGCTCGACAACACCGTTTCCAGGATTATTCAGAACGCCGACAACCCCCAGAAGGTCGCTGAACTGTTCGCTGAAGTGCGTAGCCGAGCGAATAACTACGCGACCGGTCGCATGGGGCCAGAAGCAACTGCGAGTCTGATCGGTGAGTACACCACCAAGGGCCATGTCGGTGTCATCAAACGTCTGATCGACTCCGGTCAGGATCTTCGCGCCAAAGAGTACTTCGAGTCACACCGCACCGAAATCGACGGCCAGCAACTGGACGGTCTCGAAAAGGGTTTACGCGAGGGTTCCATCCGCGGCGAAGCCCAGAAGCAGGCCGACGTCATCATCGCGGCTGGTGGGTCCCTGAGCGAGCAGCGCGACAAAGCTAAAGCGATCAAGAACTCGGATGTTCGTGATCGGGCGCTAACGTACATCGAACACGAGGCTGAGTTGCGCGACAGTGCGACGCTGCAGGCGGATCGGCAGAAGCATGTCGACATCGGCAACTTAATCGACAAGGGCGGCCTCGGAGCTGTCTCACCATCCGTCTGGTCGACTCTGACGGTCGACCAAAAGGAAAACTACGAGCGGTACGCGAAACGCAACGTGAAGGCCGGCGACCCGGACGGCAAGACGGATCTGGTCATGTACTACGGCCTGATGAAACAGGCCGCGACCGACCCGGACGCCTTCGCGAAGCTGAATCTCGCCGAGCCGAAGTACTTGGCGCGGTTGAGCAAGACCGACTACAAGCAGGTCGTCGGCCATCAGGCGAGCATCCTGAAAGGCGACAAACCGAAGGCCGAGAAAGACATCGAATCGTTCACGACCACGACGCAGGTCTGGAACGACATCCTCCACGAATTCAACATGAAGGAGGACGATCCGCGCGCGCTGCGGCTGCGCCGCGAGATCGACAAACGATTCGAAGGCGCGCAGCAGGATTCCGACGGGAAGAAGCTCACGCACACCGAGGTCCGGAAGATGGCCGACGACCTCATGCAAAGCGTCGTGCTACAGCAGGGGTCGTGGTGGAACCTGCTCGGTCGTGGTCGCACGGGCACGTTGTTGTCGGACGTGGTGAAACCCATCGCGGACCTGACGATCAACGACATCCCGATCGCTGAACGCCAGAAGATCGAAAAACGCCTCCGCGCGGATGGGCGCCCCACCACGCCGGACATGGTGCTCGACTGGTACGTGCGAGCTAAACGTGCGCTGGGGCAGGTCAAGTAGATGGCGCTCAATGCCTTCGACGACGCGCTCGAACACGTCGCCGACGAGCAGGCGCCTTCGTCGGCAGACCCGTTCGATCGCGCGCTGAGCCAAATCGCTGAAGAGGATCGGCGCGAGCGGGAGACCCGTCTGCGTGTCGCGTCATCTGCCGTCGCGGATCTGCCGCCGGACCGGACGGCCGAGGCGCTGCGCATTGCGAAGCAGCGCGGGCTGCCGGCGTCGTTCGTCGTGCGGAACTTCGATGCGATCAAGGCGCACACGCCAGCGATCGATCCTGCCGACCTCCAGCGGGACGCCCCGAAATTGGCCGATTGGTTGACCGATCCAGTCAACAACGCGGTCGCCAAGGACGATGTTCACAACCTCTCGTCGCTCGAGCGCGCCTTTACCATCGGTCGCAACCTGACGCCGGCGGCGGTCTCTGGCCTTGTGCGCGGCGCGCAGGGCGTCGTGGGCCTCGCGCAGGCCGGCTCGGAACTCTTCGACGATCTGGTCGGCCGGTCTGGTGCGTTGCTGCGCGGCAGTCTGATGAACCGCACGGCGCTGCAGGCCAGCACTGGGTACGAGTCGCCCATCACGCGGCGGCTGCGCGACGCGACCGCGGCGATGGGCACCGTCGCGGATGTCCTCGCGCCGCCGCCGGACGACCGTTTCCTCGAGCGCGGCATCTACGGTGGCGTCGCGTCCATCGGCCAGCAACTGCCGGGGATCGCCGCGACGTTCCTTGTCGGTCCAGAGGTCGGCCTGCCGATGATCGGCGGCACCACGGGCGGACAGGCGTACGTTCAGGCGCGCACGTCGCAGGCTCCGTACCCGACCAAGCCGGTTCCCGGCCAGATCGCGCCGGGCAATATCGACCTCTACGCGCAGCCACGGGTCCGGAACGCCGACGGCTCGATCAGCACCGTCGACTCGTTCTCGGTCGAACTCGATGGCAAGGAAGTCCTGCTGCCGACCGTGCTCCCCGATGGCCGCCATGTCTCGCAAGACGAGGCGGTCGCTGAGTACAAGCGGACCGGCCAGCACCTGGGCACCTTCGCCACGCCGTCCGCCGCGACGGCGTACGCCACGCGACTGCACGAGGATTACGCCGCTGGGCTGTACGACCAGCGGCCCGCGCCGCTCTCGGTCGAACGCGCGATCGCCTTCGCGGCGTTTCAGGGTGCCGTCGAAGTGGCCACCGAAGAAATCCCGCTGAAGTGGCTGGTCGGTGACCTCGCGAAACGCAGCGGTCTGCTGACGACGCTGGCGAAGCAGATCGCCTCAGAAATCCCCGGCGAGGAAATCGCGACGGCGCTGCAGGACATGGCCGAGTTCGTCGCGCTGCCGGCGAACAAGGATCGGACGTGGGCCGACTACCGTGCTGAGCGCTGGTCGGCGGCCGCCGAAACCGCGTGGAGCAGCATCGTCGCGGTCGGCGCGTTGACGATTCCGGCGCACGCCACCGCGCGCATGCTCGAGCGGACCGGCGAAGCCGCGACCGAGTCGAAGACGCTGCAGCGGGCGCCCGAGCAGGTCGGTGAGCTCGTCGCGCAGGCGACCGCCGACCGCCCGAACCTGTATGTCCCGGTCGACGCGTGGACGGACTACTGGCAGAAGCAAGGCGTCAATCCGGCCGAGAAGGCGGCTCAGCTCACCGGCGACCCAGACGCCTACGCGCATGCGCAACAGGCGACCGGTGAACTGCTCGTCATCCCAAAGGCCGAATACGTCAAGGAGCTGCAGCGGAATCCCGACGCCAACGCGTTCTTCGTCGAGCACGCCAGCGAAGATCCGGAAATCATGAATCGGGCGCAGACGCAGACCTTCACGCAGGCGCTCGACGCCGCCCTCGCGAAGGAACCGGTGCCCGACGAATCACCGGCGGCCGCGGTGCGGAAGGATCTCATCGCGCAGTTGACGGCGGCCGGCGAGTCGAAGACGCGCGCCGAGTCCTACGCGCGGTTGTGGGAAGCCGTCATCGGCACGCTCGGTCAGCGCGCCGGCATCGACCCTGCCGAACTGTACAAGCGCTATCAACTCCAGGTGACGCGCAACGATCGGGGTCAGCCGATCGCGCCGGCCGAGGCGGCGGCGCTTGAGCAGCCCGACGCGCGCTACGAATCCGACCTCGCCCGCGGCGTCTTCCGGTTCGGCGACGACCGCGGTTTTCGGATCGAGCTGTTCCAGAACGCCAACGCGTCGACCTTCCTGCACGAGAGCGGGCATGCGTTCCTCGAAATCCTCCGCGACCTGGCGAAGGAGCCTGGCGGCGAGCAGTTCCGCACCGATCTAGCGACATTGCAGACGTGGTTCGGCGCCAAGTCGGCCGAGCGGATGGTCGACAAGAAGGGCCGGCTCAAGACCAAGTATCACGAGCAATTCGCGCGCGGCTTCGAGGCGTACCTGCGTGACGGGACGGCGCCCAACCCAGAGCTGCGGTCGCTGTTCGCCAGGTTCAAGACCTGGCTGACGCGCATCTACCAGTCGCTGCGAGAGCTCGACGTGGAACTCTCGCCGGACGTCCGCGGCGTGTTCGATCGGCTCGTCGCCACCGACGCCGCGATCGAGGCTGCGCGGGCCGAGGCGCAGATTCAGCCGCTCTTCATCGACGCCGAATCCGCCGGCATGACGGACGCCGCGTTCGACACCTACCGCCGCGATGTCGCCGACGAATCGGCGCGCGCGCAAGACGACCTGGCGCAGCGCATCGCGAAGGCGCAGGCTCGAGAGCAGCAGGCGTGGTGGAAGGCCGAGCGCGAGACGATGCGCGCCGCCATCGCCGCGGAGATCCATCAGGAGCCCGTCTATCGCGCCGAGGCCGCGATTCGCACGGGCACCAACCCGGACGGCTCGCCGCTCCTGGCCGCCCCGCCGAAGCTGGCGAAGGCCGACCTCGTGAACCGGTACACCGCCGACGAGCTGACGCGGCTGCGCCGGCGGCAGCTGTACGCCGCAGAAGGCGGCACGTCGCCGGACCTCGTCGCCGAGCAGTTCGGCTTCGCGTCGGGCGACGAGCTCGTGCGCGCGCTGCTCGCGGCGCCGGCGATGAAGGCGGCGATCGAAGCCGAGACAACGCGGCGCATGCAGGCCAAGCACGGCGACCCGGTCGATCCGGCCGTGCTACGCGAGCAGGCGATCGAAGCGGTGCACGGCGAGCACCGCCGGCGCATCGTGGAGACCGAGCTGAAGGCGCTGACGAAGGGCATCGAGCGCGCGGTCATTCCGTCGAAGGAGGCCATCGCCCAATACGTCGCGCGTCGCATCAGTGGCATGGCGACGCGGGCGCTGCGGCCAGGGCTGTTCCTCCAGGCGGCCCAGCGCGCCAGCGCGCAGGCGTTCGAGCTGAAGGACACCGACCGTGTCGGCGCCGTGCAGGCGAAGCAGCGGGAGCTCGTGAGCCTCGCGCTGTACCGCGAAGCGTTGCGCGTGAAGGACGAGGTCGCGGCAGCCAAAACGCAGTGGGGGAAGTTCTTCCGCGCCGACGACCAGGTCGCGCGGACGCGCAACCTTGATTACGTGAACGCCGCGCGCGCCATCGTTGCGCCGCTCCTCGAGCGCGGCGTACGCCTCGAGGACGCCACCGAGGCCCTGAAGGTGCTGCGCACCTACGATCCGCAGATGGGCGAGATCGTCGACCACTACGTGAGCGCGGCCAACTTCGGGCGTCCGCTAGCGGATCTGACCGTCGAGGACTTCCGTGCGACGCGCGACGTCGTGTCGGGCCTCTGGGCCATCGCCCGCCGCGAGCGCCAGATTGAGATCGACGGCAAGCTCGTCGATCGCGACCAGGCGGTGGCGGCGCTGCGCGCGCAGCTCCAGACCGGCGGCCGCGGCGCGTTCGCGGACTTCGGGAAAGCCGGCGCGCCGACACCCTGGCAGGAAGCGCAGAAGGCGGCGCTGGGCGGCAAGGCGTGGTTCCGTCGCGTCGAGTCGTGGGTGACCGCGCGCGACGGTGGCCAGCAGGGGCCGTTCCGCACGTACCTCTGGAATCCGGTCAAGGAGGCGATCAACCGGTTTCGGATCGAGAAGGTCGAGCGCATGCGGGAATACAAAGCGCTGCTCGATCCGATTCAGGACACGCTGACGGCGGCGAAGATCGCGGCGCCGGAGCTCGGCTACACCTTCGGCAACAACGGCCGCGGCGGCATGGCCGAACTGCTCGGCGCCATCCTCCACAGCGGGAACCGTTCGGCGAACACCAGCAACCTCGCCAAGCTCCTCGTCGGCCGCGGCTGGGGCGAGTTCCGGCGTGACGGTTCGCTCGACACGTCGCGCTGGGACGCCTTCATCGCCCGAATGCAGCGCGAGGGCGTCCTGACGAAAGCCCACTACGACTTCGCGCAAGGGGTCTGGGATCTGTTCGAATCGCTGAAGCCGGGGCTCCAGCAGGCGCACCGCGCCGTCTACGGGTTCTACTTCGAAGAGGTCCAGGCCGACGCCATCGACACGCCGTGGGGCCCGTACCGCGGCGGCTACGTGCCGGCGCTGGCCGACGCGCTGCTCTCGGAACAGGCCGAGATCCGCAACGAGAAGCAGATGGCGTTTGAAGAGGGCGCCAGCTTCAACCTGCCGTCGGTCGGACGGAAGTCGACGATCGCGCGCGTGCAGCACTTCGACACGTTGGCGATGAATCTGAACTTCATCCCGCAGCACATCGACTGGGCGCTGCGGTTTACCCACGTGCAGCCGGCGGTGAAGGACGTCACCCGCATCGTCACCGACAAGGGCTGGCGTGCCGAGCTCTCCGCCCACGACCCGCAGGCGGCCGCGCAGATGCTGATGCCCTGGCTGATGCGGGCGGCGACGCAGCGGATCAGCGAGAAGGGCAAGTCGCGAGATCTCGATCGCGTGTTCACGGGGCTGCGGTCCCGAACGGCGATGCAGGCGCTGACAGTCAACGTCACCAACGCCCTCCAGCAGCTGACGGGCGGGTTCGTCGCGTCGGTGAAGATTCGGCAGAAGCGCCGGCTGGTCGCCGCGCTGTTCCGCTATCTGCGCGCGCCGGTGGAGATCGGCGCCGGCATTCGGGCCGACTCCGCGTTCATGGAAACGTTTCTGACGTCGCAGGCCCACGAGATTCAGCGGCAGGTCGACGACATCGTCCTGAACCCCTCGATCTATGGGAAGACGACAGCGTACCTCCGAGCGCACGGTCAGATCCTGACGGAGATCACGCAGAACCTGATCAATCACGTGGCTTGGCTCGCCGCGCGCGACGAGGCGACGGCGAACGGGTTGAGCCGGCTCGAGGCCATCCGCCACGCCGACAGCGTCGTGCGGGAGACACAGGGGTCGTTCTTCCCCGAGGACGTCTCGCGATTCGAAGCCAACACGCCCTTCGTGCGCGCGATGAGCATGTTCGGCAGCTACTTCAACATGGTCGGCAACCTAATGGTCACCGAGAGCGGCAACGCGGTGCGGATGGACCGCGGCGGGCTCGCCCGAGCCGCGCGCGTCGCGTCCGTGTGGACGCTCGGCTACATGGTGCCCAACGCGCTGGCCAACGCCATTCTGAACGCGGTGAAGGGCAGCTGGGACGATGACGACGATGACACGCACCTCGACGAGCTGCTGAACCTGCTGCTTGCGCCGTCGGTCAAGACCGCGTTCTCGACGCTGCCGATCGTCGGACAGTTCGGGCTCGCCGCCTACGGTGCGCTTACCACGGATGCCACATACGACGACGACATTCGCGTCTCGCCGACCGCCGGGATGATCGGCGCGGCCATCAAGGATCTTGCCGGACACAGCTCGCGGAAACAGGTAGTTCAGCACGTGCTGTCAGGTCTCGGCCTAATCACAAACCTGCCGCTCGGAGCCCTCGGCAAGCCAGCTGGATTCCTGCTCGACTACGAGGAAGGGAAGGCGCGGCCCAGCACGCCGATCGAGTTCGCGCAGGGGCTCGTGACCGGGTCCTCTCCTGATCAACGGACGGGCCGGTGAGAGCGCGCCGCGGACAGTCACAGCCGCGCGATCCCGGTGATCCGCACGTCACCGGACGGCCGCCCTTCGGCATCCGGCGCGGGCCGACCGCCGGCGTCGTCATCCACGACCCGGCGGGAAACCTTGGGTCGCTGCCGTTCTCAACTGGGTCAGGTGGGCGCGGCGGTACCGGCACGCTGCCGACGTCCATTCCCGGCCTCGACGTCGTGGAGGAGCTGATCGCGACGGCGGTCGGGGCCGCGCTCGCCGGGGTCGCGAATGCCGGGAGCCATATCCACGGCCTGATGCGTGTGCTGGGCGACGGCGCGACGACGACCTTCGACCTGCTCGACATTGCCGAATACCTCCTGCTGGTCGCAATCGACGGGTTGATCGCGGATCCGGCGACGCACGCCTTGTCGGCGGACCGGAGCCAGATCGTGTTCGCCGTGGCGCCGACGGCCGGGCAGGTCATCGTCATCACCTATGTCATCGCTTCTGTGTGAGGGGGAGAGCCGCTATGCGTAAGCACACGATTGCCGCCCTGACGGCCGGGCTGTTGGCGCTCGGCCTCCTGACGCCGGCGGGGCCGCGCGTTGCGCCGACCCTCTCGGCGCAGAACACCGCGCTGAATCGCACCACGGTCGCGCTGCTGACGAACAAGTCCGGCGGCACCTTGGCAGCCGGCGCGGTCGTGGTGCTGGACAACACGAACGCTAAGGGGTTCACCACCACGACGACGGCCGGGCTGTCGACTCGCGGGATCGGCGTCGTGCTCGAACCGAACGGCATCGCTAATAACGCGACGGGCCTCGTGGCGCTCGGGGGCTGGGTCCCGAAGCTCACGCTGAACACGGCGGCCACCGTCGGGCAGTTCATCAAGACGCACACCGTGGCGGGGCAGGGGACGCCGCACAGCTCGCCTCAGGTGGAGGGGGATTTTGCGGTCGCGCTGCAGGCGAGTGCGACGCCAGAGGCGATTCTGTTCGGCATGGCCAACCCCGTCACTGGTGGCTCGGTGACCAACACCGGCACGCTGACCGCTGGCCGTCTGATTCAGGGGAACGGGACCGTCGACGTCACGGTGTCCCTGATTGGTCTCGGGGCGCTGGTGACCAAAGCCGCGGATCAAACGGCGGCGGACTATTCAACCGGATCCGGGGTCGTGGTGCCGTGGACCACGGAAGACCACGATGACAGCACGTTTCACGACAACTCGACGAACAATTCCCGACTCACGATCCCCTCTGGCGCGGTGCGGTGCGATCTCACGGCCAATGTGCATCTGACCAGCGTCACGGCAGGCGTCTACACGAGCATCCAGTTTCTCAAGAATGGCGCGGCGGAATTTGTCGGCACCGCGATGACCGACTCCGCCACCGCCGGCGTCACGTCGCGACAGATGAACATCAAGGCGTCTGATGTGCCCTGTACGTCGGGGGACTACTTTGAGGTGCTCTTGTTTGTGCAGACGGACACCTCCATCACCGTTGAAACGAACTACTCCAGCTTCGCGGTCCAGCTCGCGAAGTGAGCGGCGGGCGAGCGCTGTAGGCGCGTCTGGTCGCGGACCTAGTCACTAGGCGGCGCCTGAATTGTCGCGCGCGACGGTGGGATTATCGCGCGCTAACCCCCACCCATCCAGAAAGGTGTCGGGCACTCTACAGCCTGACATGCGCCCGCGTTGGTCCGCTGTGTTGAGCTCGGCTGCTGGGAAGCAGGCTGCCCCGGTCTGCGTAGCTGGCGTCGACGCACAGGCCGCGCGGGTGCTCATCGTATGACCTGGTTCGACCTCTTCACCGATCCCACGTTCTTGTCGGGTCTGATCTTTCTCGGCCTCTGGGCCGTCGAGGCGCTGGCCCGTCGGTTCGAGTCGCAGTAAAGGAGATCCCGCATGAATCCGCTGGTGATGGAAGCCCTTGGCGCGATTCTCCGCTGGGCATTGACCGGCCTCGCGGGCTGGTTTGTCTCGCACGGCATCTGGACGGCCGACGCGGCCACGCAGTACGTCGCCGCGGCCGCGATAGGGATTCTGACGCTCGGCTGGTCGCTCTGGGCGAAGTACCGCAACCGCCTGAAGCTCGTGACGGCGTTGACCGAACCCGCCGGGGCGACCGAAGAGGACGTCGAGCAGCGGATCGCCGTCGCCAAGCGGTGGGACAAACCGCTGCCCTCGGTGACGACGCCGAAGGATTTGCCGCCCACGTAGATGCCACTCGATCCGCACCAACTCGTCCCTGTCGGCGGGCACATCTTCGACCGCCAAGGGCTCGACGACATCATCGCGCGCACCCTGCCGCAGATGCCGAAGGACAAGACGATCATGCTCGGGTTCGGCGCGGACCTCAAAGGCGCGAGTGTGGCCGTCGTGTTCCAGAAGGACACCGAGACGTTCGACTGGCAGGCGCGCTTCGCGTTCAGCCACACCGTCGCAGGTGACAACATCCTCGGCCTGTCGGGGTCGGTCAGCCGATGATCCCAGTTTTGCGGGCGACGCCGGACGTCACGCTTAAGCCGGCGCCCGGCGGCTTTCGCATCCTCGCGGCGCTCGACGCGGCCACTAAAGTCCTCGGACGCGATCTGACGCTGACCGCCGGCGCCAACGACCACACGTCCGGCCGGCATCCGCTCGGCGAAGCCTACGACGTGCGCACGCGCGACCTCTCCACGCCGGAGCTGCTGCGGCTCGTGGAGTTCCTCGGACGCGTGCTCGGAGAGCGGTTCTACGTCAGCTACGAAGTACCGGCGCGACCGCAGGACGCCGCGCTCGCCGCGATCGCCGTCGTCAATCCGGACGCGTCCGGGCCGCACCTGCACATCCAGGTCAGGCGAGGGACGGAGTATCCGCCCTTCGACACACCACCGGGGCAGCGCGCATGACCGAAATAGTCCTCGCTCCGGAGCTGAACGCCGACCTTTTGGCGCTCACGCAGCACCTCGAGCAGTGGGTTCTCGCACGAGCGGCGCTGCTCGGTTCTGGCGGCATGCTACAGGGCTTCGAGCAGCAGATCGGCGGCGATACGGAGAACGCGCACGACGTCGGTCCGAACTACTATCCGCGCCTGGCGGCCGGCGGATTCTTCTCCGGGCTGCAGGCGCGCGGCATCCCCTTCGCGATCGAGACACCAGGCCTGAAAGCCTGGGACACGCACGGTGGCCTCGAAGCGGCGGGCGTGCTGGTCCGCGCGATCGATCGCATTTGTGCCGCGGGCGGCGAGCTCGCGACGTACACCTTCGACGATCCGCTCGCGGCCTCGCTCAGCGACTTTCATCCGCCCGTCTCGATGGACGTGGTGATCGGCGCGCTCACCAACGTCGCCGCGGCCGCGGCGGTGCGCGGTGTCTACGGAGGTATCACCGAAGCGTACCCGACGTGCTCGGCGGCCGGCATCGTGGAGATGTGCGAGCGGCTGCAGCAGGCCGGCTACGGGCCGAAGCATCTGTACATCGACTTCGATCTACAGCACGCGCTGCAGGTGCATACCGACGCGCAGATTCGTCACGACCTCATGTGGCTGCAGGCGCAGTGCCGCGCGTGGACGCAGGGCGATCAGAGTGGACCGCTCGGCGCGCGCGCGGTGTGCAAATTCGGCCTCATCGTCAACGGGCAGCGCGGCGATACGCCCCAGGCGTACCACGACGAAGCGTTGAAGTTCCTGCATCGCGTGCGCGGCTGGCTGGGGGAGTGGCCCGATCGCATCGTGCTCGAGTCCTGGAAGAAGCGAAACCTGCCGGTGAACCTGCCGGAGTCCGATCCGTTGTCGCACACGGGCTTGCTGCTCGCGGTCGCGCAACTGATCGGTGGGAGCTGACTGCCGATGCCTGACACCCGCGAACTCGCCGTCGTCCTGCCGCCCGGCTTTGATGGTGCCGACGTCTACGTCGACGATGTCGGAGGCGGCGTCACGAAGAAGGCTGTGGCGGATGTGCCTGGCTCGCACGCGGTGGCGCATTTCGACCTGCACATCGGATCCGGCTGCAGCCAGTCGTTCGCCTACACCTATCTCACGGTCCAGAAGGACGGGTACCGGCCGTACCGGCGCGACGCTCTCCAGGTGTTCAACGGGCCGGTGCAGGTGCGCATCGGCGTGGCCGAGGACCGGCAGCGGACGGCGATGGGTCTGCTCGATACGGTGCTGCCGCCGCTCCAGCTCGTGACGCCGATCACGCCGCGGGCGCTCGTCGGCCGCGTGCGCGACGGCGGCGATGGCCTCGTGTACGACGCGACTGGGCAGCGGCGGATCTTCGGGGTGATGGACCTACCGGCGGTCCGGGTCCATGCCGATCACCGCGCCTTCTCGATCGAGGGCCTCGACGACTACGCGACAGCCGGCGTCCAGGTCGTGCGCTTCGGGCACACGCTGGCGGCCGACTACGACAAGGTCGGCGAGCACGGTTTCTTCATGAACCGTGAAGTCCCGCGGTCGCTCTCGGTGCAAGGGACCGTCGACTATGTCCGCGCGCTCGCGGAGCGGCACATCTTCGCCGGCATCACACAGGGCCACCAGTACAACACCGACCGCGAAGAGATCGACCACTGCCTATCCATCGCGCAGGCGCTCAAGGACGCTGGCCTCGCCGAGTGGATCCTCTGGTGGGAAGCGGCGAACGAGCCGCCGGTCGGCCTGCCGAATCACAAGTACGGCCGCGATGTGCCGAAATACATCGCGTACTGGACGCCCGTCCTGCGCGAGATCAAGGCGATCCTCGGCTGCCTGACGTCGATGGGCAGCTTCGGCGACGAGGATGCGGAGTCCGCGACCGGGCTGCGCGCGACGAGCTCCGGCGCCGACCTCATCGACATCCATCACTCGCGCGACATGCCGAACGGCGTGCACCGCATCCACACCGTGTACAACCACTGCCGGTTCCATCGCAACCTGGTCAAGCCGATTCTGCAGGGCGAGAACGCGCCGATCAACGCGCCGTACCGGTTCGGTGATGGTGTTGGCGGCGACGGCTCGAGCCCGGTTGACGATCACGACTACCAGTTCGCGATCGCGTCGGTGCAGCAGGTGACCGGGCAAATCTGCGTGTTCCTGAACGGCCCGGGCGTTCGCCACTACGTGCCCCTCTCGAGCACGTGGGGCTATCGCGAGCTGATCCCGCTACTGAACTACCTGCCCGAAGACGTGGCGACCTGGAAGGGTCCTAGCTGGATGATCGCGCCGGATGGCAGGCGGTTCG
>Ga0070698_100005478_pt1 | contig 13858 bp, 13 predicted proteins | sample KBSK1502metaG_FD_65477 | JGI IMG/M metagenome (GOLD analysis project Ga0070698, IMG submission 65477) | Corn, switchgrass and miscanthus rhizosphere microbial communities from Kellogg Biological Station, Michigan, USA - KBS K1-50-2 metaG | ecosystem: Host-associated > Plants > Roots >...
CGAAGCACAAACATCCGCTCCTTTGCGAGTGGATCGTTTGGGGAAACGCCCGTTTGGGTCACCAGATAAGGACCACGTTCGTCGCCGGAACCCAGATTCAATATGTGACTATCCCGATAATTATTGGTAATCGCTCGCATAGCTGATCCTCTTGTGGTGGTTCTGACCGGCTCGGCGCGATGGTCTCGTTAGTAATAACAAACATTACGCATGTTACTTGAAGTCTAACTTCTTCATCGTCGTAAGCTGCGAATTCACTTCCATCGTAAATGTTCGCCCGTTGCCCGAACGCCGGCCTCATTTTGGCGCGCCAGTTCCCGCGAAATCACCGCCGAGCGCCAGGTATAGGTTCACACGCTCGCGGAGGCGGGAAGCGCGGACTTGTGTGAATTGGACTTTCGCGGCGAGGTTTTCCCCGGTGAGACGCAAGACCGTGAACATGTCGATCTGGCCCTGTTCAAGCTGGTCCCTGCTGAACTTCACCGAATCGGCACTGCTCGAAACCGCGTCGGCCAGCGCTCCTTCGCGTTTACGTAGGTAGTAATCGCCGGCGAGAGCGTCTTCGACGTCTTGGAACGCGCGCAATGCGGAGCCCACGTAGCTTGCGGCGGCGGCTTTTTGCTCGGCGGTGCGGAGATCTTGCGCAGCTTGAAGTTCACCGCCAAAGAAAATCGGTTGCGTGATCCCACCGGCGAAACTCCAGACGAGTGCATTGAGCGTGCCGACTGAGTCGAGGTCCGCACTTCCGAGTCCACTCGTGGCGCTGAGCACAAAGCGCGGCAGGCGCGCCGTGCGCGCCTCGTTTACCCGATGAAAGGCAGCGGCGAAGCGGCGCTCGCTGGCGATGAGGTCCGGTCGGCGTTCGAGGATTTGCGCGGGCAGGCCGGCGGGCACGGCTCTTGGTTGACCGGGGAAGGAACGTCGCACATCAAACCTGCCGGCAGGGTAGCGACTGGTCACGACCTCGATGGCGCGAATCGTCTGCGCCCGCGCCGCCTGTGCGGCGTACAGCGCATCTTCGGCGGCCGCGGTGCGCGACTTGATTTGCGAAACGTCGAAGTCGCTCGCAAACCCCTGCTGTTTGCGCACGTCAGTGAGCTTTGAGTACTCCTGGTAGATATCGAGCGTTTCCTGTGCGTTGGCTTCCTGTTGCGCGGCCTCGATGGTCGAGATATACGCGCGTGCTACGGCAGCGGCGAGTGATTGCCGGGCAAATTCGTAGTCGGCTTCCAGCGCTCTGCTTTCAGCCTTGGCGGCAGCTTTTTTCGAGCGAATGCGACCCCATACGTCGGCTTCCCATGCGGCACCGGCTGCGATGCCATATACCCAGCGCCGTGATGATGAATCCGTGCTGGTGTCGAGTCCCGCGCCGCCGCTGTCCTCCGTTCCCGAACCCCCGAAGCTCGGCGGATTAATGTCGCGACCGACGTCGCCACTAAGTTCCTGTCCCTGCCGCTCGCCGAGTCCTTTCATCGCGATCCGCGGGTAGAGGGATGATGCGGCAATGCGCACAGCAGCGCGTGATGCTTCCACGCGGGCGGCGGCGGCCCTGAGATCGGGATTCCGCTCCACGGCGTCCGCAACGAGTGCACTCAGCTCCGGGTCGCCGAAATTGCGGATCCAGTTCGGCACCACGGCGCCGCTGCGATGTGGGCCGGCCCAGCTTCCCGGGATCTTCGCGCGAGCAGACTCAGGCATGATGTCCGCGCCAAAGGGCGGATTTTTCAGAGCGCAGCCCGCAAGCACGAGGCTGCTGGCGGTAACAAGAAGCAGGGTCCAGCGCCGAGCGTTCATCGTTTGATCCTAGTGGCCGCCGAAGAGAGCGGAGAGATGTTTGATGACGAACCAGTCGAACTTGGCCGTGATGCGGACGATCACGCGACGGAGGATCTGGATCGCCGTAATATCGTTCGTGTAGACCGCTCCCCCACCGCGGGCGCCAGCAGCGAGAAAGACGTCTTTATCCTTCCCATCTGTGAGGAGTCGCACTGCGATGCGGTTTTCGGGTGCCGACACCTGCATGGTGTTGGGTAAGTTGCCGCTGATCGGCAACTGACCTTGTGCCGTCGCCCAAAGGATGGAATCGACCTTGCACTTGATGATGCGGCCCGGATACACCTTCATAAAGATTTCCGCTTCATCGCCGGGTTCGACGTAGCGCAGTTCGTTTTGCCGGTAGAATGCTAGCAGCCACGGATCGTCCTCCTGGATGAAGCTCATCACGGGCATTGTCGCGAACTGGGTCGCGCGCACGCCGGGTTGCAGGGCAAGGTTGGCCACGCGACCGTTGGCGGGAGCAACGTGTACGCAGCCTTCGAGGTCGAATTTCGCACTGCGCAGGTCTGCTTCGGCCTTGATGATCTGCGCCCCGGCCTGCGCTTCCGTGGCGTCGGCGGCGAGGAATTCGCTTTCAAGATTGCCGAGGTCGCTTTGCGCCTGCTCGAGATCGGCCCGCTTCCCGGCCCCGGTCGCGGCGAGTGCCGTGAATTGCTCGACGCGCTTTTTCGCCAGATCGATCCGCGGAGTCAATGCCGCTTTTTTGGCCGTTGCGTTCTTGAGTTGATCCTGCAATCCGCGCAGCGTGGCCTCGGCGGCTTTGACCGCCGCCTCGAAGGGCACCGGGTCGATCTTGAAAAGCACATCGCCTTTCTTGATCGGCCGGTTTGGTTGAATCGGCACCTCGGTCACCTGACCGGTTATGCGCGGAACGATCGGGATGACATAGTTCATCGCGCGCACGTCGTCAGTCGCAGGCGCGGCAATGTTCAGAAGGAGGAAAAGAGCCATCATTGCCACGATGGGCAGCGTGATGGTGATGACCTGGGTGGTAAAATTCCAGGGCAGCCACTTGAATTTAAAGAAAATGAGCCAGACGAAGAACCCGTAGATGCCAAGCAGGATGATCTCCATTACGCTTTCCCTCCCTTAATCTCCGCTTCGAGTTCCGCGACACGGACGCGAAGTTGTTCGAGTTCAGTCGTGGCGGATTTTTTTTCGGCCGGTTTTTCGTGTGAGTCATCGACATCCGTGCCGTACGCCATCTTGTGCAAAACGGGCTTTGAGTAGGCCCAAAGCCAGGCGATCGGCCAGAGCAGTCCGCCGAAGCAAAGCGAGAGCAGGCACAGGCACTTGATAGCTCCCAGCTGTGGATGCCTTCTCTTTTCGGCAACCTTTTCAGGGAGGATATGGACCAGCAGGAAGACCCCGATTAAGACGGGCGGGACGATGATGAACGCGAACCACGCAATGACGTCCGCGACTGTATCGAGCGTCTCACCGTGGAGGAACGAGGCGTGGACGCGCGACGGCAGCGCCAGGAAAATTAAAGCAACGAACAGAACAAAGCGTCTGCCTCGAGGCCGGCGTGAGCTATCAGAGGATTGGATGGCTGAATCTTGTAGTTTCATGTTTCAATCACCTGTTTTTTTTCGTGTTGGATGTATTCGTGTGATGAGATCCCATCCATTACCCGAACTAAGAAAATGGTCCTGATAGGATTCTCGCAGAAAGCGAAGAGGATTGGCGTCGTAATCCCACGCGCGGAACGAAGTCAAAACGACGAGGTTACTACTCATGGGTGAGTCCAAACCGTTTGATTCCCTTCCTGCTTCTGTTCCGAAACGCCGTAAATTTACTCGACTGCCCATCGCTTCGTATATTGGACTTTAGCCCTATACTGGCCACGTGGTGCGTTTCACAAGCTTTTTCCGACTAACGCCGTGAACAGAGTCAAGAGAAAATTAGAAACGCGCAACGCGAAATGCGGCTGGCAGGCACGAAACGAAGACCAGCCAAAAACAGGCCAGCGCACCGCAAAGGTCGTCTTTCGTCAAGGTGTTCTCTGTGACCTGCGCCTGGACAACATGTTTCAGGACAGGTCGGCGCAACGCTTCCGCATCCTCGGGAGTAAGAAGCTCTTGTGATTCCGGTTCGATTTCATCCTGAATTAAAGCAAGAGCCGCTTTTCCATCGGGACTACGTCGCACGGCCTCTACTAGTCGCACCTTCCCGCTACGCACAGTTATGCAATTCATGATGTACATGACTGCATCGATAATTCCCCAGGCGACATTGCAGCCTATGGCTGCGACCAGCAACTGGCGAACACCCGCCTTTCCCTCAGCGACAGTCAATCCCGCAGTCAGGGTGGCAGTTAGCACCATGATCAGGCCAAACAGAATTTCGCCTAACCGGCTAGCCGAATCGAGGTATCTGGGTACAAAACGCTTCATTTTTTCTTCGCCTCGGCCCCGGGTCAGTTTAACGCCAGCGGGTAACGTTTATCGGCCGCCGTCTCACAAGCTAATCGGGAAATCTTGTGAAATTCTAAATCGACCGGAATGGCGAACGCTCTTGCACAGCGGCGGACGCTACTTGGTCAGCAACTTCTTTTTCGCTGTGGCGAGCTCCTTGAGTTTGTCTTCACCAACCTCAGGATATTCCAAATCGAGATCGGCCAGCGTGTCAATCACGGCCGCTGCAACCACGACGCGGGTAAACCATTTGTTGTCTGCCGGCACGACATACCACGGTGCAGCTTTCGTGGCGGTTTCCTGAATCATTTGTTCGTACGCGTGCATGTAATCGTCCCAGAAATCGCGCTCGGCGGCGTCATTAGATGAGAACTTCCAGTTCTTGAGCGGGTCATCGATTCGCTCGAGGAATCGACGCTTCTGTTCTTTCTTTGAAACGTGTAGAAAAAATTTTCGCACCACGACGCCATTCCTCGACAGATATTGCTCGAAATTGCGGATGTCTTCGAACCGCTCTTCCCAAATGTTTTTGCCTACGAGTTTTGGAGGCAGCTTTTCTTTTGCCAGGAATTCGGGATGCACCCGGACGACGAGCACTTCTTCATAATAACTGCGATTAAAAATTCCAATGTGGCCTCGATTGGGCAGATTTTTCATGCAGCGCCAGAGGTAATCGTGATCCAGTTCCTCGGCTGAGGGCGATTTAAACGAATTGACCTGGCAACCCTGTGGATTTATCCCGGACATGACGTGCTTGATGGCGCCATCCTTGCCCGCCGCGTCCATTGCTTGAAACACCAAGAGCACCGCCCACTTGTCCTGGGCGTATAGCTTGTCTTGCAAACCGGCCAGGGCCGTCACGACCATCGCGAGCGCTTCCTTCGATCTCGGTTTGTCTGCCTCTTTGGTGAAATCAAGCGTGTCGTCTGGATCGACGTCTTTGAGGCGGAAGTCTTTGCCTTTGTTGATACGGAATGGCTCGGCCAGTTCACTGGCTGTCTTGATGATTTCTTTTGTTTTCATTAGCTCTCAATGATTGATAGCGACTTTGCGGCGGTGTCTCATGGTGAGTAATCGCGTTGATCGCCTAATTCAAGTATTCTGGGGTGGCAAAAGATAGAGCGCCGTAGCGAATATCAGATAAACCAGGATCGCGAGCACGCCGACAAACCAGGCGGAGCGGCCAGACGTGGTCACCAGAGACGCTGTGAGCGTGGCGAACAGAATCATCGCGACTGCACCGGGCCAGAAATTCAAATCCATCGGCGCGGGACCGATCAAATAACTCAGCAGTACCAGAACCGGAGCAACGAAGAGCGCAATCTGCGCGGCGCTGCCAAGTGCAATGCTCACGCTCAAATCGAGGCGATTCTTGCGCGCGGCGGAAAATGCCGCCGCCATTTCGGCAGCTGCGCCCACCAGGGCCACAACGATGAACCCAACGAAGGCAGGGCTCATTCCGAACGCGGTCGCCGTGTACTGAACGGATCCGACAAACACTTCGCTCACCAATGCGACGAAAACCGTAACAGCCGCCAATGTGGCGAGCGCCAGACCGATCGGCCACGCCGCTTCATGTTCCTCGGCCGTGCCAGCGAACAATTCGCGATGGGTGTTGAGTGAAAACCAGAGACCGAGACCGTATGCCAGCAAAAGCAAAAATGAGAGTGCCACGCTCAGGGTTTTGGTTGAGCCGCCTGCGCCTAACGAATCGCGCGCGGACACGGCGGACGGAATCAGAAGCGCTATTGTGGCGAGAAAAAGCAAGCCGGCCTGAAATCGCGCGGCGACACGGTTGAATTCCTGAACATGATACCGGAGTCCGCCGAGCAGGAACGATGCGCCCAACATAAACAACGAATTCGTCACGATCGCGCCGGCGACCGATGCCTTCACCAACGTATATTGTCCTGCCTGTAAAGCAGCGATCGCGATGACAAGCTCGGTTAGATTGCCAAGCGTTGCGTTAAGCAGACCGCCCAGCGAATCGCCCGTCTTCGCCGCGACAGATTCCGTCGCGTGACTCAGTAGAACAGCCAACGGCAAAATCGCGAGCACCGAAAGAACGAAGTGTAGCGTGTGCGCTTCGTGGTTGAGTTTCTCAGCTGCTAGCGCGATGGGAACAAACACAAGCAGCCAAAGAAGCGGGTTGCGACGGATTTCTTGAAGGAGGAGCTTCATGGCGCCATGATTCAGTTTCCACAAACGCTTGCAATCGGAAATAGGACTAAGGTCCAATAAGGTGCCCGGATGGATTCGATTAAAAGAGAAATCGCTGGATGCATTCTGACAGAACGCTTGACCGGACATGTACCGTCGCCAAACGAAAATGACTCACGTCCGCGGCGTCTACTATTTATCTGTATCTCTTCCAATGCCTAACGAATTATACTCAACAGAATGATCTGAAACTATGCCATTCGAAAAATTCGATCTTGCGAGCCTCGACAAGGAGCGCCGCAAAGCAATCGCCAAATCCATTCGTACAATCAGCGTTGAAGAACTAAAGAAACTTGGCGAAGAGATTTTCCATTATGCCGATGACCCATGGCGCGAAACTTTCTTCCGATTCATTGCCGAGAACGCTGGCGCGACATTTCATCACGCGATCACGAGCGACGGCGTCAACATTGTTTATTGCCGTGACAAAGACAAAGGCATGTGGTTCCTGCCCGGAAGCGGAATGGGACCATTGCAGGCGACCGGCCGCCAGATCATGAAGGAGATGATCGCAGGAGGCCATTGAGCACATGAGAGGTTTTCAGTTTCAACTCGGCCAATACCGAGTGACGAAGGTATCTTTCTTAGCCCTGCAGCCCTTCATATTTCGATGGCCTTCAATTTGCGGATGCCAAGCTCCGCAAGCAGCCTCTTCCACCTACTGCTGTTGTTGAGTTTCGAAGTCAGACCGGGCATAGCGAAAGACCGTTCGCCGGCATAGCGAAAGATCGTTCGCCGGCTGCGAATATCGACGCAGATTGTGCGCTTATAAGTTTCAAAGAAATGCCAATTACGCCGGTGGAAACCAATCACCAGGCGCTCGACGTCGCGCGTGGGGAAATCGGCGGTTTTGCCGTGCAGCGAACCGCCCTCATAAATGGCTCCGAGCGCCGTCAGAACCCTGCGCTCCTCGACGTCGTCGACTTTGACTGATTCATCTGGGAACCGGAACAGAATGGCGGTCATTGGTGATCTCTCAGTTGAATCACTGGATTCATATGGTTCTTCTCCGCTGCGAGTTGTTAGGAGCCCTTCGCGTCAATGTGTCCAGGAGTTCCGTGAGGCGCACTTCGTAGGCATCACACATTGGGGATTCGCCATTTGATTGAACCCATTCGGGATGTTGAACCCGGAGGTCTTCGTGAATCTGTTGCTGAAGCTCAGTGTAAGTGTGGATTTGGTGAGGCAGAGCCATCGGCTTGATGAAAAATTCAACTGTGGCGCTGGAGGGTTTCTCTAACTTGCCTTTCCGGTGACTCCGCTCTCTTGTAAGACTAACGAGTTTCATAAACGCCTTTCATTTGGGGTTTGAGTGCTCCAATCCACGCGGGAAGCAGGAATCATCCTCGCGAGGCGCTTTGAACAGCCGCCTCACTTCGGTCGACTCGGGGCTCCAGGTGAATCTGGAGATCGCGCTAAGCGGTGCCTCAGCGAAGGTTAAGCCCTCCCAACCGAGCCTTTCAGCTCGGCCGAAAGTGCGTTGGGACGTCGGATGACGTGATCTGAAGCGATTTTAGCAGCGCTTCCCGACAAACGCATGTAAGACTTTAGTCTTATGCGTTTAGGAGCCGCAAAAGATGGGTGAGATCACCGCACAGAGGCACGGTGGCTGTTCCATTGGCAACATCAAACTCTGCAATTCAGATCATTCGCCCGTGGGAATCAATCGCTGAGACCGAGTCCCAACTTCAACGGGCTTCGTTGGGATTGTCTGCGATGCGTTCCTATTACTTCATGGGCCGCAGCAAACACATCTTGCCGATCTCGAGACGCTCGCGGTATATCCCCATTGCAGTAAAGAACGACCAGTCGACTCCGTCTGCAGGGGCCAGCGCGGTTCAACCGTCATACCCAACGAAATCTACAGTTGACCCCGGGCTGACGTGCGTTTGACTCAACAATCGGAGCCCACTTGGATCGAAAATAAATGGTTCGCTCTCGCACGTCGCTCCATTGCTGTGAAATTCGAAACACTCAGTGATCTACACATTGCGCTTAAACGGCACCCGCAGGTGACACTCCTACTCCGAATTTCGTATCAGCAATCCAACCATTCTTCATCGTGACGTTAAAACCATCACTCAGTTGGTTCCTTCTGTTCGTGCCGATCGCGATTGTATTGCGCTTTTGGCCGGTGGCTGAGAATCCCACAGCGCTTTTCATTTGCTCGGCCATCGGCATTATTCCGCTGGCGGGATGGATGGGGCGCGCGACGGAGGCGTTGGCCGCCCGAATGGGCGAAGGAGCCGGCGGATTATTGAATGCCACATTTGGGAACGCGGCGGAACTGATTATAGCCGTGGTTGCGCTTTCGAAAGGTCTTAGCAGCGTGGTCAAAGCGTCGATTACGGGCTCGATTATCGGCAACATTCTGCTCGTCTTCGGGCTGTCAATCTTGTGTGGCGGTACTAAGTACAAAGAGCAGCGGTTTAATCAGACTGGCGCGCGCACGTCGGCAATCTCCCTATCCCTGGCGGCGATCGCGTTGATCATTCCGACGGTGTTCCATATGGCCGCAGACCTTAGCCCAGGTGGCTGGAGTCCGATAATGGAGCAGCGCCTTTCGCTGGCGATCGCCCTGGTGCTTTTTGTCACCTACCTGTGCGTGCTCAGTTTCTCGCTCAAGACGCATCGACACTTCTTTCAAGCCACCGAAACCGAACCGGAGGAAAAAAGCGAGTATTGGTCGCGCGGTAAGGCGATCGTCATCCTGCTCGTCGCCACTGGATTCGTGGCGCTACTTGCCGAATTTTTGGTCGGGACAATCGAGAGCGTACGCGCGACGTTCGGCATCACCGAGACTTTCGTCGGCATTATCGTCGTCGCGATTATCGGCAACGCGGCCGAGCACTCGAGCGCCGTTCTCATGGCGTTGAAAAACAAAATGGATCTGACCGTTGGGATCGCGATTGGATCGAGCTTGCAGATCGCGCTCTTTGTGGCTCCGCTGCTGCTATTCGTCTCTTATTTGTTTGGTAAGCCGATGGATCTCGAGTTTTCGCGGCCGGAAATCTTCGCTGTAGTCGCTTCAGTTTATATCCTGTTTCAAATCAGCGGCGACGGCGAAACCAACTGGATCGAAGGCGTCCAGCTTCTCTCCGTTTACGTTATTCTCGGCATTTTGTTTTTTTATCTGCCGGAAACTGTCGCGCACTAGTTTTACAGCCGTTCACATAACTGTGATTCGAGCCCACGGATACGAGGGGCAACGTGATCGAAACACACGAGCCAGGCGGGTGAGTTCAAAGAGCCATGATTCAATCTTTTGTCGCGTCGTGCGGCCACATCCATTGTTTTAGACAAAACTTACAGAGCAACGGCCGCACCGGGCTCAAAGGCGCGAACCCTGCCCTCGTTTAGAAAATTGCGGCTGAAAAATAGTCTTGCAAGGGTTTGTGAAGAACTGTTAATAACTTGCAATAATTCCGGGAGGTTCGTGGAAATGGGCTGTCGTGTGAGATACGTGGGTCTTCGTAGTCCCTACGACAAGGTGGGCGGCTTGTTTTATTTTGGCCGAATGCTGGACAAAATCCGTCGCCATGACAAAGGAGAATTGCCTCTCGATTATACAGTGAACCTTGGAAAAGGTTTTGACGAAAAATGCGCAACCTTTCTCCGAGTTAGATACGAGCTGGTAGTCGAGTACGTGAACCACGGCCTCAGCGACGCTGCAATTTTGCAGTCGTGTTTTGGGATGGGACATCGGCCGTCAGAGGGCGAGATTTATATGTGGAATGAATTCATGCGAAAACGAGGCTGGAATGACGAACTTTCCGAGACGCTGGAAAGCGAGAAAAAAAAAGAAGCCATGGTTTCCAGGTCGGAGATCCAGACAATGTTTCAATTCATTGATGCTGATGAAGGGCGCTTGGTAAACGATAACCATACAAACGGCTCCTCGCGATCAAAGTGTGGCAGGACAGGAAATGGCGTTGTGGCCCAAGAATAGAGATAACCCCCGCGCTCCAAAGGCGTGAGTAAACAGTCCGAAGGCAAGCGCTGCGTCGATCTGATTTCCGGGATGCTGTTATTCGTCAATTTTCTCGGAGAGTTTCCTCGAAGCAGCATGTACTTGTTCGAGTGCGTTCTTTTGGGCGCTGTCATCGGATATATTGTTCGCCTTTTGGAAGAACGCCTCACTGAATTGAGGCGAATAAGGCGAATGGGTGATCGCTACATTGCAAATGCACAGGCGAACCTCGTTTTACAAACTGACGAATTCTGGCGTCTGGGAATGCTTCAAAAAGTCGGGGCTGCAGAACTCAATGAGCGTGAATTGTCTCGCCTTTGCCGCCGAATCGTTAATTACGGACTACAAGACCCTCGACATCGAGAAGTATCTACTGTCTTTAAAGATCACCGCGAATCTCTAAGCGGGCTTTTACGTTGGGCTTCCAGGCAAAGTATCGACATGAGTAACGCGTTGGCAGTCATGCGACGGCAGGCTGAGGAGCTAGATGGACAGAGCGGCTTGGAGTGACAAGCCGACAACACGCTTACAGAGTCCGCCCGCGTAAAAGATAAACGCGGCGTCAATCTAATCAGCAATGCGCTCCTCTTCGGTCGCCTGTGGCATGGCGAGCCAAATTCAGTCGCCTATGCTATCGGCTACGCAAAGTTTTCAGCCAATCACATCGCCTGTGATTCGCGTTTATGAGAATGCTGGCAATGTGATCGAAACGCACGAGCACGCGGGCGAGTTCAAAGAACCGTAACGCGTCAAACAAAAAGCCGCCATGCGGGGAAGCATGACGACTGATTGTAATGTACTGCTGTATTGGGCGGGCGCGCGCTCTAGGGATTGTTGACCACTCGCGGCGCAGGTTTGCTCGCTTCAAGCTGTGCGCTCACTTTCTGCAGGCCCGCGGTAAGCGCTTCGATTTGCTTTTGCTGCTGAGCAGCAGTCGCTTGGAAGTCCTTCTTCTGTTGCGCGACCGTTGACTTCAACTCCGCAATGCTTGCCTGTTGCTCCTCGACTTTTTTGTGTTCTTTGAGGAACTCGTTGAGCAACATCGTGTTGACCGCTTGATAGCGAACGGTAACGATTTTGCCTTCCTCGTCGCGCGCCACCAGATCGGGATTCACGGTGGCCACGTCCTCGGCGATAAGGCCAAAATCAGGCGAGCGCGCCGGATCAATCTCCTGCTTGTAGCGGAAGCTGACCGGTTTAAGCGCGAAAAGTCCTTCGCTGGCCTTATCCATAGGTTTGATGTCGTCCTTGTAGCGTCGCGAGGAGACTTGGAAGCCAAGTTTGCCGCCGGCGCCTACAGTAACAAAGACCCCGTTAGCCTGCGCCGTCGAGCCGATGTTTCCGATCCGGGTGACGTTGCTCTCGCCAGCAAGACCTACGATGTTCTGGCCGACACAGACATTACCATTTCCCGTGATATTGAAACCGGCTTGAAAACCCAAGGCAACGTTAGAGCTGCCGGTTATGTTCTGATCGAGCGCATGGCCACCGACGGCCGTGTTGAGGTTACCTGTTGTGTTGTGAACGAGTGCGTTGTCACCGTCAGCCGTGTTATGGTTACCGGTTGAGTTGGAAAAGAGCGCTTGAAAACCGTCGGCCGCGTTGTGAAATCCGGTTGTGTTGCTAAATAGCGCTTGCACGCCGGTGGACACGTTCTGAAAACCGGTGGTGTTGTGAAGAAGTGTATTAACACCGTTGGCCGTGTTAGAGCTGCCGGTGGTGTTAAAGAGAAGGGCGCCAGATCCCTCTGCTGTGTTGAAGTCGCCGGTTGTATTGCTACCGAGGGCGGCAAAACCGATAGCCGTGTTGCTAGCGCCGGTAGTGAGGCTGAACAGCGCACTATCACCCTCCGCCGTGTTGGCACCAGGGTAGCCTCCGTCCGGTGCCGGGACGACCGCTAGTAGTTTTGTTGAAAGCCCAAAACAGCTAAGCATAAATGCCATGAGAAATGGCAGAATCGCAGTTCTGAATTGAATGAATGGATTCATGGCAAACTCTCGCTCTATGTGCCTGTCGAACAGTGCACCGCGATTGAGAAATTCTTTGGGCTTGCCGGCTGAAGAAGTGCTCGTTTTCATCAGTAAGAGATCGGCAACCATCACGCCACCGCCAGTTCGCGTATGCAGTATTTTCCGGTGCTACTGATGAGGTGATCCTCATTCCCTCCTTCGAGATAAGAAGATTAGACGATCTTGCAACGAGCGGAGAGCCAAACGCAGTCAGCTTTTGATCCGCTCGCACAACGAAACGCTTTCCGCGAGTTCAAAAAGTGGTAAGCGTTAGGCACGTGCAACAAAAAGCCGCCACGCGCTGAAACGTGACGGCCGATTATGAAATGCTGCTGCTATCTCTGGGTCGTTGGCCAAAACGGCCGTAGAGTTTTGGATTGAGAATAGCAGTTTTTCGGGAACTTGGTTCCGCCGTTACCGTAAAATGAAATGGGGGATCATTGTTCGAATTTGAAAAGAACCCACGCCTCAACACTGATCGGAATTATCGGAATCGCCACAGGACTAACGGTCCTGCTTGCTCTCCCGATCCAAAAAATTGACTCGGCAATCCCGAGCATCAAAGTCCCTGGCGCCTATCCGTATGAAGAAGCTGTGCGCATTCCGACACCGGAGCCCAGTGTCGAAGCATCGCCCGCACCCTCACCCGCTCCTTCTCTTTACCGCGAATCATCGTCCGCACCTGTTCGCGATTCACGAATAGCAGATGCGCGCCCCTCGCTCACCCCGAAAACCGTACGCAAGGCAGCATTCAAATACAATGGAGTCGCAAATTTTTGTGGATTTCTGACAGCACTCCCTGCCGATGTTGGTGTGCTCGATCCAAAACTCGGAAGAACACGCGAACTTGTAAAAGGAGGCCGTGTGATGCCGAAAAATGTCATATGGCTCCGTAAACATAGGCAAGCGCCCCGCACATAAACAAAGCCGGTAAGCCAAACCAAAAGACCGAACATTCGTCTCGGTTCGAAGAGACCGGTGTGCGCATTGGGTTTTCATCAGCCTTCTACTTACTGGACAACTGGAGCCGATTGCGTTCCTGACTACGTCCGGTGCTCGGTGCATTCTAAAAAATATTGTTTTTTAATCTACGTTCTAAAGTGATAATCTAATCGTCAGACGCGAAGTCACTACTCATTGGCTCTAGGGAATCTTTGAACGGGAACCAATTCGAAAGTAATGGAGAAACGGTGCTTACTTGGCTTTCTGCTGTGATTCCCATTCAGGTCTCTGACCATCTTATGAAATTACTGAAAATCCTCGCTGTCTGTGTCACTCTGCTCACCACCGTGGAGGCGATGCAACAACCGTCGTCTCATACCAAAGGCATGCCGACCGAAAAAGCGACCGGCCAACTCAAGCCTGGCCAGTATTGGTGGAAACCGCAACTCTCGCCGAGCGGTCCG
>Ga0070698_100005479_pt1 | contig 13857 bp, 14 predicted proteins | sample KBSK1502metaG_FD_65477 | JGI IMG/M metagenome (GOLD analysis project Ga0070698, IMG submission 65477) | Corn, switchgrass and miscanthus rhizosphere microbial communities from Kellogg Biological Station, Michigan, USA - KBS K1-50-2 metaG | ecosystem: Host-associated > Plants > Roots >...
CGTGGCCCCCTGGCCGGGAGCGGACCGGCGGGCCGACGACCCGGCAGCCCTCGACCGATTCGCCCTGGTCCAGGAGCTGGTCGGAGCGCTTCGCAGTATCCGGGCCGACTACGGGGTTCAGCCGGGCCAGAGTATTCGCGCCTTCATCACCGATGCTCCGCTCGCCGGCGCAAAAACCTTCGACGCCGAGCGGGCAACCATCATGCGGCTGGCCCGGCTGACCGGGCTGGAGCTGGGCAAGGCGCCGGAGGGTGCCGGCGCCACGGCGGTGCTCAGCGATGGCTCGGCCGTATTTGTTCCGCTGGAAGATGCGATCGACCTCGACAAGGAATGTGGCCGTCTCAAGAGCGAACACTCCCGGCTGGTCCACCAGATCCAGAACCAGAACGGCAAGCTGTCCAATGCGCAGTTCGTGTCCCGGGCGCCGGCCGAAGTCGTCGACAAGGAACGCCGCAAGCTGGACGATTGGCGGGAACAGGCCGATGTGTTGTCGCAGAAACTCGAGCGGCTCGGTTGCAAGTGACCGCGCTGCCGCCTTGCCGTCCTGCCGTCCTGCCGTCCTTGCTCATTACGCTCGGCATTCTCGCCCTGGGATGCGCCAGGATCGAGCCGCCGCCTGGCGGCCCCCCGGATAACGTCCCTCCCGAGCTGATCTCCGTCCGCCCCGAAAGCCTCGCGATCTATCCCAATTTTCACGGCGCGATGGAATTTCGTTTCGATGAAGTGATTTTCGAAGGCAACTCACCCAGTGAGGGCCTGGGGACCGGCGAGCTGGAGCGCCTGGTGATTCTGAGCCCGACCACCAATGTGCCCAAGGTGAGCTGGAAGCGCGACGCAATCGCCGTGGAGCCGCGGGAAGGATGGAAGCCGAATCGGGTGTATCGTGTCGAGCTGCTTCCCGGCGTATTCGACCTGCGGCGCAACCGGCTCGACTCGGGGACGGTGGTGACCTTTTCCACGGGTGCCCCGCTGCCCGACAGCCGGCTCCGGGGAACCATCGTGGACTGGACCGCCGGACGACTGGCCCAGGCCGCGCTGGTCGAGGCCATCCTGCTTCCCGATTCACTGCCCTATCGCGCCCTTACCGACAGCAGCGGGGCCTTCGACCTGGGCCCGATTCCCCGGGGGCAGTACCTGCTCTACGCGGCGATCGACCAGAACCGGAATTTCCGGCGCGAGTTCCGGGAAGCCTGGGATTCGGTTCGGGCCACCACAGACTCCGGAGGACCGGCCGCAGTCCTCTGGCTCGCGGTTCGGGATACCGTGGGACCCCGGGTCACCGGTGCCACGCCGGCTGACAGCACCGGCGCCGAGCTCACTTTCAATCTGCCGCTCGATCCATACCAGCATTTCGACAGCAGCAACATCAAAGTCGTCATCGCCGCGGCGGATTCGACCGTGATTCCGGTCCTGTCCTTTCTGCCCAAAGCAATGGACGACAGCCTGCAACAGGCGGCGCGGCAGCGAGCCGATACGACCCGGGCCGATAGTACCGGGAAGACCCCGGCCGACTCGGCCCGGGAGGCAGCGATGGAACGGCTGAAACCCCCGCCGGCCCATGCCCAGGACACGGCCTCCCGGGGGCTCCTCAAACAGCGTCCCCCGCTTTCCGATCGCCTGGTGTTCCGGGTTGGCCAGGTCCTCGCTCCCGGCAGCAAGTACCTGGTCCAGGTGTTCGGGATCCGGAACGTGAGCGGGGTGCCGGCCGATTCCCGCCAGCTGCTGAACATTCCGGTGCGGCCTCCGCCCCCGGCCGACACCCTGAAGCCGGGTGGGCCGGACAGCACTGCGAAAGATTCCACTCCGCCCCCGCCACCGCGTCCCCGATGACCGACTCGCGCCGGGCCCTGCCCTCGGTGGATCGCCTGCTCCGGGATCCGGCCCTTCAGCCGCTGCTGGCCGTCACACCGCGCCAGCTGGTTACCGATGCGGCCCGAGAGGCGCTCGACGCCGCGCGTCATCTCCGGGCCGGGGTGCCAGAGGACTGGGCCACCGAGATCCGCGACCGGGTGGAGCGACGGGCTGCCCAGTCGCTGCGGCCGGCGATCAACGCCACCGGCGTCGTGCTGCACACCAACCTGGGCCGGGCGCCGCTGGCCGCCGCCGCGATCGAGGCCATTGTCGCCGCCGCTGCGGGATACAGCACCCTGGAGTTTGATCTCCACACCGGAACCCGGGGCCACCGGTCGGATCACTGCCGCAGCCTGCTCGCCGCTCTCACCGGCGCAGCCGACGCGCTGGTGGTCAACAATGCCGCCGGCGGCCTGGTACTCGGATTGAACGCAATGGCCGCCGGCCGGCCGGTGCTGATCTCTCGCGGCGAGCTGATCGAGATCGGCGGCGCCTTCCGGATTCCCGAGATCATGCAGAAAAGCGGCGCCGTGCTTCGGGAGATCGGCACCACCAACCGCACCCACTTGAAGGATTACCGCGACGGCCTGGAGCAGGGCGCCGGTGCCGTCCTCACGGTGCACCGGTCCAACTTCGAGCAGGTCGGGTTCGTGCACACTCCGGCCCCGGGCGAGCTGGCCGCTCTGGCTCGAGAGTTCGGCGTTCCTTTCCTTTATGATGTCGGCAGCGGGCTGCTCACCGACCTCGCGGCGTTTGGATTGACCGGTGAACCGCTGGTCCGCGAGGCTGTCGCGACCGGGGCCGACCTGGTGCTCTTCAGCGGGGACAAGCTGCTGGGAGGTCCTCAGGCCGGATGCCTGGCGGGCAGCCGTGATGCCGTGGAAGCCTGCCGGAAGAATCCCCTGGCCCGCGCCGTACGGGCCGACAAGCTGACCCTCGCGGGACTCGACGCGACCCTCCGGCTTTACCAGGACCCCGCCGTGGCCCTCCGGGAAATCCCGGTACTCGCCATGCTGACCCAGAGCGCCGGGCAGCTGGAGCATCGCGCCCGGGCCCTGGCGCACCAGCTACCGGCCCAGCTGCAGCCTGAAGTGATTCCTGGAGAATCCGCGGTCGGCGGCGGATCGTTTCCCGCGGCTCGGCTCAAGACTTCGATCGTCGCGCTGCAGCCCGGTGCGCCCGGCGCGGAAAGCCTGGCCCTGCGGCTCCGGCTCGGCTCGCCGCCGGTGGTGGCTCGGGTGCAGGATGGCAGGCTCTTGCTCGATCCGCGCACCATTGCGGGGTCGCAGATGGAATTGGTCGTGCAGGCCATAAAGCAGGTCGCCACGCAGGAGGACTGATGCTTGGGGCTCGCGCCGTCTTTCTGGACCGCGACGGTACCCTGGTCGAGGATCCCGGCTATCTCCGCGACCCGGCGCAGCTCCGCCTCCTCCCCGGTGTGGCAGCGGCGGTTCGCCAACTGAACGACGCCGACCTCCGGGCCATCGTGGTGACCAACCAGTCGGGCATTGCCCGCGGGCTCTATAGCCTCGACGCCTATTTCGCGGTCGAACGCCGATTGAACGAGATGCTGCTTAGTGAAGGCGCCCGGCTCGACGCCCATTATTTCTGTCCCCACCTTCCCGAGATCAGCGGTCCCTGTGATTGCCGGAAGCCGGGTACCCTGCTCTACCGCCAGGCAGCCGAGCGGTTTGGGGTCGACCTCCCTGCCTCGTGGTGGATCGGCGACCGGATCCGCGACCTGGAACCGGCCGCTACCCTGGGCGGGCTGGGAATCCTGGTCGAAACCGGTGCCGGGCGGGAGCACTCGGTCGAAGCGCACCGGCAGGGCTTTGCGGTGGTCCCCGATCTCCTGTCGGCAGTCCGCTTTATCCTTCCCCGGAACAGTCCCGGACTGGGTAGCCAGCCTCGCTGAAACCGCGTTATCTTCCCGGCCCATGTTGATGCGGGTAGCGGTCGCCGTCTCGGGACGGGGCAGCAATCTTCAGGCGCTGCTCGATTCCCTGAGCGCCGAGGCACCCGCGCGGGTGGTGCTGGTGATCAGCAACCGGCCCGATGCCGGCGCGCTGGAGCGGGCCCGCGCCCGCGGTATTGCCACCAGCGTGTTGCGCGACCCATCCCAGGCGTCGGAGTGGTTGTCGTTGCTGGAGGCCGCGCGCATCGACCTGCTGGTCCTCGCCGGCTACCTGAAGCTGGTGCCGCCCGAAGTGGTCCGGCGCTACCAGGGCCGGATCATCAACATCCATCCGGCGCTGCTGCCGGATTTCGGCGGACCGGGCATGTACGGAGCCCGAGTGCACCAGGCAGTGCTAGCCAGCGGAGCCGACCAGTCCGGCGCGACCGTTCACCTGGTGGACGAGGTGTACGACCGCGGTCCGATCCTGGGCCAGGCCCGGGTGCCGGTGCTGCCGGGAGACACCGCCGATTCGCTCGCATCCCGCGTCCTGGAAGCCGAGCATCAACTTTTGCCGGCCGCGGTACTGGCCGCTGCGCGCGCCGGCAAGCCGGTGCCGTTCTCGTAGTAAGTCGAGACTCGGGACGTCAAACTCTAGAGGCCGTTCTGATATTCACCCCAGCACTCCGCCCATGCCCCGCGCCCTGATCTCCGTCAGCGACAAGCGCGGCATCGTGGCATTCGCCCGTGGCCTGGTGGACCTGGGTTGGGAGATCATCTCGACCGGCGGCACCAGCGCGGCGCTGAAGGGCGCGGGCGTGCCGGTCACTCCGGTGGACCAGGTCACCGGGTTCCCCGAGATTCTGGACGGGCGGGTGAAGACCCTGCACCCGGCCATCCACGCCGGCTTGCTCGCCCGCCGCGACCATCCCGAGCACCAGGCCGCCCTCGCCCAGCATCACATCACCCCGATCGACCTCGTAGCGGTGAATCTCTACCCTTTCCAGGCCACGATCGCCAAGCCGGACGTGACGTTCGAGGACGCTATCGAGAACATCGACATCGGCGGGCCATCGATGCTTCGGTCGGCCGCCAAGAATCACACCCACGTGATCGTCATCGTGGACCCCGCCGACTACGTCACGGTGCTCGACCTCATGCGCCAGGGCGAAGTGTCCCCCGCGTTCCGCCGCCAGCTTGCGGCCAAGGTCTTCACCCACGCCGCGGACTACGACGGCGCCATTGCCTCGTTCCTTTCGCCCCGGGAAGAAGGACTGCCCAGCCATCTCAATGTCTCTCTGAAGCGGGCGCAGGTGCTGCGCTACGGAGAGAATCCCGGTCAGCGCGCCGGGCTGTACGTCACCGAGGAGCCCCGCGGCATCGGCGATCTCAAGCAGCGGCATGGCAAGGAGCTCTCTTTCAACAACATTCTCGACCTTGACGCCGCGATGGGCGCGGCCTCGCTGTGGCACAACCAGCCCGCCTGCGTGATCATCAAGCACACCACGCCCTGCGGCATCGCCCTGGGCCAGAGTCCGGAATTGGCGTTCACCCGCGCCCTGGCGACCGATCCCCAGTCCGCCTTCGGGGGAGTGGTCGCCTTCAACACCGTGGTCGATCGTGCAACGGCCGAGGCCATGCGGGACATCTTCCTCGAAGTGGTGGCCGCACCTTCGTTCCACGATGACGCGCTGGAAATCTTCGGGGCCAGGAAGAATCTCCGCATCGTGGAGCTTCCGGTGGGACAGGATACCCGGGGGCTCGATTTCAAGACGGTGCGCGGCGGTTTCCTGGTCCAGGATCGCTTCCGGTTTGACCGGACTGACACCGGCTGGCAAGTCGTGACCGCCCGGAAACCGACCACCGAAGAACTGCGCGACCTGGTCTTCGCCTGGTGCGCGGTCGCCGCCGTCAAGTCCAACGCGGTGCTGCTGGCCCGGGACGAGATGGCGATCGGGATCGGCGCCGGCCAGATGAGCCGGGTGGACAGCTCATTTCTCGCCGTGCACAAGGCCCGGCAGCAGGGCCATGATCCGCGGGGCAGCGTGCTGGCGTCGGATGGCTTCTTCCCCTTCGCCGACGGTGTGGACGAGGCGGCCGCCGCCGGAGTTACCGCCATCATCCAGCCCGGCGGGTCAGTGCGGGATCCCGACGTGATCGCCGCCGCGGATAAGCACGGCATGGCGATGATCATTACCGGCAAGCGGCAGTTCAGGCACTAATCCCGGTTCCCCCTCTCCCAGTCTGGGAGAGGGGGACAGGGGGTGAGGGAACGGAGGCAGATTGGCACCACCGGAGCATTCCACCGAGCAGGAGAAACCGCCCTATCTCTGGGCCGCCCTGCTCGCGATCCTTATTCTGGCGATCTACATCGCCACCCTCGCGCCGACCACGGCGTTCTGGGACACGTCCGAGTACATCGCCTCGGCCTACGTGCTGGGCATCCCCCATCCACCCGGCAACCCGCTGTTCAATGTGATGGCGCACGTGTTCGGCGCGATTCCGCTCGCGGCGTCGTACGCGGTCCGGATCAATCTCTTCGCCGCGGTCACCAGCGCGGTATCGGGCGGGCTCTGGTTCCTGGTGGGGGAGCGCTGGTTGCGCAGCATCGTTCCGGCCCGGGGCGTCCGGATCGCGGCGGCGGCCGCCGGAACCCTGGTGGGGGCGCTCTCCTGGACCGTGTGGAATCAGTCCACCGTCAACGAGAAGGTCTACACCCTCTCGCTGCTCTCCGTCTCGCTCAGCCTCTGGCTCATCGTGCGCTGGGGTGATATGCCCTCGGGCTCCCGCCGCGACCGGATGCTGATCCTGATTGCCTATGTGATTGCGCTCTCCTCCACCAACCACATGATGGGCGTGCTGGTCGCCCCGACCATCGGTGTCTACGTGCTGTGGACCGATTGGCGCGAGGCGATCCGGCCCTGGGTCCTCATCATGGGCTTTGCCTTGCTGCTCGGCGTGAGCGGCGCCTGGACCGAGTTCGGCGCCAGTACGACGGGCATCGGGTTGATCCTGGTGACGGCCGGCCTCTTGACCTACGCGTTCATGCGGGAGCCGCAGACCTTCCGCCGCTCGCCGCTCTACATGGGGCTGGCGGTAGTGATCGTGGGGGTAAGTCTCAACTACTTCTTCCTCATGATCCGGGCGGGACACTTCCCGCCGATCAATGAAGGCGAGCCAACCAACTGGCATGCGCTGCTCGACGTGCTGAACCGGGTGCAATACGCCAAGCCGTCAGTGCTGGAGCGGCAGGCCGATCTGGCGTCGCAATTCGGGAACTACTGGCAGTACTTCTCCTGGCAGTTCGCCGGTGACTGCACCCGGGGATTCAGCTCCAATTGCGCCTGGTTCAGCCGGGTCGCGACGGCGCTTTTCCTGGTTCTCGGCCTGGGCGGCCTGATGGCGCTCTGGAGCCGGGACAAGGAAGCCGCGGCGGGCGCCACGGTCATGATCCTGACCTTCACCTTCGGCCTCATCTACTACCTGAATTTCAAGTACGGATTCTCCTACCACCCGGAACGCACCCTCACCCGCGAGGTGCGCGAGCGAGACTACTTCTTCGTCGCCTCCTTCTCGGCCTGGGGGCTGATGGTGTCCCTTGGCTTCGGCGCGCTCCTGAACCTGATCGCCGGGTGGTTCAAGGATCGGGGCTCGCCCCGGACCCGCTGGGTCCTCGCCAGTCCGGTGCTGCTGGTGGCGTTCATTCCGCTGCTCGCCAACCGGGTGACGGCTTCCCGCGCCCACGAGACCCTGGCACGGGATGTCGCGGTGGACATGCTGGAATCGGTGCCTCCCTACAGCATTCTCATCACCGCCGGCGACAACGATACCTTCCCGCTCTGGTATGCCCAGGAGGTGGAGGGCGTGCGCCAGGATGTTACGCTGGCGAACCTGTCATTGATGAACACCGACTGGCACCTGCGCCAGCTGCGCCGGCGCCAGATTCCCAATTTCGATTCTACCCGGGCAGCGGCGATCTGGCGGGGCCGGGCCTGGCCGAAGCCGACCAATCCGCTCTTCACGCTCCGCGAGCGGGAGTTGGACTCGCTTCCCCTGATGATTCAGTCACCGCAAGGGAAGACCCCGGTGGGCAGCGTGCTCCTCACCTTCGGTGACCAGTATCTCGAGAAATCCGACCTCGCCACCGCGCTGCTGATCCGCGACAACCTGGGCAAGCGGCCGATCTACTTCAGTTGGAGTGATGGCAACTATCCCGACCAGAAGCTGGGGCTCAACTCCTACTTGGTGACCGAGGGAGTGGTACGGCGGCTGAATCCCGTCCCGGTAACCCCGAGCGACAGCATCGTGTTGATCCCGGGGTTCGGGTACATGAGCGTACCGCAGAGCAGTGCGCTGTTCTGGAAGGTGTACCACAACGACGCGATCACCCGGGATCGTCCGAGAGGATGGGTGGACCGGCCTTCCGATCCGATGCTGCGGGTGGAGCGTCTGATATACTCGATTGCCGGAGAGGTCTACCGCCAGCAGGGGGATTCGGCGCTGGCTATTCGGGCGGATTCCGTCGCCACCGCGATCCAGCGAAACCTCCGGGGCCGGGAATAACGATTATCCCCCACCCCGCCGCGACCGGCCCCCGCGGCGTCCCTTGCCCCTCCCGCCACCGGGGCCTCCCTCCTCGTCCGCCGCGCCCATACCAACCCGGCCGGTAATGCGCCAGAGAAAGGCGCTCCGGGCCACTCCGCTACGCTCGTCGTAAATGTTGAGGACCACGCCATAAGCCGTGCCGTCGAGGGACAGCCGGGCGGCGGTCTCTCCGCTGGCACAGGTCTGAAAAGCCTGGCCGGTGCATTCGTGGTATGGCTTCTTGGAGGCGGTGGTCCGCGCGCGATAGGAAGCACTGTCCGCGGCGGTCAATTGCTGAGCAGTGTCCGAGCTCCCCGCACCGGGTTCCAGCCGGGGTATTTGCGCGTGGAGCACCAGGGGAAAACCGCTGACCATCAGCAGGACTACCAACCGCCGCATGGGCCGCCTAACCGCTGTAGCGAGATAGCTACAACTTCGCTGTTATGAAGGACTTCCGACGACGATCTCATATAAGCAGGAAATGGTATGGATTGGCAAGGCCAAGGGCGTTCGGAAACTGTTCATCGCCAAGATTCTAGACGGTTCCCCATCCGCCTGGCTGGTTCGCTCCTTGCGACTGATTCCGGCCGTGCGGACTCCCATGTTGTGCAAGGCTCGAGTCAACGCGTCTTCTTGCCGCGACTTAAGCACCGGATCCCCAACCGGCAGGCATTCCATCACCAACGTCTCTGCCTCGCAAATCGCAGAGATATTCTCCCCGCGGAGGTTTTAATGGCTCGAACCCGCGCCCGCGTCAAACCGATGGATTCGATGAACTATCCTGGACTCAACCTCAACCGCTGGTATGAAGTCGCTCCCCTCTGGCCCGGCGTAACCCAGCGCATGACCAACCTGCTGGGCGAACGGCTGGCCCGGATCGAAACCCCGCAAGGCCCGACGACGGTGAAGGCCTCACACTTTGAGTTCGACTACATGGAGGACGAGGAGGACGAGGAGGAGAAGTAGGACCGGTCAGGATCCCTGGAGGGGCCGATCTCACGTCGACCCCGTATCCTTGGAAATGTCGAACCGGCAGGGGCCTGAGCCCCTGCCGGTTTCGTTTTGCCCCATTCGGAACCCAGGGTACCAGTACCCCAACCGAGGGCCTTAGGTAGATTCTGGGCGGGATTAAGGCGTGGTGGCCGAGTGGTTTAAGGCAGCGGTCTTGAAAACCGCCAAGGGCGAAAGTCCTTCGTGAGTTCGAATCTCACCCACGCCGTCCCTTCTCCTCACTTCATTGCGGTCCCTGGCACTGGGTACAGGGTTGGCTCCGGTCGCAGCTGGCCGTCCTGACGTTCCCCTCCAGATCCTCGAGGTGCCACTGCACGCTGGCGATGCTGGTGTCCGGAAGTCCAACCGACGCCGACCAGGTGATATCGTCCAACGGAGTCCAGAGCCATTTGTCCCCGGTGCGCACCACGGTTTGCTGGTTGACCTCGGTGGTGAGCAGGGTCAGGGTCCGCCGGTCCATGGTTTTGCGGCCCTGCAGGTCCACGATCAGAGCTGTTACCGTGTCACTGCGGAATTGGCAGCGGAACGCGTAGGGCGCGCTGCCCCGGAGAAACAGGGTCATCGTGGCGTTGTGATCGAACGCGATGGGAAGGTGCAGCGGCTCGAAGCCGAGGTCGGTGATGTTGATGAAGCCGCTTCCGGCCTTCTGCCGCACATGGAACACACCGGCTTCCGACGTGGTGGCGGTGCTGTCGCCGATGTTCACCCGCAGTCCGGTGGCCGGCAGCCCCAGCACCGAGTCGAAAATCACGCCGGTGAGGTCGTAGTACACCGCAGTGGGCCCAGTCGAGTCCTTGTCGCCGGCCCCCGGCTCCGAGCGGCACCCCAGAATCAAGACCGCGGCGATCGCTATCGGAATGCGCATCCGGCCCTCCAGAGACCAGCGGTTTCCCGGCTTCATTCATCTTGGGGACCGGGACCGGACCTGTCAACGCCTTTGCAATGCAAAGTACTTGACAATGTCGGAATGAAGGGCTAGCCTCCAGCAGACTTCACCGGGAGGCCCTGTGCTCAAGATCCTGCTCCTGACCCTGGCGCTGATCAACACCCTGGTCGGCGCCGCGCTCGCCGCCGCCGGGGTGAAGGAACAGTTCCCTTCCGAAGCGATCGCGGTCGGTCTGGCGGTGTTCTTCCAGGGCGCCTACACCCTGCTCTATCCCGTCGTACTCCAGCCCCGGCGCCGCGACGTCTTTCGGGTGCTTTTCATCGGCGGTCATGGCGCCGCGGCCCTGGTCGGCGGATTGGCCTTCCTCTCGGGCCTGTTGTCCAACCTCCATCCCCGGAACGGCGATCTCGAGCTGGCGCCGATGGCCATGGGCTTCTTCATGTTCGCCCTTGCCGCCACCGCGCTGTACTACGACAGTAAGACAGAGCTCCCGTTGATCAGGTCCTCCTGACTCCTCCGAGCCGTGCCTGTCAATGACCGCTGCCAAATGAAAAAGGGCCCGCCATGTCGGCGGGCCCTTTCGCAGGTGACCGGTTTGCTAGTTCAATTGCGCCCAGCTCCGCTCCCCGAGGGGAGTGGCGATTGAAATCCCCTGCAGCGCCCGCGCGATGGCGCAGGACGAGAAATTCACCACCGAGTTACCGCTGATCAACACCGTCCCGAGGTTGGCATTGCTGGCCATCATGCCGCCGTAGATATGCCCACCGGTACCGGTACTGCGGACGGTGCCCAGCGAGATCACCGGTCCATAGAACTCCACGCCGCCGGCCAGGGTGAGATCGCCCGCGACCAGGAGAAGCCCCTGGCCAACGCCACCGGTCACCGTCAGGTTGCCGGGAGCATAGATGATCGGCCAGTAATTGCCGCAGGGAGCGTTCGGGTTCAGCGGATCGCCCCAGTTGTCGATGAGCGAGGTCCGGCACACTGAGGGCGAGCCGGTTACCTGCGGCCCGATACCGTTGATGGTACCAGACACCGTCAGGTTAGCGCGGGCCGCCAGCGCGAAGAAGTTGGTGTTGCCGTACTGGGTAAAGGTCGAGGAGTTGATCGTCGGATCGGTTAGAATCTGCGGGCTCCCCGTGATGCAGGAAGCACCGGAGCAGGCACCGGAGGTGACGACGTTGCCGCTCGAATCCGTGACGCCCGGGTGGGCTGGTCCCGGTGGCGGGCACACGGCACCCCATGGAGCCGGCACCGAATCGATGCCGCTGACATCGGACGACCCGCTGATCGTAATGCCGGTTCGGGTAGTGATCGCCGAGTTCATGGCGAGCTGGGGAATGTCCAGGCGGAGCAGCTGGGCCACGTACCGCCTGGCCTGAACTCCACCGCCGGGGAACGCTTCACGACCCTCGGACCGCACCATGAACAAGGTGTTGTTCAGCCGGCGGAGGATGGGAATGTATGACGAGTTCCCTCCCAGGCTTACCGTCGCCATCGTGGTTTCCGCCGAGCTGGCCATGGCGTTGTAGACGGTGCTGTTCCACGTGGCCAGGACCGAATCAATCCCCGCCTCGGCCGCCCCCGACGCCTGGGCCGCCGCTATCGTGTTGTCGCCGGATTTCATCTCCAGGCGCGCCACGTAGAAGGTTCCGGCGATGACGAGGCCCAGGATCACCATGACGAAGAGAACGAGGGGGAGTGCTATGCCCCGGTCGTTACGACTGGAGAACGTACTCATATCCGCCTTTCGGGCAATCATGGATGGGGGGCGTTGCGCAGCGTAATGCGCATCGAGAGGCTGTCCAGAGCGACCTGCAGCGGGCTCTGGCCGGCGGCTCGAACGGTGCGATCCGTCTGTCCCCGGATGGTGATTTGAATGCTGCGTACCGCCGCCCGGTTGGCGGTGACCGCGCCGGCAGCGTCGTAATAGTCGAACTGGAGGCCGGTCGCCGTGATCGGACCCAGGGCCGGCTGCAGCGCCTGCCCCGCGCTCACCGAACGGGCGCCAAGCCAGTTCTGGCCGCCGGAATTGAGAATCCCCAGCTCCATGACTTCAAAGGTGCGAACCGGGGCCTCGAGGACGATCTGAGTCAGCGGAGTCGTCGCCGTATTGATCGAAGTCGCGAGCGCGGTCGCCGCCGCCGCGCCACAGGTGCTGGCGCTCACCCCGGTAATCCGCAACGGCAGCCAGGTGTCATCGGTCGCGATGTTCGGATCGCCTTCGACATACAGCAGCAGGCTGTCCTGATTCGCCGCGATGGTCCTGGTTGAGAAGAACGGGGTCTGCCGGATGCGCACCTCGGTGGCCGACACCTGGCACGCCAGGCCGGTCGCCCGCATCGCGCGGTAAGTGATGCCATTAGCGCTCATCGCCACGATGTCGGTCCCACCGGTGCTGTTGATGCCGATCTCCTTGAGCTCACTCCCCACCACCAGAGAGCCGGTTCGCACCGCCGATTGCAGCGATACCTGCTCGGTTTGCGCGCGGGAGAGCCGGGTATTGGTGTTCAGGATGCGATAGATCGTCGTGCTCACGATACCGAGGAGCACGAGCCCGATCAACATCTCGACCAGGGTGAAACCGCGAGTGGAAGCTTTCATGAGCAGACCACTACCGTATTGACGGTATCGGCCCGGTTACCCCGGGTGGTCAGGTATTGCACGATGATACGGATATGGCGGCTGCGGCCGGCGCCGGTCACCGTCCAGGTCTCCGTCATGGAGTTGGCAGTGGCGGTGCCTCCGGCGAGCGTGCTGCAGTGCGGGGTAACCGACAAGGCGGTCTGCCGCAGGATTTCCATCCGCTGCATCGTCAACGCTCCGGCCCGGGTATCCCTCTTTCCCTGCCCCACCATCCGGGATACCAAGCCTGCCGTCCCCACCATGCCGAGCACCCCCACGCTGAGAATAACCACGGCGATGAGAATCTCGATGATGGTGAAACCGCGAGTATTTGAGCTCACTTGATGACCCTCCCGAATCCCGAAACCACCATGGAATCCGTGAAGCCGCCACGGGTAACCCGGACCGTGGTCAGGGTCGCGGAGCCGAACCCGCGCGGGTCCACCGTCAGTTGCCCGGCAGGTGCGAACGTGACGGTGACTCCATACTGCCCGGTCAGGTTTTCCACCTGGCCAATGGTGTCCACCGTCCCTGCACCTGCATTGAGCCGGGGACTGGCGGTGATCCACGCGGTGCCGGCAGTGAAATTGAGGGTGGTTGCGCGACTGGTTTCAATCGCCGCGGCTCGAGTCTTGGAATAGAGCGAGATGATGTGGCCCCGGGCGCTGCGTACACTGTTCCGGGCGACACCGCCGGTGAGTCGCGGATAGGCTATCGCCGTGAGAATGCCGACCATCACAAAAACGATGACGGCCTCGATCAGCGTAAAGCCCGCCTGAGAGGAGCGCCCAGCAGTTAGTCGCATACTGACCTCAATCGCATTCGGGCCGCACACTGATCAGCCCTGGGGTTGTGCATTGAGCCGCCCGCCGCATTGGCAAATATATGATAACTCTTAAACTTCGTTGTCTGCAACAAATAGCATCATCTTCGAAACGGACCAATTTGGGTCGCTTAACCTAGCAAAAACATAGCCATTGCCGTCCCGAATTACGACACACAACCC
>Ga0070698_100005480_pt1 | contig 13857 bp, 14 predicted proteins | sample KBSK1502metaG_FD_65477 | JGI IMG/M metagenome (GOLD analysis project Ga0070698, IMG submission 65477) | Corn, switchgrass and miscanthus rhizosphere microbial communities from Kellogg Biological Station, Michigan, USA - KBS K1-50-2 metaG | ecosystem: Host-associated > Plants > Roots >...
CGTTCCGTGATTGCGCTCTAGGCTGGGTTCATTTCGCAGCGATCCAGCCATCGACACCAGCCAGCTTTACCGCCACGTCGGTGAACCACACGCGAAAATTCCTTTCTGTGCCGCGGTGATTCAGAGAGACCATAAGAGGCCCCAGGTGGCGGTACTCCTCCCATGTGGCCACAAGCGTCGGCTTGGCAGCGCCGCCGCGACGGTAAGTCCATTGGACGATCCGGCCGTCTCCGCCGACGAATAGCTCGTAAATATCGCCCGGCGTATATCCGCCGCTGGGCGGGTAGGCGACCACAATGCGCCTTGCGCTTCCCGGACTGATGGGTAGTTTGTGAATCCCGGTGTCTTCCACCATGGCGGCCTGATCCCACGCCACATGGAAGGGGAATAGTAGCCAGTACTGGTCATTGATGAAGTCGGCGTCAATCCACTTCATCTGCTCCGCGGGCTGGGTGCCCATCTCGCTGCGGAGATAGGTGAGCTTTACCGGGTTGCCCTGCTTGTCCACGCCTGCGAAGCTGACGCGATCCGCCTTCGTCTCCCATACCCAGGAGCGCGCCAGATGATCCTTGCCGCGTTGCACATTGAAGGTAAAGCGCAATTGTTCGACCTGATCCCACGATTGGAATCCGTATGTCTTCGCGATGCGCAGTCGGGCTTCCGGCTCGGTCTGTGAGCCGGACATTGCAGCAATCGCAAGACCAGTCAATAGCCCTGAAACGATCCTTAGCAATCCGCAGTGGATTTTCATCGAACAACTACCTCCTCAGCAGTTGGGCAACTCCGAGAGTTGCTGCCCATTATAGCCAAGATCGCGGGGCAGGGTAGCAGGCTGTGTTTTCGGCGGCCCGTCCGTCAGGCGCGCGTTGGCCCGCCAAGAGGAGCGAGGATTGTTTCGTACGACGGACGTGAGGTTGCGTGGCGCTGTCCAACTAATGAATGAATTCGCTGTTGACCTGGACGCGCTGGACGTAACGGACACAACGGAGGGACGCACGCATGGGCTACCAACTGAGAATACGAACCCCTACCCCTAGGCGGCCGTTCTCGAGTTGCTGAATGTGCACCACCTCACCGGTACACTCCGAACCAGAATAGGGTAGAGTCAATCGCAATTCCATCCCAACCTGATAATGATTAGACCGGGCAATGAAGTTGAGACCATCACGGGTAAGGTTCGTTAGGGTGCCCAATTCCTCATGATCCGAGGAGTTCACATGGCAAATACGAACATGTTTTAGGATCTTGACACGCGTGCTGCAACGACGATCCTCAGCAAGGAGCACAACCGGCGCCGCATCTTCGCGCTTTAGAGGCTTTTCTTCTGAGCTCATAAGCACCCCGCGCATATGCCACATTATTGGCTAAAACGGCCGCGATCAATGGTACGACAGTCCTAGCGTGCGCCGGGGGCGGCATCCTGGGGCTCTGCCCCGCCGATATATATCAGTCGGAAACAGCTTCTAATGATACGGAGTTTCTTGTGTTTCCATGAGTTAGAATCACTAGATGCTTTGATTGTGAACGTGCGAGCTTGGTGTCTTCTACGCCAAGGGCCCCGCGAGGAAGCATGCAAATGAATCCTTTGGCCCTGGCGTTTCGCGGCATGGACGATGATTCGGGATGCGAACTTCTTGGCAAGTCGGTGATCAGATTCAAGGTCGCTGGGAGATTTACAAGATCCTCCAGGGCGGCGCCGGGGTCGTCTACATTGTTTACGACCATCTATTTCACGAGCCATTTGCCGCCAAGACATTTCGGGACGAAGTCTTCGCGCTGAGCCCTCTCATCGCGGACCGTTTCATGCAGGAAGCGTTGGCTTGGGTAAGACTGGATGTCCACCCGAACGTCACCCAAGCACGCATGATGGAGAGAATCGAGGGCAGACCGTTCCTGTTTCTCGAATATGTGAGTGGGGGTGACCTGGGAGAGTGGATTGGCACGGTGAGGCTAACGGAAGACCTTCGTCAGACGCTACTTTTCGCCATTCAGTTCTGCGACGGTATGATTCACGCGTTGTCGAAAGGAATTCGGGCGCACCGGGACGTCAAGCCGCGGAACTGCTTAATCACGCGCGACGGGGTGTTGAAGGTAACAGACTTCGGACTGGCGAAGTTGATCGAAGGAGAAACGCTGGCAGAGATCCCCAATCGGGCGGCTAGAGCCCAGAATTTCGATCTCACGGCAACGACTGTGGGAACTTGCACGCACATGGCACCCGAGCAGTTCGACAATGCCAGACAAGTTGATCTGCGGTCCGATATCTATTCCTTCGGGGTGATGCTCTATCAAATGGTGTCTGGAGAATTGCCATTCATCGGAAAAAGCTGGGAAGAACTCGAACACTCGCACAAGAATCAGCCCCCGCCCTGCCTGACCGGGACCGACCCGCGTCTTGCTGAGGTGATCCAAACCTGTTTGGCGAAGAACCCCGTCAGCCGCTTTTCAGACTTCACGGTGTTGCGTGCACGTTTGGGCGGCATCTACGAGAATATAGTGGGCTCGCGCCCTCCGGACCCTGCACGGGGAACAGCGCTTACCGCGGCTCAATGGACCAACAAAGGCTCAAGCCTCGACAACTTAGGACGGCGTACGGAGTCAGTCGCCTGCTATGACGTCGCCCTTCGACTTGACCCTCAGCTTGTGTCTGCTTGGTTCAACAAGGGCGTGGCGCTGTTTGCATCTCGGCGAGTGGACGAGGCCATCGCCTGTTATGAGCAGGCCCTGAAGCTGAACCCGGCGTCGGAGCAGGTTTGGTCCAACAAAGGAGTAGCGTTCAAAAGCCTAGGAAGAACCGAGGACGCCATGGCCTGTTATGACCGTGCTCTCCAGCTCAATCCCCGGTATGCAAACGCTTGGGTGAACAAAGGTGTCGCATTGAGAGCATTGGGAAGGACCCAGGAGGCCCTAGAGCACTATGAACGCGCTCTTCAGCTTGATCCAGGCGATGAGCATGGGTGGACGAACAAGGGTAACGCACTTTACGCCATGGGGCGGCTGGAAGAGGCCATCGTTTGCTACGACCGCGCTTTGGCACTTGACTCGGACTTGGAGCTTACCTGGCTGAATAAAGGAATGGTCTTAAACGCATTGGGAAGATACGAGGAGTCTTTGAGTTGTTATGACATCGTCCTTCAAATCAATCCGGGCCTCGAACAGGCTTGGTTTCTGAAGGGAACGACAATGGTGAACGCCTTCCAACTTTATCGGGAAGCGCTCCCCTATCTTGAGGAAGCCGAGCGTCTAGGCTTGAAGGAAACGGCCCAGGCAATTGCCTTGTGTCGAAATGCGGTGGGGAAACTGTAGAGGATGCCGTCGGCGGGAATCTGGAAATCCTCCTGATCTCGGGCGCAAATCACAAGTCTTGTCAAATTTAGAGGAACTGCCGCACTCTTATTCCTCACCCTTCAGGATAGATAGGAGGATCTAAAAGGGATGGGGTCGCAGCTCCTCCTGGGAGGTCCGTGATGACACATACCATGCAAACCCAGGCGTTGACGGTTTGTATATGCTCAGATGCGATGCGGCACTCGGCTGGGGCAGAATAAGAGTACCTGTGAACAGCAAAGCCACGCGCCATCGCCGAACAACCGTGCGCACGAGGAACTCGGCATGACAATCTCCAGGATTCTCGTGGTCGAAGACGACCTCGACATCCAGAAGGTGATACGGATGAGCCTGAAGTTTAAAGGTGTGGATGAGGTGGTGGTTGCAAGGGATGGAGAAGAATGTCTAGCCGTGGTGAATCGCGTAAGACCCGATCTTATTTTGCTCGATGTCACAATGCCCAAGATGGACGGCTATGAAACATGTCGCCTCCTGAAGGCGAATACAGAGACACGGAGCATTCCCGTAATTTTCCTAACTGCCAGAACGCAAAAGTTCGAGGAAGCAATTGGCATGGAGGTGGGAGCCTCAGGTTACTTGACCAAGCCATTTGATCCCATGACCTTGTACGAGCAAATCCTGGCCCTATTGGGGGAAGCGAGGGCCTTGAGGAACTCATGATCCATCGCTTTTCCACCATGATCCTCGATTCGCTGACGTCAGGCATTTTGGCGGTCGACCTGGAGGACCGGATTTTGTTCGTGAACGAGGCTCTCTGTCGCCGCCTCGGCATCGACCGAGAAGTATGGCCGGGGAGGCCTGCACCGGACCTGTTCAGTGTGGTCGAGTCGCATGTGTCCGGAAAGCGAACCTTTTTATCCCGCCTCAACGCTCTGCGGGGCAGTGTAAGGACACATTCCCGAGAAGTAGAGTGGAGCCACGGCAAGCGAATTGTGCACATGCGTGAAGATAGCGGACCGTTGCGCGACGAATCGGGACAATTGGTAGGTCGACTGTTCGCGTATCACGACCTGAGTTGGGAGAAAACCATTGATCAGATGAAATCGGAGTTCATTTCAATCGCTTCGCACGAGTTGCGCACGCCGATGACTTCGATAAAAGGCTCGGTCGATCTGATCCTCGGCGGATGTGCGGGAGCAGTCAGCACGGAGGCCCTCGAGCTTCTCGAGGTCACGCAATCGGCATGCGACCGGATGATCCGATTGATTAATGACATCCTTGACCTCTCGAAGATTGAGGCTGGCCAGATTCAGTTGAAGCTGGCACCGATCGACTTGATCGACACCGTCGAGCATTCCCTGCGTAGCCTGAAGTCTCTTGCTGACCAAGATGAGATCACTCTGAGGCTCGAGCACCCCCAGAAGCTTCCTTGGGTCGACGCCGATAAGGACCGTATTGAACAAGTGATGATGAATCTGGTATTCAACGCCATCAAATTTTCTCCCGCCAAGGGCGAAGTGTGCATACGCCTGTCCGCCGACAACGACTGGGTCCGTTGCAGTGTTTCTGACCAAGGTTGCGGCATCAAAGAGGAGGACCTGGATAAGATTTTCGGCAAGTTTCAGCAACTAGATACTCCCCAGCGCGGAGGGGGCACGGGTCTGGGTCTAGCGATCACACACGCCCTGGTCACCGAACACAGGGGAAAAATCTGGGTCGAGAGCCGCGTGGGCGAGGGTTCCCGGTTTGTGTTTAGTCTTCCCGTAACCACGGGGCTTATGTCCCAGGCAAGCGGGCGCTAAGAAGAGATTTGTGCCCATTCCAGCAGTTGCTCGAATCGCTTTTCACGTATCTGAGTGCCAAACCGCAGGGCGCGACCGTGCCCCATATCGAGCAGGACGATCCCCGCAGGGGCACGTGACAACTTCGCACGGCTCTCCTCCGTAACGAACCGCTGGCACTGGGCAGACACCAATTCCCATTCGCTCAGATGTTGGAACGGAAGCAAGAAAAGAAAGTAACTTTTCCTGATGTGGCGCTTGCAACGTACCATCGCTATCTCTGAATAGTTGATGAGTTTTTTCGTTGTCGCCGAATTGACTGCAGTGAAGCCGCGGAGCGCCACGCAGTAGTGGGAGGACCAGAAAAAAGCCTCCAGTGCCCAATCAAATCCCTCCAAGTCCTTCGCTCGCCATGAAAAAGCCTTGCGATGGGCCAAAAATGTGGCGCGGAGGTGGTTCGAGAAATCGCTCACCATCGTTGAGATGACTTCGGGGCGTTGCCGAACATGGAGGCGCTGGGCCTTAGCCGGGCTGGCTTTTGTCCCCGTTCCACTCGTGGCCGAAGTATCTTTCGGAGTTAGAATTTCTTGGAGACGCAGTTTTTCGTCAAACTCTCGCCTCCGCTTGGAGTCGGAGAGAACAGCATACGCCTCATTCAACTGTGCCATGCGTAGGGAAAGCACGACTTTCTCGGCTTCGGTGGACTGCATCTTTTGATCTGGATGGGTGATGCGTGCCAATCGGCGGTAGGCAACTTTGATGGATTCCGCCGAGGCCCCTGGATCCAGACCGAGGATGGTGTAGTAATCGTCCAAGCTAGAGGCCGTATGTTCTTCGAAGTAGCCGCATCACGCGAGCAAGGAAATCGGGCACGGCGAAGGGTTTGCTCAGGAAATCGTCTGTTCCGACCAGAAAACCCTTTGTTCTGTTGTTTTCGTCGGCGTTGGCCGTCAGCATCATAATCGGCAGAAAGGCGGTTCGGATGTCCTTGCGCAAACGCTCGCAAACGCCAAACCCGTCCATCCGTGGCATCTTAACGTCAAGAATTACGAGGTCCACTTTGCTTTTCTCGATTGTGTTTAACGCCTCGACACCATCCGCTGCCGTGAAGACTTCAGCATCCATGGGTAATTGCGCGAGCGCTTTTTGAATCACTCTGGTAATCCCCAGATCATCATCGACAACCAAGATTTTCGGCCGTTTCGCGACAGGCAAGGCGGCAACCTGCGCCGTCGTACCGAAATTCCTACTGGAGAAGGGCACCAGATCTGTGGAGCCCTCCGCGAGCATCTTGTCCGTTTCTCGTGGGCGGGCTTGCTCACTGACGGGTTTGGTACAATACGGGCAAATCTTCCACTCCGGTTTGAGCTCCTGTTCGCAAGACTCACAGGTATTGCGCAAACTGAACGTACAATAAGGACACGTCTTGAATTCCTGACGGACCGCCGCACCACACTTCGGACATTGATAAGTTTCTTCGGGCGCGACCTCGATGACCCTGACCAATTCGTCCAGACTCGTCAATCCCTCACGCACTTTGGAAAGTCCATCTTCCAATAGGAAGCGCGTTCCTGCCGCAGACGCTGCTCTGCGCAGTTCGGTTTCGTTTGCTTTTTGCCGGATGAGTTCCTTGAGAGCGCTCGTCATGCGAAGCATTTCGTAGATGCCGATGCGTCCCGCATAACCACTCTTTGAGCAGGCTGAGCATCCTCGTCCCCGATAGAAAGTCAGACCTGGATCTTCAATCCGCAGCCTCTGCAATAATTCCCGCGGCGGCGTGTAGGGCTCTTTGCATTGGCTACAGATGCGCCGCGCAAGCCGCTGGGCCACGATCATATTGACCGAGGAAGTTACCAAAAACGGGTCGACTCCGAGGTCCAACAGGCGTGTGATTGCGGCCAGCGAGCTATTCGTATGGAGTGTACTCATCACAAGATGGCCGGTCACTGCGGCCTGGAAGGCGATTTCGGCGGTCTCCAGGTCGCGAATCTCGCCCACCAGAATCACATCGGGGTCTTGCCGCAAAATGGACCGCAGGCAGCCCGCAAAAGTCAGCCCAGCGCGGACATTCACCTGGACTTGATTTATCCCGGCCAACTGGTACTCAATCGGATCCTCGACGGTCACAATGTTTATTTCCGGTGTCTGGCGTCTCAAGATCATCGAGTAGAGGCTCGTAGTCTTCCCGGACCCCGTAGGACCGGTTAGTAGGATCATTCCCTGAGGTTGGCTCAAGCACTCCGTCAGTGCCGAGAATTGCCACTCCGAAAGTCCCATCTCCTCCAAAGTTGGAATAGCCGTTGTGCCCAAGATTCTCAGGACGACCTTTTCGCCAAAGTGAGTGGGCAGAGTAGAAACCCGGAGGTCCATGGATCTGTTCTGGAATTTCGCTTTCATCCTTCCATCTTGGGGTAACCGGCGCTCAGCAATATCGAGGGCTGCCAAGATCTTCAATCGTGAGACCAGCGGATGATGCAGCCATTTTGGCACATTGATGTATTCTCTTAGAACGCCATCCACGCGCATCCTCACCTCCAAGCAATTCAGTCCTGGTTCGAGGTGCACATCGCTCGCCTGCGATCGGATGGCCTCCTGAAGTATCAGATTGCACATCTTCACCACTGGAGCCAATGCAGCAGCACTCCGGGAGTCTGACCTATCCAGATCTACTTTTTCAATTTCTTCGCTGACAATCGTAAAATCGGGGCTGTCGGCAACTTTGGCCAGGAAGTCTTGCATGCGGTCCTCAGCGGAGTAGATTTCATGGATGCCGTCCAGGATTTCGGTGCGGGTGGCGACGACGGGACGTACGGTATAGCCAGAAATGAACTGTACGTCTTGGATCGCATCGTAATCGGAGGGATTGGCCATGGCCATTACCAGTGTTCTCCCCTCGATCTTCAGCGGCAGGCATTCGTGTTTGAGCGCTATCTTTTCACCAACCGCATTGGCCGCCTCGGGTTCCAGCGTCAAACTGGCAATCCGCACCCGCGGCAGTCTCAACCATTCCGCGAATCCTTCGGCGAGGGCTTCTTCCGAGTATCGTTTCTCTCTTACCAGCAGGTCGATTGGCGAGATGCCTTTCTGCCGAGCCAGCGCGATACCCTCCTCGAGTTCGCTCTGCATGGCTCTGGGAGATTGCAAAGACATTGCCTGGGTCTTCTGCGTCATAGGGCATCCTCTCGTGGCATGGCAACACCTCTTCGGCTGGCGGTCGACCTGGAAGATCGCGGCTCGCCCCGCGCCTTTGTTATGCTATCTGGTGCTCCGTTTTGGTTTCAACCAGATTCGCGAAGGGAGTTATACACCTGAGCAACTTGCCTTCGCGCTATGCCGGCCAGGGACGTCACCTGACACCGCTGCATGAGCGCGCCTGTCTGACAACCAGAATTGAGTTTAGGCCGACCGGCTTGACGAGATCTGAGAGCAGCCAGGCTAAGAAGGGCTAGGCGCCACAGTTCAATCCGTGGACTTGGCTTTGGTCGGCGCACGGGGGGGCATGACGCCCTCGCAGGGGCTCCGCCTCGAGCCTTCACAATACTCGATTTGATTTTCTCCGGACGTGGCGACGGGAGAAAACCAAGCCCATTGGCCAGCATTGAGGATTGGGCCCAGGCCACCCATAACCATGAGATCTGGCTTCGCAACGTAGGTAACTGGTTGCACGCATCCCCTTGAACACACTCGACCTGTTTGTTAGGCTCCCTTTAGGCTTGGGTTCTGTCCACGAATCGAGTACATGCAAGATACTTGCACAGCTCCTGCTCCGGCGGGGGAGGCACGCAGCAGCCCGTGGCCCTGGACAGACCATTCCACGTGCGCTATCCCGGTGGGTAGCGGAGGTCGCCACTTGCGCGTTGATATTGGCGCACGCACCGACGTTGGGCGTGTTCGCAACAACAACGAAGACTCCTACCGCGTGGTGCCCTCCTTGAACCTGTTTGTGCTCTCCGACGGCATGGGCGGCACTGCCCATGGCGAAGCCGCCAGCGCGATCGCAGTGGAAACTGTGGCTGCGCATTGCCTGCAAGCGGCGCACAATGTCTATCCTCCTTTTTTCAGCAAGCCACGACGCGAATTCTCCGAGAAGACCAATCGCCTCGCGAGCGCGGTCCACTGGGCAAACCGCAAGATTCATTTGGACGCGGCCAGAAATCCCAGGTACCGCGGCATGGGCGCCACGGTGCTGGCGGCCTGGATCGACGGCCAACGTCTGAGCTTGGTGCATGTGGGCGACAGCCGCGCCTACCTGCTTCGCGCGGGCGCGCTCAAGGTGCTTACCGCGGACCATTCCCTTGCTGCCGAGAGAGCGCGCCGCGGGTATCTCACGTCCCAGCAGGCCGACACCAGCGCGCTGCAGAGCGTCTTGCTCCGCGCCCTGGGCACGAACCAGGAAGTCGAGGTGGACGCTAGCGAACATCGGTTGCGGGATGGCGATGTCGTGCTGTTATGCACCGACGGCCTCACGCGCATGGTCCCCCACCCCGAAATCGCCAGCACCTTGATCACCTGCCCCAGCGCGCAGGCCGCCGCGGATTGTCTGGTCGCGCTGGCCAGCGACCACGGCGGCAAAGACAACGTGACCGTCGTGGTGCTGTTCATCGAAATGGGCGGGGAGGGAGCGCTGGGCCGGGTGCGCCGGTGGTTCCGCGGCTCGAGCAGGCCGCCGGACGCGACGTTTTCCGCAGGAGATCCCTAAGATGGCACGGCTGATACTAAAATTCGACGCCGCGGTGCTCAAAGAAGTGCCCATCGGCGCTCGGCCCGTAAGCATCGGCCGGGCCCCCGACAACGACATCCCGGTTGACAATCTGGCGGTGTCGAATTATCACGCCCGCGTGTATGCGGAAGCCGGCCAGCTGATGGTCGAAGACCTGAACAGCCTGAACGGGACGTTCCTCAACAACAAACGAGTCGAACGCGCCGCAGTACGCTCCGGAGACGCCATCCTCATTGGCAAGCACCAGATCCTCGTAGACGAAGAGCACGACGCCGCGCTGCCGCTTGACGCTAGGCGCAAAGTCGCTGCGCCAATTGTGAACGAGACCGTAATGCTGCAAACGAAGCAGCGCCGCGAACTGCTCCAGCAGGCTGCAGCCGCCGGGGAGCCTTCGCAGTTTGCCCCTGCCCGCGGGCGCGTGGCGAGCCTGATCGTCCTCAGGGGCAAGACCGACCAAAAAGACTACCAGCTTTCGAGCAGGCTCACCGTCATCGGCAAATCGGAGATGGCCACGGTGCGGCTGCGCGGCTGGTTCGCGCCGCAGGTAGCCGCGCAGATTAGCAAGCGCGAAGACGGGTACTACCTCGGCCTGACTAACCGCGTGCCAAGAGTCAACGGGAAACACATCTCTGGCCCTACTCGGCTGAACGACGGAGATCTGATCGAAGCCGGGGGCGTCCAATTGATGTTTCTGTATCGGGACTAGTTTTTCCCAAAGCTTCAGGAGTGAGTCCATGCAGCGGGCCCATCGTGGGGTTGTATTGTCTGTGCGCGGTGGGCATATGGAAAGCGCATTATCCCCCCACCGGAGACACCTGCGCGATCATTCGGCCCTGCCCAATCCCCAATCGGAGTAAGAGATACGTTCCCGCTGCGCGTGGCTGCCACGTGCCGACGCGTTCCCGCATTCCGTCTGAATACGCCAAAGTATTCTTGGTCTCTTCCGCAGCTGGGAATCCATATCAGATGCGCCAGGTGTGTTCGCCGTAGGCGCAGGAGCCTGAGAAATTCTCCGGCGATCCCGCGGTCGTGGTCTTGGGCGAAATTATACTGGGTCCAACCCGGGGATGTACGCAGTGAGTCGAGTCTCCTGGCTTGTCCGCAACGCCAGCGGCACTCGCCGGAAATTAGTCGATAGCAGGTTCACTGGCAGGTGGCGCATAAAATGTCTCAGTCGAGGAACTCATCGAGCAGAGCAGCGCACTCCTGATCGGTTAGAATGCCCTTGTGGTTCAGCAAGCGCACAAGTTCAATCGCCAGCACATGGTCTACCGGGGAAACCGGTTCGGGCTTCGCCGCCTCCATTTGTTCCGGCCGATGCCGGTTCTCTTCAACACCGTGCTCCGACAGCCAATCCTCGAGTTTCGCTTGCTGCTCGGCCTCTAAACCTGTAAAGGCAAGGCCCATCCCGAATCCCGCTTGGCGATAGCTCACGATGGCCCGGACTTCAAAGACATCCTTTCCTTTGAAGAGCCGTAAGTTGACGGCTGTCCCCGCCGCATAAGGGTTCAATGTGTCGATGAAGCAGCCTTTCAAGCTCAGGTCGGAGACTCGCGCCGAGAGCTTGAGCCCGGAGCGCAGGTCGGCGACCTCCACCTCAGCGCTGAACTGGTGGCGGGGGGTGCCGCGACGATTGGCCTCGAGCGTTTCTTGGTCGGAAGCAGAGCTGCTCTTTCCAGAGGGCTTCCAGGATGTGTCCTTTGACATTTCTTGTTACCAGCCTCGGACGACTCAATGGTCGGCGTCGATCCGGTTGCCGCGGAGGCGGAGGCAGAACCCCGCTCCTGCATTCCGAGTTTGGGTCTCAAAGCCGGGTCGGAGCAATAGCCGCCTCTCGATGTGTGTCCTTGCGGATAACTTGAGCTTGCAAAATGCACCTGGGATCCAGTGAGGAGCCTGATTTTCAATTTGGACACTCCGTTTCCATTTCCTCTGTTCCAGCCCGGTGAAAGGGGCGACAATACAGCTCTAGTTCTACTCCCAAGGGTCGTGGGGGCACGCCTAGTTTTTCTCGTGGGGGATCCGACAGCAGTGGCGGAGTAAGCCAGAGGTCCCGGTGCAGCAAATCGTGCACAGTGGAAGGCTCGCAGTGGCACTGAAGCGGCCGCTAGCAATCAGTGGCGCTGCGCTTGCATGCGTGCTTCTGTTCGGCGTGACGTTGAGTTTTTCTCAAAGTCTTGGCGACATTGCCCGACAGGAGCGCGCCCGCAAGGAACGCCAGCCTCGTCGTGCCACACGGATCTATACGGAAGAGGATCTGGCGCGTCCGAAAATACTTGACCCCGAAGACCATGCCCGCTTCGAGGCCGCGCGGAAGAGCTGGAAAGCCCCGACGGGTGAACAAGCAGCCGAGGATCCCCGGGGCGGACCGCAGTCAACCGAGACTCCGCTTGGTGATATTGCGCGCCACTACCGTTTGCTGAAGCCGGCTCAGGAGACGCGAGAGTCGAACGGAGCGCCTCGACTTCCTTCGCAGCCCGCTCTGGCCCGGCCTGTTTTTTCCAGGCCGCCGGCGGCGCCACCCGCCGAACGGGTTTCTGAAGTCTCAAAGCCCCGGGCCATCGGCTCACGTGAGCCGCCCGAGGGTAGCGCCCTCAATACACTCTTTCGTGTGCGGGTACAGCGGGGCGACTCCTTGTGGAAGCTGGCGAAGTGTTATCTGGCTCGCGGGGCGCTATGGCGTCAACTCGCCGTGCTCAATCCCGAGATCATCAACCCAGATTTCATTCGTGTTGGCGAATGGATACGATTGCCGCTCGGTCTGTCAGGCACTAGTCCGGCAAATCAATTCCGTGTGAGGAAGGGTGATACCCTGTGGAGCCTGGCACGGGCGGCGTTTGGCAGAGGAGAGGCTTGGGTTTGCATTGCCGAAGCAAATCTCCATCTCCAGAACGTCGATCTCATTTACCCGGGACAGAAGATGGTCATCCCTCCGGTTTGTTCTGCCGCTCCCTAGCATTGTGCCCCCACGGAATCGCTGCCATCGTCACCCGCCGCGTACGCTGAGCGCGTGGCCGAAAATCTCTTTGCCTGATGAAACCGAGAACGAAGCGACGACCGAGCTGATTGAGCAGGTTTACTGGAGCGGGCGATGGGAGTCGAACCCACGTCCGCGGCTTGGGAAGCCGCTATTCTACCGTTGAACCACGCCCGCTCGAATTCCTAAGCTAGCACCACACTTTCCAACTTGGCAAGAGTTCTTTGGCGGCCGCTCTTCGTGCTAGAGTGAGCCGTCTTCAGTCGAGATAAAACCGAGGCGAGGAGGAGGCGTGGCGTTCAGGGATCTGCGCGAATTCATCCACCGGCTCGAAGAAGAGGGCGAGCTGAAGCGCATCAGCGTCGAGGTGGATCCGGTGCTCGAGATCACGGAGATCACCGACAGGGTGACCCGGGCGGGAGGCCCGGCGTTGCTGTTTGAGCGGCCGAAGGGCTCGCGCATCCCGCTGCTGATCAATATGCTCGGGAGCGAGCGGCGCATGAACCTGGCGCTCGAGGTCCAGCAGCTCGACGAAGTCGCGGCGCGCATCCGCTCGTTTCTAGAGTTCCAGTCGCCCCAGGGATTGTTTGACAAGCTCAAGATGTTGCCGAGGCTGGCGGAGCTCGGCTCGTTCTTTCCGAAAACGATGAAGGGCGGCGCGTGCAAGGAAGTAATTCGCAGGCAGGATTTTTCGCTGCTTGAGTTTCCCATCCTGAAGTGCTGGCCGAAGGACGGCGGGCGATACATCACCTGGCCGCTGGTGATTACCAGCAACCCGGAGACAGGCAAGCGGAACGTCGGCGTCTATCGCATGCAGGTTTTTGACGAGCGCACCACAGGCATGCACTGGCAGACGCAGAAGCACGGCGCCGAACATTTCCGCCGCGCTCGGGCTCGCGATTCTAAGGGAAGGATTGACGTCGCAGTCGCGATCGGCGCCGACCCAGTGACCTGCTTGGCGGGCATCCTGCCCATCCCGCCGGACTTGGACGAAATGATGTTCGCGGGATTCTTGCGGCGCGAGCCAGTGGAGATGGTGCCCTGCGAAACTTCCAGCCTGGAGGTGCCCGCCAACGCCGAGATCGTTCTCG
>Ga0070698_100005481_pt1 | contig 13855 bp, 5 predicted proteins | sample KBSK1502metaG_FD_65477 | JGI IMG/M metagenome (GOLD analysis project Ga0070698, IMG submission 65477) | Corn, switchgrass and miscanthus rhizosphere microbial communities from Kellogg Biological Station, Michigan, USA - KBS K1-50-2 metaG | ecosystem: Host-associated > Plants > Roots >...
GGCGAAGCAGTCTTAGTGACAGAAAGGTCAATGCTTGAAGGACTGATGACCTTCAGCGTCACTTGCTTGTTGTGCATGAGACTGCCCGAAGTTCCCGTTACCGTAATTGGATAGTCGCCCAGGGGAGTGCCTGGATCAGTAGTAATCGTTAAAGTCGAATTCTTCGCAGAGGCGTCAGTAATGTTAACTGAGCTTGGATTGAAGCTTGCGGAGGCGCCGGAGGGCAATCCACTGGCGCCGAGATTTACTATGCCGGTGAAACCTGCGGACGGAGTGATAGTGATCGTGTACTGCCCGCTGGAGGCTGGAACAACCGTTCGCAACGACGGCGCAACCGCAACATCGAAGTCGGGCGAAGCCGAAAAGGGCGCAACGGATACAAAGGTTTTATAAATGTAATCGCCCGAAGTGTTGCCATCGTTATTCGCCTGATTGCCGGCCGTGTAAAAAGTGACTACACCAATATCGGTAGCTGGCGCCGTCCAGTTGAAAGTCCAGCTTGCGGTGTTTTGTTGACCGATGAAAGTCCCGGCAGCGGTGTGTTCGATGTATTGACGCGCACCACCTGGTCCCGCGTTATTCAATACTTGTGTCAGACCATCGAGAGTCTGCAAATTCCCAGCGGTTTGATCTGACGTGTCGAGCACGGTCAGCTCGAAGCCCCAGCGGATTCTGCTTGGGTCGGGATTCGTGTGTGTGACGGTGATCGGGTAGGTTTGACCAGGAACGTAAGTCTGGGGTGCATTGATTGAAATGTGTCCGGTGCCGGCATCCGCGGGTACGTGGCATTCGGCGCAGGCCTCAGGTTCTTCTCCCGGCGCCCCGGTGTACCCTGCAGGCGGCCCCGACGAAAAAGCCTGCGCCGGGCGGATAAAGCTGTTGCCGGATAACAGAAATCCGAGAAGCGCAGCAAGGAGTGACGGCAACACTATCAGCCGTATATTTTCCGCTCTACCGATCTTTGCCTTGTCACTCATCAGACTGATTCTATTTCAAGACGAGTTCCGGTGGTTGAAAAATAGCCTAGCGAAGTCGCTAGGCTATTTGGTGATCAAAAACTAACTAAGCCCCTATCGTTACGCCAGGAAACCCAGATTCGCAGTTGAGAAGTGACCAATCAACGGGAACACCGCCGTCAGATCAGCCGAAGACAATCCATACCATGTAGCCAGCGTGGCCGCGTACTGTTCAATGGAGGTCGTTGGGATCCAACGACCGCGCGGGCCGCTGCCTCCATCAGTGTCGTCTGGTCCTCCCGGCGTCATGTTTGGATAGGTTCCATAAAGGGTGTGACCCTGCACGGCCCCGCCTACAATCATCTGGTGATTTCCCCAGGCGTGGTCGCTGCCTACTTGCGCCGCTCCCGTCCCTGATGGCTGAAGCGTCCGGCTGAAATCCGACATGGTGAATAGCGTGATCTTATCCTGCAAGCCAAGTTCGACAGTCGCGTTGAAGAAGGCGTTAATCGCCTGGCTCAGTTGCTGAAGCAACGTGCCTTGACCATTCAACTGTGCCGAGTGCGTGTCGAAGCCGCCAATCTGCACGAAAAAGATCTGCCGCTTCATGTTGATGCCGGCAGCAGGGTCTGTGCTGGCCTTTATGAGACGCGCAACCTGCAGAAGCTGACGGCTGATTGATGTGCTGGGGTTTGGAAACGGAGTCGTCAGTACAGGATTCACAGCGGACAAGGCGTTATCTGTTTGAATTGAACTCGAGCGAGTATCGCTGGCCGCTTTGATGAGCTTGAAGTTTAGGTCGAAGGTCCGCAGTTCATTAAAGGAAGCCAGGCGGGAACTTATTTCGCTCGCCGTAGCTCCTGGCGCATTGTTGAGTTGGAGGACGTTTGCTAACGATGTGTTGGAATCAGCCACCGCCAACTGCCTGGTATCGACTCCGGTCAGATAAAGATTTACACCGGCTATTGATACGTTGCTGGGAAAAGTTGCAGCGCCGTTTAAGCCAAGCGTTTTGTCGGCGAGGCGGCCACCCCAACCCGTCTGACTAACGGAGTTGGCAATCGCAGTCTGGTAGAGTCCAACCTGATCAGAGTGTGAAAAGAGTTGCAGCGGCTTCTTGCCGGTCCCGTTCTGATAGGTGGTGCGCGTAAGCGGTTCAACTAATGGCCCATTATTACAAAGCACCGCCAATCTTCCCTGATTGAAGAGAGTCTGCATCTCCGGCATGTTCGGATGGAAGCCAAAGGAGCCTCCGCTAACCGGCGCTACAGAAAGAAAACTCGCCTGCGGAATTGCCAACTGAGCCGTGCTGCGTGCGGTTGAGTATTGGCTGTATTGATTGAGGTCCAGGAACATATTGTTCCCGTCGTTGCCGCCGTTCAGAAAAACGCACACCAGGGCGCGGTAATCAGGCGCGGCTTGCGGTGTCAGCGCGTGAACAACACCGAATGTGTCCAGGCTCGAAGCCAATGCCATGCCGCCTAACGCGCATGCGCTTGTTCGTAAAAAATCTCTGCGTGTATTTGCCATGGTGATTATCTCTGTATGTCGTACTGCGAAGAAGTTGCCGCGAGGTAAACAGCAACGCGCGCCCGTTTTTGATTACGAGTAGCAATAGTAACGTCGTTAATCGCATTCATCGCGGTTATGAGCGACGTGCGCACTTGTGTTGACATTGTTCCGTGGAAGAGCAACGGGTTAAGCGCATCCGCGATATCGGCCGGATTGTCTGCCAACGCTTCAAGGTTTGAGATGTCGATTGAAGTGCCGCGTGGACGATCAGGACTAAGAGCAGTGGGTGTTGTGTTCGACGACACGCCGCTATAAACAAGCGTGTTGATGTCGTTGGCGCGACGCAACGTGGTGGAAGTCGAGAGTATGCCAAAGGCTGGGCCGAGTATCTTCGTGCCGGGAACTTCATAGCCCGGTTGGTAATAACTGAAGACCGTGGCCGGCTGAAAGATCGGCTGGTCGAGAGTGCCGGCGAAATCGGTGCTTGACCGGCTACCCAACACGCCATCGCTGGTTGAAGTCTTATCAAACGACTTCACGTTGAAGGCCCGCAGGAAATTATTGATGTATTGGGCCGGCTCGCGAAGCTTTCCGTAATTTGGGTCGGTCTTCACATCGCCGCGCGCTTCGGGATCAAGCAGAATCGCCTGGACAACGGCCTTCAGATTTCCGCGCGCGCTTGAACAGCCGGCGATTGGATGAAGTCCGGCGCAGTCGTTGTTAAAGACGGCTGCGACTCTTTGCACGTAGGCGCCGCTCGGATTGCTCGTCACCAGATGTTGGATCAGTTGCTTGCTGAGGAACGGGCCAACGTTTGAATGGTTGAAGATGTTGTCGAGAGCGAGGGTCAGGTCAGCCTGCGCACACGCTATGTTCACGGCACCGCTGGTGCTGGCGCATGCCGGAGTAGTCTGGCCATTTAAGAGAGTCTTGGCGTTGTAATCGTGATTGGTGCCGCCTCGCGGTTCCATTGGATCGCGCCAATTGGTAATGCCGGTGCCGAGCCCCCCGGCCTTAAAATTCCACCCAGTGAAGACGCGTGTGAATTCATTGACTTGAGTCTGCGAGTACGATGCGACCGGCATCCCCTGAGCATCCAGCTGCGGCGAACCATCAGCATTGAGTACCGCAGTTCCGATCGAGAAGAGCTGCAAGACCTCGCGTCCAAAGTTTTCATTCGGATTAGTCCGTGTACTCAGCCTCATGTCGAGATATTCACCCATCGCTGGCGTGAGCGTAATCTCCTGTAACAGCGTTCGGTAGTTCCCAAAGGCGTTACGGTCAAGCGCCTGCAGATAGATCGTTATCCAACTCGGGCGGTTGACCTCACTTGCCGCCGACACAACTAAAACTTGGTGCAGAGCAAACGCGACGCGCTGCCGCAACTGGTCAGGTCCGTAAAGCGAATTGCTGTAGAAAGTCCGCTGGAGCGGATAGGTGGAGAAGTTATCCCGATTGCAAACGGCCTGGTTATAGTTTGGATCAGTGCTGGTGGAAGGGCACTGCGTCGCCTGGTCATCAAGTGGAAATACCAGATCCGGATAATTTGAACCTGTCGGCACATTTGTTACCGGCGCGTTGAACTGCTCATTCAAGTACGCGACAAAACCGACTGATTTAACGTGCGCAATGTCCGCGGACGTCGGACCCCAGGTAGCTTGATCCAGGAAGCGAACGGCATCGGCATCGCTTGCAGGGCCAGTATATGGATCAGGAACAAGTGGCGGATCCGCAGGCGGTGGCGTGGCCGGCGCTGGGGTGGCCACGGCGCCGAAATCGTCGGGCGGGCCCCCACCTACATGGCCAATCCCCATGCGCACTCGATTACTACCCATTCCGTGCAGATTCAACCGCAACAACACATCGCCGACGTCGCCGATGTCGTCGGCAAGTCTCACTATAAACATCGTGATACCGGGAAATCCCGGCACCTGGCCCATAAATTCGATACGCAACGGATATAGCTTGCCGCTCGAGTCTTGCACATCAACAGTAAAGGCGTTCGCTCCTTCACCCGGCAGCAGTTCGAGGTCCATTGCGAATATGCAGATGCGTGTTCTGGTGTCGGTGCTGAAGGGAACTGTGGCCGTCAGAGGAAAGGGCTCGCCTTTAAAGATTGGAGATTCAAAAGCGACCGCTCTAGTGGAACCAGTATCGCTAATTAACGTGGGAGGTTTAGGGCTTGCCGCCTGGGCTACAACGCTTCCGACGATAATCAATAAAAGCGCGAAGGATATATAGCCAGCAATATGCTTAACGGAAGAAAGCGGGGAACTGGTTGTCATAGGACAGGCTCTCCAACACAGGTTTCTGCCAAGTAAAAACGCTAGTCGGGGCAAAACTAATGAGGTTTGTAACCAAATTGGATTGGTGGAGGGGCCACCCGGCCAATAACCCAGGGCAGAAGGCAATATATCATTTTCGCGCAACTCCGGGTCAACAATTTAGACGACCCCGAGACGAATAAAGCCGAGAAAGTTTTGTCAACCTTAGGCGACAAATTGAATTAATGTTTGGGCCAATCGCTGGACGACTTTTTGGGCCAGTTTGACAGTAGATAACAGCTTCCCTATTATCCATCTACTTGTCGGGGCGTGGCTCAGCCTGGTAGAGCGCTCGGTTCGGGACCGAGAGGTCGGAGGTTCGAATCCTCTCGCCCCGACCAAAAACCTCAAACCCATAGATAATTTAGAGAATGGGCCTAACGGTTCTGTTTTTCTGTGTGGCTAGTATTTGTGTCCAGAATATTAGGCACGCAACGGTAGCGAACCGTAGGGCCTGGGACGGAATGTGAAATCTTGAGTATTTTCACGAGGACCGTTCGCCAGCGAAATATTTCTAGTTTCAAAGGTTGCCCCTGCTGTTGACGAGTGAGTGTATAACCCGCGGGCCTTCCCTTAAAATGTCGGGCTACTGCTCGCTCATCTTCACGGGCCACCGTCATCGTCACGCTCGATTAGCGCACCCTAATATTAGATGTGCCCTGGGCCGTGTTGCGACAAGAAGACGGAAGGCCAGTGATAGTGACTTTCGCGGTAACTGCGGTCGCGTCAGCGTTAGGTCTGACTTCGCACGAAACCTGGTCGCTCGGTCCCGTGATTGCTCCTACGCTCCCGACGACCTCCCACTTAAGTTTTATCCCATCTTGTTTAGGATTGATCCGAACGGTGAAGGTGATCGAGTCGCCTCGGTCCACGGTCCGCGGATAATCAAGTGCTATCGTCGGACAACATCCGCTCGCCGGACCGAAATGATGCCGTAGGTCAGTAGTGTCGAAGCGGTGGTCGGCTAAGGCGGGACCGCTTCTGGAAAAGACAAGGGCCAGCGGCGCGTAATGATGTTGGACGCCGCGAGGGGGCCGCGCTTCCGGACCGTCCGGCGAAACAGGCCATTCGACGTCTCCAGTCTCTGTGCGAGCGGGAATCAACCAGTAATCACCGGTGCGGTAGTTGCCCCCCGCTTGAAACAAGACCTGAATTCCGTCTTCCAGATTGAGCCAGGCGTCCTCAACAACAAGCGCGGCACCGCCTTCGTCGAGGGTCAGGCCGCCGGTGCTCGAGTCGCCTGTCTGTTGGTCCCAGCGACGAAGCATCGGGTGCTTCAGACTATCCTGGCCCACGTTGGATTCGGAAGGCCCGCTTAGAGTTATTTCCATTGACGCCGGATCGATCTTCTTAATGCGCAATAATCTCTCGGCCATGCGAAGCAGGCTGTAATCGTCGTCGACGATCTCGACCCAATTACCTACTTCGATGCCAAAGCGATCATCCCGGCCCAGGTTTTCCAGCGTAACTATCGAGCCCGCTAACCTCTGAATGGGAAAGACTACGGAACCATTCTCACGAGACCACTTGAAAGTTGCCTTCGAGTTTTCGGTGCCGCCGCGATGGATCTCTACGCGGTAGAGTTGGTTTTCGGCCCCTCGATAGCGCGCTTCGGGAGATACAACACAAGCATCCTGTGCGTCTTCCGGTATTTGCGCCCGGGCCTTCAAGTATCCGCGGTTGGTGGGTTGCCGATCTTCAACCAACTTCCTCCAGGCTTCACTTGCTTCAAATTCGTCACAAGTAATTTCCGCATCACCATTCCACTCGGAAACGTTTACCTGCCAAACAACCTTGGCTCGAGCCGCAGTGTCGGGCCCGCCCAGTGCTATTTCTCGTATGTCGGGATCTTCCAGCGCGCAAATATGACGCTCCCAAACGTCAAGATAAACAAGCAATGGCAGATTCTCGAAAAGTCTCTCGAGATCGAGATCGCGAGGATAGACTGGCTGACCGCGATATCTAAGCGCGCCCTCGTCTGAGGAATACCGGATGTCTCTATTAGTTGACTTGAATTCAGATGGCGCCTGCTCTTCGATTTCACACAAGATACCGTCCACATAGTACCGACCCACTCCGATCAAGAGATCTGTTATTTTCGATGAGCTGTTAGTTACCACTCCAATTTCAAAACCTGGTGATTCCCTTGGGCCGCCGTGAGGTCCAATCAGATCGCGGGCCAGGGTTTGCAGGTAATGCAGAAGGATAGCCGCCTGTTCATTCCAGTCAGAATCAAGTTGAACCCGGCCTTGTTGCATCAAGACGCGAGTGAAATGTTTGGCGGGATCGAAAGTGTCGTTTGAATAATCGCCTTTCATGCTGGCTCCTCAATTCGCAATGATTATGCCGGCGTTGCTGCCGGCGGGAGTAAACTCGTCGAGCCTCGTGCGCAGGTTGGCGGTGCGTTGAGGCTGAAACAGATCGTGAAAGACCCCCATCTCTGATTCATCGTCCGCGCCCCGCTTGATTTCTTCCGCACACGAGTTCGAGAGTTGACAGTAGGTTGCCATTCCGTAACGCAGGCTGTTGAAGCGGGGCCGCACGCGCATCTCCGCCAGCACCTTTTGATACGAGTCGTTCACCCCGGCAATCACGCCATCGGGCTGGCAATTGTATCGACGCGGGGTGCGCGAATCGGAAGGTACATAGCAAAAGCGCACGCAGCCCAATTGACTGCGTGCGACCTTTACGCGACCCATAAAAATAGAATTCTCTGCCAGTTCGATCGCGTGTGTATTGATCTGTCCGACTACAGTAGTCCGCACAATTCTTAACAAGACGTGGGCCGTGGCTCGACCGGGCCCGCTAACGCCGAGAGCTTCATAATCGACCCCGGTCGCATCCAGAACGCTGTCGAAAATGTTGAGGCGTAACGGATCTGACGTTACCTCGTTCTGATCCACCAGGATCGAGCCGACGATGCTATGTTCGATGTTAACCTGCGCGGTTGTATTAAACAGTTCCAGGCTTGGCTCCACTTCATTCTCCGGCTCGCAATCATGGCCAAGTGACCAGCCGGGAACTAAGGTGCAATTACGAATCATTACTCTCGACAAGCGGCCGCGAATACGAAGGGCGCGTCCCGCGATGACCAGGCCATCAAGGATGAACTGGGGCGCGCGCCCTGAATCGTTTTCGTCCTTAATTCCCGAGACAACCATCCCGTCGCCACGGCTGGCGCGCAGGTCAAACATCTGTATGACGGGCCGCGATCCGTTGCGCGCGCGAATTTCCAGGCGCTCGCCGGATTTCAGCTTTAACTCTTTGATTCTTTCGCTGTAAGAGCCGCTGTCGTCGATTTCGATAATCGCATCAGCATGACTAGCGCGGTCTCTCAGCCAGGCGTCAATGGCTTCGCCGATGGACTCGAAGTAATCAGGATCTCCTGCCTTGCGCTGTTGGCTGACGCGATAGAGTTTTCTATTAAAAGGCGGGCGCAATGGGCGCTCATATTCCCCGGCACCAACGTCCGCGCTGAACGCGTAGTAGTAGGAAACCCAAACGTCCGTTTCGTCGCGATCACTGGCTAATGCGATGCGACCCAGGCGCGGATCAACCGCCACTTGATCTCCCTGGGGGCTATAAACCCAGTCAGTCAAATCCGCGGCGACGATGTTTTTCACGGGCACCGGATGATCGAGATCACCAACCCAAATCAAAATGCTCTTGCCGGCGCCGTAATAATCTGCTGTTCGCTCGTCGAAAGCGCGCCTCCGAATTGGCGCCGGAACATTCATTTCGTCGGCGACGTGCGTCGGCTCCGGCTCGCGAATTGGCAAAGTGACAAGCTGCGTATCATTGGTCAGGACGCTGAACGTATAACGGTTGCGATCGCGGTTTCGTCGTCGCCGTTCCAGGTAATAGGCGGGGGCTTTGGTAATCGAGTATTCCTTCAGACGCCAGACAAACAAGCCAACGTCGGGGATATTGTGGCGACCTTGAGTGCGGTGCGAATTGATTCGGCGCACATCAACTGTGTGCGCAATCTCGTCGAAGGGTCCATCGAGGCGATCGAGCGCATCGCCGGCGCGCAAATCCACTGAGCATCCGCGAGCCAGATGTAGGTGATTGATATTTTGGGCGACCCCGAGCAGCTGATAAAACTCAACTGCCCTGGTGGACCAGCCAGTCACATCCATTGCCAGCAATTCGAGCAACGCCAGCGTGCCCTTCCGCCGCCGGGATCGAATCACATTTGCAACTTCGCGGCGCGGGATCAAAATCCGGTTACGTGCCAGGCCTTCGGGCGTCGCCGGCGAGCCTGCTTCTCCGGCTTCATGAACTGCGCGATAACCCACCAGGTCTGCGATGTAAGGCACAACCCAGTCTTCGCAGGTTTCGATGAACCAGTTTTCATAAAGCTGGGCTATGTCGTCTTCGACGACGTTGACCTGTTCGGCAATGACGCGAAGCAGGGCGCGCAGGGGTTGGCCCAGCTCCGCGTCCCGCTTGCGGTAAACGCCGGGCAAGAGATCGTACAAACGGTCAATTCGTTCTTCCTTCATTCGCTAAGCTCCGTGAGGATTAGTGTGTCGGCGACAATCGGATTAAGGTAGGCCAATTCCGCGGGCAGGATGCGTTTGGCCGGATCGGTCGCGGTCTTATCGATTTTGGCTTTGTTCACCACGATACGCATTTGCAAGGTGAGACTGGTGCCGAGCCGGGCCAGCTCTTCGGAAGAAGCATCTTCGGCGATGGCATCAAATCTATCGAGATCCACATAAGCCACTCCTTTTTGCGCCTGGATTACGCTCAAGGCCTCGCTCGCCAGAGCGTCCTGGCCCAATTCACGGCGCGCAAAACTGAAGTTGTCGATCACCGCCTGGCGTATTTTGGGTTCGACGAATTCCCAGGAATAATCAGGCTGCAAACGCACCTTCGCGGTGATAACCAGCAACTTCAACTTGCGAGACACTACCTGAATATTTTGGAAAGGATCCCCAAACTGGCCGAGTGCCTTTCGCAGATTTAGAAACAGATCGGAAGTTGTCGCAATGGGAATATCGTCCGCTCCGGCAATCGTCAGATGAATCAAGGTTCGCCGTCCGTCAGAAAGGCGTGCTGAGCTGGCTTTCGCGATGCCCGCGTAAGTGCGCGCAAAATCCTCGTAATCCTGCACTGACACCAGCCGATCGAGCGACATCACGGCGATGGGAACATTACGACGAGCCTGATCGCGATCTTCCCGGTCAGCTCCGCCGCTGGCCGGTAGAGGATTAGTGACTTCCTTGACGCCCAGCGGTTTTGTGACTACCGAAGTGATCCGACCGGCCTTGACGTTTCCGGGTTTGCCGATCCCCGCGCGATACACGGCTTTGACGTTTTCCACGCCGGTCGGCAAACGCGCGCCGTATTTCCCGTTGCCAAATCCGACGGTCGTCTGATCTTTGTCGTCGATGCTGATTGTGTACCGTCGATCTTTTGGTCCCAGGCCAACGAGATTGTCAGTCTCGTGCCAGAGCAGATCATTAACGCGAACTTCCAGGGTACTCTCCGCGCCGGCCGGGGTCGCCGCGGCCAAATAAGTAAGCGGCGCCTGCCGTAGCGCGAACTGCTGCAGCTCCCGGCTCCCGTCACCGCTGCCGAGCACTTCTTTCTTTGTCTCGCCGTGGGTGGCCTTTACGACATTTCCGTAAACTGAAATCGTCTCACGCTTGTAACAAAAAGCGAGGTCTTCCGAAAGAATGAGGGTGGTGTGGGTTTTGTCACCGGGCAAGAGTCTGTTGTAGCTCTGCTCAATGCCTGCCAGCATCACCAGCTCGCTCGACGTTACACCGGGAAGGGCTTCCTTCTTTTCCGCCGCGGCAACGTTCGGGGCCGTGGAAACAACGATTTCATTTTCTGTCCCTGACGGAGTTGCAGCCGTAGCGGCGGTCCCGCCGGGTGGAGCGTGCGCGATATCGGTTCGCTCACCGCTTACGATCAACCAGCGGCCCGGTTCAAGCCCACTAACCAGACCTGAAAGTTCGAGACGACCGCCGCAGACAGGCTCGTCGATTGGTTCCTCAGCCAATTCGAGCAACTCACTTTGTGCAAAAACATTCGTGCCCCGAATCGAGTCAAACTGATCTTTGGCCGGATCGATCCAGGGTTTAGTGAGCTCAAGCTGCGTGCTTGCGAAGGTAAGACCGTAGTCGGCGCGCGAGACGTCGCGTACTGAGACAATCCCGGTAATCAGTGGCGGGAGAGAAGGCCTCTCTAAAACAGCCCAGCCACCAGGCACAATTTCATTGAAGGAGGCGTCGAGACTCACCTTAGTCGGTTCTTCGGTTGGCGTCGGGGTTACCGCAAAGGTGATGCTGCCGTCAGTAGTAAGGGATTCCCCCCTACCAACGCTGGTGATCGCACCTGACTCACGGACGTGCTCTACTTTCACCAGGTTGTTATTCGTGCTGCTGGCACTCACGATCCCCGGTTCCAGATTCCAGTTGATGACGACGTCAAATTGGCGCGCCTCGAAGGTGAAGGTGAACTTAGCCTGGTTCCGATTAGCTGGTGCATCAGAGACCGTCAAGATTACGATTTCGTTTACGTTGGAAATATTCAAACGTTGGGGCCCATCAGTTAGTGCGCCATTCCGGGTCACCGTTCCCAGCTGCCGACCCGCCTGGTCAACAAGTGCGACGGTGCAGGTGAAGGACGACTCATTACGCGGGAAAGCAACAGTGATGGTGAAGCGTTGGTTTGGGGCTTGCCTTTGATCTCTGAACAGGGTCCATTCTTCGTAGCCATCGACGCGTCCCGTGTCTTTGTTGGTTATAGGCTTCAGCGGCGCGTTATGACCAAATACCGCGGCGCGCGTGCGCAGGGCATAAATGCTTACCGGCAACGGAGCACTGACCGGCAGGTTTTCCCACGCCCGATAGAGCAGGTCACGCAGCGCCGGCCTCATGGCCACTACCAACTTTGGCAGAGAGTCTGATGCGGTCGAGAAAGAGTCGGCCACGCTGCGAGGCAGCCGCACACTGCTTGAGGGAGGCTGCGAGGCAGACTTGTCGAGATCATCGACTATCCTCAGGACGTCACCCAGAGATGATTCGGCAGGACTGGGTGATTGACTGCCAGCTAGTTCAATCGGGTCCTCAAAAGAGGTGAATGTCTCCGCGCCCCTCGAATCGGAAGGTTTAAGTTTCGCGGCCGCCAACTCGTTTGAAATTGGCTCTAACTCTGAAACGATGCTCCCGATCCATGGGTGTAACTTGGTGAAGTTGCCTTCGACGGCCAGTCGATGCTCTTCACGCAGCGGCTCCAAACTCGCGTCTACCATCTCTCTCAAATCTTCGTCGGTTTGACTTGACTCCACTTTGCTGTTCAGTTCGTTTAGATGTGTGATTACGCGCCGAGCTGTCGCCGTGTCAGTGTTTACTTCAAATCCTTCGCCCTCGGTGTGGCGATCGATGACCTTTCGTACTTCGATTATGAAATTTCTCCGTACTGCTCTAACGGTCTGCCAGGGTTCGAGGCTCACTTTTGTACGAGCATTGGTTTGATCAGGCTCGACCGCCAACACTCTCAGCAGCCGCTGATTGCTGGAGCCGGAGACAAGCAACAACGGATCGTTTGGCTTTAGTTTTGTGGTAGTGCTCTTGAAATAGATCGACGTTTTATCATTCTCTATCCGCCCTGGCGCGAGCGACACTCTTTGTGGCCGCGTCCGCCGCACAGCCAACTTGTTCCATTCACTGCGCGCGTATAGCTTGTCCGATGTCTCAAAAGTCTGCGGCAGCTCGCCTGGCCCGGGAACGCTTGCGGCCCGCGCGCCTGCAGGAATCTCAACTTCAGTATTCTTCTCGAGGGTATAGGCCAAGAAGACGCTGGCTGCGACACCGGGGCGGAGCCGGTAGCCAACCAATCGGGCCAGCTCCAAAATCGAGCGTCGCTCGGTAGCGGTTAACAGGAAGCCCTCGTTGGCAATTCGCTCCTGATAAAACGTCAGCACGTCGGCAACTGTCGCCCAGGCATCCAGCAAAGCGATCGAGGGATCTGACGCGGCGCGTGTAGTCAGTTTCAACAGCGGACGCACTGGAGCCCGGTTTGTGGTCTCGTCTGTTTCGAACACCTCCGGTTCAAGTTCCATGTTCGATAGCCGCGCCTTCATCGTTTCCAGGAAGCTGGCATGCGTCCCGACGCGATAAGCGAGCGCGCTTAAGCCCGGCCGGTTGAGTCTGGACACTGGCGTCAGTTTATGAATGCCTTCACAGCAACCGCATATTTCGTTCATCGTCCACCTTTTATTTCCAGCTGAAGTTTGCCGTGTTCGGGGAAGCTAGGATCATTGTCCAGGCGCGCCACTTCCAAATTACTGAGTGGCAAAACACCATTCTCGATTTCTTTATTCGGCGCTTCGAACAGCCGCTGCAACCTGGTGAGCTGAACGCTTTCAACACCCGTGATGCTCTGGGCCGCGGCCACGAGCGTGCTGAGAGAAATTCCTTCGCCGAAACTGAGATTGTTCGGATGAAAGAAGCCGGCTTTGCCGGCGCGCAATATCCGATTGCTGAAGAGGTCCAAAAGCTCGGCTTCAACGTGGCCGCGCAGGTAGTGCGGCAGGACGCAGACCGACAACGCGACGTCGAGTGAGACGTACCTGGCCGGTCGCACTCGCAAGTCATGGCTGATTCGCCGGTACCGATAAAGACTCGCTTCAACGAGTTCGCGCAGGTCTTGATCCAACTCCTGGCTGTTGAATGGATCGATCGCCACCTGGACCTCATACCAACTGCCAGTCCAGCGCAACGGCGATGCGGCCGCCTGCTGGATTTTCCCGGGTGCGCTCAGCGGTGCAAGGAAGGCATAGTCATCGCGTGTGATGGCTCGCTCTAATTGGCGCCGAAATGTCATCGGCGCGAAAAGCTTAGCTTCCTCGAGCGGTTCCGGATCTATTCCGCCTGCCGCCGGCAGCGGATTCCGCACCAGTGGGTGAATACCGCTCACTCGCTGACGAAACACGATGTGCGAGATTGCTTCAGCGCCGACGTTGCCGCGCTTTCCAATGCCAACACGATAATTGGCAGTTAACGTCGTACCAGGAGTCGGCGCCCGTCCGAGATCGCCATCGCCAAA
>Ga0070698_100005484_pt1 | contig 13851 bp, 12 predicted proteins | sample KBSK1502metaG_FD_65477 | JGI IMG/M metagenome (GOLD analysis project Ga0070698, IMG submission 65477) | Corn, switchgrass and miscanthus rhizosphere microbial communities from Kellogg Biological Station, Michigan, USA - KBS K1-50-2 metaG | ecosystem: Host-associated > Plants > Roots >...
GGTTGGGTGGCGGAGCAGGAATTGAAGTAGCTCCGGGCATGATGGGTAGTATAGGAAGTGATGGTGATCCATAAACAATACCACCTGCTGGAGCTGGTCCGCTATAAGTATAGTTAGTAAAATTATTTGCTGCTGAAGGTGATGGCAGGGTTACCCGGCCGGAAACTGTGCCACCGCCGATGACGACATTTCCGTACACATCAATATTGCCGGATATAGAAGTGCTGGATCCAACCGAAAGAATTGTACCGGTAGATAGAGGCGAATTAGGAAAGTTAGCTGCCGCAGCTATTCTACCATTGACAATATTACTATTGGTAAGAATTGCTTTATCGGCCGAAAAAATGTTGGTTCCATTAAACGCTACATTACCGGTTGTCTGGACCAGCTTATATGAACCTACTGCGCCTCCATTAAGATTAATAGAAGAACCGATAAGTGTTGTACCGGTACCGTTCGGACCAGACAATAAAACAAAGTCACTGATGTTGAGCTGTTGTGCATGTAGATCACTTGCAGGAATGCTCAGCAGTGTACAGTAAAATAAACTGGCGAAAGCAGCTTTGCTAAAAAAAGGTTTGCTCATAGTGCTTTAGTTTAATCCCACGCCTTAATTAATATTTTGTTCTGAACGGATACGAATTGACTCGTCTGACGACACGAAATTCATGGGGTGGTAATTGAAAACTCCCGAAAGCCTCACGACTTTCAAGGATAGCTACTGGCAAAGCTTTTTGGAAACCGTTTCCTTAACATATGACCGGATCTGGCAAGAATAATTCCTCACTAACCTTCTTCAAAATCAATGTATGTATTTCAAGGGGGGCAGACTATACTTTTGGTTACTATGAGTTTGTAAGCTAATGAAATAATCGTAAAAACATTAGCACTCTAAAAATAAGTATAATCCTTTATCTGATTGTTTTTCGGTAAGGCATTTTTTTAAGTGGTGATAAATTTTTGGAAGGGACATTAAAATACTTTTATGTCAGGCGCTTAGAGTCAACCGGTGAGGGACCGGCTGCGCCTGCAGTTGTGCGGGATAACATCTATAGCCAGGGTTTAATTTCTTATGATTCTTTGTTTTCACTAATTTTTAAGAACGGTTTCAGCAAGTCAATTGGGACGGGGAAAATAGTTGTTGAATTTTTTTCTGTAGCAATCTCCCGAAGTGTTTGCAGGTAACGAAGCGTTAATGCACTGGGCTCCCCGGCAAGAATTTTTGCCGCATCAGCCAGCCGTTGCGATGCCTGGAATTCTCCTTCAGCTGCAATTATTTTACTGCGGCGTTCTCTTTCTGCTTCTGCCTGTTTGGCCATAGCTCTTTGCATTTCCTGTGGCAGGTCAATCTGTTTCACTTCCACATTGGAAACTTTAACTCCCCATGGTTCTGTATGCGCATCAATGATCTGTTGCAGTTTCAGATTTATTTTTTCCCGTTGAGAAAGAAGATCATCAAGGTCAGATTGCCCCAACACACTCCGAAGGGTCGTTTGTGAAAGTTGCGATGTTGCCACTAAAAAATTTTCAACTCCCACAATTGCTTTTTGCGGTTCTACCACCCTGAAATAAACAACCGCATTAACTTTAATTGAGACATTATCCTGGGTTATGACATCCTGGGTTGGCACATCCATTACAACAGTACGCAGACTTACTTTAACCATTTTATCAATAACCGGTATCAACAAAATTAGACCCGGACCCTTAATGCCATCGCCACCAATCAAACGTCCCAGGCGGAATATGACTCCTCTTTCATATTCACGCAATATTTTTATAGCGCTAAACAATATGATCACAACAAATAAAATAATGACGACTGCTACGGCGGGGAACTGTTGCATAATTTCTTTTTTAACTGTTATTAATTTTTTCTACAAAAAGTTTCAGGTTCTTCATTTCTTTTATTCTTACTTTTTCTCCTTTATCAATTGTACCAGCCAGCGATTCCGCACTCCATATTTCTCCCTGTACTTTTATGGTGCCTGCCGGCGATAACGTCTCCATTGCCTCACCAATATTTCCAATTAATCCTTCAATACCCGTTACCACTTTGCGTCGCTGCGCCCTGATGCCAAGCCCTACAACAAACAAAAAGAAAAGAGCAGACAGGATCGTCGCCGAAATAATTACACTACGTGAAATCTTTACCATTTCCAGCGACGAGTCGGACCTGATCAGCATCATGGAGCCGAGCAACAGGGAAATTATGCCACCAATGGCAAGCAGCCCATGACTCGGAATTTTTATTTCCAGCAGGAAGAGAATGACAGCGAAAATGATCAATGCAAGTCCTGCATAATTAATCGGTAATGTGTGCATCGAATACAATGCAAGTACAAGTGCAATAACACCAACAATGCCCGGAAGGATAGCACCCGGGCTATATAGTTCAAAGATGAGCCCATACAGTCCCAGCAGGAATAAAATGTAAGCAATATTGGGATCACTGATGATGTCCAGTATCTTTTCCCATACACTCATCTTTAGTTCTTTCACTTTGGCAGATGCTGTATGCAATGTTTTTGTACCGGCAACAAGTTCCACGACCTTACCATTGATCTTAGCCAGCAATTCTGTTTCATCCTTAGCAATAAGATCAATCGCCGAATCTTCCAATGCCTCGGTTTCTGAATAGGAAAAACTTTTGCGAACTGCGTTTTCTGCCCACTCAATATTATGGTGTCTTTTTTCTGCAATGGATCTTATAAAGGCAGCGGCATCATTGGTCACTTTTTCATTCATGGTGCTGTCCATTTGATTTTGCATAGTGACCGGGTGTGCTGCGCCAATATTTGTACCTGGCGCCATGGCGGAAATATGAGCTGCGAGTGTAATAAAAACACCTGCCGAGCCAGCATGCGCCCCGCCCGGTGAAATATAGACAACTACGGGCACCGGTGATTCCAGTATATCGCTTACAATTACTCTTGTTGATTTTAATAAGCCGCCAGGCGTATTGAGATGAATGATGATGCATTCCGCTTTTTCACGGGCAGCGTCTTGAATGCCCTTATGAATAAAATCTGCCGATGAGGGATTGATGGTACCATCAATCTTCATGGAGATCACTGTTTGTGCATCAGTAACAAGCGGGAATAAAAAAAGGAAAAAACAATATGATAATATGCGTTCCATAAGCACCTGTCTGCCGACAGGCAGGCCTGGTTAAAAAGACCTAATTGAAAGGTAATGAAATAAGGGGATAATGACTGATAAATAAATAACTGACTGGCATAATTTTTTGATTGTAAAAAATAAGTAACCAGTTATGTTATGCCCTCTTCAGTTGTTGCTGCTATAAGGTATGATGTAAACACTTTCACGCTCCGGGTAATATATGTGTCCGGCAGTGTATATGATTATAAAGATGTACCTGAAAAAGTGTACAAAGAAATGAAAGAAGCTCTTTCAAAAGGCGAATTTTTGAACAGGCGGATTAAACCTTCATATGAATTTGAAAAAATTAAGTAAAAAGGTTTTTATTCCGGTATCATCCGAATACTATTACACTGCGTTTTCATTAAATGATAACACAATACTCGTCACCTTTGCGTCCACCTTACGGTATTTTATGCCGGCTTTGTCGAGCATAAACTTAGCGGCCTTAAAAATGTCATTGCCCTCATATTTATCAGACAGGTAGATAACTTCATTGATACCGGATTGAATAATTGCTTTTGCACATTCATTGCACGGGAACAAAGCTGTATAAATCTTACATCCTGCCAGGTCCATCCCGATATTATTCAATATTGCATTCAACTCTGCATGACAGATATAGGGGTATTTGGTTTCCAGGAAGTCTCCCTCTTTGTACCAGGGAAACTCATCATCACTGCAGCCAATAGGCAGCCCATTATACCCCGCGCCGACAATTTTATTTTTTTCATTTACGATACAGGCCCCGACCTGTGTGTTTGGATCCTTGCTTCTTTTGGCAGATAGCAATGCTACTCCCATGAAGTACTCATCCCACGAAATATAATCCTGGCGTTTTTTCAAGAGCAGATGGTTTAGCCGCAAAGAAAAATAAATTTTAATTGTTTTCGTCAAAAGCCGGGCAGACAAATGGGATTTGTGCAGGAAACGTACTACTTCAAAATCTGAAAAACTACGAAAGCCGCAGAAATCATTAGGGCGATCAAGTGATTTCCCGTAAAACAATTCTTATTTTACAAAGTCCGACTATTGAAAAACACATGGAGATAAGTCACCACCGAATACTGCGTTTGCCGGGTAAAATAACATTCCCGCAGATAAAGAGGCTGCAAGGCTCTCTGAAGAAAAATTCTCTTAATTTATTGAGTTATATCAAATCACTCGGTTATAGTAGTGCGCTTGATCAGTATGAACTGCTGAAACTGGGCATCTTTAATCAACTTAATTTTTTCCAATTACTTGCCGGTATCGTTATTCTTTGTACTTGTCTTTTTCATCATCAATTTCCCGGCTGGGCTTGTATCGTTGCGGGCATACCGGCAGTGATCAATATTCTTGTGCTGTACCTTAACAAACGCTACATGCACCAGGCGGCCCTTATTGCTTATTTTATTTTGCAGCCACTTGCCACCAGTTTTATTTTCATGAATAGCGTAAACCTGGGTCTGGATCTTTATTTCATTCTGTATGGAATCCTTGCCGTTTTCTTTTTGAAAGATATCGGCCTCATGATCTTTTCGATTTGCTTCTCCATGGTAAACTTTTTTATCCTTTCTGTAGTATTAAAGCAATTTATTTACGAGTTGGAGAATATCAATAATTTTCTTTACCTGGTTAATGAGGGAGTGACAATCGTATTTATTTTTCATGGTTTATACCTTATCAAAAAAGAAAATTCAGTTTACCAGCTAAGTATTCTTGATAAAAACAATGATTTGCAGCATAAAAATGTGCAAATACAATTGCAGGCAAATAAGATCAGAGAGAATGCTTCCCTTCTTGAAAAGCAAACACAGGAACTAACTGAACTAAATGCATTAAAAAATAAATTGTTCAGCATTATTTCGCATGACCTGAAAGCGCCGATGTATGCGATGCGAAATTTTTTCAGTGAAGTTCAACAAAACAATATTCCGGCCAGGGAACTAAAAAAAATGATCCCCAATGTAGTAAACGATCTGACCTATACAACCGGATTGATGGATAATTTACTGCAATGGTCAAGAGCACAAATGCAATCAAATGCGACATACCCGCAAAAAGTGGATATTGGAAAATCAATAGAAGAGAATATGCAGTTGTTGCGCCGGCAAGCGGAAGCAAAACAAATCAGTATTGAAACCAATAGCCTGGAAAACATATATGGTTTTATGGATAAGGATATGTTGAATCTTGTTTTGCGTAATCTTATTTCCAATGCTATAAAGTTCACTCCAGAGAAAGGAAATATCAAAATTGGTGTGCACGAAAACTGTACAATTGTTGAGGTGTATGTGCAGGATAACGGGACCGGCATAAGTCCTGAAGCTTTAAAGAAAATAAACGGGAATGATTTTTATTCTACCAAAGGGACCGCCAGTGAATCGGGTACCGGTTTGGGTTTAAGACTTTGTAAAGAATTTATTGCAAAGAATGGTGGCCAGCTTTATATTGAAAGCAAACTAGGGGAAGGAAGTACTTTCTCTTTCTCATTGCCAAAAGCAGGATAAGGCTAGTTGGAACAAACACTCCCTATCCAACCGGCTGTTTACAGAAAATTTTCTCAAGCAATTCATAAAGCGCTGGATGTTTTTCTTTCAGGAGCTGAGGCCTCTCAAAAAAATATTCTGATACTACTGCAAAAAATTCAGCTTCGTTGGTGGCTCCATAAGGATCAATGTCTGATCGATCTTCGTTGATCAGTTTCATTTCATGCTGCATAAGCTGCAGCCACGGCTGTATATATTTTCGTTCCATGATAAAAGCAGGAATGCCGTCAATATCACCATCCGTTTTATCTACCAGGTGCACAAATTCATGAATCGCCGTGTTGTCTTTTCCTGTTTTATTGATAAATGCCTGTCTTAATTGATGCTTTGATAAGATCATAACATGATTCAGTGCGCCATTGCCAACCATACCCAATACATTACGACTATTTCCCTGCTGTTCAAAATCATGATTAAATGAATCGGGATAGAGCAATACTTCATGAAGATGGATATACTCCCAACCCTGAAAATTAAAAATTGGAATAATAGCGCTGGCTGCTATCAGTACTTTGTCGATGTCTTCCACAACTGTATTTACTCCTGTAATTTTTACCTGCGAAAGAAATTGTTGCATCCTGTTTTCAAATTCTGTCTTTCTTGTTTCATCTAACTGCTGATAAAAAGGAACTTGTTCCAAAAGTAGTTGCCTGTATGAGTCAGGCATAGGTTCATTGGTTACTACTGTTTTCTTTTTTATCCTTAACAGGAAAGAAAACAATAAACCTATAAAAGCCAGCGAAGCAAGTGTAATGAGAAGTACGTCCATAATACAATAATAAAAAGACCCGGAAATAAATTTATTACGCCATTGTTCCCGAAAGTATCCTGATCAATTTTTCTGCATCAATATTTCCGCCGGAGATCACGCAAACAGTTTTTCCCTTTCCTGCTTTTCCCGTTAAGGCAGCAGCCAATGAAGAACCGCCGGCTCCTTCTGCAATCACGCGGCTCCGCTCTATCAATAATTTTATTGCATCTGCTATTTGTTTCAGACTTAAAACAATTGAGCCATTAACTAACTTACTTACCAATGGCCACATTTCTGTAAGCAGACCAGCGCTCCCCATTCCATCTACAAAACTTGGTGTGTATTCAATTTTCATTGGTTTACCAGCCGCAAGAGACGGCGCAAGCGGTGCGGCCGTTTCCACTTCTGATGCAAAAACTTTTACGCCCGGTTTTATTGCTTTTACTGCAGTTGCAATACCGCTGATGAGTCCACCGCCGCCATAAGGAACAATAATAACATCCACTTCCGGAAGATCTTCGAGTATTTCCAAACCAATCGTTCCATTACCCGCAATTACCGGGGGATCACTTACCGGATGAACAAAAAATCCTTTCATTTCTTCTCCGAAGGAGTCCGCCAACGGGCGGACAAATTTTCTTGTCACAAGCACCTGCCACCAATCATTAAAGGGGACCCTGATAAATTTTGCACCGAGTCTTGTTATAGCATCCAATTTTGTTTGCGGTGCATGATCGGGTACGATCACTGTGCAGGGAATGTTCATCACTCTTGCATTCCATGCTACACCCTGGGCCATATTGCCTGCACTGGCAGTGTATACTCCATCTTTGAGCAACGATTTATCAGCAAGACTCATGGCATTGCAGGCGCCTCTTAATTTAAATGAACCGATTGGCTGAAGGTTTTCCAGTTTCAGATATATTTCGCCGGGAAGGTTGTCGCCATAAAAACGGATCAGCGGCGTACGATTTACATTGCCCCTGATGCGTTGCTGCGCATCTTTTATATCTTGTAATGATACAGCAATGATTTTTTGTTCGGTGATCATTCTCTTATGATTTTATCTTGATTTAATTAGCTTTGAGCAGTGAGCTATGAGACTTAAAGTTATGTTCACCGTTTATAACTCGCAGCTCGGAGCTCAAAGCTCCTGGTTTTTTATTTTCTCATAAATATGGTAAGCCGAAAAAATATCTTCCGCTGCAATACCTAATGATTTAAAAATGGTGACCTCATCATCATGTTCTCTTCCTTTTTTTGTTCCCGATAATACTTCGCCTAATTCAGCTTTTATATGTTCATCCGTTACAGCGCCTTCTTTCTTAGGGATTAAAAAATCACCGGCTTCATTGAAAAGCGATTCATAACAATCGGCAAATAATTTTGATTTTACTATTGCTGCTGTATCTAATTCCCTGGCAAAGGCTGTGCTGGAGCCGACGGCGTTGATATGTGTACCGGCTGCAATCCATTCACCCATTACAAGAGGTTCTTTAGAGGAGGTAACCGTACAGATAATATCCGCATTCTCTACTGCCTGCTGCACATTTTTCTTTATATGAACAGGTATATTATATTCACCCGACAATTCATTGACAAGCTGCCTTGCATTTTTTTCATTGCGGCTCCAGAGATTGATCTGTTTTATATTTCTTACCAATAGCATCGCTTCAATATGTCTTTTCGCCTGCTCACCCGAACCGATGATGGTAAGTGTTGATGAATTTTGTCTTGATAAAACTTTTGTGGCAACAGCACTGGCGGCGGCAGTGCGGATAGCCGTAATCTCCAATGCATCAAAAAGCATAAGTGGCTGTCCATGCTTTGCATCAAATAACATTACTATTCCCTGGTGTGAGGGAAGACCAACTTCGCTGTTGGCATGAAAAACGGTGATCACTTTAATACCCATTACGCCAAGATTACCCGCAAGACCCGGCATCATGCCCAGCACACCGCTGCGATCTGGGAGCCGCATAATACTACGTAATGGCTGCAAACATTCCCCCGTTGCCAGTGAACGAAACATTTTTTCCATTACCTCAACACATTCCTCCATCGGCAATAGCGACGCGATCTTTTTTTTGTTGACAAACAATGGTTCCATCTGTTTTTATTATACTGATGTGAAGGATTATAAAGATAGAATTTTTGGGTGTTGGACAACGAGCAACCGCAGCAATAATACTATTCAGTTTTTTTCCACCCCCCATTTGAAATTTTTCCAGGTTCGAACAACTTCCCTCGTCCCGATAGCTATGGGGAGGGATAATGTTCATTTCTTAATTTCTATTTGGAAGATATTCTTTATTTCAAATAAAGTGATGTTTAATTTCTGCCGCTGGCGGAGGGTCGAAAGCATAACATAAAGAAACAATCGAAAAGGGGTGGCCAATGATGAATAGCAAACAGGAACTTGAATGAAGGGTCGCAAGAAAATCTTTATAGTAATTCCAAAATTTGTTACATAGATTTTATTCGCTCACCTTGATTGAAATTAATACTTTTAAAATATGAAAAACGCTTTTTACAGTATAGGCTTTTTATTTTTTGCTTTGGTAATAACGGCTCCATCACTTTTTATAAAAAATAAAACAAAACCTGTTATCATTGGTTATGTGGGCGGCTTCCGCGGATTGATCGAAACGGATTCTATTGATGTATGGCGTCTTTCACATATTAACTATGCATTTGTTGATATAAAGGATAACCGTGCATGGCTGCACAATGAAGCGACAGATACCGTGAACCTGCGAAAGTTAAGCGAGTTAAAAAAAATAAATCCCGCTTTGAAAATAGTGATATCGGTCGGTGGATGGAGCTGGAGTAAAAATTTTTCTGATGCAGTGCTTACAGATACTTCAACAAAAAATTTTGCTTTAAGTGCCGTCGCTATTGTTTCAAAATATAATTTGGATGGCATTGATATAGATTGGGAATACCCGGGCATGATCGGAGACAGTAATACGTATCGGGCCGAAGACAAACAACATTATACAGTTCTTTTTAAAAAGTTAAGAGAAGGTCTTGATAGTCTCAGTCGTACTACACATATGAAATATTATGTAACTACCGCTGTTGGCGGATCGCAGGCATATATTGATCATACTGAAATGGACAAGGTGCAACAGTATACCGATTACATAAATATAATGAGCTATGATTATGCAGGTGGCTGGGATCCTGTTTCGGGTCATCATACCAACCTGTATACTTCTTCCGGTGATAGCAATCAATATTCTGCTGATCGATCAATACAGGCATTTATAGCTGCCGGTGTGCCGGATTCCAAAATTGTTATCGGGATGGCGTTTTATGGTAAAGGCTGGGAAATGGAATCGACAGATAACAATGGCCTGTACAGAAAAGCAATCAGGTCTGCCCGTGGTGGCGGGTTTACTTTTCTGAAAGATAGCCTGGTTAATAAAAATGGTTATGAGGAATATTGGGATGCTGCTGCAAAAGCTCCTTATCTTTTTAATGCAGAGAAAAAAATATTTATTTCTTACGATAATGAAAGATCTGTAAAAGAAAAATGTAAATATGTAAAGCGCCATCATCTTGCAGGTGCTATGTTTTGGGAATACAACAATGATAAAAAAGAATACCTTCTTAAGGTTATTGCGGATAAGTTTAAGTATATAAAGAAATAATCTTTTATCTCCTTTCTTTTCTTTGTCTTGAAACAAAGAAAAGAAACAAAAGAAAATTCAAGCCAAAAACAAATGCTCCGCTGTTTTTGGCTGGCCAACGCACATGAAGATTTTTCAATGTTGTAATGACATTATATTCCCGAACAGAATGGCTGAAATGTTTGCTTCGTGCTATTTGAGACACTTAAAGGCGCTGTCTTTTTCGTTTGCCTTCAATAAAGAAGTAAGTATTTTATATAGACGAAAAAGAAGGCGCTAATACATTCTTTAAAACCGGTCTGGAGCATTGATGTATTCATTGGGTGATCTAGCGCCTTGTTCCGTCTCTTGATAAAACATATTTCCAGCATAAAGAATGCAAAGACGGAACACAGCGCCTTTAGAATTTACAATTAAACACGAAGCGAAGTCTACATTCTAAAGTATTTCGGATTAGCTACTTTTCACCCTGGCCAATTCGCCATAAGAAATTTTAAAGTAGGAAGAATGCTCCGCATCGAATTGGCCTTGAATTTTCTTTGTTACTTTCTTTGCTTCAAGGCAAAGAAAGTAAATAGCGCCTCCGAAAAATAATTAATCGATTAAGATCAAAAAATAAAAAAACCGGAAAGAATATCCTTCCCGGTTACGAAACGTAGAAAATATAGCTGGTTTTGATTTATTTAATCAATACTCTTCAACGTAATATATTTCTGTATCTTATCATAATTAAATCCCTTCGATCTCATTTCTTTAATATACTCCGGTGTAACACCCACTGCTTTTACAGCAACGATCTCATCAAGATCAATATTTTTAAAACCAACAGATTCAAAACTCTTGATGAACTCAGGAGTAATGCCCTGTGCTTTCAACCCTGTTACGTTATCAAGATCTGTGATCTTATAACCGGCAGCTTCAAAACTCTTGATGTATTCGGGAGTAATACCAAGCGCTCTGAATGCAACAAGGTCCTCTGGTTTTATATCTTTGTATCCAAGAGAAGTAAAACTCTTCATGTACTCAGGAGTTACATTCTGTGATTTCATTCCAACAAATTCATCCGGATCGATATTCTTAAAGCCCAGATCATACCAGCCTTTTACATATTCCGGAGTTACTCCTACTGCTTTAAAAGCTACCAATTGATCATGCGGAACATTCGTCATACCAACCGCTTTAAATGAATTGATAAATTCAGGAGTAATGTTCATTGCTTTAAAGCTGACAATATCATCGGCATCATCATCTTTATCACTCTTATCTCCTTTCATTTGTCTCACTTTAGATATATAGTCTTTATCAATACCCTGTGCTTTAAAACTTACCAGCTGATCAGTTGAAATATTTTTATACTCACTGCGGATCTCACTGATATATTTTTCATTTATCCCCAGGGCTTTCAGCGGGATCAAATTTTCCAATGAAACATCTTTGAAGCCGGCATTACGGATTGATGAAATATAAGCTTTATCAATTCCTAAGGCGGCAACAGGGATCAGGTCATCTTTAGTTACATCTTTATATCCTTCACTGCGCAGCATGGTTAAAAATTCCTTCTTGATATTGATAAAGAAGAAAGCCATTTGGTCATCATCATCAAGATTTTCTTTCAGTTCTTTATTCATGTAATCAACATAGGCTTTATCCGCAGCGAATTTATAAGTACCCATGCCGGTATTGCCTTCAAATCGTCCGGTCATTTGCATGGTACCGGCTTCCCGGGTGATATTGAATGTTCCCGATGTTCCTTTCGGTAATGTTCCAAGTTCCGATAATTTGAAAGTTTCGCCGCTGTAAGAATGCTTTGACTTAAAATCATTTTCACTGTCGAGTTTTTCATCGCTGAAACGGATATTCACTTTGTCATCTTTGATAACAGCGAACCAATAACCTTCTGTTTCCATGCCATGGTTGCGGACGTTCTTTACATTCTCTTTATTCTTTTCGCTGGTTTGGCCTATGGCCATTGGCTCATTTAGCAGGCAAGCTAAAAAAGCAAGTACGGGCATCAGGAAAAAATATTTCCATGCCGTGTGCAGGTTTGATTTTTTTGTATTCATCATGGCTATACGTTTTTTAAGAATTGACTGGTTATAATTTGTAGTTAAGCTCAATGGAAAATGCGGGGCCGATACTTTCATTAAACTAAGCTGGTAACTCTGCTTATCAATTTTTTGTTCTATCAGCTGGTCATCGGTTAAGAATTCAAGATTGCTTTCGATCTCGCGGCGATAGATCCATGCAAATGGATTGAACCATTGAAAGATCAGCAATAGCTCAGCGATAATAATATCCAGCGTATGGTTTTGGCGAATATGAACCTTTTCATGCTCAATGATCTGGCTATATGTTTCCCACTCATATTTTTCAGGGTTGATAAAAATATTATTGCCAAAAGAACAAGGCGCTTTATCACCGCTTACTTCCACGATACGGTACTTACCATCAATGATCACCGGGCTGCGATAGGCGCGAACTAATAATAATATAAGCTGGAAAAGAAAACTAATACCAAACACGATCACGCCAAACCAATAGATCCAGAACAACCAGGTCATCAGTTGAGCAAAAGAAAATCCGCTATCCTCTGCCTTCGAAGGAGTGGTAGCAGCAGGTACTGTTGCATTACTGACGCCTGCGGAGTTTTGTGCATCTTGTTTTACTGCCGGTGGGCTTTGTTGCACTTGTTCAGTTACGATCAATGATGGTTGCTGAATAACTGCTGTCGCTGGCTTACGCAAAGAAAACTGTTGCGGCACTTGTAATAACGGCAAAGCAAAAGAAATGGCAAGGCAGGCGATCAGGAAAAAGCGATTCACTTTATAAAAAGTTTCGCGGCGCAGCAATAGTTTATAAAAAGCCAGGCAGGCGAGCAGGATCACAGCGACATTAATGATATAGGGAAGGTTCATGATTTGTCTGATTTGATCATTAAAAGAATTTCTTTCAATTCGTCTTCACTCAGGTTTTGTTCTTTGGCAAAAAAGGCCAACATCCGCGGATAGGAGTTATCGAAATACTGGCTCACGATATCTTTCATTGCATGCTTTTGATAATCTTCGCGGCTAATGACAGGAAAGTATCGATAAAGATTGCCAACGCTGTCATGATCTAAGAAACCTTTTTCTTCCAGGATCTTCACCATGGTAGCAACACTGTTATAATGCGGTTTCGGATCGGGGAGATGAGGGATCACTTCTTTAATAAATGCTTTATCAAGCTCCCAGTACACCTGCATGATCTGTTCTTCTCTTTTTGCAAGTTTTATCATCTGTTCTAATTTTTCACAATGTTAGTACTAATTCATTAGGAGAGCAACTAATTTATTAGGAGTGATGGATTTTAAGTATAGAAATTGTGGCTAAGTCAATTCATTTTTAGAAAGTTAGGATGTGAAAAAAAATTTTAGTTCGTGGTCTGAATTCAGGATGAATGGGCTTTGTATCGAAGTTTAATTTATATACTAAGCTGAATTGCTTACTAAAAAAGAATATGAGGAAACTTCAAATATCACCGATGTCGATGATAAGAATTGTTTAGCTCAGTTAACAGTAGTGCCGAATCCTAATCACGGCGTCCGGCAATGGCTGTATATCATTGCCGGTGTGTTTTTCCCCGCCTGCCGGCAGACAGGTTTGTTACTTTCCTTTGGGCAAGCAAAAGAAAGAACATAAATAGAATTGCTCTTTGCCTTTCCGTTCTTTTTGCCTTGATGCAAAAAGAACCAAAAAAATCAAGGCCAAACCTAATGCTCCGCAGGTTTGGCCGG
>Ga0070698_100005485_pt1 | contig 13850 bp, 11 predicted proteins | sample KBSK1502metaG_FD_65477 | JGI IMG/M metagenome (GOLD analysis project Ga0070698, IMG submission 65477) | Corn, switchgrass and miscanthus rhizosphere microbial communities from Kellogg Biological Station, Michigan, USA - KBS K1-50-2 metaG | ecosystem: Host-associated > Plants > Roots >...
GCTTTCCTTCTATATTGGCGCGGCGGTCTTCCTGATCGCGGTACTCTGGACGGTCCTCAAGTCGAAGGAGTACTCGCCGGAAGAGATGGCATCATTCGAGGAGAACCAGGCGCGGGAGACCCACGAAGCGCCCTCTGCTTCGGCGATCATCAATATCCTGCGTGATTTCGTCCGCATGCCGAAGACCATGAAGCAGCTGGCCCTGGTCCAGTTTTTCTCCTGGTTTGCCCTCTTCGCGATGTGGATCTACACCACGGCGGCGGTCACCAACCACGTCTACCATACCACCGACCCGACGTCGAAGCTGTACAACGATGGAGCCAACTGGGTGGGAGTCTGCTTTGCGGTTTACAACGGTGTCGCCGCATTGGTGGCTTTCATTATCCCGGTCCTGGCGGGCCGGACCAGCCGGAAAGCCGCGCACGCCGTGTGTCTCCTGTGTGGCGCGCTGGGGCTGATCTCGATCTTCTTCATCACAGACTATCACTACCTGCTGGGCTCGATGGTCGGCGTCGGGATCGCCTGGGCGAGCATCCTTTCCATGCCCTACGCGATCCTGACCGGGTCGTTGCCGCCGTCAAAGATGGGGTACTACATGGGCGTGTTCAATTTCTTCATCGTGATCCCCCAGATCGTCGCCGCGTCGCTCCTCGGCTTTATCGTCGGCCACTTCTTCGGCGGACAGGCGGTCTACGCCCTCCTGGTCGGCGGCGCTTCACTCGTGCTGGCGGCGTTGTTGACCTTCTGGGTCCAGGACAAGGACGACGTGGCGGCGCTGGCCGGGCGGTAGGCCGGCTTCATGCGGTTTCTGCTTACCCCGGTCGGCTCCGGCGGCGATGTTCATCCGTTCGTGGGGATCGGCCGGGCACTCCGGGCCCGGGGTCACGAGGTGGTCGTGTTCTCGGCCGAGCCGCATAAGGGGATCGTGGAACGAAGCGGGCTGTCGTTCGTCGCGACGGTGACGACCGAGCAATACCATGCCGCCACCCTGGATCCCGATCTCTGGCACCCGAAGCGCGGGATCGAAACTATTCTCAAGATGATCGCCCCGTCGCTGGAGAGCTCACTCGCCACCATCGAGTCGCATTACGTCCCCGGTGAGACCATGCTGGTTGGGCACCCGCTGGGATTTGCTACCCGGATCTTCGAAGACCAGATCGGCGGGCCCGCGGCGACCATTCACCTCGCGCCCTCCAGCATTCGGTCGGCGTACCAGGTGCCGGCCCTCCCACCGGGCATCGACATCTCCTGGCTGCCGCTTTGGCTCAAGCGGGGGTTCTGGGTTCTCGTGGACAAGGTCGGCATTGACCCTTTAATCCTTCCCGATCTCAATCGCATCCGGGCCGCCCGGGGCCTTGCTCCGGTGCGCCGGATCTTCCAGGGGTGGATCAACTCGCAGCGACGGGTCATCGGACTGTTCCCCGATTGGTTCGGTCCCCGGCAGCCGGACTGGCCCGCCGCCTTTCGCCACGCGTCATTTCCGCTGTGGGACGACCCGGGAGGCGCTCCGGTCGACGCCGAGCTGGCGGCATTCCTCGATCATGGCTCGGCCCCGGTGGTGGCGTCTCCCGGGACGGCCAACCGCCACGCCACCGGTTTCTTCGCGGCGATCCAGGCCGCGCTCGTCAGGCTGGGCCGCCGGGGGCTCTTCCTGACCGGTTACCCGGAACAGCTTCCGCCCAACCTTCCGGAGACGATTCTCGTCAGGCATTACGCATCGTTCTCCGCCGTACTGCCGCGCGCCGCGGCTTTCATCCACCACGGCGGGATCGGCACAATGTCCCAGGGCCTGGCGGCCGGCCAGCCGCAACTGGTGATGCCCATGGCGTACGATCAGCCCGACAACGCGCTCCGGGCCGCTCGGCTGGGCGTCGCCCGCTGGCTCGCGCCGGGCCGGTTCACCGCAGACCGGGTGACCGCCGCACTCCGGGAATTGCTCGACAGCCCCAGCGTCGCCTCGGCGGCAACGACGTGCAAAGAACGACTCAGGGAAATGAACGGGATCGAGACCGCCTGCGATCTACTGGAACAGGAAGCCATGAGGAGCGCCGCATGAAGCAGGTTCTCAGGTTTGTCAGCATTGGCGCCATCATACTCGGCTCCGGCTGCCACAGTGCCACCAGCTCGGCGAACCGAGTCGGGATGGTCGGTCCAGCCGAGGCAGCGGATCCGGCGACGTACTGGAACTCCGCGACCATCTATTTCCTGCTCACCGATCGTTTCCAGAACGGCAATCCCGGCAATGACCACGCGCTGGGCCGGGCGCATGATGGAAGCCTGTTACGCAACTTCGAGGGTGGTGACCTGGCCGGCCTGCGCCAGAAGATCGAGGCGGGATACTTCGACAGCCTGGGAGTGGACGCGATCTGGCTTACCCCATTCGTCGAGCAGATTCATGGCGCTGTGAACGAGGGAACCGGGAAGACCTACGGATTCCACGGCTACTGGACCCGGGACTGGACCGCGGTGGATCCCGCCCTTGGCACCAGGGATGACCTGCATGCGATGGTAGACGCCGCGCACCGGCGCGGTATTCGGGTGCTCATGGATGCCGTCATCAACCACACCGGCCCGGCGACCTCGCAGGATCCTGCCTGGCCGTCCGATTGGGTCCGGTCGGGTCCCAACTGCACCTACCGGAGTTACGCCACCACCGTGGACTGCAACTTGGTGGCGACCCTGCCGGACATCCTGACCGAGCGGGACCAACCGGTAGAACTTCCCCCGGCGCTGCTCGAGAAGTGGGCCCAGGAGGGCCGCAGGGACCCGGAGGTGGCCAGCCTGAACGCCTTTTTCTCCCGTACCGGCTACCCCAGGGCGCCGCGCTATTACCTCATCAAGTGGCTCACCGACTGGGTCCGTGAGTTCGGGTTCGACGGGTACCGGGTGGACACGGCGAAGCATTTTGGAGAGTCGGTGAGCGGCGAGCTCAAGCAGCAGGCCCAGGTCGCGTTCTCGGATTGGAAGCGAGCTCATCCGGCCCTGGTGCTCGACAGTCTGCCGTTTTACATGGTGGGTGAGGTATACGGCTATGCCCCCGACCAGGGGCGGGAATACGACTTTGGAGATCGAAAGGTTGATTTCTTCGCCCACGGCTACGACGCTCTCATCAACTTCGCGTTCAAGGCCGAGGCACACGGATCGTTGGACAGCCTTTACACCCGGTATTCGGCGGGGCTGCATGGCGGTCCGCTCGATGGCGTGTCGATCCTGAACTACGTGAGCTCCCACGATGATGGAGGGCCGTACGACGTTGACCGTAAGGATCCCTACGGCGCCGGGACTCGCCTGCTCCTGGCGCCCGGTGGCGCCCAGATTTACTACGGCGACGAGTTGGCACGTCCGCTCAGGATTGCCGGGGCCGAAGGGGACGCCAATCTCCGGTCGATGATGAACTGGGCGGACCTCGAGAGAGGCGGCGCGACTCGGGACATCCTCGATCACTGGCGGATACTGGGACGCTTCCGCAAGGCTCATCCGGCCATCGGTGCTGGAGTTCATCGCACGCTGCAGGCGTCGCCTTTTGTTTTCAGCCGCACGCTCGAGAAGGATGGGATTGCGGACCGGGTGGTGGTGGCGATGGATCAGGGGGCGGGTGCCAAGACCATTCCGGTTGTCGGGGTGTTTCCGGACGGCACGGAACTGACCGACGCGTGCTCGGGGGCGCGAGCCAGGGTGATAGGGGGAAGGGTTACGCTTACGACTGGTTTCGGGTTGGTTCTACTGAGTGCGAAGTAGGAGGGTGCGTGCGTTGATACCGAGCCGCCGTAAGCTTTGAGGCGCTTTACCGCCGAGGGGCGCCGAGCAAACTGAAAGGCGCACAGAGAAGTACCTAGGTTGTCCTCTGCGTCCTCGCAGTTGCTCTGTGTTCCTCTGCGGTAAAGCGCATCGAAGCCCGAATCAGGTATGATGTTGCCGCACGCATTCCCACCTGCAACGGAGGGAACCTGTCATTGACGACCGGTGTGGCCTGGTGCCGCTCAGCCAATAACCGATTCTGCAAGGAGGGGGCATGCGTTCCGTGTCGTTCTGCTCGAGCCTCGTGGTGGCCGGCATGAGCCTGGTTGTCCTGGCGGTCCCGGCGTCCCCTGCCGGTGCCCAGGTAGTGCCGGATAGTGTCATCCCGGTCATCAGCGCCCGCACCTACGTCAGCGGCAGCGTGACCGTGATCGTCAAGGGGTCGTTCCAGATGAACCAGGTGATCGAAATCAACAAGCCGGCGAGCATCAGTGACGGCGAGATGACCTGGCTGCAGTTCGGCGCCTCCGCATCGGCCTCGGGCGACGTCCTGGTCACGTATGGGGAAGACATCGGCGACGGGGTGGGCGTTCACGTGGGGAAGGGGAAGCCGACCGCCACCGCCGGAAGCGAGCTGTGTACCGGCGAACTCTCGATTACGGCGACCCTGCTGTCGGGCCATTACACCTGCCCCGGTGTAGTCTCCTATGATCCCTCAACCGGCCGGATGGGGCAGGTGGATATCGAGATCACGTTCAGCGCGAAGTCCTAAGGGCGTTGATTGCGAGCGTTCAGATCGTTCGACTGGAGCTGCCGGGGCGCTTTACCGCTGGGAACGCAGGGTAGCAGGGATGCGCGGAGAACAACCTTAGGATTTTGTCCCAGCGTTCTCTGCTCCCCCGCGCTCCCTGCGGTAAATGCACTTCGAAGCCTGAAAAATAGTCACCATATCAACGCACGCACGCCTGATGTGCGCACCTACTCCCTGATCCACACCCTCGCTGTTCTCGCCGGCAACAGCGCCCTGAGTGTCCCATTGGCGAGGGCCACGCCACCGGCGGGAAACCCGGCCCGGTATCGCCCACTTGCCGCCACCGCGATGGAATGCGGCGCATCCGAATTATTGAACGCGACGATCGCCCGCTGGTCTCCCAGCACCCGCTCATAGATCAGGACCCCGCGGGCGTCTTCGGTACGTAGCCAGTTCAAGGTCCCGTCCACGAACAGCCGGAGGTACTGCTTACGCAGCACGATCAGATTGCGATAAACCCGGAAGAGGGCCGTGTCGGGGACCACCCGGTCCCGGGGCCGTGCCCGCCCCAGGGGGTCGGCGGTCTCGTCATCGTAGCGCAGGTCCCCCCACACCATCGGCTTCCGCTCATCCGGATCGTCCGCGCCCCACATCCCGACTTCGTCGCCGTTCCAGATCTCCGGCGCCCCGATATAGGTAAACTGCTGCACCAGGATCATTTCCTGGATTCGCCGGGTCCGTGCACCGGGCCGGTTAATCCGGTAGGTCGAGTCCTCGGTCGGACGGTTGTGATACTTGTAGCGCCCGGGGTTGTAAATCGAAGTGCTGAAGCGCGGCGTGTCGTGACTTGCCGTCAGGTTCATCATCGCCTGAAGTTGAGCCGTTCCGATTCCGGCGGTCAGCGAATCGAGGTTCGCGACGTAGCGTGAGGCGGTTGCGCCCGCAGCGCGAGTGAAGAAGCTGCGCGTCGGGGTGAACCAGCGATAGTTCATCACCGCGTCGAACACGTCGCCCTGCAGCCATGGACCCGGGTCGTACAGCTTGTCTGGCCACTGCTCCCACCAGATCTCGCCCACCAGGTAGGCTTCCGGATTGATGCTTCGCACGAAGCGCCGGTAGTCGCGCCAGAAGCCCAGGGGGACCACGTCCGCCACGTCGAGCCGGAAGCCGTCGACGCCGTCGGAGGGATCGCCGTCGCCGTTGGGGTCCAGCCAGCGCCGGGTAACGGCGAAAATATGGTCCCGGACGCCGGGGACGAGGTTTCCTTCAATGGCCCCCTTGGTCCGGCCCTCCGGCCGCCCGACCTTCTTCCATTCCGGCAGCCATGGCACGTTGGCCCAACCCTTATAGGAGAACTGGTTGGTATCCGGCGTGGCGGGATCGTCGAAGCGCTCGATTTCGTACCAGCCGGCGTACTTCGACCGGCCCTGGTTCTTGAGCACGTCCCGCCAGGCCCAGAACATGATCCCCGTGTGGTTCCACGAGTAGTCCATGATGATGCGCATCCCGCGCCGGTGAACCTCGCGCACCAGGGCGAGGAACTGGCTGTCGGCGGCGGTCCAGCTCCAGGTGGCCGGATTTGCCGGGTCCTCCGCCGCCGTGCGCGCCTCGTCGCCCCGGGGATCGGGCCCGAAGTTACGGTCGATATGGTGGTAGTTCCGGGCGTCGTACTTGTGCAGCGACGGCGCGTCGTTGATGGGATTGAGGTACAGCGCCGTCACGCCGAGGCCCTGGAGATAGTCCAGCCGGTCCATGAGCCCCTGCAGGTCGCCGCCGTAGCGGCGAAACTGCACCGTCGTGTAGAAGTCCTGGCCGGTGGATTTGGCCCAGTCTTCCTCACGGTACCAGTCGTGCGACCACGGCGTCGGGCGCCAGCCCGGTGGTGCCGGCCGCGCGGTGAATCCCTCGATGTCGTGTGCGGTCGGGTCATTGGACGGATCGCCGTTCCGGAATCGTTCGACGAAGATCTGATACCAGATCGCATCCTTCGACCAGCCGGGCACCTCCTGATTGACGGTTGCCGGCGGCTGCCCGAACAGGAAGGTGAGCGGGTCGTCCAGCCGGGCGCGCCAGGCGGATTCGTTGTGGATCGCACCCGGGTAGCTCCGGACCTCGAGGGTTCTCCCCTCAACCAGGCCCTGGCTCTTGAGCCAGGCGACGACCGAGTCCTGGATCGCGAGATCCCCGGCGTCGAGCTCGGCGGTGCCATAGTCGATCCAGTACCGTGCCTCGCGCGGCGCTCGAAGTCCCTTCTGAATGTCGCGGAGGAGATACGGCGCCGTATCGGGCACTGTGGAACTGGATGACGCAGGAACCAGCCGTTTCACCAGCCCTTCGGAGAGCATGAAGCTGTTGGAGAGGCAGCCACACGCGCCGAAGACCTCTGGGTGCCGGGTGACGAGATACCAGGAAACCAGGCCGCCCATGGAGGAGCCCATCACCGCCGTGTTGGCCGGTCCGGTGAGGGTCCGAAACTCCCGGTTCACCCGCGGCATCAGCTCCTCGATCAGGAAGCGGGCATACTCCGGCGCCTGGTGCCAGGGAGAGTATTCCAGGATCCGCTGCGAGGTGCTCCACACGCCGACTACGATCACCGGCGGGATCACCTTTCGCTCCACCAGCCGCATCACCGCCTCGTCCACTCCCCAATCGGTGCCGGTATTCGCGATCCGGGGATCGAAGAGGTTCTGGCCGTCCTGCATGTAGAGCACGGGATAGCGTGCGCTGGAGGAGTCGTATCCGGGAGGCAGCCAGACCTCGACATTCCGGGTCGGGCCCAGAAATGCGGAGGACACGTCGGTCCAGTACACCAGCGTGCCCAGCACGCCGGAGCCTTTCCAGTCAGCGATGTTGTTCCGGAGCGCGGTGGCGGCTGCCTGCCGCTCCGCTTCGGCATTCGCCGGATCCTTGAAGCGGGTAATCCGGTAGGTCAGCGCGGTGTCGCGGCCGACCGTAAGCCGGTAGTTTTGCGGCACGCTGCCGGACTCGGTCAGCGCTTCCCGGTCCCAGGAGCCCAGGGTGAACTTGAATTCGAAGCTGGTACCGGATGGCACCGACAGGTTGGCGCTGCGCTCCGCTCCTCGACCGGTCAGGGCCAAGCCGTTCGGGCTCCAGCTCCCCAATTGGGCGAGACTTCCGGCCATGTAGAGCGTGCCGGTGCCCTGGGGCACGGTGACGTGCAGCGTGACGGTGCAGCACTGGAGCAGGAGTGCCGCGAGAGGCGCTATCATCAGTACCTGATCGCCCGAATCGTGATCGCCCGAGTGGCGGGATTGAGGCCGGGGACATCATCCCCGCCGGTGAGAATCGCGCTGGTGCCCTTCAATGAAGATCCTTCCAATTGGTGGCGACCAGGAGCAGCGCGATGATCAGGAGCAGCGGGGCACGCGGACATTACCTCACCCCTTTTTGCCCGGGCTTCGACTTGTCCGCCCAATAGGTAAACTCTTTCTCGTAGCAAACCCCTTCGAGATCCATCAGCCGCTCGGTTAGATAACTCTCCGCATCCTTGATCGCTTGATTGTAGACCACGGGCCCGATCTCGGCCAGCATATAGTCGAGGACCAGGGTGGCTTTGATCTCACCGATCTGTTGTTCCAGCTCCTCGTCGAAGAACCGGGTCAGCGATGCCTTGAGCTTGCCAGCGGTTTCTTTGGGCAGCTTGATAGCCATGGCGCTTAACCGCCCTTCCGATTCGAGATTTCCATTCCAATCCGGATGTCCAGGTCCCAAGGTAGGGTCTTATGCGGGTGACGGCTAAAAGCTCGGAAACATCCCCATGATGCGATCGTCATTGGCGTACAACACACTCATGACCATGTCCATCTCGCCATGGCGCAGCCGATAGTAGCATTCCCGCTCCGCGGTGGCGCCGAATCGCTGGATCTTTCTCCGCCCGACGTCATCGCAGTCCACATAGTCGACGGCGAGGGGAAGCTGCTCGGACAGGAAGCCATGAATCTGCGGATACATGAGTCTGAGCCATGCCGGCGTCGCTGGGGCAGCCGTGGAATCGCCGTTCAGCAAGGCTGTCAGCCGCCGGGTCCGCGCCGGCGAAGGGTCGCGCCGGGATGGCAATGACGACAACGGCGGTAGGGTTGAATCGATCAGCCCCAGGAGTTTCCCGCTCACTGCCCAGGGATTCCCCTCATGCTGGTTGGTCAACACGACGATCGCGAGGCCGCGCTCCGGCAGCGTGATCAGGTTCGCCGAGTAGCCGACAGCGTAGGTGCCGCCATGGCGCAATACCGGCTCACCGCGGTAATCATCCAGGGTAACCCCAAACCCGTAGGGGAATGCCGAGCTATCGGCCAGCCGGGCCGGCGCGAGCATCATGGCATGCAGGTTCGGGCTGATGAGACGAGACGAGTCCAGTTCAGCACACCACAGGGCCATGTCGTGGGTCGTGGAAATGACTCCCGTGTCACCCCAATGGCTGTATGATGGATTGGTGTACACGCCCTGGGTGAGACGGCCGTCCTGGAGGGTGTAGCCGCGCGCCAGGCCGGGAATGATCTCCCGGGCGTCGTAAAAGCGGGTGTCACGCATGCCGAGCGGCTCGAACACGTGCTCTCGCATCCACTCCTGGAAGGGCATTCCGCCGGCGCGCTCGATGATCAGGCTGAGCAGCAGGTAGCCGGTATTCGAATACGCCCAGCCTTCGCCCGGCCGAAAGTTGAGCGGTGCCGCGGCGAGCTGGGTAATCAGCTCGGTCTCCGAGATAGCCTGCATCTTGTTGAACGTGATCTGGGGATACACCGGATCATCGCCCCGCATGTCGCGGATGCCGGAGGCGTGGTTAAGCAGATGCCGCACCGTGATTCCCGGCCAGGCTGTTCCGGCCTCGGGAAACCAGGGTGAGATCGGGTCGTCCAGTGCCAGCTTGCCCTGCTGCACCAGGAGCAGAATTCCCAGCGCCGTGATTTGCTTGCTGATCGATCCGATCCCGAAGCGATTGGCCGGCGAGGCCGGCAGGCAATTGGCGAGGTCGGCCCAGCCGTACGCCCGCTCCATCGTCGGGTGACCGGAGCGCACGATGGCGATCGAGGCTGCCGGCGTACGGGAGCGTTGCATCCAGGCGAGGACAGCGCGGTCAATCGTGTCCGGAGCGCCGGGCGGCGGTGGTGGGCCGCAGAGACTGGGAGCGTAGCTGGTATCGACTGCGGGCGCCGGCTGCTGTGCCTGGAGCAGCCCAGCGCTCCAGAAGATGAAGAGGAACCAGCCCGCCGTGCGCCACAAGGTGCGAGTCGTCATGACCGGATCAGGGCGCGGAGGAAGCGGCACCCAGCGCCGTCAATCGCGCTCGGACCGCGGCCACCTGGGTCGCCATGGTCCGGGGCGCCAGGCGGAGAAAGGTCTGATACTCCTTGATGGCGTCTTCGGCGAAACCGCTCTGATCGTAGAGCCGGGCCAGGGTGAAATGGGGCGGGAGAAAGAACGGTTCGGCTTCACTCGCCCGCTTGAGCAGCTCAACTCCGGTTCCGGCCTGGCCGGCCGCGATCGAGAGCATCGCGTAGTCATAAAGGGTCAGGACGTCCTTCGGCGCCAGCTCGGCAGCCTGCTCGAATTCCGCCAGCGCCCCGGCCGTGTCACCTGCCATCAGGCGCAGGTTCCCCAACTTGCGATGCGAGGGATAGAACGTGAGGTCATCGAGCAGCGAACGCTCGTAGGCCGCCCGGGCTGAATCGGGTTGCTGCCCGGCCTCGTACAGCAGGCCCAGGCTGTATTCCATGAACGGGTGGCCGACGTATCGAAAGTCCAGGCTCTCGGCAGCGGATGTGCGAAAGGCGGTCAGGGCGCCTTGTACCGCGGCGATCGCGCTGTCGGTCCGGCCTAGGGCCACGAAGGGCAGGGCGCGCCAGAACCGCACGATGTGGTCGTCGGGGTATTTCGCGATCGCGGCGGCGTATTGGGTGGCGGAACTGTCGAACTTCCCCTCGGCATATGACAACCAGGCCCCGAGTGCCGGGTTCTCCTGGCGGACGTACGCCGGGATCCTTCTGCCGTCCAGATCGGTCTGGAGCCAGGTCAGGAGCAGGACCCGCTCGATCCGGCGATTCACCCACGGGTTCACCACTATCGCCACATAGTACAACGAGTCGATGGACTCCAGCCTCGGCTCGTGCAGATCTTCCCTCCGCTTCCTCATGTAGACGTCGATCAAACGATAGGGCTGGGCCAGCAGCAAGGCCACGTGGCGGCTGTAGATGGGGTCGGCCCAGGATGGATCGATCCGGCTCGCCCAGTAAAAGGCGGCAGCGGCCGTTTCCGGTTCCTTTACCAGCTTGGACATCCCGAACCAGAAGTAATCAGGCGCGCTGTTCGGGTCGCCTCCCGCCGGGAGGGTTGGACGCTTGGGAACCACGTTGGGATCCATCTGGGCCGCGAGCGGTGCGGCGAGGGCCAGGACCAGAATGATCAGGACCGGGAGCAGTCTCATGAGGGGTCTGGTCATGGGCGGATCGCAAGGAGCGAGTAGGAGTTCGGAGCTGAAACCGATCTGGTCCCGGAGCCGGCGCCCGGATTCAGCAGGCCGAGGGCGTCCAGTCCGTGGGAACACTGAAGATGCATCACGTGGGCTCCGGCAGATAGGGGCGCCGTACTTCCACATCCTCGGCGAGTAAGGTGTGGCTAGGCCTGGGGGACGGCTCGCACGAACTTGCGACTGCGGGTATCGAAGCCCAGCCGGGCGTAAAACTGGTGGGCGCCAATCCGGTCGTCTCGACTGGTCAGCTCGACCGTGGCACAGCCCCAGGCCGCGGCCTGCGACTGAACGGCGTCCACCAGGGCGCGACCCACACCCCGGCCCCGGTGGTCCGCCCGCACCACCAGCGCGCTGAGAAACGCCACCGGTGTGTCCCGGTGCAGTAAGGCAAGCCGGTTCACCGACACGACCCCGACGACCTCCGAACCGGTTTCGGCAACCAGGACCTTGCCCGGGGCCCCGGTGACCGCCGCCAGGCGTTGGGGTACATCGGTCGCGGGAACCGGGTGGTCGATGTCGGCCATCAGACTCGCAATGGCCGCAGCGTCTTCCGGGCGGGCCTCGCGAATGCGCGGGCGCATCGATCTACTCCAGGTTCTCTTGAATGAAGCGGGGGCCCAGGTGGATATCCAACTGGATAAGGGGGACATCACTGATGCTGACGAAGCTGTGAATTTCGCCCGCCTTGACGACCAGAATGTCCCCCGGGCCCACTTCATGGTCCTGCCCATTGATGGTCCAGCGCGCCCGGCCCTCCCGCACGACTACCACCTTGTCGTAGGGATGGCGATGGCGACGGGGTCCCCGGCCGGGGGGCGCGTTGACGAAGTACATGGAGATCCCGACCTCGCCATTGTCAGCGCCAACGAACTGGTGCGACATACCCCTGGAAGGGAAGCTGCTCCTGACGGACCCGGTGCATGGTGAGTTTCCTCCGGGTGGTACTCGGTGTTCAAGCGTGTGGGGTCCCCAGTTCCTTGTAGAAAATGACGGCATCATGCGGGCTGCCATCCGGATCGAATGCATACCGGGGAATGCTCCCCACGACGGTCCATCCCAGATGTCGATACAGGTGTTCCGCCGCGCCGCCCCGCTTTGCGTCCAGGGTCAGCAGGGTAAACCCGGCGTCCCGCGCTGCGTCTTCAATGGCGCGCATGAGCTGACTGCCCAGGCCGGTGCGTCGGCTACGACGATGGACCAGCAACTTCGTAATCTCTGCGCGATGGGGCTGGTTGGGTGCCCAGGCCGGGTGCAACTGAACGGTACCCACAATGCCGCCGCTGTCCCGGGCGACCAGGATGATCGCGCCGGCGTTCGCCGGGTCGAGCGTGTCTCGCCACCAGGCTTCGGCCTGCTCGACGCTGAGCGCGAGGAAGCTCACGGCAGCTCCCGACTCGACCGCGTCCATCAGCAGCTCGGCGAGCGCCCGGACGTCGGACTCGCCCGCCGGCAGGACCAGCCGTTCGATCATGGGGTGGGGAGTGCCCATTCTGAGCATGCAGATGTAGAAAGTAGCTCTTCGCGTTGAGCATCAGAGGTCGCGCGGATTCCTGGCACTGATCACCGCGCGACCTTGTCTCCTCCTGGATTCGCCCCGGCGGATCCTAAATGCGCCGCAGCCGCCAGGTGATCGTTTCCGTTCCGGTAAGCCCGTTGGCCGAATCGGCATCGGGATGCTCGTGCGCGTCCTTGCCGTCCAGCGTCGCGTAGTCCGCCGCTCGTTGGTCGTAGGTTTCGATGCTCGGAGAGTCCTGCCTGGTGGGTCGCTCACCAGCCGCTGCGGGGCACCAGACCATGATCTTGAACTCCCCCGCGTTGAGGGTCGATCCATGCTCCACCGCCAGCATGCCGGGTCCTTCGAATTCCGGAGAATCAGGCTCCTTCACCCGGCAGCTGACCCGTCCCGCCGTTATGGTGGCCACGACCGACCGGGCCTGGTTGACGTTGGGGCCCTTGAGTTCCGAGGTAATGCTCACGGTGCCACTGTAGTACTGCGCACAATTCCAGGTGGACAAGCTGTCCATGTTGCAGCGGGACCAGGCGCCGGACGCCTGGGCCTGGAGGGGTGCAACCCCCAGAGCGAGCGGGAACAGGAGCAAGCCGAATCGGCCGACGCTGGTCGCCATGATCGATGTCCTCCCTACTCAGGTGAAATGGTGTACTCCACCAGTACGCCGGAAACGAACTTGGCCGTGGTGCGCTGGCCGTCCTTCCGGTAGGTCCTCGTCATCACGTGGAGCGAACAGGCCTCCGACTCGGTCGCGGTCACTGCTGGCCCCAGCATCCGCTCGACATCATCCAGGGTCAGGCCCTTGCGCAGGGTGCCGCCGGTGCCACCGGTCGAGGCCAGGTTGTTCACCGGCGGTGATACCCCGCCGCCGAAATCCAGGTAGCGGCTCAAGGCCTGGCGCAGACCCTCCGGCGTCAGCACCTCGGGCGGCACCCCGGCCCGAAAGCGCAGGTTGAACCGGCTGCCGCCTTCCACCCGCCGCCCCCGCAGGTTCGCTTCCCGGATCTCCTCGGCCTGGGCCGCATCGGAGCGAGCCCGCGAGTTCTGCTGCTCCCGGGTGGAGCGCAGCTCGTCGAGGTCGCGTTGCATCCGGCGCCTCTGGCCGCTGCTCGTCGAATGGTCGATCGAATCCTTGAGCGCCTTTTCGACGTTGGTCTCGCCCACTTCCCGGGTCCCGCCGCTCGAGTTGCCGGCGTCATCGCCAAAGGTGCCATATCCGCCGCCGCCCAGATGGAATTCGATCAGGTCATCCTTCACCTTGACCTTGGTGACCATGACGGCGTCGCCCATCCGGAGCGCGGTGCCGTATTTCTTGAGATTGGCGGCGACATCGGGGAAGTTCACCGGCATGTCCTGTCCGGGCCAGA
>Ga0070698_100005486_pt1 | contig 13850 bp, 9 predicted proteins | sample KBSK1502metaG_FD_65477 | JGI IMG/M metagenome (GOLD analysis project Ga0070698, IMG submission 65477) | Corn, switchgrass and miscanthus rhizosphere microbial communities from Kellogg Biological Station, Michigan, USA - KBS K1-50-2 metaG | ecosystem: Host-associated > Plants > Roots >...
ACGGGGACGATGATCGCGTTCTTGACCATCTGCGCCTTGATCAGGCCCAGCACCTCGGTGCGGAAATCCTGGCGCCGGTCGCTCCAGCGCAGGCCGCCGCGGGCCACCTTGCCGCCGCGCAGGTGGATGCCCTCCAGCTTGCGCGAGTGCACGTAGACCTCGAACATCGGCCGCGGGGAGGGCATGGCCTCCACCTTGCGGCTGTCCACCTTGATGGCGAGCACGGGCCGCACCGGCCGCTGGTAGTAGTTCGTGCGCAGGGAGGCGCGCAGGAGGTTCTTGAAGGCGCGCAGGACCTCGTCATCGACGAGGCTCACCACCTTCTCCATCGCCTTCTTCACGCCCTCCGCCGCCTCCGCCACGGCCACGATGCGGTCGCCCGGGAGACGCGGGTCGAAGCGGGCCTCGAAGGCGCGGAACAGTGAAACCGCAACCGGATGGTTGCGCAACAGCACGCCGTTGACGGTCTCCGCGTTGTAGTGCACGCGGATCTGCAGCACGTGGTTGCGAACCGTGCGCAGCACCTCGACCTGCTGCCAGCTGAGACCGCCGAGCAGGATGAGGCCGTTGAGCGGGTCGTCGGTGGCCCGCTCCTCGTCCAGCGCGCGCAGCGCCTTGGCGAAGCGCTTCTCGTTGGCGGCCAGCGATGCGATGCGGTCGGTGGTGGATTCGATCTCGAACCGGTAGAGGAAGCCCTTGCGGCCCTCGGGCAGCGTGAGGGGCACGCGCAACTCCTCGGTCACGGTGAGGCCGAGGTGCTGGAGCGTGCGGAGGGTCTCGGTCAGGCCCAGCGGCCGCGCGGAGTAGAGCTTCAGGGTCGCCGTCTCCGCGCTGCGCGGCAGGACCCGCACCTCGAGCCGCCCCTCCAGCCGCTCGAAGTACTGCACGTCCTCGACGACCTCCGCGGGCTGCGTGGCCTCTCGGTACAGTCCCGAGAAGCTCTGCTCGTAGCGGCGGAAAAGCTGCCGCCCCGTGCGCTCGCCCATGGCCTGCACGAGGGCCTCGGTGACGCGGTCCTCCCAGGTGGTGAGCCGGCCCTGCACGATGCGCCGCACGGCGTCCGGCTCCAGCGGCTGCTCCAGCCGCGCGGCGTCGAAGTAGAAGACGAGCAGGCTGACCGCGCCCAGGTCCGCGGAGGTCACGAAGTTGATGGGCCCGAACTGGCGCGCCAGCGCCTCGCCCAGGTCCTGCTCGACCTCGTACGAGTAGCGCACGCGCGAGAAGGCGATGGACAGGGCCATGTATCCCTTGCCGCGCCGCGCGTGCACCGCGATCTCGTCGTCGCCCGACATGTAGGCGATGCGGTCGATGATGTCCTTGAGGCTGGGCGCGGAGGCGTAGAACAGCTCGCGCTTGGGGAAGCGGTTGAACAGCGCGCGGATCTCGCGGTAGACGTGGCTGTTGGGCATGGCCCCGCTGTGGGCCAGCAGCCAGTCGTGCTTCTGCTTGAGCAGCGGGATGTCGGCCGCCTTCTGCGTGAAGGCCACCTTGGCCAGGCGGCCCACGAACACGGTGGCCTCCACCATCTCGCCCGAGGGGCCCCACTCGCGCACGATCACGTTGTCGAGCGGATCGACGTGGTGGAGCGCGGAGGCGTTGTTGGCGTAGTCGATGTCCACCACGCGCGGGTCGTCGGCGGAGGGCTTGAGGCGCGCCTCCACCTCCTCCACCAGGCTCGGGAACACGACGGGCAGGAGGCTCTCGTCGGTGAAGGCGCCAAGCGCGCTCTCGGCCACGCGGTGCGGCTCGCCGTCGGCGGCGAAGCGGTAGCGCACGCTGCCCAGGAAGATGTAGTTGTCGTCGAGCATCCAGGAGAGGAACGCGCGCGCGGCCTCTACGCGCGGCGCCTCCGGCCTGCGATCGCGCAGGCGCTTGGCCAGGTCCTTGGCCGTGCGCTTCATCTCCTCGTAGTCCTCGACGGCCGTGAAGACCGACTTCAGGACCGAGAAGACCTCGTGCTCGATGCGGCGGAGGCGCTCCTTGTTCTCCACGCGCTCGATCTGGAAGTTGCAGTACAGCTCCTTGGCCCCGTCCTCCTGCGGCCCGCCCATCCACACCGGCCGCTCCCATTGCCGCCGCATGGTGAAGATCTGGTGGATGGACGAGAAGACGCGCAGGCCGGCCTTGCGGAAGTAGTTCTTCAGGCTCTCGAAGATGAACGGCGCGTCGAGGGTGTGGGTCTCGACGATGGTGGTCTCCAGCGGGACCCCGTCCGCGCTGCCCCAGGCGACGGCCTCCTCCTCCGCCGGGCTGCGCGCGGCCACGTGGATGCCGGGGAGGCCCTTGTAGAGCTGGATGGCGGGCGGGATCTCGCGGGCCACGAAGCGGAAGTGGTCCAGCATGCGCGTGGCCAGCGCCTCCACGGGCAGGCCCAGCGCGATGCGGTCCGGCATCCCGCCCAGCACCACGGGCGCGAAGGAGAGGAGCAGGTCGCGGTCCTCGGGCGCGGCACGCCGCGCGAGCACCTGCTTGAGCTCCTCGAGCCGCGCGGCCCGCCGGCCGGGATCGGCCGTGATCATGGAATCGTGATGATAGCCCGGCCCCGGCCGACAAGCTAGAATCCCCCCGAGCGTCGGAGGGCCGACTGAGATTCCGGGTCCAGTATCCCAGCGGCGCCGCCCACGAGGTCGACCTCGAGGGCAACGTGGCCACCATCGGCCGCGATCCTTCCAGCGACCTCGTCCTCAACGACCCCAAGTGCTCGCGCCGGCACGCGGTCATCGAGACCGGGCCGGAAGGGGTCATCATCCGCGACAGCGGCAGCGCCAACGGCATCTACGTCAACGGCCACAAGACCGAGCGCTCGCGCATCCGCGACGGCGACCTCATCAAGCTGGGCGACGTCCTGGTCACGCTCCTGCCCGAGGACATTTCGGGCACGGTGGTGATGGAGGAGGGCGACTTCCCCTTCCCCGCCGCCGCCGCGACCGCCGAGGACCCTACGGACCGGAGCCGCGCCTCGCCGCGCCCGCTGCGCGAGGTGCGGCCGCGCCGGCTTCGCGGAGCCGACGACGACGACCGGCCGGTGGACGCGCCGGAATCCCTCTACGCGGGACCGCGCAGCCAGGGACGGCCGCTCACGGTGACGCTGCTGATCGCGCTGTGGGTGCTGAGCGTGCCGCTCTACGTCGTTGGCGGCGTGGCGCTGTCCTGGCAGGCGCCCGGGGCCGGCCGCGCCGGCCTGGTGGCAGCGGGATTGCTGCTGGCCACGCTCTCCGTGGCCATGGCCGTGGGCCTGTGGCAGGCCCGGCGCTGGGCCTACGTCACCCAGCTCGTGATCGCGGGCCTGGGGCTGTTCCTCTGCCCGTTCAGTCTCGCCTCCATCGCCGTCCTGGTCTACATGCTGCGGCCGGCCGCGCGGTGGTACTTCTCGGACCGCCGCGCGGAGGCGCCGGAGGGAACGGGCCAGGCGGAGGTCATCTTCGCCGCCGCCCTCGTGGGCGCGGTGCTGCTGGGCGTGCTGCTCACCGCCGCCATGAGCGTCCTGGCGCGCACGGCCCGCACCGTGACCCCCGCGCGGCTTCTGACGCGCACGCCGGCGCGAGAGCGTGCGGCCATCGAGCAGCTCAGGACACTGGTGGCGGCCGAGGACGCGTTCCACTCCGTGTGCAATACCGGATACGGCGACCTCAAGGCGCTGCGCCAGCCGGGCACCGTCATCGCCGACTACCCGGCGGACGGCCCCGCCTTCCTGCGCGGGCCCGATTTCGAGCGGGCGGAGCGCGACGGCTACCGCTACACGCTCACCGTCGAGGACGAGATGCCGCGGGCCCTGGGCTGCCCCACCCGCCGCTTCCGCCGATTCCTCTATTCCGCGAATCCCCTGGGACCCGGCCGCTCGCTGGTGGTGGGTCCGGACGGAGCGGTGCGGGTGGCCGAGGGACGCCCCGCCACGCTGGACGACCCGCCCGCGGAGTGAGCCCCGGCGCCAAACGGCGCCCGAGTCGTTGACGCCTCCCACCGCCAAGCGATATAACCGCTTGGACTTCTTCGAACGGGAAAGGGATGGATCGACAACAGGCCTTGGCTCTCTACCGCCAGATGCTCCTCATCCGAAGGTTCGAGGAGCGCTGCGCGCAGCTCTACGTGGAGGGCAAGATCGGCGGCTTCCTCCATCTGTACATCGGCCAGGAAGCCGTCGGCGTGGGCGCGATCAGCCAGATGCGCGCCGACGATTACCTCATCGCCTATTACCGTGACCACGGCTACGCGCTGGCGCGCGGCGCCGACCCGCGGCTGCTGCTGGCCGAGCTGTGCGGCAAGGTCACCGGCATCAGCCGCGGCAAGGGCGGCTCCATGCACTTCTACGACGTCCCCAAGGGGAACTTCGGCGGGGACGGGATCGTGGGCGGGCACCTGCCGCTGGCGGCGGGGATCGGATACGGAATCCGGCTGCGCGGGACCGACCAGGTCTGCCTCTGCTTCTTCGGCGACGGCGCCGTCAACGAGGGCGCGTTCCACGAGGCCCTCAACGTGAGCGCGCTGTGGGACCTGCCCGTCGTCTACATCATCGAGAACAACCGCTACGGCATGGGCACGTCCATCGACCGCGCCTCTTCGGTCAAGGACCTCTACCAGCGCGCCTCCGCGTACGGCGTGCCGCGGCGCGACGTCAACGGCATGGACATGCTCGCCGTCCGCAACGTCATGGCCGAGGCCGTCGAGCGCGCGCGCAAGGAGAAGCGACCCACGCTGATCGAGGCCGAGACGTACCGCTACCGCGGCCACTCCATGTCGGACCCCGGCAAGTACCGCACGAAGGAAGAAGTCGAGCAGATGATGAAGTCGGACCCGATCCTCCTCTGGGGCAAGCGACTCATGGAGCAGGAGCGATTCACACAGGCCGAGCTGGACGTGCTGGACAAGGAAGTGCTCGCGCAGATGGACGACGCGGTCGCCTTCGTCGAGCAGAGCCCGGACCCGCCGGCGGAGTCGCTGTTCGAGGACGTGTACGTGCGCTCGCCGTACATCCACCAGAAGGCGGAGAAGGACCCCGCGTGGCGGGCGGCCATACGCGAGGACCGCATGCCTCCCGAGCTGTCGCCGTGGACGCCGCCCGCGGCGGAGCCCGCCGAGGCCGCCGCGCCCGCGGAGAACGCGGCCGAGCCCGCCCCCGCCGGCAGCGGCGGCGGCGGCAAGGCGAGCTGACCATGGCGCTGCTCACGATGCGCGAGGCGCTCAACCAGGCCCTGCGGGAAGAGATGGCCCGCGACGCGAGCGTCTTCATCCTGGGCGAGGAGGTGGGCGCCTACCAGGGCGCCTACAAGGTCACGCAGGGACTGCTGGCCCAGTTCGGCGAGTGGCGCGTGCGCGACACGCCCATCGCGGAGGAGGCCATCGCCGGCGTCGCGGTGGGCGCGGCCTTCATCGGCCTGCGCCCGATCGCGGAGATGATGACGTTCAACTTCTCGCTGCTCGCGCTGGACATGATCGTCAACCATGCGGCCAAGTACCGCTACATGTCCGGCGGGCAGATCCGCTGCCCCATGGTGATGCGGGGCCCTTCGGGCGCGGCCACCCAGGTGGCGGCCCAGCACTCGCAGGCCTTCGAGAGCTGGTACACCTACATCCCGGGGCTGGTGGTGGTGATGCCGTCGACGCCGAAGGACGCCAAGGGGCTCCTGAAGAGCGCGATCCGCGACGACAACCCCGTGATCTTCATGGAGAACGAGATCCTCTACAACCTCAAGGGCGAGGTGCCGGAGGAGGAGTTCCACATCCCGCTCGGCCTGGCCGACGTCAAGCGCGAAGGCGGGGACGTCACCATCGTGGCCTGGAGCCGGTCCGCGGTCACGTCGCTGACCGCGGCCAAGACCCTGGCCGAGAACGGCATCGAAGCGGAGGTCGTGGACCCGCGCACGCTGCGCCCGCTGGACGAGGACACCATCTTCGACTCCGTGCGCAAGACGGGCCGCTGCGTGGTGGTGGAGGAGGGCTGGCGCTACGCGGGCTTCGGGGCCGAGATCGCCGACCGCGTGCAGCGCGAATGCTTCGACTCCCTCGACGCCCCCGTGGTGCGCGTCACCTCTGCCGACGTGCCCATGCCGTACGCCAAGACGCTCGAGAAAGCCTACCTGCCGCAGCCGGAGCGCATCGTGGACGCCGTGCACCAGGTCTTGTATCGCTAGAGGTAATGACCGTCACCAAAGTCGTCCTCGCCAAGCTCTCCCCCACGATGGAGGAGGGCGCGATCGTCAAGTGGAACAAGAAAGAGGGTGACCCCGTCAAGCAGGGCGACGTGCTGGCCGAGATCGAGACGGACAAGGCCAACATGGAGATGGAGGCGCTCGGCTCGGGCGTGCTCCGGAAGATCCTCGTGCCCGCGGGCGGCAAGGCGCCGGTCGGCGCGCTGATCGGCGTCATCGCCGAGCCCAACGAGGACATCTCGAAGATGCTCGGACAGGCGGGCGGCGCGGCGCCGTCGGCCTCCCCCGCTCCATCGGCGCCGACGCCGTCACCCGCGCCCCAGGCCGCGACCTCCCCGCCGGCTACCGGCGCGCCGGAGCGCGCTCCCGCCGGTGCGTCCGCGCCGACACCGGCCGCGCCCCCGCCGCCGAGTCCGCAGCCGGCGCCGGCTCCACCCGCGTCCGGCGGACGCGTGAAGTCGAGCCCGCTCGCGCGCAGCATGGCCGCGCAGCGCAACATCGACCTCGGCGCCGTCTCCGGCAGCGGGCCCGGCGGCCGCATCATCAAGCGGGACATCGAGTCCTGGGCGGCGCCGCGCGCGGGCGCGCACGGCGGCGAGCAGTACGCCAAGATGCCGTCCGCGCCGGCGCCGGCGCCCGCCCCGCGGCCGCAGCCGGCCGGCCCCACCATCACGCCCGGCCAGGAGCTTCCGCTGTCGAGCATGCGGAAGACCATCGCGAAGCGGCTCTCGGAGAGCAAGTTCACCGCGCCGCACTACTACGTCACGGTCGAGATCGACATGGATGCCGCGGTGGACCTGCGCGAGCAGATCCAGCGCCTGGAGGAGGCGAAGGTCTCCTACAACGACCTGGTGGTGAAGGCCTGCGCGAAGGCGCTGACGCGCTTCCCGATGGTGAACGCCTCGTGGGGGGGCGACAAGATCGTCACCCACGCGGAGGTCAACATCGGCATCGCGGTGGCCATGCCGGACGGCCTCATCACGCCGGTGGTGCGCGACGCCGACCGCAAGTCGATCCTCGAGATCGCGCGCGAGGTCCGCGACCTGGCCGCGCGCGCGCGGGAGAAGAAGCTCAAGCCGGAGGAGTTCACCGGCTCCACCTTCACCGTCTCCAACCTCGGGATGTACGACGTGACCGCCTTCACCGCGATCATCAACCCGCCCGACAGCGCGATCCTGGCCGTGGGCGCCGTGCGCAAGGTCCCGGTGGTGGACGGCGACGAGATCCGGCCCGGGCACCGCATGAACGTCACCCTCAGCTCGGACCACCGCGTGATCGACGGGGCCATGGCGGCGCAGTTCCTGGCCGAGGTGCGGCGGCTGCTGGAGAGCCCGATCAGCCTCTTCGTCTGAGGCTGGAATCGTAACGGACGAGCACGAGCACGAGCACGTTCGTGCCGAGCCTCAATCCCCGGGACTGGTCTGCGGATGCCGCCGGATGTACTCCTCGACCACGCCCTCGATGGTCCGGCGATCGGCCGGTCCCAGCTCGTCGAACTTCACGCCGAATCCGGGGGGCAGGCTGTGGACAGGGTGCTGCTGCCGCGGGTTGAGCCACGTCACCACACCCTGCAGCACCACCTCCGCATCCCGCCCGGGCGCGGGGAACGTGATCGTGACCGCCTGCCCCAGGCGCGGCATCTGGTCGCGCGCCACGTAGGCCCCCAGCACGTTGATGTTCACGGTGAACGTGCTGACGGACGTGCCGTCGTCGAAGGCCACCGCGCAGCGGCGGATGAACGGAACGCGAAGCATGCCGTTGTTGCGGCGTTCCACGGCACCGCGGAAGAGTTGTGGGCGGGTGGCCACGCCAGCCTCCCTGGGAGGGGTTCGGGCCATCATACGGGAAAACGTCGGCGAAAGTTGCGGCCTAGCTCAGCACGACGCGGTCGGGGCCGGAGCGGCGTGTGACGCGCTCCCGGTCGAGGTACTCCAGCAGCGGGATCACGAACTTCCGCGTGAGCCCCGTCACCTCCTTGAAGGCGCCGACGTCGAGGCGCGTCCCCGGCGGCCAGCGACGCCGCACCTCGTCCTTCAGCACGTCGAGGCGCGCCGCGTCCGCCAGCGCGTCGCCCACGCGGCGCAGCGCGCCTTCCGCGATCAGCGCGCGCGCGACCCGATCCACCAGCCGCGGGTCGGCCCGCAGCGACGCCGGCGGGTGAGCGAGGTCGACGCCTTCCAGGCCGGCCGCTAGCGCGGCGGCGAGCAGCGCCTCGCGCACGCGGGACTCGTCGGGCGTGAAGCTGACGGCATGGCCGGCCAGCGCCACGCCGTCGGCGGTCACGCGCGCCTGGCCGTCGCGCGCGAGCGTGTCGATCACGGCCTCGAATACGCCCTGCGGCGCCCGCGCGAACACGCGGCGGCGCAGCTCCTCGCGGGGCATGGCCGACTGCAGCGGGCGGCCGGCGTGGAACTCGGCCAGCCGCGCCCGTGCGGCCTCGCCCAGAGCGCGCAGCGCGTCGGCGGAGACGAGCCACACGGGATCGCGGCCGAAGGCCGATACCTCGGGCCGCTGCTGCAGGGCGGGCAGCAGCGACAGGAGCGGCAGGGTCACGCGCGCGGCCAGCGTCGCGGCGTCGACGCCCGCCGCACCCGCTTCCGACACGAAGGCGATGGCGGCGCCGATGGCGTCCTGCCCCGAGGACGTGCCCGCGGACGGACGCGGGGCGCTGCCGCGACGGCGCTTGGCCGCCAGGGGGTCCAGCACGACGGCGCCGCCGATGGTGACCGCGGGGGAATACGAGCGCACCACCAGGCGGTCTCCCCGGCCGGCCACGGCCGGCGATTCCAGCCGGAGCTGGACCGGGGCCGGAGGGCCCGCCACCACCGTCCGCCCCGCCAGCGTCCGCACGCGCGCGAGGACCTCCGCGCTGGCCAGGTGCACGCGCACGCGCGCCTGGTCCTTGAGCGGCCGCTCGCCCGGCAGCAGCGTCAGCTCCGCCTCCACGATGGAGGTCGGCCGCAGGGTGCCCGGACGCGCCAGCACGTCGCCCCGCGCGATCTCCTGGACCTCGACGCCGCTGAGGTTGACCGCCGTGCGATGGCCGGCGGCCACCCGCTCCGCGGCCACGCCGTGCACCTGCAGGCCGCGCACGCGCGCGCGGCGGCCGCTGGGCAGCAGCTCGACCTCCTCCCCCAGGCCCAGGTCGCCGGTGACCATGGTGCCCGTGACCACGGTGCCGAACCCGCGCAAAGTGAAGGCGCGGTCCACGGGCAGGCGCAGCAGGCCGCCCGCCGGACGCGGCGGGGTGTCGCGCGCGAGCGCGCGCAGCGCATCCTTCAATTCATCCAGCCCCTGACCGGTGCGCGCGGAGACGCGGAGCACGGGCGCCCGCTCCAGGAAGGAGCCCGCCAGCAGCTCGCGCACCTCCATTTCCGCGAGCGCCTGCACGTCCGCGTCCGCGGCGTCGCACTTGGTGAGCGCCACCAGGCCGCGCGGGATCCCCAGCAAGCGGCAGATGTGGAAATGCTCGCGGGTCTGGGGCATCACGGACTCGTCGGCCGCCACCACCAGCACCACGGCGTCGATGCCGTGCGCGCCGGCCAGCATGTTGCGCACGAACCGCTCGTGGCCGGGCACGTCGATGAACGAGGCCACCAGCCCGTCGCCCAGGTCCAGATGGGCGAAGCCGAGGTCGATGGTGATCCCGCGCTCCTTCTCCTCCTTGAGGCGGTCGGGGTCCGTCCCCGTCAGGGCGCGCACCAGCGCGCTCTTGCCGTGGTCGATGTGGCCGGCGGTGCCGACGATCAGCGATCGCATCGCCACGGCAGGATATCAGCGCCGCGGCGCGGGACGGAGCGCGGACGACGACGGCTCTAGGTCAGTCCTCGCGGGTGGAGACGCCGAAGACCGCCTCCGCCGTCTTGTGCAGCTTGGCGGCCAGGGCCAGCCGCGCTTCCTTCTCCGTGCGCACGATGAACGAGTAGTTCTCCCGCGCGACCTTGATCAGGAACAGCAGCTCGTCGCGGGTCAGGTTGAGCACGATGCGGTTCTCGTTCTGGTCGAAGAACCCCTCGAGCAGCTTGTCCCGCAGCCGCAGCCGCGCCTCCTGCTCCTCGTCGGTGATGAAGTGGTACTCCTGCCGGGTGACCTTCTGGAGGAAGATCAGCTCCTTGCTGTTGAGGTTGAGGGCGACGCTGCGGACGTCGGACACCATGAGTCGATCCTCCCAAAGTCGCGTCGTACCACCACCCCGGTCGCCGCACGGTTGGCGTTGAAAGCGGCCCGCATTCTAGCCTGAAGCCCCCACGGGCGCGCCATGCCCTGGCTCACCGGGGCCGGCGCCCCCGCCGGCCGGCCGGGGCCGGCCTCCGCGGCGGGGGGCCTCCCCGGCGGGCGGAGGCGGGCTCGCGGCGGGTCCGTCCCCGCGGGCCCGGCGGCCGGCCGCGCGGGCCCGGCGGGGTGCCGCGCGACCCCCGGGCGGCCGCGCGCGCCAGCACGTCCACGAGCGCGAAGTCGATCTGCCGCCGCTCGAGGTCCACGCGCGCCACCTGGACCTCGACCTTGTCGCCGAGCCGGTAGACCTTGCCGGTGTTCTCGCCCTTGAGCATGTGGCCGCGCTCGTCGAAGCGGTAGTAGTCGTCGGCCATGGACGAGACGTGCACCAGGCCCTGGACGTAGATCTGCTCGAGCTCGACGAACAGGCCGAAGGCCTGCACTCCGGTGACGTAGCCCGTGAACACCTCGCCGACCTTGTCCGCCATGAAGCGGACCTTCTTCCACTCGATCAGCTCGCGCTCCGCGTCCGAGGCCCGCCGCTCCATCTCGGACAGGTGCCGGGCCATCTCGGGGAGGTCCGCGGGCAGGTTGCGCACGCCGTCGGGACCCTCGCCGTGCATCAGCGCGCGCAGCGCGCGGTGCACGACGAGGTCGGGATAGCGGCGGATGGGGCTGGTGAAGTGCGTGTAGGAGTCGGTGGCCAGGCCGAAGTGGCCGAGGTTCTCCTCGTGGTACCGCGCCAGCTTCATGGTGCGCAGAAGCAGGTACGAGATGAGCTTCTCCTCGGGCTTGCCCGCCACCTGCCGCAGGACGAGCTGGAAGTCCTGGGGCCGGACCTCCTCCGCCTTGGCGGGCATGCGGTAGCCGAAGGAGGACACCAGCTCCGCGAACTCCTCGACGCGCTCCGGATCGGGGGGCTCGTGGATGCGGTAGAGCGCGGGCATGCCGGAGCGCCAGAGCTTGTCCGCCACCGCCTCGTTGGCCGCGAGCATGAACTCCTCGATCACGCGCATGCTGTCCAGGCGCTCGGTGGCCACCACGGCCGTCATCTCGCCGGCGGCGTCGAGGACGAGCTTGGGCTCCGGCAGGTCGAAGTCCAGCGACCCGCGCTCGTAGCGGCGCTTGTGCATGAGCTTGGCCAGCTCGTCCATGCGCTCGAACAGCGGGACGAGGGGCGCGAACTGGCGCCGCAGCTCCGCGTCGCCGTCCACGATGCGCTGGACCTGCTGGTAGCTCATGCGCGCGCGGGACCGGATGACGCCGTCGTGGAACTCCGCCTTGCGCACCTTGCCCCGCGCGTCCAGCTCCAGGACTGCCGTCTGCGTGAGCCGGTCCTGGTCCTCCACCAGGCTGCAGATGTTGCTGGACAGCGCGTGCGGCAGCATGGGCACCACGCGGTCGGGGAAGTACACCGACGTCCCGCGCAGGTAGGCCTCCTGGTCCAGCGTCGATCCGGGCCGGACGTAGTGCGCGACGTCGGCGATGTGCACGGCCAGCTTCCAGCCGCCGCCGGGGAGCCGGTCCAGGCTGATGGCGTCGTCGTGGTCGCGCGCCGTCTCCGGGTCGACGGTCACCGTCTCCCGGCTCCGGAAATCCGTGCGGCCGGCGGTATCCACCGCGCGCACCGTCGTGGGCACGCGCGCCGCCTCCGCCTCCACGTCCTCCGGGAACGCGTCGGGCAGGCCGTACTTGGCCATGATGACCTTGAGGTCCGTGCCCGGGTCGTCCAGCCGGCCCAACACCCGAAGCACGCGGCCGGAGGGGTTGCGCGTGGCGCTGGGGGGTCGCGTGATCTCGGCCAGGACCATGTCGCCGGGCTTCGCCCCCGCCTGGTCGCCGGGCGGGATGAATACCTCGTGCAGCACGCGGCGGTCGAACGGGATCACGTGGCCCCCGAAGCGGCCGTCCTCCTCGAAGCGGCCCACGATGCGCTGCTGCGCGCGCTCCAGCACGCGGATGATGCGGCCCTCCGCCCCCTTCGGCGTGTGGCGCTCGATGCGCGCCACCACGCGGTCGCCGTGCAGCGCCTCCTTCATGTTCACGGCGGAGACGTAGACGTCGCCCTCGCGGCGGCGCGCGCCGGGGTCGGGCTTGTCCGGCGCCACGAAGCCGAAGCCGCCCGGGTTGGCGGTGAGGCGCCCCACCACGAGGTTCATGCGCGAGGGCAGGCCCACGCGCGCGCCGTGCACCTTCACCACCTCGCCGTCCGCGATGAGCTTGCGCAGCACGGTCTTGAGGTCGCGGCGCAGAGAGGCGTCCAGGCCGAGGCGGCGCACGATCTCGCGCACCGCCATCGGCTTGCCGTGGCTGGCGAGCAGCTCGAGGACGGCCGCGGGCAGCGCTTCGCGCGCGGAGACGGTCTCTCGTGTCATCGTGCTAAGCTCACGGGCTTTGCCACCGACCGACATGGCGCGCCCACGGCTCTCCCTCGTCCTGCCAGCCTACAACGAGGAGGGGAACATCGAGCGCGCGGTGCGCACGGCGGCCGCGGCGGGGGCCCGGGCCGGCTCCTTCGAGGTCGTGGTGGTGGACGACGGCAGCCGCGACGCGACGGGCGCGCGCCTGTCCGCGCTGGAGGCGGAGATGGGACCCCGCCTGCGCGTGGTCCGCCACGAGGAAAACCGCGGCTACGGGGCCGCGCTGCGCAACGGGTTCGCGGCCGCGGAAGGCGACCTCGTCTTCTACACGGACTCCGACAACCAATTCGACCTCTCCGAGCTCGAGGGGATGCTGCCCCTGATGGGCGAGTGGGACGCCGTCCTAGGCTATCGCATCGCGCGCCAGGACGCGCGGCGGCGGCTGATGACGTCCTGGGTGTTCAACCGCCTGGCCTGCGTGGTCTTCGGCCTCACCGTACGCGACCTCAACTGCTCGTTCAAGCTCTTCCGCCGCGACGTGCTGCGCTCCCTGCCGCTGGCCGCGGACGATTTCTTCATCGACACCGAGCTGGTGGTGCGCCTGCACCGCGGCGGCTGGCGATACATGGAGCGCGGGGTGACGCACCTGCCGCGCACCGCCGGACGGTCGACCGTCCGCCTCTCCGACGTCCCGCGCACCCTGGCCGCCATCGTGCGCATGCGCAAAGCACTCCAGTCCGAGAACGCGCGTTGACCCCGGCCGCGGGCCGGCTCCTGCTGCTCACCGGCGCGTGTCTGGCCGCGGCCTATCAAGTCTCGCTGCCGCAGCGGGTGGACCTCGGCTCCTCGGTGCTCGGCGGCGTGCTCGCGCGCGGCGTGTATCCCGCGGAGAGCGATTACCGATGGACGTCGGGACACGCGACGGTCGCGCTGCCCGGGCCGGGCGCGGGCCGCCGCGTGTCCGTCGTGGCCACGGTGTCGGCCTGGCGTCCGCGCGGCACGGCGGCCCCGCCCCTGCGCATGAGCGTAGAGAATGCCGCCGTCTCCGCGGCGCCTGCCGCCGCTCCCGCGGATGTCGTGGCCGTCACGACGACGCGCCGGCCCTGGAGCGGCGCGGTCGAGCTCACGT
>Ga0070698_100005490_pt1 | contig 13840 bp, 12 predicted proteins | sample KBSK1502metaG_FD_65477 | JGI IMG/M metagenome (GOLD analysis project Ga0070698, IMG submission 65477) | Corn, switchgrass and miscanthus rhizosphere microbial communities from Kellogg Biological Station, Michigan, USA - KBS K1-50-2 metaG | ecosystem: Host-associated > Plants > Roots >...
GGCTGGTTCAGCGTCGGCGACCTGTTCCTGCTCAACTTCCTGACCACCGTCACCGAGTTCATCGGCGTCTCGCTCGCGCTGCGGTACTTCGGCGTCAGCCCGTACATCTCGGTACCCGTCGCCGCGGTCATCCTGGTCGCGATCACCGCGAGCGGCAGCTTCCGCCGCTGGGAGCGGGCGCTGTTCTTGTTCATCGCGGTGAGCCTGATCCTCGTCCCGCTCGCGTTCCTGTCCGGCCCGCACTGGAGCCAGGTCTTCTACCATCTGTTCGTCCCTGGAGTGCAGGGCGGGGTCAGCTCCACCGCGGTGTTGCTCATCATCGCGATCGTCGGCACCACCGTCGCGCCCTGGCAGCTGTTCTTCCAGCAGTCCAACGTCATCGACAAGCGCATCACCCCCCGGTTCATCCCGTACGAGCGCGCCGACACCACGCTGGGCGCGTTCGTCGTGGTGGGCGGAGCCGCGGCGATCCTGGTCGTGGCCGATTACGCGGTACGCGGCACGCGCCTGGCCGGCAACTTCACGGACGCGCTCGGCGTGGCCAACGCGCTCGCCACGCACGGCCGGGTGCTCGGCGGGATGTTCGCGGTCGTGCTCCTCGACGCGAGCATCATCGGCGCGGCGGCGGTCACGCTGGCCACCAGCTACGCGTTTGGCGACGTGTTCGGGATCAAGCACTCGCTGCACCGCAGATTCCGCGACGCCAAGCCGTTCTACGCCAGCTACGCCGCGATGATTGTCGTCGCCGCCACCATCGTTCTCATCCCCGGCACGCCGCTGGGGCTGCTCACCACGTCGGTGCAGGCGCTGGCCGGGATCCTGCTGCCCAGTGCCAGCGTCTTCCTGCTGTTGCTGTGCAACGACCGCGAGGTGCTCGGCCCGTGGCTGAACCCGCGCTGGCTCAACATCGCGGCCGTCGTTATCATCGGCGTTCTGCTGGTGCTGTCCGGCACGCTTGTCGTTGACACCCTATTCTCCGGCCTCGACGCGGCAAAGACCGCGATCTGGCTGGCCGCCGGGCTGGCCGCGTCCGGGGTCCTGCTCGCCGGATGGTTCCGGCTCACCCGCTCGCGGCGCCCGCCACGCCGGCCGCACCCGCGCACCACGATGACCGCGGCGGAACGCGAACGCTGGCGGATGCCGCCGCTCGCCCTGCTCAAGCCGGTGGAGTGGTCAACCGGCACCAAGACGGCCATGCTCGTGCTGCGCGGCTACCTGGTGATATCGGTCGCGCTGCTGATCGTCAAGGCGGTCCAGCTAGGCGGCGGCTGAAACGAACCGTGGGAAGCGCGTCCGCCCTCAGGCCGATCATCGCGGGGCCCATTCGGCGAATTGTTTACTCAAAGCACTGCTTCGATCACTCAACGTAGGCTAATCTCACGCTTCGAGTCGGAAAAATTCGTAGCGTTAGAAGGGTTTATTCATGTCCGAACGTCACTGGCAGCGACCCGCGCTGGCCACCACCGCACTGGCCTTGCTGGGTGCCACCGCCGTCGCCGGCTGCGGTAACTCGGCCAGCACCAGCCATGCCAGCGCGACACAGACGGCTGGGGTGGCCGCCGCCACCGGGCAGAGCAGCTTCACCGCCGCTCAACTGAAGGGCGCGCTGCTGACCAAGGTCGGCGGGGCGAGCCCGGCCGCGCCCGCCGAAGCCGGCGACTACGGGGCGCTGCCGGACGTGCAGACCAGCAAGAACACCATGAACGGCGTCAAGGTCACGCCGGCCAGGTGCGCCGAGGCCACGGTGACTGGTTTCAACTCGGCGGCGTTCACGCACGCCCCCGCGTCGGTGGTGACGTTCCGTGTTGGCCGTGATGGCGTGTCGGAAGTGCTCGTGTCGACCACGCCGGGGATCGCGTCGGCGGCCTTCGGTAACAGGCTGCCGGCCGGCTGCACCCACTACACCGCGACGGTGCAGGGCAGGACCTTCCACTACTCGGTGAAGGAAGCCCCGCTGGCTGGCCTGGCCAACCAGGCCCGGGCGCTGAACGTCAAGGCCGCGGGTTACGCCGAGGTGGACGTCTGGTCGGTGGTCTACCGGGGCAACGGGTTCGTCGGCGCGGTCACCATCGTCGGTCCCGACGCGTCGGAGACCGGAGCGAAGAAGCTGGCCAGCCAGGCCTACGGGTACGCCTCCCAGTCGCTCAGGTAGCTCTCCTGGTTTGACGGCGGGTGCGAGACTGGTGTCATGACTGACGCGTCACCACGTTTCCGTTCGGTGCTCGACGGGTTTCCGGCCTATAAGCCGGGCCGGACACCCGTCAGCGCAGCCGGCAAGACGCACAAGCTCTCGTCCAACGAGTCTCCTCATCCGCCGCTACCCTCGGTGGTGGACGTCATCGCCGAGGCGGCGCGCTCGGTCAACAGGTATCCGGACAACGGCGCGTCGGCCCTGATCGGTGCCATCGCGGCCAAGTTCGGCGTCCCGCCGCAGCACGTCGTGGTCGGGTGCGGTTCGGTAGGCGTGGCGCAGCAACTCCTCGAGGCGATCGGCGAGCCCGGCGCCGAGGTGATGTACGCGTGGCGCTCCTTCGAGGCGTACCCGACGCTGTCGGCGCTGGCCGCGGCGGATTCGGTCCTGGTCCCGCTCCGCGATGAGACCCACGACCTGGCCGCGATGGCGGCCGCGATCACCCCGCGCACCAGGCTGATCTTCGTCTGCAACCCGAACAATCCGACTGGTACGGTCGTGCACACCGCCGAGCTCGAGCAGTTCCTCGACCAGGTGCCCGACGACTGCCTGGTGGTGATCGACGAGGCCTACCGCGAGTACATCCGCGACGAGGCGGTGCCCGACGGCATGGACTTCTACCGGAACCGGCCGAACGTCGCCGTCCTGCGCACCTTCTCCAAGGCCTACGGCCTGGCCGGGCTGCGCACCGGCTTCATGATCGCGCACGAGCCGGTGGCCGCCGCGGTCAGGATGACCATGCTGCCGTTCACCGTGAACAGCATCGCGCAGGCCGCCGCGGTGGCGTCCCTGGCCGCCGAGGACGAACTGTTCGAGCGCGTGGAACTCACCGTCAAGGAGCGGACCAGGGTGCGTGAGGCGCTGCTCGCCGACGGCTGGGCCGTTCCCCCCGCCGAGGCCAACTTCGTCTGGCTGCGATTGGGCGAGCACACCATGGACTTCGCCGCGGTCTGCTTCGACGAGGGCATCGCGGTCCGTCCGTACGCCGGCGAGGGCGCCCGGGTCAGCATCGGCGACCCCGAAGCCAACGACGCCTTCCTGGCCGTCGCCCGCGCTTACCCCCACCGCAACGCCTAGCTCAGCGCCAGGCCTGCCCTATTCGTCGTCGGGCTCGGTCAGCTCGAAGGTGAACACCTGCGGACCGATCTGCAAGCTCCAGCCGGGCGGGAGCGGGCTGGGCTCGGTGCCGATGCGCGTCCACTCGCCCCCGGGCGGGCTGACGTAGGTCCCGTGCATCGAGCCGGCGTCGCGGACCAGCACGACGCCATTTTCCACGGAGAGATACGCGTGTACCCGCGAGATCACGTGGTCCGGGTCCTGCAGCTGAACCGGCGAAGCCTCCCCGCTCTCCACCGCGGGATCTTGCTGCGGTTCCCGGCCGAGGACGTAGACGCGGTCCAGCACGATCGGTGGCCCGTCCTCCGATGTCAGCACGCCCGCCGGCCACTGCGTCGTCATCGGCCGCGGCGGCGCCGGCGCCACGGTCGTGGGCTGCACCGCCGGGGGCAGGTCCGGCTCAGCCCGGCTGGGCACCTCTTGGTGTTCACCGGTTCGCACGACCATCGTCGGCTGGTGGTTCTGGGCCTCGGCCCGGAGCGCCCAGGCCTCCTGCGGCCGGTCGGCCGCCTGCGCTGGTGTCTCCTCGGACGGCGGCCACGCGAGGCCGCCAGAGCTGGCCCAGGAATCAGCCGGGGCAGCACCGGGCTCCGCGAAGGCCGGTTCCGGTCCGGGGATACCTGCCGTCCGGCTCAGCACGAAGCCGCGGCCGGGGACCACACCGTCCCTCAGGTCGGACAGCGGGTCCGCCTGTACCGGCCGGCCGGCCGCGCCGCCGATCGCCAGCCGCTCGAACGTGCCTGGCACGATCTGGTCGACCCAGGTGAGGGCCTGCTCGCCGGATACCTCGCGGGTCGAGCCGCGCTCGGTGATCGTGCACCACACCGCACCACGCAGGAACATGACCACGCCATCGCGCATCGGGGCCACGATCCCGAACGCGGGAGCGTCCCCCGACATGTGGCCGATGACCCAGGCAGCCAGGCGGCTTGCGATCGCGCTGGGCTGCGCCTGGCGGTCGGAGGCGATCTCGGCGGCCAGGCCGAGCAGCTCCTGGGCGGCGTCGGCCTCGTCCGGGCCGGTGGCCGCCTCGCCGCGAGAGATCAGGATGACCGTGTCACCGAACCGGCCGACAAGACCACGGCCTGGCTCGATACCGATGCGCGTAGTCAGCTGCTCCATCGTGCTTCCTCTTCGTCGCGGGGCAACGAAGGCATTGTGTCATGCCGCAGCAGCCAGCAGAAACGCCAGTAAATCTCAGACGGTGACAGCGGTCACGTCCGCGCCGAGCGCGTTGAAGCGCTGCGCGATGGCGGCGTGCCCGCGGTCGATCGGATAGCCGGGCGTGACCAGGGTCTCGCCCTCGGCGGCCAGGCCCGCCAGGACCAGCGCGATGCCGGTCCGCAGGTCGTGCGCCACCACCTCGGCCCCGCGGAACGACGAAGGGCCGTGCACCACCACCGCGCCGCGGTCGAGCTCCACCGACGCGCCCATCTTGACCAGCTCGCCGACCAGCGTGTACCGTCCGTCGAAGATCGTCTCGCGAATGTAGCTGACCCCCTCGGCTAGGCAGGCCAGCGCCATGATCGGGGACTGCAGGTCGGTGGCGAAGCCGGGGTACGGGCTGGTGATGACGTTGATCGGGCGCACCGGGCCGTCCATCCGGACCGAGACCAGCGCGCCGTTGGTGGCGAACTTCACCCCCATCTGCTCCAGCTTCCACCGAACCACCCCGAAGTGGTCCAGCGAGGCCCCCACCAGGTTGAGCTCGCCCCCGGTGATCGCCGCCGCCATCGCGAACACGCCCGCGTCGATCCGGTCCGCCATCACGGTGTGCTCGACCGCGGTCAGCCCGTCCACGCCGTGCACGGTGATGAAGCCGGTGCCGCCGCCGGTGATCCGCGCGCCCATCTTGGTCAGGAACGCGATGACGTCGAGGACCTCGGGCTCCTGCGCGGTGTTGTCGATCACGGTCCGCCCGGGCGCTAGCGACGCCGCCATGATCAGGTTCTCGGTGCCGGTGTGCGACGGCGTGTCCAGGTACAGGTGCGCGCCCTGCAGCTTGCTCGCCTTGATGTGGATGACGGTTTCGCCCTCGTCGACGACGGCGCCGAGCCGGGCGAAGCCGCGGTAGTGGAAGTCCAGGTTCCTGCTGCCCAGGTTGCACCCGCCGATGCCCTCGATCACGGCCTCGCCGAACCGGTGCAGCAGGGCCGGCACGAACAGCACCGAGCTGCGGAACCGCCGGGCGATCTCGGCCGGCATGACCGGGCTGGTCAGGTTGGACGCGTCGACGACCAGCGTCCGTTCGGTCTCGTGGAACTCGACGACCGCGCCGACCGCCTCGGCCAGCTCGACGGCCCGGCGGACGTCCTCGATGGGCGGGACGTTCCGCAGCACCGTGTGGCCGTTGCCGGTGAGCAGTGACGCGGCGATCATCTTCAGCGCCGCGTTCTTCGCGCCCTGCACGAAAACCGTGCCGTACAGCGGCGCCCCCCCGCGCACGCGGTAACTCGTCTCGGGTCCCAGAGTCATGGGCGCTAGCTTAGCCCGGCGAGGCGCTCGAAGACCGGAGCTAGGCGCTCTGTGTACCGTTCTGGCCTGAATGCGAAGTCCAGCGCCCCTTCCGGCAGCGACACCCCGCGTGTCGCGGCCTGCTTGCGCAGCGTGTCGCGGAACGGGGCGCCAGAATCCCAGGTCTGGTTCGCCGCGGCCTGCACGAGCGCGTACGCGTCCTCGCGCGACATCCCCTCGCTGACCAGCGCGAGCAGCACCGCCGAGGAGTACATCAGGCCTCCGGTGAGCTCCAGGTTGGACCGCATCCTGGCGGCGTCCACGGTCAGCCCCGACACCAGACCCGTGGTCAGGTGCAGCAGGTAGTCGGTGGCGATGGCGGCGTCCGGCAGCGCGATCCGCTCCACGGACGAATGTGAGATATCCCGCTCGTGCCACAGCGGGATCCCCTCGGTGACCGGCGTCACGTAGCCGCGCACCACCCGGGCCAGCCCGGCGATCCGTTCCGCACGGATCGGGTTCTTCTTGTGCGGCATCGCCGACGAGCCCTTCTGCCCCGAACGGAACGGCTCGGCCAGCTCCCGTACCTCGGTCCGCTGCCCGTGCCTGACCTCGAGCGCGACCGCCTCGCAGAGGGTCGCCGCGATCGCCAGCGAGCTCACCCACTCGGCGATCCCGTCCCGCAACACCACCTGGGTGGCCACGTCCGCGGGCCGCAGCCCCAGGGCCGGCATGACCTGCGCCTCGATGGCCGGGTCGATGTTGGAGTAGCTGCCGACCGCGCCGGACAGGGTGCCCACCGCGACCGCCTCCCGCGCCCGCACGATCCGGTCCCGCGACCGCGCCATGGCGAAGGCGAAGTCGGCGACCCGGTGCCCCCAGGTGTCGGGTTCGGCGTGGATCCCGTGCGTCCGGCCCGGCCGCAGCGTGTCCCGGTGCGCCAGCGCGTGGTCGCGGAGCACCGCGACCAGCCCGGTGGCCTTCGCGATCAGCAGGTCGCTCGCCTCGGCCAGCTGGACGGCCAGCGCGGTGTCCAGCAGATCGGAGGAGGTCATCCCGTGGTGCACCCAGGCGGCGGCCGAGCGGGGCGTGGTGTTGTCCGCCCAGGCGGTCAGGAAGGCGATCACGTCGTGATCGGTGACCGCCTCCACCGCGGCCACCGCCTCGGGAGTGGGTGGTAGTGCCGAACGGACTGGGCCCACGCTCTCCGCCGGCACGGTGCCCGCCCGTGCCTGCGCCTCGAGGACCAGGACCTCCACCCGGCACCACAGCTCGTACTTGTGCGCCTCGCTCCAGACCCGCCCCATCTCGGGCAGCGTGTACCGCTCGATCATGCCCTCACGCTATCCGCCCTCGCTCACAGGCGCGCCGCGATGTCCCGGCGGTACCAGCCGCCCCGCAGCGAGACCGTCGCCGTCAGCTCGTAGGCCCGGGCGCGGGCCGTCGCGACGTCTGGCCCCGAGCCCACCGCGTTCAGCACCCGGCCCCCTGCCGATACCAGGGCGCCCGCTGCATTCCTCGCGGTGCCCGCGTGCAGGAGGTAGGCGTGGTCTTCCCCGGCCCGTTCGGTGCCTATGATTTCGTCACCCTTGACCGGGTCCGCCGGGTATCCCTCGGCGGCGATCACCACCACGACCGCCGCGCCGGGCCGCCATTCCGGCGGCGCGGCGCTACCCAGATCACCGACCGCGGCCGCGGCCAGCAGGGGGCCAAGCGGCGAGGCGAGCCGGTCCAGCACCACCTGCGTCTCCGGGTCGCCGAACCTGGCGTTGAACTCGACCACGCGCAGGCCGGCCGCGGTCAGGGCCAGCCCCGCGTAGAGCAGGCCGCGGTACGGCGTGCCGCGACGGCGCATCGCGTCCACGGCGGGCTGGATGACCTCGGCCATCGTCTGTTCCGCCAGGTCAGCCGGGGCCCAGGGGAGCGGGGCGTAGGCGCCCATGCCGCCGGTGTTCGGGCCCAGGTCGCCGTCGCGGGCCCGCTTGAAGTCCTGGGCGGGCAGCAGCGGCACCGCCGTGACGCCGTCGGTCACCGCGAACAGCGACACCTCGGGACCGTCAAGGAACTCCTCGATCACCACCGTGCCGCAGGCCCGCGCGTGCGCCCTGGCGGCCTCGAGGTCCTCGGTGACCAGCACGCCCTTGCCGGCCGCCAGGGCGTCGTCCTTGACCACGTAGGGCGGCCCGAACGCGGCCAGCGCCCGGTCCGCCTCGGCCGGGGAAGCGCAGGTGAACGAGGCCGCGGTGGGGATGCCCGCCTCGGCCATGACCTGTTTGGCGAAGGACTTCGAGCCCTCGATCACGGCGGCGGCCGCGTCAGGCCCGAAGCAGCTGATCCCGGCTTCCCGCAGCGCGTCCGCCGCCCCGGCGACCAGCGGCGCCTCCGGGCCGATCACCACCAGGTCCGGGCTGAGCTTGCGGGCCAGCGCGAGGATCCCGGCGGGGGTCGGCGCGGTATCGGGATACGTTTCCGCCAGGGCCGAGATACCCGGGTTGCCCGGGGCGCCGTGGACGTCGTCCACGCCCAAGGCGCGGACCAGGGCGTGCTCGCGCCCGCCCGAACCGATGACGAGTATGCGCACGCCTGGAGGCTACCGGAGCAGATCCCTGAGCTGCAGGGTCTGGTCGCGGCGCGGGCCGACGCCGACCGCGCTCACCGGGGCGCCGATCATCGCCTCCACCGCGGTGATGTAGGTCCGGGCGTTGGCCGGCAGCTCGTCGAACGTGCGCGCCTTCGAGATGTCCTCCCACCAGCCGTCGAAGTACTCGTAGACGGGCACCGCGTGGTGGAACTCGGTCTGCGTCATCGGGATCTCGTCGTGCCGCTTCCCGTCCACCTCGTACGCCACGCAGACCGGCACCCGGTCCAGGCCGGACAGCACGTCCAGCTTGGTCAGGAAGTAGCCGGTGATCCCGTTGACCCGCGTCGCGTACCGGGCGATGACCGCGTCGAACCAGCCGCAGCGCCGGGGCCGACCCGTCGTTACGCCGTATTCCGCGCCCGTCTTGCGGAGCCACTCGCCCTGCTCGTCGCGGAGTTCGGTGGGGAAGGGCCCCTCGCCGACGCGGGTCGTGTAGGCCTTGACGATGCCGATGACGTCGGAGATCCGGGTCGGGCCGATGCCGGAGCCGACGCAGGCGCCGCCGGCGGTGGGCGAGGACGAGGTCACGAACGGGTAGGTGCCGTGGTCCACGTCGAGCATGGTGGCCTGGGCGCCCTCCAGCAGCACTACCTTGCCCTCGTCCAGCGCCCGGCCCAGCGCCAGCCCGGTGTCGGCCACGTAGGGGCGGAGCCGGTCCGCGTACCGCTCGTACTCGGCCGCGATCGCCTGCGGGTCGATGCCGCGGCGATTGTAGACCTTGGTCAGCACCTGGTTCTTCTCACGCAGCACCAGGTCGAGCTTCTGGCGCAGGATGCCGGGGTCGAACAGATCCTGGACGCGGATCCCCACCCGCGCGATCTTGTCGCCGTAGGCCGGGCCGATGCCGCGGCCGGTGGTGCCGATCCGCGCGCTGCCCAGGTAACGCTCGGTGACCTTGTCCAGCGCTCGGTGGTACGGCATGATCAGGTGCGCGTCCGCCGAGACGAGAAGCTTCGAGCAGTCGATGCCCCGGTGCTGCAGCCCTTCGATCTCGTCCAGCAGCACCTGCGGGTCGATCACCACGCCGTTGCCGATCACCGGGACGACGTCCGGCGATAGCACCCCGGACGGCAGCAGGTGCAGGGCGTAGCTCTCGTCGCCGATGACGACCGTGTGGCCGGCGTTGTTCCCGCCCTGGTACCTGACCACGTAGTCGACCCGGTCACCGAGCAGGTCGGTGGCCTTGCCCTTGCCCTCGTCACCCCACTGGGCCCCGACAAGCACGATGGCGGGCATGCGCATCCCTTCGGGTTGGCACGAGGAAGCCCCCGCACAAGCGCAAGCGCGGCAGGGGCCCTAGCTGCTGCTTGCGTAAGCGAGTTTATGCACGAACATGCCTTGGAGAGTGGGCCGGGTAGAGGCTCCTGCGCCAGCCCGACACACCCGGGCGACATCATCGCCGGATGCGGGATACTGAACATGCGAGTCGAGGGGGCGAAGATGACAACTGACCCGATCCACGAGTACCTTGCGACGGCAAAGCAAGCGTCTCTCCAGACGGCAGCGGGTGCTGAAGCGCTCCAGAGAGCCGTACATCAGAGGTGGTCGGTAAAGACCGGCGCAGACCCTGGTGCTGCGAACCTGGTCGGGCAAGCCCCGGTGGCGGGGACCATTGGCGACATGGTCGCGCTCGCTGTGCCCGCCTTTCTCCCGCCGGACGCGCGTACCCCGGGCGCGGAAGAGACCGTATGGGAGCTGAACGCCACCCTGACCGGCTACAAACACGAAGCAGACGGCGACTACCATCTGGTCATAGCCGATGGTCAAGGTAATACCATGATCGCTGAGATCCCGGATCCGGCCGCGCTGGCTCCCGGCAGTTTCTTCACCGAGCCGATAACTGCCGCCCGGCAGGCGTTCGACAATCAATTCGGTCTCCAGGCGGCGGCGGCCGCGGCCGCAGTAGCCCCGCAATTCGGTGCGGCGGCCACGGTGCCAGCGCTCATTCCGGCGTCAGAATCGGTGACCCTACAGGGTCTTGGCTTTTTCGATTTCGCCCACGGCCAGGACGGGGTCGCGCCGAACGCGATCGAGCTCCACCCCGTCATCAGCATCGAATTCCACGGACCGCCACCAGCCGGACCGCCACCAGTCGCGCCACCCCCGCAGGCGTGAGGCGCCAGAAACGACGCGCCAGAAACGACCTCTTCCGGCACGCGATCACGGGAGGGGCGGTTATTCCGCGGTCAGGGCGTCCGCGGCGGCGGGGCTGCTGTCCCGCAGGAACTGTTCGCAGCGCTCCGCCTCGTCGTCCTCGCCGATCGCGGCGGCCGCCACGCCCAGCATGTGCAGCGAGCGCAGGAAGCCGCGGTTCGGCTCGTGCTCCCACGGGATCGGGCCGTGCCCCTTCCAGCCCGCGCGCCGCAGCTGGTCCAGGCCGCGGTGGTAGCCGGTCCGCGCGTACGCGTAGGCGGTGACCGCGTCGCCCTGGCCGAACGCGCGGGCGGCCAGCGCCGCCCACGCCGCCGAGTAGGCCGGGTACCGCGCCGCGACCTTCTCCGGCGCCTCGCCCGCGGCCAGCGCGGCGTCCGCTTCGGCGTCGGGGAGCAGGTAGGTGGCCGGCGGCCCGCCGAGCAGGTTCCTGTGCTCCACGTCAGCGGCCCAGGGCGTGGCCGGCCGATAGCAGGTCCTCGCAGGCGTGCGTGACCCGGGCCGCCATGCCCGCCTCGGCCGCCTTGCCCCAGCTGCGCGGGTCGTAGGTCTTCTTGTTGCCCACGTCGCCGTCCACCTTGAGCACGCCGTCGTAGTTCTTGAACATGTGGTCCGCGACCGGCCTGGTGAACGCGTACTGGGTGTCGGTGTCGACGTTCATCTTGACCACGCCGTAGGTGATGGCCTCCCTGATCTCCTCAAGGGCCGACCCGGAGCCGCCGTGGAAGACCAGGTCGAACGGCCTGTCCTTACCGTACTTGGCGCCCACGGCGTCCTGGATCTCCTTGAGGACCACCGGCCGCAGCTTCACGTGCCCCGGCTTGTAGACGCCGTGCACGTTGCCGAACGTGGCGGCCAGGATGTACCGGCCGCGCTCGCCGAGCCCGACCGCCTCGGCGGTGGCCAGGGCGTCCTCCGGCGTGGTGTACAGCTTCTCGTTCATCTCGCCGACGACGCCGTCCTCCTCGCCGCCGACCACGCCGATCTCCATCTCCATGACGATGTGGGCGGCCGCGCACTTGGCCAGCAGGTCGGCCGCGATCTGGAGGTTCTCGGCCAGCGGGACCGCGGAGCCGTCCCACATGTGCGACTGGAACAGCGGCTCCTGGCCGCGGCTGACCCGCTCCTGGGAGATCGCGATCAGCGGGCGCATGTAGCCGTCCAGCTTGTCCTTGGGGCAGTGGTCGGTGTGCAGCGCGACGTGGATGGGGTACTTGCCGGCGACGACGTGCGCGAACTCGGCCAGGGCGGACGCGCCGGTCACCATGTCCTTGACCGCCGAGCCGGACAGGTACTCGGCGCCGCCGGTCGATATCTGCACGATCCCGTCACTGCCGGCGTCGGCGAAGCCCTTCAGCGCCGCGTTCAGCGTCTGGGTCGAAGTGACGTTGATCGCCGGGAACGCGAACCCGCGCTCTTTCGCGGTGTCCAGCATCTGCGCGTAGACCTCGGCGGTCGCGATAGGCATGGCGGTGACTCCCTCGGACTTGAACCTGAACCCACTCTAAGAGGTGACGACTGTGGACATGAAGCGCGCATGAAGATGCACCGGGCAGTGCCTGGCATGAGGTACAACAGACAGCCATGGAGAGCTTTCTGACCTCGGCGGGGTACGCCGCGCTTATCCTATTCGGCTTCCTGGAGGCGGCGTGCATCCCGATCTCCTCCGAGATCACGTTCGGCTTCGCCGGGGTGCTCGCCTACCAGGGACATCTCAACCTCGCCCTGGTCATCATCATCGGCTCGCTGGCCGAGCTCGGCGGGTCCTACGCCTCGTACGCGGTCGGCCGGCTGGGCGGCAGGCCGCTCGTGCACAGGCTCGGGCGCTACGTGCTGGTGACCGAGTCGGACGTGAGCCGGGCCGAGCGTTTCCTGGAGGGCCGGGGGGCGTGGGCGGTCCCGGTCGGGCGCATGCTGCCCTTCGTCCGGGCCTTCACCTCGATCGTGGCCGGCCTGGTGCGCATCCCCGCGGGCCGGTTCGGCATCCTCAGCCTGATCGGCACGGTCATCTACGCGACCGCGCTCTCCCTGGCCGGATACGAGCTCGGCAGCACGTGGCAGCGGGTCAACCACGGCCTGACGATCGTGGGGTACGTCCTGTTCGCCCTCGTGGTCATCGCCATCGTCGGCTTCGTCGCCTACCGTTGGCGCCAGTTCCGCCGCGAGGGCCGGCTCAGGGACACGGGCGTGGGCCCCGGCGGGGACGCCCGGCCCAAGCCGCGGTCGCACCGGGCCAACAACAAGTCAGACGCCGAGGTCGGCTAGCTCGTACGCAGCGCGGTAGGCCAGCCCGCGCCCGGTGATGTTCGGCCGGGCGCCGCGGTCGACCAGCACGGCCACGCCCACCACCTCGGCTCCCGCCTCGCGCAGCGCCTCCACCGCGGTCAGCGGGGACGCGCCGGTGGTGGAGGTGTCCTCCACCGCGAGCACCCGCCGGCCGGCCACGTCCGGGCCTTCGATCCGGCGCTGCGTGCCGTGCTCCTTTTCCTTCCTCCGCACCACGAACGCGTTGACGGGCGTGCCCCGGACGGCCGCGGCGTGCAACATCGCGGTGGCCACCGGGTCGGCGCCCATGGTGAGCCCGCCGACTGCGTCGTAGGCCAGGTCCGCGGTCAAGTCGAGCATGACCCGGCCGGCCAGCGGCGCCAGTCGCCCGTCGAGCAGGATCCGGCGCAGGTCGACGTACCAGTCGGCGCGCTGCCCCGAGGAGAGCACGAAGTCGCCCCGGATCACGGCCTTCGCCCTGATCACCGCGAGGAGTTCGGCCCAGTCGGCGCCGCGAATCTCCAGATCGCTCACAGCTCGCTCACGGTACTTTCCCGCTCGCCTCCGGGCCGCTTTCTAGGCGCCTCCTTCCCTCGTCGCTCCTCCGTCGCTCCTCAGTCCAGTCGGCGCCGCGGCCCTTTGGCTCGCTCATGGTCGCGATCCTAGGCGATCGTCCGCCGGCTCGGAGGTTACCGCCGCCGCGGCCAGGGGCGTCCAGCCAGCAGGCGCCTCGCCAGGGCTGCCCCGCCCACGTCCTCTGCGCCGCCTGCTGATGCCCGTGCGTACTGTGATACGCAAGCGCGTCCTGGTGCGCTTAGCCGAAAATGATCTGGGTGAATTCGGCTTCCGGGAGACTTTTGTGCATCATAGTGCACCTAATTCACCCATAGGCCCGAATTCACCCAGAAAAAGGTTAAGATTGACGTACTGGTGAGCGAATATACGTGGCAAGATGAGGTTACCGAGGCCATCGGGAACCGGGCCCGAGGCTGAGCCTCCGCGGCGGAGTCGGCGGCGGGCGC
>Ga0070698_100005491_pt1 | contig 13840 bp, 14 predicted proteins | sample KBSK1502metaG_FD_65477 | JGI IMG/M metagenome (GOLD analysis project Ga0070698, IMG submission 65477) | Corn, switchgrass and miscanthus rhizosphere microbial communities from Kellogg Biological Station, Michigan, USA - KBS K1-50-2 metaG | ecosystem: Host-associated > Plants > Roots >...
CATGTACACGCTCAACATGTTGCAGATTGCGCTGGAGCTAGCCCGCGAAAATCCCGTCTACGAAGAGGTCGCCAACAAATTCTTCCAGCACTTCCTGTACGTAGCCAGTGCCATGAACAATGTCGGCGGCAAAGGCTTTTCGCTGTGGGACGAAACCGATGAGTTCTTCTACGACATCCTCCACGCGTCAGACGCATCTGGTGATCTGTCTGAGGAGCGCGCGCGCGGCGTCCGCGAACAAGTCCTGCGCGTCCGCTCGTTGGTCGGCCTGATCCCGCTCCTGGCCGTCGAAACGATCGAGCCCGATCTGCTGGAGCGCCTGCCCCGCTTCCGGGCTCGTCTAGAGTGGTTCCTGGAACATCGCCCCGCGCTCGCGAGCCTGGTTTCACGGTGGCAAGAGCCAGGATTGGGCGAGCGCCGTCTGCTGGCCCTGGTTAGGGGTCATCGCATGAAGCGCCTGCTGAAGCGCATGCTCGACCCTGACGAGTTCCTGAGCGACTTCGGCGTGCGTTCGGTGAGCAAGTATCACCAGCAGCACCCGTTCGTGCTGGAGCTAGCTGGCCAGCGCCACGAGGTCGGCTACGAGCCAGGCGACTCGACGACGTCTATTTTCGGCGGCAACAGCAACTGGCGCGGCCCGATCTGGATGCCCATCAATTTCCTGCTGATCGAAGCCCTGAGGAAGTTTCACCACTACTACGGCGGCGATTTCAAAGTCGAATGCCCGACAGGCTCGGGCACCCTGATGACTCTGAACGAGGTCGCCGACGAGCTGGCCCGCCGCCTGACCAATCTCTTCGTACGCGATGCGACCGGCCGCCGCCCCGTCTTCGGCCCATACGAGGCCCTAGACGATGACAACGTCCTCTTCCACGAGTACTTCCACGGCGACACCGGCCAGGGCCTGGGCGCCAGCCACCAAACAGGCTGGACCGCCCTGATCGCGACCCTGCTGACCGACCGCCCGGCCCGCGCCTGAGACAAGCCGCTCGAAGCGTTGTCCGCCCCACGCCCATCCCGTTACACTTTGTAGTTCCAGGGGCATTAGCTCAGCGGGAGAGCACTTGCCTGGCAGGCAAGGGGTCGGCGGTTCGAATCCGCCATGCTCCACCCCAGTCCAAGTTCAAAATTGGTGCTCGACTGTATAGAGCGCCAGGATTTTGGCGCCTGGACCACAATTTTGCGGGCTTGGACCACAATTGAGAGCACTTGCTTGAGATCCTTTGCTCCGCTCTCGCTTTGCTGATGCTGCTCTCAAGTCGAACCAAACGCCGCGCCGGAAGACCCGATACGTGAGTGCAGACGCTTCACGTGCAGCTGCAACGAGCTGGGCTCTATTGCGCCAACAGCTCGCGAGCGCCAGTCAAGTTGTTACGGTGGCCCCCGCCGTTGAGCGCCATGTCCCACCCGTAGGATGATCACGGTGTCGGTCGGCCCGTGTACTTCGTACACAAGGACGAGTCGTGTGCCACCGACGGGCAATTCTCGGAGCGCACCGCCGTCGTCCCAGACCGCGGCCCGACCGTAGTACGGGTAGAGTGCCAGCCGGTCTACGGCTGCGAGTACTCGCCGCGCGATTCGCGCTGCCGCCGCAGGCCCCTCACTCGCGATGTACTCGCGCTGAGCGCGGAGCTCGCGCCGAGCACGCGTCGCCCAAATGATTCTCACCTAAAACCGGCGGTCGCGCGCCTCTTTGGCTAGGCGTTCCTCCAGTGCTTCAATTTGACGATCGGCGCAGCTTCGTCCGAGGTACCCCACGCCTCGAGCCACGCGCGGACATCATCGTGAGGCAGCAGCACGGCATCGTGAGCGTGTGCTTCCGCATGCGCGTCCTGGCATTCGGCGGTGTAGGCGTCGCTAGCCCGCGCGCCCAACTCGGCTCGAGCCTTCAAGAATGCGAGCGCTTCGCGAGCGTCCATCTCATCCAGCTCCTCGATAAGAGCATGCAGGTCCTCTTTGAGCGTCATCTGAACACGGAAGTGTTGTATGGTCGCTGATTTCGCAGGAGCGTGCCTCGTGGCGCGATCGAATGTTCGCTAGACGCATCCGCTGCTCAGCAGGTCGCGGACGGCGATGATCAGCCGTGAGACATGTCCCGGCGGTCTGTCGACGGCCGCCCTTCAGCGTCTGGTACACGTTGGGAAAATCACTGCTCCATGCGTCGAGCCTTGGCACCGCAAGCTTGAGGCAGCCGGTCGAGGCGCGAGAACGCGCCTCTTTGCTCGTTGTCGTGCTCGGCACTGGGTTGCGGCGGCAGGAGTTGCTGGGGCTCACGCGGGAGCGGATTGTGCTTGATGCCCACACCCTGAGCTTCGCGTAGATAGACGCGTGACCCGCACCGGTGGTCAGCTCGCTGCACGCCAGGGTGCAAAGAGCGATGCCGGGCGAAGGCGCGTGCCCCTAGTCCCGATGGTCGTAGATGCATTACGCAGGCGGCGGACCCAGGCGCTTACAGAACGGCTGCGAGCTGGCGAGATGTGTCCAGCCGGCCTGGGCCGCAGACGAACGTCGCTGGAGCGGTGTCCGCGTTGGCATGGACACGCCTATGAGGGCGGTGAACTCACTGGCTTCGTTTTCTTGTCGCTGGTCGGGGCGCTCCTAGAGCCCCGGAACGTGAATCGGGTATTTGAGCGCGTGTGTGAAAGATCCGGTCTACCTGACCACACGCTACACGGACTGCGGCATGATTTCTGTTCGCTGCTGATGGAGCAGGGTATTCCCCGACAAGGCCATAGCAGAGCCCGCTGGACACACCAACACAGCCATAACCCGCCGTATCTATGAGCACGGACTGATGCCGCGCACGGCGACGCCATGGCGAAGCTTTCTGAGCATCTCGGTGCGCTATCAGCGCTCTTGATGATTAGCGCGGGCCGAGCAGGACAGGTGACTGGTTGAGCACACCCGTCCAAAGCCTCCGACGCTCGAAGGGGTGCGCAGTCAAATTTCAGACAGCTTGAGGTTTCAGCGGCAGGTGGATTATGCGCTCGCTAATGTAGCGGCAGCCATTCCGGCCAAACAGCCATCGGCGAGCCGTCGCGACGGCGCCGGACCAGCTGATTAAGAGTCAACTTTGGCCCTGTCCGGGACGCGTCCACCGAGGTCCATTTCGAGTTCAAATCGATCCCTCCCGAGTCTGTCTGCGTCCCCCAAAACTGCTGCAAACTGCCCACGTTGCTGCCAAAACTGCTGTCAAACTTCTGGTGGCGAAGTAATTGCTGTACCTTCGGTCTGGGTAGCATCGGGCACAGAGGGTTGCGTTGAAGCCGGCGGTCGCGCCGACCTGCATCCCGAACAAGAAGGGCCATCGCTGCAGCGGCCGACCCGGCTGATGCGACCCGCATTCCGAATGCAATGTGCACTTCTTGCATCGATATCACTGACGCAGCACGGGACTTGCGGCCATTTCCGAGTGGTGCTCGTGGTGGCCCCTTCGAATGGTCATTTGTCTCACGGCATCTGGTAGCTAACCGGGCAGAATTTGACGATCTAGTTGCTGACGCGCGCCAATCTGCTGCCCTCCGGATGCTTGGCAGGAGTTTTCAGAGGGCTCTCACCTGGCAAGCGGGTTGCGCGGTCATGCATTCCGGCGCAGGTACGCCTCGGCGTCGACGTACTTACCGAACAGTTGCACCGAGCGAATAGCAGCCCAGCCCGCCAGCCCGGCCACGACAATGAACACGAACAAGAACGTCGTTGCGCCGAAATCCAGATTATTCCAATAGGCAGGCTTGCGCTCCGTAAGGAGAGTCTTCACGACCGGCAAAAAGATCACTGTGGCACCAAATGACACAAGTAGCACTGGGCCAAGGTGGTAAACCAGACACTGCCACAGTTCCTGTTTCCACGCGCGAACGGCAGCTGGCGTCCCCGGCCTGGTTGATGTGACTTTCCCGCGGATCTCGGCATATTTGGCGTTGAAAAGGACTGTCACAAAAACGAGTAACAGGGTTGTGGAGCCCAGAGCATCCTTGACTTGGTCGGTCGGAGCAGCTTGCATAAGGTTAGTCCGGGGACCTGTCCGCGAGTGGCACGTTCAGCTGCTTGCAGAGGAACTCATAAGAATCGAACGGAATCTTCCAGCGGCTGTGCACGGTAGGATCGCGCGCAATGCGCTCGAGCGGAAACGGCTTTGCACCGCTTTCATTGGCGGTATCTAGGATCTTCTGAAAGCCGTCAGACACGGACGAGCTGCCGATGTAGATCGTGACAACATCATCCTTAGATCGCTTCGCTTTGCGGAGTTCCTTGGCGAGTGTCGTCTTCCGATTGCTCGTGAGTTCGACGTCAAAACGCGCGAGGACGTTGCGCAACAGCGCCTGCGCGCCCGACGGGTTGTGGTGGAAGACTCGCGCGACCTGCTCCTCAGTCGGCACACTGCCTTGAAATGCCCCGCGTTGCATCAGCTGGCGCAATCGCTGCTGCTGGATGTAAATTGCCTGCGACATGGTCTGGCCTGAGGCCAAGAATGCGTCGGCGTACTCAGCGATGGCCGCGGCCACGAGCGCATCGAGGACCACTGGCCATTCTGCATCGGTAGCCCCAAACAAGTCACGCAAACGTTCCAGCTCCGTCTTGCTCAGTACCTCTTGGACGAGGATATCGACAGGTTTGTCTGACACGCTCACCCCCGAGCCCGCGCGGCATCGCAGCAGCGCGCGGGGAAGATACACGTTGCGCCACATAATGTCCATAACCTATCGATGTGGTAGCCGGAACGCTAGACGAGCAGGATGGCGCGAGCTCGAGACGTGAGCGCCTCAACACAGCAGTTCGGCGTCGGCGATATATCGTACCGCGAGCCAGCAACTGCGACAGGACGCGACGTTGTCGACACGCAACGTGCCACTTGCTGCCAATCGTGCCTCTAAGAACCAGTCGCTGACGGGCAGGTCTGGCAAACCGGCCGCGGTGAAGGCCGCCCGATCTACCGCGATGTAATCGAACTGCTGCTGTCGGACTGGATGGTTCGACGAGGCCTCGATCTTCTTGACGGTGACGTGCTGCGAGTAGTCGAGCTTGCGCAGCAGACGGCCCACCGTCGCCGGACGGACCGCATGGCCTGCAGCTTCCAACTTGACGCTGAACGTGCACAGACTGCTGCGGATCCACTCTGCGCACTCATCGGATCGCCGGCCGTTCCTGGGGCGACCAGCTCCTCGAGTACCGACAGCATCAGCGGCGTTTTTTGATGATGGTCGGCCAGCACTGGGCCGGTGGACCCGATCGACGGGCCGGTTCACCAGCGAAGCCGCCAGCCACACCGAATAGTCTTCCCGTCGACTCCGGTGATCTCGAACAGCAGCCGATCGGCCCCCAACCAATGCGCTGCAACTCGAGCGCCAAGCACCACCGACGTTGGTTTTCATCGAGCTGACTGAGGAACACTTCATCTGGAAATGACGCTCTCGTTCCGAAATGCGATTCCCCTCGCATGTACGGAGCGCACTGGCAGGCATGAATCGTCTCGGGCTGGCATCCGTCAGTCACCATCCTCTCGATGGCGCCGCTCTACGCTTTCAATCCACTTGACCGGAAGCAGCAAGAACCGGAAACAATTCTTTTACAGCCCCTTGGGCCGCGCCACGGCCCTGACTGGGTCAATGCGTCGACCCAATTGCTGAGGCGACGCTCTTGGCGTACGCTGCGGGCACCAGCGATTGGGTCGAAGCGTGGAACCCTCCGAGGAAAGCTCAGCGCAGTCAGCGGCACGCGGGCCAAGTGGTACGCCGCTAAACCGCCGGCGGCGACTGGCCGAGCTCGAGATTGCGGAGCTGGAGGATGAGCTCGAAGCGGTTGATGCACTAGCTGGCCAGAGGCGCGTACTCCTCATCGTGACGGGGGCTTTCGGGACCCTTGTCTCGGTAATTGGCTACATCGTCGCAACTCTTCTTTTCGACACGGTCAATCCAGTGGCTCCTGTCGTGATGGGGGGTCTACTCATCGCTGTGATGTTGACCGTATATGCGGTCGGCCTCGTCCCGGTGACTCGACACGTGACAACGACGCGCGAAAAGATAAGAGATCGACGGCAAGAACTCAGAAATCTCGAACGTCAGGAGTACGTGGAGTCTGCAGACTCGGCCACGGTTGCCGAGCGCGCGCCGCCTGCCGTGCCGGCGCTCCCCGAGCCGCCCAAGGAGCTCGTCGACGCTTGTGCCGAGCAGCGATGTGTTCTGTATTCGGGCATGGGTCTCGGCGCCCAGGCGGGCTTGCCAACCGGGCGAGAGATGCTGGCGCGCGTGATCGATGAGGCCGCTGCTGGCGGGCTGTGGCTTGAGCCGACGGATCAAGGGTCGCTGGATTCACGTGAGTTCACCGCGGCTATCACCAAAGCCCTAAACGCTGGGGACTTGAACATGGTCACCGAGCTGATCAGCACGCGCCTGGGGCGAGAAACATTGCGGTCCATTCTCCGACAGCTATACCCAGCCTCGCCGAACCAGGTCCTTCCACCAGTGTACACCGCCCTCGGAGCCATACCGTTCGCTGGAGTTATAGCGGGCGATTGGGGTGACCTGATGGAGCGCACATTTGCGAGTCGCCTCGCCGATCCACGCAGCGTAAGCCTGGCGATCCACGATTCGATCAACTTTGCCGACCAGTTCCGCCAGGGATTCTTCACGCTGGTAAAAATTTATGGCGACCTCACACGTGCCCAGAACTTTATCTTTACCGCGAACGAGTTCGCCCGGGCGGCACAGCAAAATGTCGAACTGGCCAAGTTTCTTATTTCGTCGTCTTCATCAAGGACATTGTTTTTCGTAGGCACTAGCCTGGAAAGTATCGAACAATACCTGAACGCATTCGGTGCCCGGTCCAACCAGCGGCATTTTGCACTGGTCGATTGGCAGCCGGACATGGATATCAAGCGCGAGCATTTTCGCACAGCTTGGAACCTGGATCTGCTGACTTTCGTCCCAGACCGAGAGTACTCCGGGGTCCAGGATTTCTGCGCTACGCTGTCCCAGCGCGTCGGCGTACGACCCGGTGCACGCGTAGCACAGCCACAACCACCAGTGACGGGAGGAACGCTGGACCGGGTTGAGCTCTCGAACATCGGTCCATTCCCCTCACTGGACGTTCATCTCACCGAGCGCTGGAACGTAGTGCTTGGCGATAATGGATCCGGCAAGTCGACGCTCCTCAAAGCAATTGCGCTCGGCCTGTGTGGAGACGATCGAGATGCCCGTGACCTTGCGCCCTCGCTATTGCGCTACGGCGCCCAGGATGGGTTCATCAGGCTCACCGTAGGCCAGCACACCTATCTGACGGAGCTCACGCGCGAGAACGACCAGCGTGTGCGGGTGGAGTCGCGCGGCTTCACCCGACTTCAGCATGGCGATTGGGCGGTGGTCGGCTTTCCGTCCGTACGCGGCGCACCGCTGCGCGAGATTCGCGGTCCCCAGGCTGATGCAGCGCGGCGACAGCCCGTAGTAGAAGACCTTCTGCCCATCCTGACCGGCCGTGTGGACGATCGAATCGACGACATCAAGCAATGGATCGTGAATGTGTACTCGCGTCCGAACGCTCGAGGCGCGAGGGTGCCATCCAGGCAAAGTCTCAATCAAATCAACTCATTCTTTGGCTTCGTCGGCAACTTCATGCCGGGACTCAAGCTCGAATTTGGCGACGTGACTCCGGAATACGACGTGCTGGTCAAGACCAATGACGGTACGGTTCCGATCGAACTGATCAGTCAGGGCATGAGCTCCATACTCGGTTGGGTCGGCACGTTGACGCAGCGCATGTCCGCTATCTATCGGGAGTCCAAACGTCCTCAGCGAGAAGCGGCCCTGGTAATCATCGATGAGCTCGACGCGCACATGCACCCGAGCTGGGAATACCAGCTGGTTTCGACACTCTCTGAGCACTTCCCTAACGTGCAGTTCATTGCCACAACGCACTCTCCGTTGATTGTCTCTAACATGGATCCGGCGAGCATTGTCCTGCTTTATGAGGGGCAGCAGGTCAAATGGGAATCAGAATACGAACCGCGTACGATGGGGGTTGCGGGATTGTTGACCAGCCAGGCGTTTCGCTTGCGCACTGAGCTGCCGCCTGAGATTCAGTTGAAACTTGATAGGCGAAACGCTTTGTACTTGAAGGCAGTGCGCACCGAGCCTGAAGACGCTGAAATGCGCCGGTTGTCCGATGAGCTGGCGAGTGCAGGCTTCATGCGCGAGTTTCGCGATCCCATGTACCAGGCCCTAGTGCGCGCCCTTGACCGACCCAACGCACGGGAGAAGCCATCACTCACTCCAGACGAGATCAAAGAGCAGGACGCGATCGCGAATCGGATAGTCGATGAGGTGCTTTCGGAGGATGTACGGTGATCCACATCGACCTCACTGGCAAGCAGCCACCAGCTGAATGGCTCAAACGGGCGACTGCCGCGCGCAAGCACGTATGCGAGCTCACGGATCCGGAGAAGCGCGCGCGCTACATCGACGGGCATAGCATCTGGAGCGAAACCGTGCTCAAGGATTGGCTGTGCGAGCTCTCACATGGCAAATGCTGGTATTCGGAAGCGCAAGAGATCTATTCGTTCTATGACGTCGACCATTTCCGTCCCAAGAACCGCGCCCGGCAATTGGACGGGACCGCGCGCGGCGGGTATTGGTGGCTGGCGTTCGAATGGACGAATTACCGCCTCAGTGGCGGTATCGGCAACCGTCCGAACACAGGCAAGACGGGCGGTGTGCGCGGCAAGGCCGACTACTTTCCAATACGCAACACCGCTAATGCAGCCACCGGACCAGCTTCCGATTTGCGCGATGAACTCGCTTACTTGCTGGACCCGACAGATCCAGATGACGTCGCCTTGCTCACCTTCGACGAGACGGGTCAGCCAGGTGCCATGGATGCGCCGGGGTCATGGACGGCCCAGCGCGTCTGCGTCACAATCAACAAGCTGCACCTCGACTACAGACCGCTTGTTGAAGCGCGGAAGAAGGTGTGGCTCAAGTGTCGCAAGCTTATCGATGAAGGCGAGGAGATCAAGGCAAAGCTCACAACCGAGCCGGGCCCAACGAGGGCTGAACAATTCAAAGAGGTTTCTCGAATCGTACGCGAGATGACCGCTCCCGAGGCCGAGCTGTCAGCCACCGCCCGAGAGTGTGTTCTCAAGAGTAACGTGCCCTGGGCCATCAGGGCGATCCATCGCTAAATCTCAATAGCGGTCGCTCTCGGAACAGATCGATAGTCAACCGGTCGAGGTCGCGCGCGAACTCGAGGATAAACGCGCGCACCATTCCCGCGTAGGTTCTGGACGGCTCCCTCAGCTCATTCAAGCTCTTAATGTATCCTTCGCAATGTTTTTTGAGCTCCTCCTCGCTCGGAGAGCCGTCGGACGTTCTCGAAAACGTGGTCCATGCGTCTACGACCGGCTTGCACAGTGGTTGCAGATGGAACATCAGGTGTTCTCCCCGCTGTCGAACCAGCTCCAGCCTGTTTAGGCCATACAGACGGATCGACGTTTCACCTCGACAGTCGTCCTGCCCATCTCTGTGTCTCGCTCGCACAAAAGACTGGACCGGCCGGGCATCCCAGATGTACATCCGACGATCGAAGTCGAAAATGAACTCCAGGTGGTCCGCCGGATTATGCTCGCACGGATCGATGAGCAGAGGGTCCTCGATGCGGAGGTCATCGTCTTCTGACATCGCCCACCGGTTGGTGCTTGTTGGAAACGACCTCCCCTTGCCAGTCAACGTATCAGGGTCGCGCTGACAGGCGTCTTCGAAGTCTTTCGCGCTCATCCCAGGTTCGTACATGACTCTGTAACCTAGCCGGTTGCAGCCTGGACAGCTCGGCAGGAGGTTGGACCATGCGCCGGCTAACCACCAGTAACCTGGATGGCTTAACCCTTTGACGCCGCCCTTGGGGCGATAATGTTCCACGTCTCGCGCCTCGACCGCTGAATACTTTGATTCGCAATACGCGCACTTCCGGTGAAACAGCTCATCGAGCGCCCGACGGACCACCCGCTCCTTGTACCGGCTGAATTCGAATGCCCGCTCGGGAGCCGGTTTCTGACTGTAATACGCACGCGCTCGCTCAAGCTCGGTCATTCCGGTGCCAGGGAATGCCTTGCAGAGCGCCGCTCTTACCTCGGCAGGCTCAGGCGGGCGCGAAACGCGGATCACGTGTCCTCTGTGTCCCCGGCTCGCAACAAGTCCAGAAGATGATCCAGGGCGGCGCGCCTGACCGCTGGTCGCTCCGCGGCCGCAGCCTCGCGCTCCTTGACCACGTACTCCATCGCTGCCAGATGGACCAGCCGCGACTGGGGTGTCGCGCCAGCCTCGAGCTTGTCGCCGACCTGCTGGCGTAGCTGCTCGAGTTCGGCGTTCTCTACCTCGGAGCGGTCCCGCTTGCTCGCTAGCGCGGCATAGCGTGTCACTTCAGCCTCGAATTCCGGATCCTCCGTGCTGTAGAGGCCGAAGTACTCGGACGTGAGCAGCTGCTCCACGCTCAGGCCTCGCACGTCGGGTAGGCCAGTCACGCGCTCGATGCGGCGGTGAGCGTCGCGGCGAAGGACCTGAGCCTCCCCTTCTCCTAGCAGGCTGCGGAAATACGCCCACTCCGGCCGAGGTTGGCTCTTCCGGCCGAGTGGGATAGACGGGTACGGTAGAGCCACCTTCGAAGGAGGTGGCGTGGATGCGCGGGCGACGTGATCCGCAGACAACGATGTTGGCGTTCGTGGACCTGGAGGAGCGGGTTCCGCGTAACCACCCGCTGCGGGTCATCAAGCAGTTTGCCGACCGAGCCTTGCGTGAGCTGTCGCCCGTCTTCGACGAGATGTATGCCGCGGGTGGCCGACCTTCCATCCCGCCCGAGCGGCTGCTCAAGGCGTCGCTGCTGATCTCGCTGTACTCGATTCGCAGTGAGCGCGCCTTCTGTGAGGAGCTCGATTACCAGCTCCTGTACCGCTGGTTCCTCGATATAGGCCTGCTGGAGCCCAGCTTTGACCCCACGGTGTTCACCAAGAACCGCCGGCGGCTGCTCAGGCACGAAGTCGCCAGGCGCTTCTTCGATGAAGTCGTGCGCCAGGCAGCCGGCCTGGGACTGTTGAGCGACGAGCACTTCACCGTCGACGGCACGCTGATCGAAGCCGCCGCCAGTCTCAAGAGCTTCCGTCCAAAGGATGGACCACCCAGTAGTCGGCCCCCCGCTGATCCTGGTAATCCGACGGTCAACTTCCACGGCGAGCGCCGCTCGAATGCGACGCATCAGAGCACTACTGATCCCGAAGCGATGTTGGCCAAGAAGGGCAGGGGCAAAGAAGCTCATCTGTCGTTCATCGGCCACGCGCTGATGGAGAATCGTAACGGGCTGGTGGTGGACTTCCAGCTTACCCAGGCGACTGGCACTGCCGAACGAGACATGGCACCCAAGCTGATTGACGAGGCCCGCGAGCGCGGCTTCCACCCGCGCACCTTGGCTGCCGACAAGGGGTACGACACCAGGGACTGCGTCGCCAATCTGCGTCAGCGACAGGTCACACCACACGTGACGCAAAACACCAGTGGGCGACGCAGCGCCCTCGACCGACGTACCACGCGTCACGTTGGTTACGCCATCAGCCAGTGCATCCGCAAGCGGGTGGAGGAGATCTTTGGATGGATGAAGACCGTCGGTGGGTTCCGCCGGACGCGTTACCGCGGCCTGGAGCGGACCCAGCTGGCTGGCTATCTGGTGGCGACCGCCTACAACCTTGTCAGAATGGCTCGACTGGTAGCCACCGCCACAGCCTCGTGACTGATAAGCAGCCACGAGGCTGCCTTCCGCAGCGCAAAGCTCCACTTCCGAAGGTCGGCCGATCGGCTAATCAACCTCTCCTCGGCTCCACTACGTCGTTCACCCACCAATCAGCCATTCTTCCGCGCCCTGCTAGGGCGCGCAGACAGAGTGGGTCGTGAGTTGTGGCAATAAACTGGACGTGCGGCATCGCCTCTCGCAGGCGTCTCAGAATGCGCATCTTCCAGCGCGGATGAAGGTGCGTTTCAAGCTCATCGATCAGGACGACACCTCGGGCGCCCTCCAGGTCGGGCCAGTACGCGAGCATCTCTCGCATGATGTCGACGCCGGTCCCGATCGTCGATTTGAAGCCCTCGCTGAGCCAGCTCAGCGGCTCGACTTCGGCGTGCCGCTCCAGCAGGATCTCGGCACCGCGTCGTTTGCCGCGCGGCGGACGTGTAAGGAGCGCATCCTGCGGGAGAAGGAGCAGCTCGCGGAGTGCACGAACCGCGGGATCGAAATTCGACTGCTTCGAGTTGAGCAGCCAGCTCGTCGGATTGCCGATGACCGCAAGCGGGTCGAACAGCGTAAGGACGCGCTTGTACGGCTGGGGCGAATGTTGCACGCGACGTCGATCGGAGAAAAAGCGACGCGGACCGTAGGCCAGCAGCACTGTGGAGGGATTGGCGACTCCTCGAATCGCCCCGAACGTGCATCGATCGTCAACCGTACCGGCGCTCCCTTTCCGTCGAAATGGACGACGACCTCCGCGGATTCGTCGGTACTTCCAACGAAACCCGAGCCTCCGGTCCGACGCAAGTAGTCGCTTCCGCTGAGGCCCATCATGCCAATCTGCTCGGTGCCCAATAAGGCCAGGCCAACAGCGTCCAGGACACTGGTCTTGCCGCTGGCGTTTTCGCCGAGAAGCACCAGTGCTGGAGCGTACTGATCCTCACCGGCTGCCGGCTCGGCCAGGTCGAATTCCAGAGACTCGATCGCCTTGAAGTTGCGCACCTCGATACGACGAATCGTCTCGTGGGCCCTGGGCGGCAGCGCCGCGCGTCCGGCATACTGACGTCGCGGCCGCGTCGCGGCCTCGAGAGCCTCCCGAATTTCGGGTTTGAGCGTGATGGATTCCTTGTCTGCTGGTGGTCGCTCCAGACGCGCGCCGGGCCACAGGACGCGCGGGTCTGGGAGCCGGACCCCTTCGAGAGGAGCCCTCGTGTGCTGGATAAACGTTGAGTACGCTGCGCGCGCAACCGCGGTATAGGGCTGGCTGCCTGACAGCATCTCGCTCAGGGCCGATAAGGTGCTATCGGTGTCTCGATTGGCGGGAACGCCCGCACGCAAATCGAGAGACCGCGCTAAAAATTGAGCTGTCCTCCAGGTCTGTTGCCGTTCGCGAACGAGGGCCTCGCGGTTCAGGTCAACCAACTGGATTGTTGTTTGTCCGCGTTCGGTAAGCGGCCTGCACAGGCCACTGGCATCGAACGCCAGCTGCAGCTCCGGGTCATCGTAAGACGGGTCCAGGAGCAAACCGTTCTCCGTGCGTCTGCACTCATCTACCGACGCCAGGAGACGTGCCCGTGCGCCCTCGACTGGAAAGAACGACCGCTTCTTAACGTCGCACCATCTACACGAGAGAAGGAGGTTTTCCCAGTCGTAGGCGAGCCACGCGTAGTAATAGTGCAATCGGGTGCCATCCGGCTCCTCAACGCCACCCTTGGGTCTGAAGTGCACGACAGAGCCGCTTTCCGACGCGCGTAGGTCGCTTTCGCAGTACGCGCACTTGCCATGGAACAACTCCCTGAGACGTTGTGTGGCAGCTCTCCATAGTTCGTCGCGAAATCGCGGTCTGGTCTGTTGGAGCTGCTCACGTGGAGCCTGCAGCAATTTGTCCAGTTCGCGCCGCAGTCTCAGCTTCCACGCAGCGCGGGGACAATAAGACCCCTGCAGCTACGCTGTCAAGCCAACGTTGTCGCTCAGATCGTTGGGTGTGACCGGAGGTTGTACGGGCAGGGACTACCGGTGAAGCGGTGCGGTCGAGTAGCGTTGGCGGATCACAAGAAGAGACCCGCCGATGTTCACAGCAACGGCGGGT
>Ga0070698_100005493_pt1 | contig 13838 bp, 6 predicted proteins | sample KBSK1502metaG_FD_65477 | JGI IMG/M metagenome (GOLD analysis project Ga0070698, IMG submission 65477) | Corn, switchgrass and miscanthus rhizosphere microbial communities from Kellogg Biological Station, Michigan, USA - KBS K1-50-2 metaG | ecosystem: Host-associated > Plants > Roots >...
TTCTGCACCGCATAGGGGTATACGCCGTCATATCCCCAGTTGCGGCTGCCGGGAAATTGTGCAATTGGCATCAGCTCGATCGTCGTAACGCCAAGCTCAGCGAAATCATCAAGACGGGGAATAATTGCGGCCAGCGTTCCTTCCAAGGTGAACGTCGCGACGTGCAGCTCGTAGAAAACGCTGTCCTCTAGCTCGCGTCCCATCCAATTAGCGTCCGTCCAACTGAATGAAGGTACGTCCACTAACATCGACGGCCCATGCACGCCTTCGGGCTGGAAACGCGATGCGGGATCAGGGCGTTCGCGCACACCGTCGAAACGATAAGTGTATCTCGTACCTGGCTTGGCACCTTTTACTACCGCTTGATGGTAGCCGAGCTCATCCTTATCCATATTTAGAAAGGAGGGCTCATTGTGTGGCAAGTGCAGTTCGATGCTCTCGTGGTCCGGGGCCCACACGACGAACTGCCAGCTTCCGTCGGGAAGCCGCGTTGCTCCGATACTTGATGGGCGAACCGGCTGGTAGTCGGTCATCCGCGCGAGGCCACGAGACTCAAGGCAATACTCTCAGGCAGATAGTCATAGGAATCGAGATGTTGAACTTTCCTGAGATCAGCCGATCGTTCCGCTTTACCGGCCGGCTGAAGCTCCTCGTGCTGCGGCGCTCACTGGATGACGCTTCTTAACCATGAGCGTCAGTTGCTGGTCCCTAACAGACCCGCTCGCTGTAGTAGGTTCCACTTCCGGATTAAGTTCCTGCACCAGAAATACTTGTCGTTCCGCTAATCCCTGCGTTTCAGAGTTCGGATTTCCGACCTCGGTGCTCTTTGTCACTCTCACCAAGACACGGTGGGGTTCTAAATATATCTCCACATCGGCGGTTGCCGTGTCCGGAAGCCATCCACTTATTGCCAGCCAACTCCCAGATTCGCGCACCTCTAATCCACGTTGCAGTATCTCTGATTCCGCTTGGAGCCAATGCTTCAGGTCATCGCCGTTAAGGCGCCCCGAGGCTTCGAACAATGAATAAGCCCGTTCTGCGATTCGCCATTGTATGGCTTGCTCGAGTGCTTCCTTCTCGGGCCCAGATATAAGCTTGGGGACTGCCGGTGTCGCGGAGGAACTCATCGCTGCTTTGGGGCTTGGCATAAAGCATCCTTAATGAAAGTAGATGTTGCAGGATCCAAGTGCAAGGCACGCAAACAATCGATAAGGCCAAAGCGCCTCAAAACTCAATGCGATTAATAGAATCAGTGCCTTGCGACACGGTTTGAGGGTGTCTGCTCCTGCCTACTCTGTTTACCTTGCGGATTGGCGTAGGAACAATACAGTGGATTCTGTAGCACAGGGCATAAACTCAATGCAAAATTACGCCGCAGTATTGAGCTTGGGTTCCACTCCCCAGTTTCCTTGCCCTACTTCCCCGGTTTCCTTCGACTCGGCTGTCTCGCCGACATCATCAACAAGGGCAGACGGCTCGAACTGCCAGGTCCGCGGTGCTTTCTCGTGAAGGAGGCGTTCCGTGGCGGCGACCATCGGCTCTGAGTGGAACCGGCGTTGCGCCGAGCCATTGCAAAGCATGTTGGCTACCGACATGAGACTCATTCCCTGGTGGTGAGTAAGCCAGCAGCGAACGATTTCGAATTTGCTGCCCGAATTGACTCGTGATGGTGTGAAGTCCGCAGCCTCGTAAAATCCGTAGCTTCCGAGCCAGCCCAGTTCTTGCATCCTGTGAATATTTTCCATAGCGCTGTTTGTGTCCACGTGCAGGCTCAAGAACGAAGAATACGGAGATACGACCAAGTCGGGTGAAAGGTCTCGGCTCACGGCCAATCCAGGAACTCCGAATGCTTCATAGTGATAATGGCCCGCCGCATTTATCTTGGCGCAGGAAGCTTCCGATATTCCCCAAGGAATCGACTTGCTCTCGGCATAGCTCTTCTGGCATCGTACGGCTGCCTGAGTAGTTTCTTCTAGAAGGGTGTTGGGGTACGACTTCATCCACAGCAAAGGCATCAAGTATTCGAACATCGTCCCCGTCCAAGAACGTAGAACGTGTTCATTCCCATGAGTCGTGAAGCGCCTCTCCAGCGCAATCCAGCTTTCCTGTGGAATTTCTCCCTTAGCTATGGCTGCAAATACCGCCGACCGCGCCTCGGATGCCAAGAGGTCGTAGTGGCTTGGGGTGAATCGCCCTTCTTCAACGTTGTAACCCGTAAAGAGCAATTTCTTTTTGGGATCGAGAAAGAACTTGAAATCCATGCTCTTGGCCAAGTCGTCCGCTCTGTCCGCCAGCCGAGCCAGTCTCGTGTTGAGTGCCTTCGAGATGCTGCTCGCTCTTCCGATTGCCGAACGCAACAGGTGTAGACGCGATTGCATCGCAATGCTCGAATCTCCTTCGAGCATGCGCACCACCGCTTGGTCGATCCTCGCGTACAGTTCTGGTAGCGACCTCAGCGTCAACCTCTCCGCGCGAATAGCCTGCCGGAGCGCCGCATCCAGACAGCAATCTGCGAACTGAGGCTGTAGCCAAGGTGCAAAGTCGTAGATCAGGCTCTGCAGGTGGGTCACGCGCAAACGTAACTCGTGCGCCCACCACTCTGCTTCACTCGTCTTGGCGTCGCTGGACAACTTCTTTCCCAGGTTCACCACGTCTTGTTCAAAACTCAGCAGTGCCGCAGACCATTCCGCTGCCGACTCCCCCAGCAACTTTGCTCGCGCGCTCAAATTCCGCACTTCTTCGACTGGTGCGCTCGGCCCCTCAGCAAGCAATTCCGAGATCGTGTCCAGATGATCTTGAATGCTACGCCACATCTCTCGGCGGAACAGCGGCTCTTCCATTGCGCCCAAACAGCCTTGCTTGATGGTCCACAACGAGCACACAAGATTGCCGTTGTCCACCGCAGAAATAAATCGCGGCTTGACGGCCTCCAGGGTAAGTGTGTCGTACCAGTTGTACATTTGCCCGTCATGCCGGGGCATATGATCGATGGAATCGAAAGTTCTCTCCGTATCCGCGACAAACTCCGGCAGGGTCAGAAAACCGAGATCGGCCGCCGCAAGTCGCGAATTCAGTAGAAATCCTAGATTGGTGGTCGAAATGCGATGCAAAATTTGCGATGCCGGTTCCATAATCGTGTCCGGAACCAGCCAGTTTTCTTCCGCCGTGCTGAATTCCCGGAACAAACGCCATGTCCGGAGCGCAGACTTCCGGAGCAATGCTTGATCCTTGGCTTCCATTCTTGTTTCTCCCGTCTGGGCGGGCAGGTTCAACCATTGGCTAATGGGCTTCGATAAGCACCACAGCGCCAGGAGCGGCAACGCAACGAGAAACGATTCTGGCCGGTCCACCGCCAGAAAGAGTCCTACGCAGAAAGACAGCCACGGAGTGATTTCCAAATAGGTCTCGACTGGGCTCTTCTTTTCGCAGTTAATTTCTGCTTCGGCGGCGGTCTCCCACTCGAGCAGCCTCTCATGGGTTACCGTCATTCGCACCACAGCCCTCACCACTGCGTCTAGCGTAACGAGGCTCTGATGCAGAAGACACGCAATGCGCATGAACAGGTTTGCCTGCGCGATTCCGAAATCCGCTGCTAGATTCTTCCAGAAGATGCTTCGGAATATCGCCGGACCCGCACGCAAAATCGATATCGCGAACTGGCAATATGTCGGCAACGCCATCACCGCTAGGGTCGCCAGGGTCCAATACAGCGCTTTCGTGGGGAAGAAGAACCAAGCGCTCAGGAGCATGACGAAAGTCGCGCCCTCCGTCAGGCTCCGCCGCAAGTTATCTACAATCTTCCATCGCGAAATAATGGACAGGGGATTGCGCGACATCTCGCCAAAGAAATCGGGCACGCGGGGCAAAAGCCAAAATATGACTTGCCAATCCCCCCGCACCCAGCGGTGCTTCCGTCGGCTCAATGCGCTCATATGAGAAGGATAGTCGTCCACAACTTCGATATCGGATACTAATCCCGCCCGCGCATAGGCTCCTTCGATCATGTCGTGGCTCAGAATTGTATTGCACGGGAATCGATGCTCCAGAACTTGTTGGAACGTTCGCACCTCATAAATGCCCTTACCCGTGAAGCTCCCCTCGCCAAACAAATCCTGATACACGTCCGAAACCGCCCGGGTATAAACGTCAAAGCCTGCATCGGCAGAAAAAATCGCCGCCAATCGCGACCGGCCGGCAGACTGAATGCTGATATCCACTCGTGGCTGGAGGATTCCATAGCCGTCAATCACCACATTCGTTTGCGGATCAATTACCGCGCGATTCAACGGATGCGCAATTGCTCCAATCAGTCTGCGAGCTGCGTCCCTCGGTAACTGCGTGTCGGAATCGAGGGTGATGACATATCGGATATCCTTCAAAACGGACATCCCGCCGACCTTCACCGGGAAATTGTCGCCTGTCCCGAGAAGCAGCTTGTTAAAGTCCAGTAGTTTTCCGCGCTTCCGCTCCCATCCCATCCAGATTCCCTCGGACTGGTTATAGACGCGGTGCCTGTGAAACAGAAAGAAGGATCCTTTTCGCTCTGCGGCATATCGCGCGTTGAGGTTTTCGATGAACTGCGCGCATTTCTCGGCCAGTTCGTCCTTATCGTCAAATTGTTGGGCTGAGTCGGGCGGGTCGGTCAAGAGCGCAAAATGAATATTCGCGTCACGATTCGCCAAGAACCTGATTTCCAGATCCCGTACCGCCCTCTTCACCTGCTCGCGGCTAGTGAGCAGCGTCGGAACAACGACCATCGTCGTGAATTCGCGGGGAACGCCTTCGGAGAAATCCAGCTTCGGCAAGGGCTTGGCCGGAAACAGCATAGTGGCCAGTTGATTCACTAACGCCACCGCGCACTCCGCCGCCGGCAAAAGAAACAGCGCCAGCATGGCCCAGCCGGGAGCCATTTTGATTTTGGCCCCAAAGATCACCACGGCCATCAAAGCCAACGTCAGTAGCTCAATTCCCAGAATGTACGAAAAGTCAGGCCACCGTTTCACAAACCCTTGCATTCGCTCGGTCAACGTCGGTCGGTAGCCCACTGCTTCTTCAAGAACCCGACGGCCATCTGCGACCAGGTAATATCCAATATGTGATTTATGCTCTCTTATCCGCTCATCTGCGGCGTCCTCAACCTGACGAGACATCGACAGCGCTTTTCGAGCGATTTCCTGTTCGCTTGCTTGTGAGCGCTTCGCCAACTCTGCGATCACCGCTCGATAGCTGCATCGCGTCTCGAAATCCATCTGCGCGTACGCCTCAGCCGGATCACGCCGAAGCGTATGGTCAACGGCATTCACTCTCTCGAAAAGTCTTTTCCAGTCCGTGCACGCAATCTTTCGGAGGCTAGTCGCTAGTGTGGTCAAGCTCATTGCGCCGACGTTTTCCTTTGCCGTTTCGTCTTGAGCAGCCCATTCCGATGAATAGAAATGCGTTGTAGCGTCCAGTCGATCGGCTGCCGCGCCGACATGCTCCAATAACACTAGTTGTACGAAGGCCTGCAATTGCCACAGTTCCGTCATTTTGAACGGTACGGTTTCCTGCATCGCCGAGAAGAACGGTTCGAAAGTCTCCTCGTCGAATTCAAAGTTCACCGCCGGCAAATAGCTGGCTGTGGCGGCGTAAACGCGTGGCAATGACGTCCAATCGCCACACTCGACCTGAGGGAGATCGCCTGCTTCGCGAACCGGGTTTTTCGTCTGCTGTAGGCTTTCCCGAAGCGCGCCAGAAATCTTCAACAGGAGTTCTGCATCTCCGCGCAGTTTATGTCCCGCTGCCGCCAGATTGCGAAGAATCCGGCAACCGGTCTCGATCGACTCTTTAGCCTCATCCCATTTCGCCTCAAACGCGGGTATGCGGTGGCTTGCGTTGCACGTCTTCCAGGACTGTGCCTCCAGGAAGGCGCCCATCCAGAGCTGACCGTGGTGGACGCGGTTGCGACGAACTTGCACGGGGGCACAATCGTCCTTGCGCGAAGCGAAGCTGCGAGGCGGGGTAACCGCTTGCAACGGTTGATTGGTATCGATCACAGGATGTTGTTGCGTAGCCATCAGGTCTTCCTCATGAAATCATCGATAACTTGCTGCCTGCAGTTCGAACATTTCTGCGTAGCGCCCCTTATTCAGCAAAAGCTGATCATGGTGCCCCTGCTCGGCAATTCGTCCGCCTTCCAACACCAGAATTCGGTCTGCCATCTTGACCGTTGAAAAGCGGTGAGAAATCAGTAGTGCCATCTTGCCCTTCGTCAGATCCGCGAAACGCCGGAACACTTCATGTTCGGATTTCGCGTCCAATGCAGCCGTTGGCTCGTCCAGAATCAACAACTGAGCGTCTCGCAGATATGCCCGGGCCAGGGCCATCTTCTGCCACTCGCCGCCAGACAAATCCACTCCGCCTTCGAACCGCCGGCCCAGAATCTGTTGGTAGCCTTTCGGTAGTTTCCGAATCACTTCCTCGGCAAGACTCTTGTGTGCCGCCGACCGCACTCGAAAAATGTTGTCTTGATCCTCTATTCGACCAATCGCGATATTTTCTGTGGCCGTCATGTCATAGCGCATGAAGTCCTGGAAAATAACCCCGACTTCCTTCCACAAGTCCTCAAAGTCGTACTCGCGCAGGTCCACTCCATCCAAAAGGATTCGGCCCCCGGTGGGGTCATACAGGCGCGTCAGCAATTTCACGATAGTGGTCTTGCCCTGACCGTTCTCGCCCACAAGCGCCAATCGCTCGGAGGGCTCCAGCCGGAAGCTCGCGTTGCTCAGCACTAAACGGCTCTGCCCCGGATAAGCGAACGACACATCCTGAAACTCAAAGCCCTTGCGGATAGGACGCGGAGCCGGCAGCGCTCCAGGTTTAGCAAATACCTTGGGCTGTACTGCAAAGAACTCCAGCAGGTCGGTGATGAAAAGCGCCTGGTCCGCGATCGTCGAAAACGTCGTAAAAAGCGCCTGGATATTCGTGCTCGCTCCCGCAATCGCTCCCGTCATGAACGTAAGCGTCCCGATGTCCAGTCTTCCTATCACCGTTTGATAGATCACGAACGCATAGCTTCCGTAGTATCCCAGCGTGCCAAGTACCGTCAGCAACGCCCCGACCCAAAGTCTGCGTCTTGCCAAACCAACGTTTTGTTCGTGGAGTTCGTCCGACAGTTTCGTGTAGCGCCCCACAAGAAACGACGCCAGCCCAAACAGCTTCAATTCCTTTGCGGTTTCCTTGCTGCCTCCCAAAATCCGCAGGTACTCCATCTCTCGCTTGGCGGGGGTTTGCCGGAAATTCAACGAATACCCCATAAACGCGAAATGTGTTTCGCCCAAGAACGCTGGTATCACGCAAACGATCAGCGCCAAAAGTATCCATGGCGACAAAAACAGAATGCTGCCCGCAAGGCTGATCGTCGTTACCGCCTGCTGGATCAGCAGCCCCGTCGATTGGATCATTACGATGCGGTCCGTGCCTTGAACTCGCGCCCGCTCCATCTTGTCGTGGAAGAGCGGATCCTCATACGAGGTCAAATCCAGCCGCGACGCATGCTGCATGATTTTCGTGCTGATGTGGCGGGCGTACTTGTCCGCCAGCACGATGTCGCAGAAATTGATCAGTCGAACAAGAATTCCAGCGACGCCGGCCAGCACAAACTCCAGGACAACCAACCACCAGAAGTTTTTCGGCAGTCCCATTCCGTGACTCGTCAAATCAACGATGTCGTTGATAATGATTCGTGTCACCGCCAAAACCGCGAGGGGCAACAGTGCGGCGGTCACACGGCAGAACAGGCTCGAGACAATCACCTTTGGGGCGGCTTCCCAAACCATCCGAAGAACCGGAGGGATGTTCTTCAGGGCGGCTACTCGTTCTCGCCACCTAGGCGTGGGTTCTTGATTCTCCGGATTCATTCGGCACAGCTCCTCACCTGTGCGGGCTGCTGGTGGGACCCCCTGGTCGATTTACAACCCCTCCGCTTACGCACGTGGGTAACCACTGCACTAGGACGCCTAACTCTGTGCTTTGTTAGTTACTTACAGGCCGCTATTCACCTCCGGTTTATGTTTTTTTTTCGCCTTACCAGCAACTTTTGCATAGCCGAGTACTATGTCCAGCACTCCCTTACGGACTACTCTCGCTCTGCCGTAAGTTCCTCAAAATCCAGCGTCTTCCAAACCCTCGCCGGTGGGTACTTCAGCGCCCACTGGTCCTCAAGTACTAATTCCGTTTCAACTTGCTTCGCATCTAAAAATCGAGGCGCGCGCCCGTGCATCCAGCTTGGCAATGTTCTCGAAGACTTCTCGGCTTTTTGGGGGCCTGCCTGTTACTGGCCTTAACCGTCAGCGCGTACGAAGCTCCTCTCAGTCCTGCATCACTGCACGAAGCATGGACGCTTGGGCAGCGCAACGACCAGGCAACCGCCAATGTCCTCAACGCGTATATAAAAGAAATCACCGAAAAGGTAGGTGGGGAGCCTCGCATCGCCGAAATTGAAATCCTCACGCCCTTCGCGCAAGTCGTCGACGAATCTCGACAGAACTCCTCCAACTTCAGCGAGCAACAAGCGATCGAGTCCTATCACAAACGTGGCGACACGATCGTGGTCTCGGTTCAGCTCATGCTGCCCGCCGTCTATCCCAAGGAAGATTCGCCTGCTCCCACGCCCTCAACATCTCAGAAAAATGCTCCACTTCGCCCCGAGAATTTTTGGCAGAGTTTTCACTTCAACCTGAAGCAGCATGAAAAGGTCATTCCCATTCGCACGACGCGCAGCAAACCCATCTATTCTGCGCCAACGAAAGATGCTCCCTCGGTCCTGGACGGCGCAACCGTCTGGCTGCAGTACGACTCCAAAGATGTCGCTAGCGAACAAGCAGTCGTCGAGGTCATCACGCCAGGTTCGAAAACAATCACTGCGACATTCGACCTCAACAAACTGCGCTGACCGCCTCCATCCTCACTGCCCATCACTGCACGAGCCGTTCGCCCGACATTCCTCTCGTCTTCCGTTCCTGATTTCAAACGATCCTCGACCCGAGTGACCCCATAAATTCAAAACTCTTGTCAAGAATATCGATTTTGTACATACTCTCTGCGTCGATTCTCGAACCCGTCCTTCTCAACGGCCCTGACGCTGTCGACTTAGGCGGAGGTTTTGTGGCCCATCGCAAAGTTCCTGCATGCCTGGTAATCGTTTTCGCTCTCCTCGCTACTCTGCCGCTTCGCGCTGGTGACGACATCCCCAAGGCCGCCTGGAAGCGTCCACTCGGTGCTCCGCTCGCGAATGCAGGTACAAGAAAACCCGCTCTTGGCCCAAATCATCTGGACGACGGCTATTGGCAAGGCGCGCCGGTTGGCGGACTCGGCGCCGGCACTTTCTCACGAACTTATCGCGGTGATTTCGCCCGGTGGCATATCAAAGGCGGCGTTCACAAATATCAGTCCGTTCCCGCCAACCAATTCGGCATGTTTCAGCAAGCTGAGGGACAGCCCGGCGTCGCGCAGGTCTTGACCTCAGACCATCCGAAAAATCGCTCCCTCACTTCATGGACCTGGGACTATCCCGTCGGCGCCGGCGACTACTATGCCCTCTACCCCAAGTCCTGGTTCGACTATCGATGGGACAAATTTCCCGCTCACGTCGTGCTCGAGCAGCTCTCCCCTATCCTTCCCGACAATTACAAGGAATCGAGCTATCCCGTTGCTGTCTACCGCTGGCATGCCGACAATCCCACCAAGCACCGCGTTACCGTTTCCATTTTGCTGTCTTGGTCGAACATGGTGGGCTGGTTTCGCACCTTCAGCCATGATTTGAGCGACGCCATCAACGCTGGCAATCGCAATCGCCTGATGAAGGAATCCCTCGGCGGTGCCGGAACCATAAAGGGCATCGTCCTTGATCGCAACCATATCAGTTCCGCCAAAGAGCACGCCGTCGAAGAACCGTGGGATGGCCAGTTTGCCATCGCCGCTCTCGAATCGCCTGGCGCTGAAGTTACCTACCAAACGACGTTCGAGCCAAACCGCGATGGAAAAGAAGTCTGGGCTCCGTTTTCCAAAGACGGCCGTCTCGCCAACAGCGACGATTCTTGGACCAGCAGCGACGAGCCCCTGGCCGCTGCCATTGCTGTCCGCTTCACCCTGGAGCCTGGCGAAACACGTGTGGTTCCGATAGTCATCGCTTGGGACTTACCCATCGTGCAGTTCGGTGCCGGGCGCAAGTGGTATCGCCGCTACACCGATTTTTATGGCGCAAGCGGCCTGAATGCTTGGTCGATCGCCCGCGAGGCCCTGCAGAATGCCAAATCCTGGAGCGATGCCATTGACGCTTGGCAAGCGCCGTACGTCAACGACGACAGCAAGCCTCTCTGGTATCGCGGCATGCTTTTCAACGAACTCTACGTCTTAGCTGATGGTGGTTCATTCTGGGGTCGTCCGGTCGGTTCCGATCCAAAAGCACCGCCCGTTTATTCCTTCATGGAATGTTTTGACTACCCCTATTACGAAACGCTCGACGTGCGCTTTTATGGTTCCATGCCCCTACTAAAATTCTGGCCCGATCTCGAAAAAGGCTCCATGCGGGAGTTCGCAGAAACTGTTCCCCAGGAATCCGGCGAAAAAATGGAATGGATCTGGAAGACCGTCCATTCCGGCGAGCTTAATTTCCGAATTCGCAAAGCCAAAGGCGCCGTTCCCCACGATCTCGGCGTTCCCCAAGAAGACCCGTTCATCCAGATTAATCAGTTTAGCTGGCAAGATACCAACGGTTGGAAGGACCTCAATCCTAAATTTGTCCTGATGGTCTACAGAGATTTCGTACTAACCGGCGGCAAAGATCTGCAATTTCTTCGCGACACGTGGCCTGCCGTGCAAGAAGCTCTCGCTTATCTCCGAAAATACGACAGCACCGGTGACGGCCTTCCCGAAGGCGGAGGTTATCCGGATCAGACATACGACGAATGGGTCGTCCGCGGTCCAAGCGCTTACTCCGGTGGGTTATGGCTTGCTGCCCTGCGTTCCGCGGAGGAAATCGCCAAGTGTCTCAGTGACGCATCAGCCGCGAAGCAATACCGCGATCTCTTCGCCAAGGGCCAAGCCAGCTACATCAAAAAACTCTGGAATGGTGAATATCTCCGCTACGACACGGGGAGCGAATACCGCGACAACATTCAGGCGGATCAGCTTGCCGGCCAGTGGTACGCGAATATGACCGGCTTGGGTGACATTATTCCCCTAGATATGCAGCGAAAGGCCTTGGCCAAAATCTTCAACTTCAATGTGAGGAAGTTCGCCGATGGCACCATGGGCGCCGTCAACGGAATCGCCGCCGATGGTTCGCTCGTCAAGAGCAACGAGCAAGTTCAAGAAGTTTGGACCGGCACGACCTTCGGCCTCGCGGCACTAATGCTTAGCGAAAATATGAAAGATGAAGCCTACAAAACCGCCTGGGGCATCTACCACACCAGCTATGAAACCAAAGGCTACTGGTTCCGCACTCCCGAAGCTTGGGACATCACCGGAAACTATCGCGCCTCCATGTACATGCGCCCCGCCGCCATCTGGGCCATGGAGATGACCCATCCCCCCGCTCACTAATCCTGTAGCGCCGCCTTCTGAGGCGGGCGCTTTTTTTTCTGCTCGAGGTGACTCTTTTTCGTCCGTCCTCCGATAGCAACGCCTTCACAACGGCAACCGCAACCGCGCCTCACAACCTTTCTTCTCTCTCCGGTTCTCCAGCGTCAATGTCCCGCCATGGGCCTCAGCGATTTGCCGGCTCAGCACCAATCCGATCCCCGATCCTCCCGGCTTCGTCGTGAAAAATGGCACAAACAAATTCGTCGTATTCGGCAACCCCGGCCCTTCGTCCAAAATCCACACGTTCAGATTTCCGTCCTGACGCGACCATCCGATACTCACGCCACCGCCGTTTTCCTGCACCGCATCTGCCGCATTGTGCACAATATTGATCAGCAATTGCTCCAACTGGTCCGCATCGCCGGAAATCACCACGTCCGGGCCTTCCTCCAGATTTAGTTTCACGCGCGTCTCCAGCTTCGCAACTCGCGTGATCCACTCCCGCACATTTACGGGAGCCAGCTTCGGCGCGGGCAATCGCGCCAGCTTGGAATAAGCCGCCATAAATCTTCCCAGCGACTCCGTCCGCGATCGGATGATCCCGAATCCCTGCTGCAAGTCCTCCAGCAAACTTGCGTTAACCCCCGACGCGGATCCTCCCGCAGGGCCCACCGACTGCAGCCCGCTCTCTAGGCTTTGCGCCACGGATTGGATCGGCGCCAGCGAATTGTTCAGCTCGTGTCCCATCACGCGGATCAGCCGCTGCCATGCTTGGCGCTCTTCGTCTCGCAGCGCGCGGCTCAAATCACTCAGCACCACCAAATGGTGCGGCAGCCCCGCCTGGCGAAACGATCCGCGCCTCATTCCCCAACGTCCGGTGCCGCCCGGAAAGCTCAGCTCCATCGTTCTCGCCGGATCGCCTTCCAGGCACGCCGCCAGCCCAAGCTCTACTGCCGTAAAGCCCAGCAATCGCTCCGTGGGCCTCGCCAGCAGCCGCTCGCCCGCGCGATTCACCAACCGCAATTTCGTCTCATTGTCGAACGTAAAAATCGCCACATCGATCTCTTCCATCACCGTTCGCAGCAGAGCGGTTGCTTCCAGCGCGCCAAGCCGTTGCTCATGCAACGTCTCGCTTAGCGCATTTACTTCCAGCATCACCTCGCCCATCGCGTCGCCCTGCTGAGCGTCCCGGCCGCGCACCGAGAAATCTTCCTCCCGCAGCGCGGCTAGTAGATTCGAAAGAGTCTGCAGCGAAAACACCACGCGATGCCGGACCGAAAACGCAAATCCCAGCCACAACACCACCACAAGTGTTCCCAGCGTCCAGTTTGTTCTTGGGGAATAGTTTCCGGCCCACAACAGAATCAGCGCTATCAGCGAACCCGGCAGACCCGCCGCCAGCGCCAGGAGCTGGATGCGCTGCTCGTACGTTAAACGCCTCATTCCAAGCCGTGTTTTTGCAATCGCCGGTACATCGCGCTGCGGCTCAGTCCCAAAGCCTTCGCCGCTTGGCTGACATTACCATCATAGCGCGCCAGCGTGCGCTGGATCAGGTGATGCTCCACGTCATCCAGGCTCATCTCTTCCAGCTTCGCCGCGCTTCCAGAAGCCGCGGGCCGCAGTCCCAAGTCTCCCGCGCGCACCAAGGGGCCGCTCGCCAACAGCACGCCCCGTTCGATGGCGTGGTCCAGCTCTCGCACATTTCCGGGCCACGGATGCTCGTGCAGTACCTGCGTCGCAACCGGATCGAATCCCGTGATCGCCTTCCTGTACCTCTGCGCATACCCCCGCAGAAAGTGATGCGCCAACAGATCAATGTCTTCGCGCCGCTCTCGCAGCGGTGGCAATTGAATCTCGATCGTGTTCAGCCGGAAAAGCAAATCCTGCCGGAAGCGTCCCGCCGCGGCTTCCGCATTCACGTCCACGTTTGTCGCTGCAATCACGCGAACATCCACACGTCGCGTGCTCGAAGATCCCACTCGCTCCAGCTCGCCCGTCTCCAACACTCGCAGCAGCTTCGCCTGCAGCTTCAGCGGCACATTCGCAATCTCATCTAGAAACAACGTACCGCCGTCCGCCAACTCGAACCGCCCTACTCGATCCGCGCGTGCGTCCGTGAACGCGCCCTTTACGTGACCGAACAGCTCGCTCTCAAACACCCCTTCCGAAAGCCCGCCGGCGTTCACCGTAACCATCGCCGTGCTCGCTCGCGGAGAGAGCGCGTGAAGCGTTTGTGCCACCACTTCTTTTCCCGTCCCGTGCTCGCCGGTGATCAGCAC
>Ga0070698_100005494_pt1 | contig 13835 bp, 15 predicted proteins | sample KBSK1502metaG_FD_65477 | JGI IMG/M metagenome (GOLD analysis project Ga0070698, IMG submission 65477) | Corn, switchgrass and miscanthus rhizosphere microbial communities from Kellogg Biological Station, Michigan, USA - KBS K1-50-2 metaG | ecosystem: Host-associated > Plants > Roots >...
CCCGTTCGCACTCTATAGGCGCTTTGCCCTTCGGAAGACGGCACACCGCGATCTCCAACAAGACTGAGGGGGGACAGATGAAGCCGGGCGAGCGGCGAGATGACCGACCCATCCACTTCCGGTTCTGTGTGATGAGTTGCGCTTCGCCACCCTTTCCCACGGTTGGCGACTTCCGGCAACCTCGCGCTCGTTCGGCATCTCGAATTCGCCAAAGTCAAGCAGGTCCATCGCGTCAGCAACAGGATTGAAGCGTACATCTACTGGTCGCGTGAGCGGACCTGTCAAGCGGGATGCAGATGTTCTCGAAGGTCCACAACGCGGCACTATCGGCAGAAATGCTCATCCGAAAAGCGGAGGAATAACCAGGTAGTACGCAGTAGCGATCTGCTTCCCATCTTCCTTCATTCAAAAGGGGTACAACTTTGTTTGGAGCAGTTCCTGCTCACCAGTTCGGAGATTGCCCAACTTGTTCGTCACAAACTGCCGACCACGCTCAATGGGTAAACAGTAAGGGCGAATCTGTCCGGTCCGTGCGACTCCTCCTGGTGTGTCATCGCCAGATTGAAGCGCGTCCTCTCAATCTGGAGGCAATTTGCTAGCCACGATACAGCCTCCAGGCACCGTTGAAGTAGTGCAGGATGGTGCCCTGGTCGCCAACGGCCCACCCCTCGGTGGGCGAAAGCATCGCAATGCTCTCTAAGGTTTGGTCGGTAGGGCTGGATACTTGCGTCCAGGCGCCACCCAGATCATGGACAATCAGTCCATCCGATCCGACAGCCCAGCCCTCATTGGTCGAGACCATGGCTATCCCGTACAGGCTGTAGCCAGAGCTATTGGGCGGGCCGGTGAAACTTGTGTCCTGCTGCCACTTCCCGTTGGAATACTGCTCGATCAACGCCTTCTGAGAGTGGGCAGGATGAGGACCGGTGCCACCAGAAAGGCTGCCAACTGCCCACCCTTCGGTTGGCGAAAGCAGAACCATGCCGTAGACGCGCGAATTAGCAAGATCGGTCTTCTCCCGTGTCCACTGACTGCCATCGTAGTGGAGGATGACCTCGGGAGCGTCCCCATCGAATCCACTGCCGCTGAAATCGGTCCCGGCAAGCCAGACATTGGTGGCTGAGAGGGCAACGATGGTTTGCGGGAGGACCGAGGCAAAGGCAGGATCATTCACTGGTGTCCACCCGCTGCCATTGTAATGGAGTACTGGCACACCGCTGTTACCACCTTCGCCTACCATCCAGCCATCGCTAGTTGTGCGCATAAAGATGCTGGAGAGCCTGGAACCTAAGAAGCGGTCAAAGACCCATCTGCCTCCTGTATAATGGAGCACCACACCGGAGGTAATACCATCGGCATTGGGAGAAAGCACCGTGTTCCCCACAACCCATCCCTCTGTTGCTGAGACCATCGAGATGCTACGCAGGCTGATTGCAGGACAGGCACTTCCGTTGGCGCTACAGCCTAAGCGGCTTTTAACATCCGGTGAGAACGGCACCGGCTTCCAATGGCCCTGGCTGTAATGGAGGATAACAGGGTCATCGTACTCCGGCGAGGTATTGGAGGCAGATGGTGCGCGGAGCCTGGTCACTCCCACGGCCCACCCCTCGTCCGGCGAGACCATCGAGATGCTGTTCAGGACAAAGTGAGTCAGGTCAACGCCTGTTGGCGTGGCGGTTCCTGTCATGTGAATCGTAGAACCCCTGTTTCCCATGGGTCCAGGCAGGAGGCCCGGAAACCCAAAGATCACGACCGCGATCAGAATCATGGCGAGCGCGGCGGCAAAGGCAGGTACGCCAGTGAAGAAGTGGCGCTTTCTACGTGGCGGCTGGGAGAACTGAGCCTGTGGCAATGAAGGTACCGAGCCAACTGATGAAGCACCTGCGCGATCAGGGCGTCTGACAAGAATACGCATAATTTCCGCTCTGGAGAGTAGGGGCGTAGCGTCCGGGCTTCTCCTAAAGACATGGCGCAAGGCCTCCTCGGCCTGATCGTAGGTGGCAAGTTCGGCCCGGCAAGAGAGGCAGGTTGTCAGATGCGCGTGTAGTGCGGTATTTTGCTCCTCGCTGAGCAGATCATGCGAAGCCAGCGGCAAGAGCGGCAGGAAGGCTGCGCAGTCGGAAAGCGGTAGACGATGGTTCTGACTCATGAGTGCAACCTCGTTTCTGGCTGGACGTTCTGTGCGAGATAGGCATCACGCAGGCGCTGCCTGGCGCGCGAGAAGCGTTTGGCAACGGCCTGTGGCGAAGCGCCGACGATCTGGCTGACTTCGGCAGCGGTAAAGCCATGCACGATGATGAGTAACAGACAGGAGGCGTCTGCTGGTGAAAGCGATGCCAGGGCTGCACGCAAGGCCTGACGCTCGGCGACCCAACTCTCGAATGAGCCATCCTCACGTGCATCCCGGTTTGAGCTCTCAAGCGGCAACCAGGAGATGATCCGACGACGGCGCAAAGCTGAACAAGCGCGATTGTAAGCCGCGTGAAAGAGCCAGCGACGCCTGCCTGCCTCCTCTTCGCTGTTGCTGTCAAAGGGGGGTTTACCCTGCTGTGCTGTTCGCCAGGCATCGTAGAATGTGTCCTGCATGAGATCGCGGGCCTGCTCATCATCGCCTACGATACCTCGTAAGAAGGTATACAACGGCCACTGGCAACGATCCAGCAGATCGGTGAATTCTTCCAGCGAGATCTGGAGTGTAAATACAGCCGGATCAGACATGCGTGATTGGTCCTCTTTCACTGCGATTTGGATGAGGCATTGCTACTCTAGCTAACGCATGAAGAGGCTCTGATTGGACAGGACGTGCTCAAATGGGCCAGAAGATCTTTCACGAACCAGGACAATCAGTCTGCGCCCCTTGAACAGACGGAGGTGGCAACCCAATGTCAGCAATGGGAGACCCGGGTCGGCTGGCAGCTCAGTGATCGCTATCCTCCGCTACGCATGATTCTGGTGTGGGATAACCTGGCAGGCCATCGTAGCGACGCGATAGTTCGCTGGCTCTTTGCCCACGGCATCATGCCGCTCTATACCGCGCTCGGTGGCTCCTGGTTGAATATGGCCGAGTCTACGTGCGCAGAGGGCGGCAATACACCAGAGATCGTCGGGGCGAATATGCCGATCCCGATACGACCTGGATGTTATGCCTTGACCGACACCCTCGGCTTGGTACTCGCTCTGACGCGCACGCAGCGCTTCGGGTAGGGCAAGTGCCTGGTTGAGCAGGAAGAAGATTTGCAACGCCTGCCAGAGATTTCCCTCGGCCTCTTCTTTCATCTGCAACGGCCTCCTTACTCGGGTTGGTCGGCCATCGTCAGTCAAGTGGCCTTGGCTTATACCGCCTCCATCGTCGTCGCTTTGGCTGCCTGGCAGGCTCACCGTCCTGATCTCATCCGTTCTCCCAAATGGGTTTAGCTCATCTTTGGAGGGATTCCGAGTGATGAAGAGCCCTCTCAATTTAGCCTCCATGTCAATCAGTGAGCAGGGGCAATGCATCGTTATATCCAGGTCACGTCGATGCTGACGAGTACATCTCCTCTGGCTCCAAGCGAAACGAACGGCGTGCCGGTTTGCGTGACCGGGATCGTGAATGTCTCAGTGAGCGTGATGGAACCCGCACCAGTGGGGAATGAGCTGGTATCGACGGTGGCCCGCCCCGCACCCGGAGTAGCAAGGCGTGCGATGGCTTTGGCCCCAGAGCCCAACGCGACAATGCCCATGAGCGTCCCGCCTTGCGTATTATAGACGACGAGCGTGTTTTTGCTGCGTGGCAACCGCGCTTGATCCCGGGGTACAGAGATGGTTGGCGTGTGCGGTACAGTGAAGGTCAGGGTGGCGGAAGTATGGCCTGCGCTATAGGTGCAGTGAAACGTTTGTCCCTCCAGTGCGCTGATGGGCCCCGCTATCTGGCTGTCTTCAGGCCGGCTGTGCAATGGCAGCGCTTTGCCATTGCATACCAGTTGCTCACTGCCTGCGAACTGAACAGCACGCCCTTTTGACGAAAAGAGGAGATCTATCGTGGTCTTGTCGCGGGTCACCGCATCGTATCCACCGATTTGCACAGCAACGAAGACGGTGAGCTGGCTGGGAGATGGGTCGCGCAAGGTGAGAGGAGGTGAGCCAGCTAGCGATGCCTGGCCGGGTGGAATGCCCGTGTCCTGCGAACTGCCCGTGTTAGAGGTTCCGCAGGCAGCCAGCTGGCTGCTTCCCAGGAGACAGAGCAGAGCAAACAGGCAGCACTTGATGCTGTGTCGAACGCGCATGTGATTCTCCCGTGTATATAGAATCGTAATCTACTATCGCGTTGTTACGCGGTTTCTCTGATGAGACGTGTGGCACATGAGATTTGTTCCAACGGCCAGCAAGAACAATAGATGGGCTCGTACACGAGGGGACGAACTTAGTGTGGGATCAGCTTCCCTTACTCTGTCAAGTTAGGAAATGCCCTCGTTTGCTTAATTACCTTGCTAGCACGCAACTCATCTCGGGTTCACCAGCACCATAGAGGGCCATATGCGACCATGAGTCCGTATAAGGTGCGAATCTGTCACGAAGAAATTATGTTCCTGGTAGAGCAACCACATAGGCCGTAGAGGGGCTTTCCACCATGCTACCAGCCATTCCGGTGCTGCCAGGATACCACAGCTTCCGCCACTGGATCATTTGGCCAATCTCCTGACTTTGCGCGTCGACAATGGCACGGGCAATCCGCTTGATCTCTGGATTGGTGCTCCTCATGAGCGCAACGCTTGCCATATCAATCGCCGAGGCATGGTGGGGAATCATGGAATCAATAAACGCCCGGTCAAAAGGGTGCTGCTGAGCCAGCTGATCTGGCATCAGCATCCCCGTGTTGGCCATAACCACAGGGTTCATCGTCGTAGGTGTGTTCGAGGTCCCATACAGACGCTTTTTGAGATTCTTCAGTTCTTGTATCTCCCGCTGTTGCGAGGAGATGATGCTGCTAGCAAGCTGTTTGATCTCCGGATGCTGCCCTTTCTGAAGTGCAATATGAGCCATCTGTACCGTCATCAGGTGATGGGGTACCATCATATCAATGAACCGCTGATCGGAATACTGACCGTTCACGACGAGGCACTCGGGCGCCACGTTGCCTGAAGCTGGCACAGTGGCTGATGCACTTCCATGTGTTGAGGCTTCAGTAGAACTCCCACAAGCCATGAGGAGCATGATCAAAGCCATCCATACCCCGGCGAAACCTAGCTGCCTTCTCCAAGACATATCTTTCGTATCACCTCCTCACTCTCTATTTTCGTGCGCTCACTGCTACCACAACGTTACTTACTGGTACTTTAATCGACCGCTCCTCGACACCTCCCCTGTAAGTATGAGGAGGAAGTGTCATGAAAACGCCATGAGCAGCGTCATCGATGGCAAGCCCCTCCATACCGGTCCCGTTCTAGTGTTTTGTATCGTTGTAGCACTGACCTTGACAAATCGAACAGCCATAGGCTATACTACCCATACCCCCTGGGTAAGGGTATAGATAACATCGAACATAGAGATGAAGGTAATCATCATGGCTACAGAAACTACTCGTCGTATAGATGAACGTGCATCCACACCCCAGGATCAGCAGGCAGCAGAGAGCCGCGCTGTTCTTGCGCTGGAGGGAATGACCTGCGCCTCCTGCGCCATGCGCATCGAAAAGGGACTTAAGAAGGTACCGGGGGTAAAGGACGCCAGCGTCAACTTTGCTACCGAACAGGCGGCAGTTACCTATGATCCGGTGCTGACCAACGTGGAGCAGATGGTACAGAAGGTGGAGGCGGTAGGATATAAGGCAACGCAGCAGGTCGCACGGGAACCGGCAGAAGTAACAGGTGAGGGTGCAGCTACGATGGAAGCGCCTGCCGCTGCCATGCAGAAAGAGGACGAGCAGAGCCGGCGCAAACAGGCGGAGAGCCGGCGCAAGCGCAATCTGTTGGTAGTAGGAGTCGTGCTGACGTTGCCCGTTGTGATTCTCAGCATGTTCTTTATGAATCGCTTCCCAGGTGAGAACTTTCTGCTACTGGCGCTCACGACGCCTGTATGGGCAATCGTGGGCTGGGAGTTCCATCGTGGAGCCATCAAGACACTGCACCACGGCAGCGTCAACATGGATACGTTGATCTCGGTTGGCTCGACTGCCGCTTATGTCATGAGCGTGGTAGCTACCTTCTTCCCGCAAATTGTTGGTTCTATTACCTTCTATGATACAGCGGCATTGATTGTGACGCTGATCTTCCTGGGCAAGTACCTGGAAGCGCGTGCGAAGGGGCAGACCAACGAGGCCATCAAAAAGTTGATCGGCTTGCAGGCTCGTACCGCCCATGTCGTGCATGGAGGGAAAGAAGCCGAGATGCCTATCGAACAGGTGCGGGTCGGTGACGAACTGATCGTGCGCCCTGGAGAGAAGGTTCCTGTCGACGGAGTCGTGCTTTCCGGCAACTCATCCGTTGACGAGTCGATGATTACGGGTGAAAGCATCCCCGTGGAGAAGTCGAAGGATGACGAACTGATTGGTGCGACGATCAACCAACGCGGGCTGTTGCATATGCATGCAACGAAAGTGGGAGCCGACACAGTGCTGGCCGGTATTATCCGCATGGTTGAGCAGGCGCAGGGGTCAAAGGCCCCCATCCAGCGTCTGGCCGATACTATCGCGGGCATTTTCGTGCCGGTGGTGCTGGTGATTGCCGCTCTGACCTTCATCGCCTGGACGATTGTCGGCAACATCGGCGCGGCCAGCGTATCCGGCGGCATGCAGGGTGCCAGCAACCCCTGGATCATTGCCATCGTAGCGGCTGTGGCTGTGCTGGTAGTAGCCTGCCCGTGCGCATTAGGGCTGGCGACGCCAACGGCTATCATGGTTGGTACAGGGAAAGGAGCCGAACAGGGCATCCTGATCAAGGGTGGTGAGAGCCTGGAGCGCATCCAGGCAGTGCGGGCCGTGCTGCTGGATAAGACGGGCACCATCACGAAAGGCAGGCCCGAACTCACCGATGTGATTACTGCTCCCGGTAAATCGGGAGAAGAGATGCTGCGGCTAGTTGCCGGGGCCGAACAGGGTTCCGAGCATCCCCTGGCAGCGGCCATTGTGGAGGGAGCGAGGTCGCGAGGACTGACGCTTCACACCTATCCAGAAGGTTTTACAGCATTAGCCGGGCGAGGACTGGAAGCGATAGTAGAGGGTCACGCGGTATTGGTGGGCACACGCCGCCTTTTCAGTGAGCGCTCTGTCGCGTATGACACATTGCAAGAGCAACTGGAAACCCTCGAACAACAGGGGAAGACAGCCATGCTGGTCGCGCTTGACGGTGAGGCGGCCGGACTGGTGGCCGTGGCCGATACGGTGAAGGTTGGTTCGGCGGAGGCCGTCAAACACTTGCAGGCGCAAGGGCTCTCCGTCTGGATGATTACCGGTGATAACAAGAGAACGGCACAGGCTATCGCAGCACAGGTGGGCATTCCTGCCGGGCATGTCCTGGCGGAGGTCTTGCCGGAAGAGAAGGCCAACGCGGTCAGGCGCTTACAGGAGCAAGGGCTGGTCGTGGCTTTTGCAGGCGATGGCATAAACGATGCGCCCGCGCTGGTGCAGGCCGATGCCGGTATCGCAATGGGAACGGGCACGGATATTGCTATGGAGGCCTCGGACATTACGCTGGTCAAGGGGAACCTGAAGAGCGTGGCAACGGCGTTAGCCCTCTCACGGGCGACGATGCGCACCATCAAGCAGAATCTCTTCTGGGCTTTTGCCTACAATGTGATCCTGATCCCGACCGCCATTCTCTCGCCCTTGATTCCGTTCCTGCGTGAGAGTGCCCCGATCTTTGCGGCGGCTTCTATGGCCATCTCGTCGGTAACTGTGGTAAGCAATTCGCTGCGCCTGCGGCGGTTTGGACGATAAGGCGAGCAGCGAGTAAGGAAAGGAAAGGAGGAAAGAAGATGCAAGATGATCGAAAGCCGGATGTGCTGAAGCGTCTCTCGTACATCGAGGGACACATTGCAGGCATACAAAAGATGGTGGAAGAGGATAAGTATTGCATTGATATCCTGCGCCAGACGCACGCCGTGCGCAAGGCGCTTGAGAAATTGGAGGCGATCATCCTGGAGGGGCACTTACAGACCTGTGTTCCCGAGGGCATCAAAGGAGATCGCGAGCAAGAAGTTATCCAGGAGTTGATCCAACTCTATACCGTTGCAGGTAATCGTTGAATGTACAGCATGTAATAGAAAGAAAAGGAATAAACATACCATGGAATCTATGACCCTTGTCGCACCCGACATTTCGTGTGAGCATTGCCAGCATGCCATTGAGGGCGCTGTAAGCAAAATGGAGGGCGTGCGCGACGTTCACGTTGATATTCCCACAAAGTCGGTGCATATCGACTACGATCCTCAAAAGGTCAGCCTGGCGAAGATCGAGGAAGTGCTCGACGACGTTGGATACACCGTTGAGAAATAGCCGCACGTACGGTTATTGAGGAGTTACAGGGACAACAAAATAACAGCTTTGCCAGCTGGGAGTTGTCCCTGCACTTGTTTCATCACAACTTATGCACCGGGTTACCGAACATTCATGGCTCTATCGATGGCTTTGAAGATCTCGTATATGGCTCCTATAATTCAATACAAGTGAAAATACCCCCCGGGGGTATATGTTCCATCCTGTTCATCTTCATCGCTCTATGCGTTGAAAGGGTATCAAGACAGTGGCATCCTACGGCAGCGATAAGAGTAAGATTTTGGCGCGCCTGCGTAGAATAGAGGGTCAGACACGCGGCCTGCAGCGCATGGTCGATGAGGAAAAGTACTGTGTTGATATTCTGACCCAGGTGGCAAGCGTGCAGTCCGCGCTCGAGCAGGTGTCGCTGCTGCTGATGGAAAGCCACCTGCGCTACTGTGTGACCGAAGCTGCCCAGGAGGGCAAAGGAGAGGAGAAAGTGCACGAGATGGTCAATGTCCTCAGGCATTACACTCGCCTGCAAAGGGCGGCCAGGAGAGAGGCCAATGGCGAACTCATAGATGAAGATATCTTCCCGGCTCCGGTGACACATAATGAGGAAGAGAAGTCCGGTTAGGAGAAGAATACTGTGCCAGACAAGACAATGGGAGATATATTGTAGTGAACCATCGAGTAATTCCTGGACTATTCGGGCTGCTGCTAACGGTGCTTCTGGCCGCCTGCGGCGGTACAACCAGCAGCCCGAACCAGGTAAACGTGACGCTTTCCGAATTCAAGATCCAATCATCTCAAACAAACTTTACCCCGGGTACAACATATCATTTCGTTGTCACGAACAACGGACACACAAGTCACGAATTTATGGTGATGCAGCCCATGTCCGCAGATATGTCGATGGACCAGATGGATTCGATGGCCCTCTATCATATTGATGCGAGTCAATTGCCACCCGGAGCGTCGAAAAGCTTCGATTACACGTTTCCTGCCTCCGCTGCAAAGCAACCTTTAGAGTTCGCCTGTCATCTTCCCGGACATTATGAGGCAGGCATGCATGAGGCGATTAATGCCGGATCATAATCCATAGCAGGCAGAGGAGAGCCAGGAGGGAGTACTGCATTCGATGGACACCAACGTCACCACCACTTTTGCTATCGCCGCTGTGATGCTCGTGCTGGCTCTGCTACTGGGCTTTCTCGCGCTCGGCCTCGGTCGCTTCATAGGGCCGCGTCCGCGTCCGGAGGAACAAAATCCGCCACCCGAACATGGGGGTCGCACGGGTCATAAAACCTGGGTGCAGTTTCGTCTGCGCTACGCGGTGCTGGCCCTGCTCTTCGTTGCATTCGACATGGAGATGGTGTTCATGTTCCCCTGGGCTGTGGTCTACAAACAGGTAGGGCTGGTCGCTTTCTTCGACATGTTCGTGTTTGTGGCGATCCTGGCGTCCGCGATCTTCTTCGCGTGGAAGGAAGGGGTGTTTGATTGGGAACGGTAGTAGAGCGAACAACAGGTACGCGTTCCCATTTGGCGCGGATGCCGCACCTGTATTTTGCGATTGATGGCGGCAGTGGAGGGCATCTGCTCACCGCTCTGGCAGGGAGCGATCCGTACGTACGACAGGTTGCCTCGCCTCGCCATGCCAATCTGCTCATCATTGTGGAGCCGATCAACCAGAAGCTGCTTCCGGCGGTAATTGAAGTCGCAAAAGCCCTCCCGCGCCCGGCTCACGCACTACTCGTCAGAACAGATGAGAATGAACTGGATCAATTTCCAGGAATAGATAGCACTTCTCTGGAAGAGAACCTGCCAGGTTCAAGACAGATTACAGCGAACTCGCTGGGAACAGTGCTTGCTGCAGTGCTGCATGCTGGGCAGGGGGCAGAATTGAACCTGCTCGACACGTCGGAGTCCCAGGAGGAGACCATCCAGTTGCCGCCGAAGGAAGAACAGGAAATGGCGACGGAACTGGCAGTGCTGAGCCTGGGACCCATTCAGCCGTTTACGGCGGGTTCGCTGCGTCTCTTCCTAATCTGCGATGGCGAGCAGGTTGTGTCTGCCCGGGTGGAGTCAGGCTATGCGTATCGCGGCATCGCACAGGCTATCATGCAGGCGGAGTGGCAGCGAGGACTTGTTCTTGCGCGCGCTCTCGATCCACTTGCTCCGCTTGCCTGTCAGCTAGCCTTTGTGCGTGCTCTTGAACAACTGCAGGGCTGGCTGCCCCCTGTCGGGGTGACGATGCTGCGTGAAGCCGCTGTAGCGCTTGAGCGCGTGCAAAATGTCCTGTGGTGGGGAGTGCGTTTTATGAGATTACTGGATGATGCATTCCTGACAGAACGCTTCTACGGACTTGCAACTGCGCTTGACGGGTGCAGGTCATTGCTCTGGCAGGAGCCGCCGAAGATATGGATTGCGCCGCAACAGAATCTCACGTCACACAGTGTGGGAAGAAGCGAGGCAATAAATCACCTGGGACAGGTTTTGAGGGGCGTAGAGGCGCTGAGAAAGAACGTTGAGCAGAACCGCTGGCTTACGTTACGCACTCGCGACATCGGTGTGCTGTCAGCCCAGAGCCTGCGTATTGCCGGAGTGAGCGGCCCTGTGCTTAGAGCGAGTGAGCGGGGCAACGGAGATGTACAGAGCCGACTCGTTGCGCGTCTGGATGTCACAGTTGACGATTTAGAGCGAGCAATTGAAGTCCTGGCGGCAAGCGAGGTATCTTCCGCTCATGGGGCAGAGTGGCAGGTGCCGGCAGGAGAGACACGCATGATTGTGCAAGGGCCGCGAGGAGATATTGGCCTGCACGTGGTAAGTAATGGTGGAGAGAGACCTGCTCATATTGAATGGCAGCGTCCATCCGCTGTGTTGCTGCCCTTGCTTCCAGAAATACTTGCAGGACAGAAACTCACGGACGCCGAAACCATCGTAGCGAGTCTCGACCTGGCAATGGCGGAGGCGGATGGATGAACACGATTGTCCTTGCATTATTGGTACTGGTTTGTCTACTCGTCGGCACGTATGGTATAGCCGTGCTGCAGCAGTTGATCCTGCTGGGGCCACGCCGTGCCGGTGCCGCTCTACAGTGGCCGATTGCCAATGCTCTTCTCCTGCTGCGCCAGGAAGATCTGATGCCGCGTGGAGCGGATGGCTTTCTCTTTCGCTCCGCGCCGTTTATCGCGCTGGCTGTGGTTTCGTTGACGGCTCTCGTGATTCCCCTCGGACCCCATTTGATTGGTTTCGATCCATCGATCGGTCTCTTCTATTTCGTCGTGCTGCTCAGTCCGTTCGTGGTTTCGCTGATGAATGCCGGTTGGAGCCAGAACTCCAAGGAGGGGTTGTTCAGCACCTTCCGGGCAGCGGCTTACCTGGTCAGTTACGAGGTACCGCTTGGCTTTGCCGCCATCGGACCGGTGATGGCAGCTCAATCGCTTTCAACCCAGCGTATTGTCGAGACGCAGGCCGGGTTGTGGTATGTGGTCTGGCAGCCGCTGGGCCTGGTCATTTACCTGCTGGCAGCCCTTTTCGTGACGTTTCGCCATCCTTTCGACAGCGCACTTGCTGGAGATGAGTTGGAGGGTGGCGTGTTCGCGGAGTACTCCGGCCCCCGCTTACTGCTTTTCAAGATAGCCCTTGATGCCATCTTCTTGATCTTGATGGCCATGGGGGTCGTGCTCTTTTTCGGCGGCTGGCAAGGGCCGTGGCTTCCCGGGCCTGTATGGTTTGTGTTGAAGACGTTCCTGCTGGCAGGAATCGTGCTGTGGGCAGCACGTTTTCTCCCCAGGCTGCGGCATGACCAGATACTCAGTCTTTCGTGGAAGATTCTGCTGCCTGCTTCGTTGCTCAATATCACGCTCGTAGGTATTCTCACCCTGTTCATACCGGGAGGTGGTAGATGACCGGAATACTTGAGTGGATCATTTTTCTGGCGCTTTCGCTCATAGCCGTGATCACCGCCGCCGGCATGCTCCTCACAATGAGCATGTACCGGGCAGGGCTGGCGCTGATGGCAAGCTTTGTGGCGCTGGCCGGCATGTTCATCCTGCTGGGAGCCGACCTGCTGGCGGCTATTCAGATCATGATGAACGTGGGCGGCATGCTTGTGATGGTGCTCTTCATGGTGATGATCATGATGGACCCTGGCGGCGAGATGATGTGGAGCATGAAACGCAATATGCATATCCGGGGCCTCGCGGCTTTCTCCATGAGTATGCCACGGGGCAAACCACCAGAAGAGGAACCATCTCAAGAAAATGAGCAGCATGCTGCTCAAACCGCTGACTGGACCTGCCCCATGCATCCAGAGGTACGTCAGCCGGACCCGGGAAAATGTCCGAAGTGCGGCATGTCGTTGATTCCACGCACCGCAATAGCCAATGGAGAAGCTGAGCATGAGTCTGTAACTCAACCACAGGTATACACGTGCCCGATGCATCCTGAAGTGCCCCAGGATCACCCCGGTAACTGTCCGAAGTGCGGTATGGCCCTTATTCCGGCGCAGGACCCGGCCTCAGCGGGTCAATCGGATAGTCATGAGGGTCTGTCTATGCCCATGCATCAGCAGAGTGATGAGCAAGATTCTCATGCTATGCAAAGCGGCCACAAGTTGAACACGTCGCATATGAGCGATGGGGATCACGAAATGAATATGTCTGGCCATGATATGAATACGTCAAATATGAGCAGCAGTGACCACCAGATGCAGATGTCCGGCCATGGTATGACTATGTCGCATATGGGCATGACTCCGCGCCAATACTACGACATGATGGTGGGTATGGCTATGTCAACAACGCAACTTCCCTGGGCCATTGTGCTCGGTATGATTTCAGCATTGCTGCTGATCATACTGGTGATCCTGACACCCTGGCCGCAAGCCACTGTAGGCCCAACGCAGGATGCGACGAACGCTGTTGGTAACCTGCTGCTCTCACGCTACATGATCGGCTTCGAGGGCGCGGCTTTCCTGATTCTGGCCGGTATAGCAGGAGCGGTGATCCTGGCCAAACGTGAGCGCGCACCCGTGCAGGAGCCCGAGGTCATGGGGGCCGGGGCAGCGAAGAGCAGCGCTCAAATATACACCTGCCCGATGCATCCCGAGATTCGACAGCAGGAGCCGGGTGAGTGCCCGAGATGCGGCATGAGCCTGGTTCCGGCGGAGGAAACGTCTGATTCCGGCGGGCAGAGCCCACAGGGAGGTCACGCATGAATGGACCCGGTCTTCTTCCTTACCTGATCGTGGGCGCGCTGCTTTTCGGCATTGGCGTTGTGGGCGTCCTTTCACAGCGCAGTGCTTTGATGGTGCTGATGAGCATCGAGATTATGCTCAACGCCTCCATCCTCACGCTGGTTGCGTTCTGGCGCTTTGTCAAACCGG